>Ga0315549_1001951_pt1 | contig 20511 bp, 16 predicted proteins | sample SalMarSW160200MG_FD_203101 | JGI IMG/M metagenome (GOLD analysis project Ga0315549, IMG submission 203101) | Salt marsh sediment microbial communities from the Plum Island Ecosystem LTER, Massachusetts, United States - Salt Marsh Sediment SW1601-200 ... | reverse complement strand
ACCAGATTTTACGGCTATTCTGAGCAAATCATCCACCAAAGACACCACATCCTGAGCATCTCTCTTTTGCTTGTAAGTGCCGTTATCGCAATTACTTACATCCATAGCATCGTCTTAATCATTGACAAATTTCTTATTTTCCATCCCCCACTATCCGCCAAATAAGACGCAAAAGTACTCCTGAACGTTACCTAAAAAAACAAAGTTTTTTCAACATTATTACGGATTTTTTGTTAACATATTATTAGCGGCTGCGTCTTAAAATATAGAAATACAAGACAATAGAAATGAGAATCTATGCTCGGTAAGGCATCCAGTTTTGAACTAATTTGGGATTTTGCCGTCTCTGAGGCAGTTGACGATAGCCAGCGATGGGTATTGTCTGCAATGCAGAGGCACGGTCAGGGATTAGTAACTATGCTCTGGAGAATACTGGGTAATGAACAAGATGTTTGTGACGCATACCAGAATACATTTTTGCAACTTGTACACAACGAAACAAGGCAAAAACCTGAGCATATAAAGGCGTATATATTCCGCACAGCAAGCAATGTAGCGATATCTATGTTAAGGCATAAAAACGCTGAAAGAAAAAGGTTGTCCAATGCCGTTGTTACCAACAATGACACATACTCACCCCCAAATGAGCTCGACTCTAAATATCTGCAACAAAGCTTAAGATGCTGCATTGCCGAATTACCCGAGTATCTAAGAAACGTTATTACGCTGCGCGACCTGGCGGAATTGTCCTATACTCAGATAGGAAGGATATTGGGCATTTCACCGGCAACTGCAAGGGTATATAGATGCAAAGCAATACAACTATTAGCTGTATGGATGAGCAGAGAAAAACAGGAAAGACAATGAAAACTATAAATTCTAATAACAGGTGCAAACAAATCAGGGCCTGGCTGCATAGAGCGATAGGCAGTCGATTCAGTCTCAATGCAGACTGGGTACAAAACCATACCGCTAATTGTCCCAGATGTCAGCGGCGATTTGCTGCCATTGGCAAAGTCCATCTTGCGCTTTCAGCTATGAAATCTCAACCTCATAACCTCTATTTATTAATGCGTGCAAATACACAGACTATTAATGTCCTGAAACACAGTCTCCGCCAGGTGCCAAAAGCTCAGAAACTGAAAACGATGCTACCCGAACCAAAGCAACTGGAAAAGTGGAGCAAATATACCCGCTCAATAGCAAGTGTAGCTGCCTGCATCGCAATCCTGGTCCTTATGAAAGTCGGGATTTTTTCCTCTATGGATAAATTTCAAACAAAAGGCCAAAAAATCATCAAGCAGTATTACGCTGGTCATGTGGGCAATGACCTGGCAAATGAGCTCTTCCAGAAAGACACAGGGAAATCGCAGTCCACAAATCATCGCGGTGTTATGTCCGTTTAGTTAAGGTCACATCAAATAATTCCGATTATAATTTCGGCACGGTAAACATAATAGATTGATTCCATTTTGCAGAACTCCCATTCCGGGTTTATCACAAGATGGAAATTTTATCTTAATAGGTAGGCAGGGAATTCTATCGGACGCAAAAAACTGCTGTTTTTCTGTCGTTGGACGATTTGATTGGCTTGGTTTTATTATTTATATTTTATTTGACGCTTCACAGGGATTTTATGCGCCTGTTTCAATAGTTTATGAGGAGAAAGAACGAACAGCATTCAAGCTACTTTTGCTGGGAATAATCGGTAATAATTTTGTCCTGCACCAATTAAACGCCGGTCTTGCCGCCCTATCCGGGTATAGGCCGAGATTCTTCTTTGTAGGATAATTGATACAGGATTGGAGGTAATTGGCAAACTATGACACGGTTTTTGGGATTCGAATTTAAAGAGAATTGGTCCGGTCGTAATGAAATTAGCGAATATTCCGGTAATAACTGTACAGAGCAAATAAAAGGATTGTCAAACTTATATTGTCCCCAGGAGGAGAGTTCTGTTCATATAAGGGATATCGCTGATGTTCTTTACGAGATGGGGAAAATTACCGCTGACCAGCTATCAGAGATACGACAGAATCAGAAGAAAAATACCGGCTGCGATATCGCTCTGATAATCCAGCAGCTACAGTTGGCAGATGAACCTGACATCTCAATGGCCCGAGCGAATCTGTACGGTTTTGAGTTCCGTCAGGTTGACCCGCAGAACGTTGACAGCCAGGTCTTTGAAAAACTTGAGCTTAACTACATAAAAAGCAACCGCATTATGCCCATATCTATACATGACGAAACACTGACCGTAGCCACAAGCCGACCCGCCGACCTTTTCATCATAGAAGATGTGAAAAGACAAACCAGGATGAATGTTGAGGTAATCGTTTGTCTCGATGAAGACATAGACAAGGTCTGTGATACCTTCAAGGAGGACAAGGTGGACTATAACCTTGATGATATTATCAGCGATATGACCGAAGTCGAGGTTGTTCAGGACCAGCAGGAAGAATCCGAAGACCTCGAAAAAATGGCAGGTCAGTCGCCTGTCATTAAATTCGTCAATTATATCATCAGTAACGCCATACACGAAGGTGCCAGTGACATTCACATCGAGCCAAAGGAAAAGTTCATCAAACTAAGATACCGAATAGACGGCGTGCTCTTTGAGACGATGCAGGCACCGTTAAAAATGCACCCCGCGATTGTCTCACGTGTCAAGATTATGTCCAACCTCGATATCTCCGAAAGACGACTGCCTCAGGACGGAAAAATATCGGTCATTGTCGGCGGCAGAGAAATCGACCTGCGCGTCTCCACACTGCTGACAAATCACGGAGAAAAGGTCGTTATCCGCATTCTGGACAGTAAATCTACTATGAAAGACCTTGAGCAGCTGGGTATGGAGACGCAGATTATAACGGCTTTTCGTCAGCAGATAGCGCTGCCGAACGGGATTTTGCTTGTAACAGGACCGACCGGCTCCGGTAAAAGTACCACCCTCTACTCAGCCCTTTGCCAGATGGATGGTGAGAAACTGAACATTTCAACAGTTGAAGACCCGGTCGAGCTACAGATTGATTTTTGCAATCAGATACAGATTAACGAGAAGGTCGGACTGGATTTTGCCTCGGCGCTGCGGTCTTTGCTGCGTCAGGACCCGGATGTGATGATGATAGGTGAGATTCGAGATAACGAAACAGCCCGTATAGCGGTGCAGGCCGCCCTTACCGGCCATCTGGTGCTTTCGACACTACACACGAATGATGCAGCCAGCAGTATCACGAGATTAGTCAATATCGGTATTGATACGTACTTAATAGCAGCATCATTGAATGCCGTGCTTGCTCAGCGATTGGTCAGAAGGATATGTCCTAAGTGCAAAGAAATTTTCCAAATACCGGAGAATATGTGCAAGTTTGTGGAGCAGTTGGGCGTTCAGCCGGAACAGCTTTTTCATGGCGTCGGCTGCGATGATTGCAGGAACTCAGGTTACATAGGCAGAGTTGGTATTTATGAGCTGTTGGTTATCGATGATGTGTTCAGAGATGTGATTAATAAAGACCCATCTGTTGGTAATATGCGTCGTGTATTTCTCGAAAGTGGCCATCCGAGCTTATTTGATAACGGGATTATAAAGGTCAAGCAAGGCCTGACAACAATAGAAGAGGTTTTGCGAGTAACCGAAGTATATGGCCAGAGTGAAAAAGAAGCTTTCGTCGAAAATGTCGAATAGACAGACTTGAAAATTGATATGAGTCTTTAAAAATAAGATTTAGATTTAAAATTATGCTTAAAAAATCTGCCATTGCTGGTTTAGTGCTATTACTCGTCGGCGCTGTTGCGATTGAACGGGTTCAAAATAGGAAAAGAAAAGAACAGCAACAGCTTGACCTTTATAAGCTGAAATACGGCACAGAGACAGATGAGTATCTCAGGCAGTATAATAAATGGTTACAATTAACCGCCGAAGAGCGTGCCTTTGCCCCCTGGGGGCTGAATGAATCCGTCAAAACAAAAACAGAGGCGCAACTACAACAAGAGCAAAAAGAAAGACTCAAAGCTGACCTGGATAAACTGGCTGCCGGCGAAACGCAGACTCACCCCTTTGCCGATGTTCTTTATGGCAAGAACTGGCAAAACGAGATAAAAAAATACAAATCACAAAAAGAGCTAAGGGAGTCTATTATGACCGCCTCCATAGTGTGTACATCTACCGGAACTGTGGTCTTCACCTGGTGCATTTTACTGTGGTTAGCAAGGCTCTTTATCAAGGGTTTATATCATTTGAAGCGTCTTCAAGCGTTCTTTGCCGTGCTGGACAAACCTTTTACAAAGCTTTTCGCCAGCTTTCTCAAAAACCAGGGACATACCACAAGCAAAAAACTCATCAAAGCCAATGCAGAAAAGGCCAAAAAAAATCCAGAGCAAAAACAAAAATCCTACGAATTCAAAAGTCAAACTGAAAAACACTCAGCAGCACTTATGAATTTATCCTGGCAGAATTCTGACCTCGCTCGGTCCAGTAACAATCATAGACATAGTGCCAAATACAGAAAAAAACAGCAGGCAGCAAAGTCATCAGAAACCGCTAAGAAAATTGCTGTATCTCTATCCGATGAAAAAACGACTGAACCTGAACAGCATTTAATAACAGCAACAAAAGAAACGAATACCTTGTTGAACTCCGGCAAAAATACTCTCAAGCTCGAAGAATCTCTTAAAACCCAAGCTGAAAACCTGGAAAAACAGATAGCAGAGTTTAAGCAAATGGCCAAAACTGTACAGCATACCGCCCTGGAACACTCTAAGCCGCTCAATAACGCCATCAAAGAACTTACCCAACAAGTCTCAGCTATTCGTGAATACGCTGCCCATCAGCAAGACAGAGTCGAAAAGCTTCAGGATGGATATGACTGGAACATAATCAAAGCTTTTTGCCTGAGAGTTATCCGCTGCGTTGACAATCTTGAAAACCGCATTAGTCAGCAATCCGAAGAAAATGTTGATACAACAAACCTTGAAGAGGTAAGAGACGAGCTACTTTTTGCTCTGGAGTCCAGTGGCGTGGAAAAATATGAACCGGAAATAAATAGTGATTATCGCGGCCAGGAAAAGTTTGCCGAGGCCGTTAAAGATACGCAGCACTGTGACAATCCGAAGCAAGCAGGAAAAATTGCAAAGGTCATCAAACCAGGTTACCAATACTTTATTAATGAGGATAATGTAAAAATAGTACGTACAGCTCAAGTAAAACTATTCGGCTGATTAGTAATATCTGAATCGAGAAACAAGCCGCAAAACAAGAGGTGAAAAATGACTAACATAGTCGGTATAGATCTTGGAACAACTTTTTCGGCATTAGCAATACTCAACTCCATCGGCAAGCCCGAGATAGTTCCAAATGCTGACGGTGAGAGACTTACGCCCTCTGCGATTTTCTTCGATGAAGAGAATCCTGATATAATTCGGGTAGGCGTTGAAGCAATTAATTCACGGCACATAAATGCTCAAAGGTCTGTTCGCTGGATAAAGAGGCAAATGGGGGACCCAAATTATCGCAAGAATATTGATGGCAGGGACTGGACAGCCGTGGAATTATCCGCTTTGGTCATGAAAAAACTCAAACAGGAATGCTCTACCGAGCATGGTGAAATCCACGATGCCGTTATTTCTGTTCCTGCTCACTTTGATGAAGTCTGCCGAAAAGCAACAATGGATGCAGGGTCTCTGGCAGGACTTAATGTAATTGGAATTGTCAACGAACCTGTAGCTGCTGCCCTGTATTACGCCACTACGCAAAAGGTCTCAGGAAAAGTACTTGTGTACGACCTTGGCGGAGGAACTTTCGACGTAACCATAATGGAAGTCAAAGGAACCCAGATTGATATTATCTGTTCACAGGGCGACCATGCACTCGGCGGCATCGACTTCGACCAGCAAATACTTCAGATACTTCAACAAAACTACAAAGACAAATTCGGTACTGAACTAATTAATTCCGACGAAGACAGGGCAAAGTACGAAGATGAAGCAGAGGATATTAAAAAGGCACTGTCACGGCGTCCAACCGCCAAAAAAATGCTTTATGGTTCAGCTGGCAGTATGAGAGTGGAAATCACCCGCCAGTCTTTTGAACAAGCTATATCTTCATTGATATCTCGCACTGATATTCTGTTGGAAGTGGCCCTCGAAGAGGCGGGCATCAAACCTTCCGACATTAATAAGGTACTTTTGGTAGGCGGAAGTACTCGAATACCATCAGTCCAGCAACGACTTGAAAAAATGTTTGGATTTGCGCCCGAAACAACGGTTAACGTAGATGAGTGTGTTGCTCTCGGTTCTGCATTGCACGCCGGATTGACAATGCTCAGAGAAAAACCAAATGAGGTACCAGCGGGCATCTCCAGCGGATTAAAAGATATTAACCTCACAGATGTCTGTAATCACAGCTACGGTACTATTTGCGCTCCTGTTGACAAGGAAACCGGCCGACGGATAATTGCCAATCGCATCATCTTAAAGAAAAACACGCCGTTGCCTTGTGAGGCATCACAAACGTTCTACACAATGACCGAGGGACAAACAGAGCTCGAAATAACCATAACTCAAGGGGAAGATACAACGCCTGAGTACATAAATAAAATTGCGACGCACAAATTCAAACTCCCTCCCGACAGACCCGCAGAATGTCCAATAAAGGTCACCTACAGCTACGATGTAAACCAAAGAATGCACTGTAAGTTCGAGGACCTCGAATCAGGCAAAGCCCTCGAAGTCGAATTTTGCTTAGACCAAAATAGTAAAATGTCAGAAAACAACGTAAAAGAAAAGAGCAACCAATTGGAGCCATTCAAAGTCCAATAGCAATATCTGCAGGGGAGCAAAAAGTGACAAGCTATTTGATTTACAGAAGTCTAATTAGCCCAATTAGAAACCTTTTTTTTTGGGTCTCTAACCTGTTTAATCATAACAAGCTGACAGATTCCCAAGCAAAAATCCTCAACGAACCTGTGGAGTCTCCAGCACAGCCTGACCTGCAAATCCTCAATTGTCGAGTTAAACTAACACAACAAGAAAAGGACAATGCTACTTCTGATTCTTTCGCCATAGAGATTTGCGGCTCAATCCACACTCCCAGCACCCAAAAACAGACAGATGCAACCTTGAAAATCTCGATTACGGACATAACAGATGTACCGCAAGAATCGAATACCAGCCACAATACTCTAACCAAACGAATTTATAGAACTTTCCTTAAGAAGCAACCGGCGCAAGACAACGCTAAGCCAATACAAAGCCGGGCCAAACAGTGGCAAATGCCGGACTCACACAAGTTTCTCTACAATACCGACCTCGGCAAGCTTCCTGAGCAGGTAACAATCCTGCCAGACTGGACCGCTGTCGCCAAACTACACCTTGATTGGCTAATATTTCCAAGAAAAGGAAATAGAAAACTACAGTTCAACACATCAATATCCTCTCGCCAGAGTGAACAGGAGCTTGCTTGTGCCACCTGTATATTCACTTACGAAAATCCCGAGTTTGGCTATATAGACCTGCAGGAAAACGTCCAGCGTACAAAAATCCTGACGGTCGCACTGGCTTTTGCTGTCAGTGCCTCAGATGAAAAACTATATAACGGCGAAATTGACCTTATAAAAAACTGGGCAAAAGACAACATTGATATAGCTGATGCTTCTAATAAAGCCAAACGTCACCTTGATAAAGCACTGAAGAAAACTGTTGCTTTTTTCCGCGATGGCAATCATCTTAACACTTATAAAATCTGCAAAGAAATTGTCCAAATTGCGCCACTCGCAGACCGCTATGATATTTTAGAGCTTTGTTTATATGTAGCACAAGCAAAGGGCTTTGCCAACGCTGAGGAGCTTGCTCTTTTGAAGGACCTGGCAACATGGCTTGAAGTTGATATGGATAGATTCCGTGAAATGTCCGAAAGAATTCTACCTGTCAATATGCACGAAGTCAAAGATGCAGAAGCCATTCTCGGCGTATCCTCTGATATGAGCAAAGAAAAGACCCGTCAGCAGCTTAATAAACTGTTCTGTAAATGGAATTCAAGGGTAACAAATCTCAATCCCGCAATTCGAGAACAAGCAGACCAAATGTTAAAACTCATCGCTGAAGCAAGAAGCCAATATATAGGATAACAGACCACGGTTTATCTGCTAATCCAAAAACTTCTTCAACACCGCCGCTGTGTGCATTGCCAGCAGCATCAGATAGTCCAAATCGCTAAGGCTGTAGTGCTTATGCACCATAGCGTTGTCCACGTATAACACACCATAACAGCCGCCTGGCCGGATAATGGGCGCTATCATAGCAGAACGTATTCTTTCCTTTTCTTCCAACCCAGCTGCAACGCGAGGCAAAACCATGGATTGACCTTTTACTATCGCCTGCTCAATCTTGTCCATAAGTTTGATTTCGCTTTGGTCCACTGCTTTTCCATCTCGTCTTTTACCTGCGTGATAGGTCATCGGGCCGGATGGCTGTTCTCTAAGAGCACACCAAACATGAAAGGCACTGAACTGTTTCAACATAGTATTCAATAAAGTCACTAGTAATTCTTCGAGACTACCTGCATCACAGATTGTCTCGGTTGCCTGCGAAAAGTCAGTTAATCTTCTGGCGGCTAAACGCATAGCAGGTGCGTGACTGGCATCCGGCTTTCTTACCACTGTTTCGTGCTGAGGTGTCGCTAATCCAGCTTCAACGTTAAAGCTCGTATCGGCCTCATGAAGCTCTTTCTCCGCTTTAACATCCTTTTCAGGATTGAACTCGATAATGCAATCAGCTATACGAATACAATCACCATCTTTAATTTCCGACTTATGAATTGCCTTATCGTTTAGATATGTTTTACTCGCCGAATCCAGGTCTTCTATCATCCACTTGTCTTCATCTGTACTAAGAATAACTGCATGCTGCCTTGAAACCATTCTGTCGGGCAGAAAAATATGACTGTCTGCCGCCCTACCGATGGAAATAGGTCCCTCGGTGAATTGGAACTCCTTGGTACTGCCATCCTTTTGTTTTAGAATCAAACGCATGGCTTTTCTCCTCTCTGGCTACGGCTTATCGCCTACGCCAAGACAAGGAAGGTTCCTATATTTAACTCGCGATATCCTAATTATCCAATATTTATCAGAACTTGTCAAGTATATCCTACTAAAATTTTAAGGTGGCAAGAAAACATTATATCGCCTCAGAGGAAGAATAGATGCATGGCTGAAAATTATAACAAAAATCCAAGAAAGGTATGAATACAGATACCTTGACTCAGGACTTCATTTTCGAACATTACAATCCGGCCATGTCCAAAACAGTCGAGATATGTCGTTCCCACCCCAAAGACATAATATGAATCCCCTCAGACAAATTCCTCAGCTCTTTAATCAGACGTGCAGAGATTTCCAGGCTTTTTTCGACTCTTTTTTCTTTCCCAACAGCTGCCAATTCATCAATAATCTCATCAGGAACATGAATTCCTGCGACATTTGCGTTCATAAATTTCGCCATCCCTGGAGATTTTAGAAACACGATTCCAGCCATAATCGGCACATTTAGATGCTTAACATTCTTCATAAAGTTGGCAAATTTATCCACCTCATAAACTGCCTGTGTCTGAAAGAACTCTGCTCCAGCTTCGACCTTCTTCTCCATTTTTATAATTTGTGGTTCTAACGGGTCCGCACCCGGATTGACCACCGCACCCAGACAAAATTCCGGCGGCTGACCTGTCAAATCATTACCCGCCATATCTTTACCATCCATTAATCCCTTAACCGCGCAAAGTAGCTGTACCGAATCCAAGTCAAACACAGGCATCGCCTCAGGGTGGTCCCCCAATTTCGTATGGTCTCCTGTAAGACACAAAAGATTCTCAATGCCTAAAACCGCGGCACTTAACACATCCGACTGCAAAGCCAGACGATTCCTGTCCCTGCAGGTTAACTGCATAACAGGCTCAAGGTTTCTATCTTTCAATAGGCGGCAGGTCGCCAACGAGCCGACTCTCATAACAGAACTTTGTAAATCAGTAACATTGAAAGCATCGACCTTATCCCGTAAAGGCCCCAGCTCCGTCTGCCGCGTCGCGGTTTGTGGCCTGTGATTCGCGGCTCAATCCACTATCCACGAGCCATGAGAAACAAATTCCCCAGCAGACGCCTGACAGCGATTAACTTCACGCCTGTCCTGCAGCAGCAATGATATCAGGGACACAATGACCCCAACCAAGCGTCATTAGATGAGCACCCTGGCAGCAATGTTTCATCTTGCGAATCAGTTCGCCGCAGATTTCTATAGAGACCTTTTGAAGGTCTTCTTTAGCAGTATCAGAAAGACGCTTGATTAAATCGTCGGGCACATAAACACCGGGTACAGAACGGTTCATATATTTGGCCATACCGACACTCTTGAGCATGACGATTCCGACCATAACAGGTACCTTTAGGTGCTCGATACGCCGCATAAACTTTTCAAAAACAGACGGTTCATAAACAGCCTGTGTCTGCACGAACTGAGCCCCCACCTCAACCTTTTTTCCCAGCTTAATAATTTGAAGCTCGACTTCATCGGCGCAAGGGGTGACACAGCAACCTTTAAATAACTTAGGTGCACCTTCGAGTCTATTGGGATTGCCCTTTATATCCCTGCCCAAGTCGGTTCCCGCCTCAAGTTTGACCATCGCCTGTAGAAGCCCCACCGAGTCAATATCAAACACCGGTTTGGCCTCAGGATGGTCACCCATTGCCACATGGTCGCCTGTAAGAGAAAGGACGTTTCGGATTCCCAGTGAGGCAGCAGAAAGCAGGTCCATCTGAAGAGCAATGCGGTTACGGTCACGACAGGTCATCTGAAAAATAGGCTCAATGCCACGATCCAGAAGCATCTTGGATACGGCCATCGAGCCAATGCGCATTACTGCCGTTTGCCCATCGGTAACATTCACCGCAGTTACCGAATTTTTGAGGCATTCTTCGGCCTCATGCAAACAGGTCTGAACGTTAGTACCTTTTGGTGGACCAATCTCACCAGTGAATACAAACCTGCCGGACTCAAATGCCCGTTGCAGGTTGCTTATGGGTTCGTTCATGCTTCTGACTCCTGTTCAGCCATTTCTTTAAGACTTAACCTTCGGACACCAGCACCGCGATCCTTTCTCCAGTCTCTGATTGGCTGGATACCGCGGAGCTCATCGACCTTGCCTCTTTCCGTCAGGCGTTTGTATATCAGGTGCCAGCCACAATCCATCTCATTTGAGACTTCGCATTTTCCATCGCGTGCTCCACCACACGGGCCGTTAATAAGGCTCTTAGAGCAACGAGCGATTGGACAAATGCCACCGGTAAGAGCCAGCACGCAGTTGCCACAACCGTGACAGTACTCCTCCCACAGACCTGAAGCGGTATTGGCACCATTGAACGTAGTATTCATAGCAGGTAAAAATGGTACATCGGGGTACAGTTGCGACATAAACTGCACTCCAACTCCACAGGCCATACTAAGTACACAGTCGTATTTTTCCGGACTTTCTTTGAGATTCTCAACAAATTCCCTATCGCATTGTCGAGTGATACAGTCATAATCAGCCGTCAGGTCCAGGTTCCTGTGCCGAGATGCCAGGCGCAGTTGTGAGGCCAGTTCCTCAGCCTGCCTTTCTCCGCCGGTCAGGCAGACAGTAACGCACCCGCCACATCCCAGCACCAGAACCTTTTTGTATGGATTGAGCATCTCAAGGATTTCATCAAACGGTTTCCTTTCAGCTACTATCATCGAAATCATCTCCTAAAAATCAGGATATAACTTTTTCAAGTTCTTGGACTGCCTGGCTTAAGGCTACACGGATTGACTCGGCACAGCCAGCAACCTCAAACATTTTTAGTCGCTGGCCATCAATACCGATTTCGCCCAGCATATTACACGCCTGATTTACACGCCTTCGAATACGCTTGGTCGCCTGAGGGTATCGCTCCGAATCTTCTTCGCAGGCAATAACGACAACCGCTTCAGCCCCAGCTTCAAAGGCATGCAGCAATTCAATCACGCTCAGACGAGCCATGCTCGGCAGGTAGAATTGCTTCAGGCCGACTTCGGCGAACCCAGCCGAGCCGGGAACAAACTCCTGCTGACCACACCACGCAGATGCCGGCGCTTTATATCCACAGATATAGGCAACCATCTTTATGTCGAGGTCCATACTCTCCAGTGCCTCTGCTGTGCTACACTTTAGTCCGTCTTTGTCCCAGCCCTTAGGAACTATGGCGTTGGCAGGGCATTGAGCTATGCACATACCGCACCCCTGGCATAAAGTCGAATCAATGCGAGCGACGTCAGTGACTTTGGGTATGTCGAACGGGCATACTCGAAGACAGGTAAGACATGCAGCACACTTATCCACCAGCACTTCTGCACCAGCTCCGCAGTTCATACATCTACGAGCTTCACAGGCGGCTGTATCCGGGTCGAGGGTATGTTCGAATTCATCGAAAGTTATCTTTCTTTTTTCCGGTTTTTCGGTCGGGATAGAAACTCTTTGAGTCTTGATGACCTTTTCAGCAGTGTCCGGCGCAATCTTATCTATCATGGGTGGCAGAGAATCGTCAATATATATCTTCTTGCCTCTTAGATACATATCAATTGCCTTTGCTGCCCGCTGGCCACTGGCACACGCCTCTACGACCGAGCCTGGAGGTATGACAATCTCGCCGCATGCGAATATGTTCGGCACATTTAACTGGTGGGTAGCGGCGTTGAATCGGAGTCGGCCCTGCTCATCAAGATTAAGACTGCTACCCTTCATAAAACCAAAGTCGGCCTCCTGGCCAATGGCAAAAATGATGGTGTTGCAGTCGATATTGATTATGTCCGCATCGTCATACCGGGGGTTGAACCGTTTGTCTTCGTCAAAAACACTAATGACCTTACGGGCTTTGACGCCCTTGATTTGGCCATTTTTGACCACAATCTCGACCGGGCCACGCCGGTGTATTACACCTATGCCTTCTTCTTTTGTTTGGGTGACTTCCCAGTCCCATGCGGGCATTTCTTGTTCATTTTCCAGACACATCATCCGGACTTTCTCGGCACCGATTCGTATCGCAACTCGTGCAGCGTCACATGCCACGTTACCGCCGCCAATAACCAGCACATCACTGCCGATATGAACCTCTTTTCCAAAAACTGTGTCTGTCAAAAACTTCATAACTGGGTGGACCTGCTTATGCTGCGAACCGGGTATCGGAAGCATCCGACTGTTAGATAGTCCAATCGCAACTAGTATTGCCTCGAACCCTTCAGCCCACAAATCGTCGATGGTTTTATCTTTTCCGATTTCAACTCCCGTCTGCAATTCGACTCCGTGAGCAAGAATCCAATCGACATCAACCTGGACAACGTGACGAGGCAGGCGATATTTTGGAATGGCCGTTGCTGAAATGCCGCCCGCCACTGAGAATTTTTCGAAGATTTTCGGGCGATAGCCAAGTTTTGCCAATTCAAGCGCTGCAGACATACCTGAAGGTCCAGCCCCAATAATAGCCACCTTGGCCAAGTCTTGAACTTGAGCTCTGCTAATGGTTGCTCCGCTCCCAACATACTCGGCTACAAAGCGCTTCACCTCTCGGATAGCCACCGGCTCGTCAACATCGTTGCGTCGGCAGTCTTGCTCACAAGGGTGATGGCAAATTCGGCCACAAACCGCAGCGAACGGCAGATTCCTACGTATGACGTCGATAGACTCCTTCCACCGGCCCTGACCAACAAGCTCCACATACGTTCTCACGTCAGCATGCACCGGACAGCCGTGGCGGCAGGGTGCCCACTCACGTTCCATTAACTCCATCGTAGAGCGAAGATTTACCACATCCCGAGATGTCAGATCACAACCCAGCATAAACCTATCTACCTATCAATATTTTGATTTCCGATGACCGGTCGCAAAAAATTCGCGGCCAAATCTATTTCAGAGCAGCTATCCTCTTGGCAGCCTCGACCGTGTTATAAAGCAGCATTGTTATCGTCATTGGCCCTACTCCCCCCGGAACCGGGGTAATAAAAGAGGCCTTTTCCTTCACTGCCTCAAAATCAACGTCGCCAACAAGGCGATAACCCTTCTTTTTTGTTGTGTCATCAACGCGGTTAATGCCTACATCAATTACCACCACACCTTCTTTTACCATATCCGCAGTGATTGTGTTCGGTCGATCAGCAGCAGCAATAAGAATATCCGCCCCTTTGGTGTGAAAAGCAAGGTTTTTTGTACGGGTATGGCAGACGGTAACGGTAGCGTTTCGGTTCGGCTGTTTTTGAATAAGCATACTTGCCAGGGGCTTGCCAACAATATCGCTTCTGCCGACAATTACGACCTCTGCTCCTTCAATAGTCACTCCGCTGCGAATCAATAGCTGTATAACACCATGTGGTGTACACGGCAGAAATGCCTTTTCTCCCACCACCATCCTGCCCACATTCATTGGATGAAATCCATCAACATCTTTATCAGGGTCGATTGCCAAAAGAATCTCAGCCTCATCAAGATGCTTAGGCAAGGGTAACTGGACTAAAATACCGTTGATTTTCGGGTCGTTATTCATTTTCTCAACCAGCGCCATCAAATCTTTCTGTGATGTTTCTGCTGGCAGACGGTTATCATCAGAGTAAATCCCTATCTCCTCACAAGTTCGCTCTTTGGCTGTAACATAATACTTTGAAGCGGGGTCATCGCCAACCAAAATAACTCCTAAAGCCGGCACAATACCTTTCTCTTTCAGTTTGGCAACCTCGGCTTTTAGTTCCGCCCGCATATCAGCGGCTACCTGTTTGCCATCTATTATTTGTGCTGTCACCTTTTTCTCCAATGTATTTCGCAATTAGATTCCCAAGAAGCGCCTCTCAAAAAAGACCCTGCACTTTTCCTGTATTCACATCAACATCAATACGTCGAAAGGCAGGATTCGATGCTGTTCCGGGCATTAGCTTAATGGCACCAGATACAGGCACGATAAAACCGGCACCTTTATAAACAAGAATATCGCGAATCGGAAGCTCCCAATTTTTGGGTCTGCCCTTTATATCCGGGTCGTGTGCTAAGCTAAGGTGAGTCTTCACCATACACGTACCCAATTCACTGGCCTGCGGGTCAGCTTCAAAGGCCTTCGCTTTTTCCAGTGCCTCATCAGTATATGTTACACCATCAGCTCCATATACTTGTTTAGCTATTATTTCAATTCTCTGTCTTAAAGGTGTATTCAAATCGTACAGGAACTTAAAGTCGTTCTTCTCATCACAGGCCTGAATTACTGCCTCTGCCAGCTCTATGGCACCATCACCACCTTTGAGCCAGTGCCCTGAAACCGCAGCCAAAGCCCCGTTTTGCTCAGCGATTTTGCGTACAAGCTCTATTTCAGCCTTGGTGTCAATATGAAAGCTGTTTATACAAACCACCGGCCGAACACCGCTCTTCTTGACGGTCTCGATATGGGCAACAAGGTTCTCGCAACCCTTTTCCACCAATTCAAGATTTTCGGTCGTATATTCATCAGCCAAAGGTATGCCGGGTTTAACTGTAGGACCGCCGCCGTGCATCTTCAGGGCACGAATAGTAGCTACAATAACTACTGCATTAGGTATCAGCCCGGACATACGACATTTTATGTTCCAGAATTTCTCAAAACCGATATCAGCTCCAAAACCACTTTCTGTTACATGATACTCACCCAATTTAGTCCCGAGCAAATCGGCAATAATGGAGCTCTGGCCGACAGCAATATTTGCAAATGGACCTGCATGTACGAATACGGGCTGGCCTTCAATGGTCTGCAATAAATTCGGATTTATCGCCTCCACCATCCAGGCAGTCATTGCACCATCTACTTCAAGGTCGGCAGTGGTAACCTCGTTGCCTTTTTTATCGTAAGCCACAACAATTCTGGCTATCCGCTCTCGTAGGTCCTTTAAATCCTTAGCAACGGCCAGAATGGCCATCACTTCACTGGATACGGTGATTTGAAATCCCGAATCCATCTCGTAGCCATCCATCTTTCCGCCTTGACCAATCCTGATGTTGCGAAGGGCTTGTGCGCAAAAATCCATCGCCCAAAGCATTTGAATCCTTTCAGGGTCGATATCGAGTCTTTTTAGACCACTTTTTGCAAGGCGAGCATCATCATAGTTTCTCTCGTGCTGCATACGCGAAGTCAGAGCTACCATTGCAAGATTATGAGCATTTGTGATGGAATCAATATCACCTGTAAGCCGGATAGAAAAAGGCGTCAGTGGAATGCACTGAGCAAGACCTCCACCTGCAGCAGAACCCTTGATATTAAAGGTAGGTCCGCCACTCGGCTGCCTTATCGCTCCGACCACACGCCTGCTCAGTTTGCCCAGCCCTTCTATCAGGCCGATGGCAGTGGTCGTTTTTCCCTCCCCTAAGGGAGTCGGCGTAATGGCGGTAACATTAATATACTTTGCCGTCGGGCCATCTTTCAGCCGCGCATAAGCCTTCCGATAATCTACTTTAGCCAACTTTCGGCCCATAGGTATCAACTCATCATCTTCCAAACCCATCTCACGAGCCAATTGGTTGATAGGTTTCGCAGTTTCCTCCGCTGCTTCCGCAATCTGCCAATCTTTTAACTTTGTAGGGTCAAGCCTCACTGGTAACTCCTTGTATCTTGTCTTCATATATTTATTTTCTCGTGACGCTTCACGCTTTATTCACAGCCGTGTAGACCTTCAAGAAGCTGTCTGAATATATTTGCTTGTTCATCAGCATTTCAGAGGTCGCCACAATATTAACCAGCTCCTTGTCGAACACATCGACAATTGCCGAATCCAGACCATGCGAAATTGCAATAGCAAGAAATACTCGATTTATTAAGCTTCTTTCAGTTGCTCCCTGAGAAATATTTGACAATCCCACTGTCATATGTGGAGCCGGGTCGCAAAGCATCCTTATCTGGTCTATTGCAGTCAGAACATTGGCAGGCTGAACCTGGGCATTTGGCACTTTGACCGGCAACACAATGGGGTCAATAAATAATCGCTGGGCGTCAAAGCCCAAATCCATCGCTTTGGACACAATTTCTGCAGCGATAGCTACACGCGTATCAACATCCTGAGGCACACCATTTTTGTCCATTGTAAGGGCAATAAGACTCGATTTAGGTCCCGCCTGGTTGGCCATTTCTATGTATTTATCCAGGACCTGCTCATCGCTTTTCTTATTCAGCGGCGTTGAATTTAGCAAAACACCATTATCAGCATTAATAACTTTCAGTCCCGCTTCAATGACGTTCGGTTTTTGAGAATCCAGGCACAAGGCTGTTGTGCAGGCCTCCTGTATTGTCTCAACCAGCCATTGCATCGTCCCTTCCTGGTCTGCAGCAGCGGTTCCTACATTCACATCCAGATAGCTAGCGCCTGCCTCGGTTTGCTTTTTAGCAAGTTCCTGGATGACCTGCTTATTTTTATCCGCGATGGCTTTTTTAACATCTGTAAACATTCCATTGATTCTTTCGCCAATTAGTATCATAACCATCTCCTTTTTAAATTTTCAGTTCCGGCAGAGAATTACCGCCATATCTGATTGATAAAGTTTTGAACGGTAGCAATCGCCTTTGGATGTCGCATACGAATTATATCTACTCCCGCCTGCAATAGACAAATAGCGGTAGCTGCCTCCCACATAGGCCCTCTATCAACATGTGAACCCCAACCAGGAGCATCAACAAGCTTGGCCTCTTTTGCTCGCCAGGATTCATAACCAACATCACAAATAGCCGGCATTGCCATCATCTTATCGCCACCAAGTGCCGCCAATCGCTGGCGCTCCTGAATCGAATAGGCATACTCTATTCCGTAACCCAATGCCCCTGTGGACTGAAACGTAATTATCCGTTCCAGTGGAAAGCCCATATCAGAAGCCAAAATATTGACCTGCTTGGCAATATTGATATCCAGAGGGGCCTCGGTAATAAGGTAATGACCATCCGCCAAAGCAATAGCGGTTAGCGCTTTATAATTATCCTCTGTAACCGTCCCGATAAGGCACTTTTCTCCTTTTGCGGCCTCACTTACCTTGGGCATAACCTGGTTATCTTTTTCGTCATTTCCACAGCCCCACAGCACAAGAGGAACACCAACTGCCTTCAACACCTCCTGAGTAACTTTGACAGCGTGGTCGGCATCATAATCTGCCTTGTCGGGATGAATGCCGTCGAATTTGATACATACTAAATCAGCCCCGAACTCCTCAACGCACTTTTTGGCCCAGTCGCCTGGACTGTCGAGCACATCTTTATAGCTTTCAGCCAGGACATCAGGCCAATCTTCCGGCTTACTGTCAAGAACGTCAATAGCAATAACCGGTTTTTCACTTTTCTCCTCTATCGAGCCGCCATAGACAACATTTCGTGCTCCACCTATCGTTACTGTTGAGGTTCGAGTGCCCCCTTCCTCTTTGGTCGCTCCAAGTGTAATTCTATTTACTGTGCCGGTAAAACCGTCGCTTATCTCAGGAACTGCCATTTGAAAACCTCCAAATTGCCTGTTAATTACTATTTATCCATTGTCATTTTGTTAAGATTCAGTTTATTTTCGAATATTTCCCGTACCGCCACAAATGCAGGATTATTTCCTTCAAAATCAAAAACTGTCTTACCCTGCATTGAAGCGTCGAATATCGACTTGTCATAAGGTACACTTCCCAGAGTTTGTACTTCTTCCAACTGTGGTTCGTCACCGGATTTGCCATCTACCTTATTCCATATAACTGCTGTTTCTTTTACTGATATAGGCAATTGTTTAGCAAGTTCGGAAATCCTTTTAACTGTAACCACTCCGAGAGAAGTTTGTTCTGCTATAATACATAGTAAATCAACGTTGTTAGTGGTTCTTCGGGACAGGTGTTCCATACCCGCCTCATTATCTATAATCACAAACTGATATTGAGAGCTTAATTTATCGAGAAATGTCCGCAGCATATTATTGACCGCACAGTAGCAGTCCGGCCCTTCAGGCCGGCCCATCGTAAGCAAATCAAATCCAGATGCCTCAGTAACTACCTGCTGGATGCCGTATTCAAACGAACGCACCCTGTCCATACCACCGCTACTGGGCGATTTCGAGCGTGTCTGTTCGCGAATCTCTGCAATAGTGCTGCCCGGCTCATTTCCCAGCTCTGCGCCCAGGCAGGAATTAGGGTCAGCATCCACTGCAAGTATGGCCCTGCCGGGGTACTCTTCCAGTAGAAACCTGATAAGCATAGCAGCTATTGTAGTCTTACCCGAGCCACCTTTTCCGCTTATTGCAATTGTTGTCGCCATATCTTTCATAAAATCCAAAATTCTAATATCGAAATCCTAAGCAAATCCAAAATTCAAATGTCAAATGTTCAAAATAACACGTTTTGAATTTTGTATCTTGGTCATTTAAATTTGTTTAGTGCTTCGAATTTCGTGCTTTTTCAAACTGCCAGCCACCGACGGAAACAGAGATAAATCCGTATGAGGCAGAAAACTTGCCCTGATAAATTCATCCATATATTTAGGGTAGCTCATCAAATCAAAGTAGGTCATACTTTCTGCTATTTCCTCCGCTGTTTCCAGTGCCTTTCGGCTCAGCAGAACTGTTTTTGCTCCTGCGATTGATGTGTTACCTACAAATTGAATCTTCTCCGGCGCCACATCCGGCAGCATCCCTATAGTAACGGCCTGCTGGACATTCAGAAAATTCCCGAATCCTCCGGCTAAATAAATCGCATCCAGGTCTTCTGCTTTTGTTTGCGTCGACTCCATAAGCACGCTAATAGCGGCAAAAACCCCCGCTTTGGAGCGAACCAAATTATCAATATCCGCCTGGGTAATTACTATCTCCTGGTGGCTGTCATCCGCGGCTACTATCTGAAACTGTTTACCTTCGTCACCTTCTGTCACTCTCGTCTGGCCGTTAGTTATAAACTTTCCTGTTCTGTCTATGATTCCATTCTTAAATAATTCAGCGAGTGTGTCTAAAAGCCCCGACCCACAAATCCCAACCGGATGCTTGTTACCGATAGTCTTAAACTCTACTGTCCCGTCGTCGAGAATGTCCAGTTTTTCAATAGCTCCCGCTCCTGCTCTCATACCATGCTTTACTTCGAATGCAGGTCCTGCTGAGCTCGAGGCACAAACCAGCCAGTCGCGATTGCCGAGAACCACCTCGCCGTTAGTTCCGATATCAATAAAAAGTGAGATTCCCTTTTTTGTATAAATTCTCGTCGTCAGCACACCTGCTACTATGTCACTTCCGATATAGGCAGCTACACTGGGAAGACAATATAACAAACTTCGTTTATTAATCTGAATACCGACTTCCGCCGCCCTGATTGGCGGCACAAAACTGGCACTAGGCACATAAGGCTCTCTGCGTATACGTCTCGTGTCCAGATTCAGCAAAAAATGCACCATTGCCGTGTTGCCGGCACATATTACTGCGGTTATATCCTGCAAATCGATTTTTTGCCTCGATGCCAGAGTTACAATCAGGTCGTTT
>Ga0315549_1001950_pt1 | contig 20518 bp, 24 predicted proteins | sample SalMarSW160200MG_FD_203101 | JGI IMG/M metagenome (GOLD analysis project Ga0315549, IMG submission 203101) | Salt marsh sediment microbial communities from the Plum Island Ecosystem LTER, Massachusetts, United States - Salt Marsh Sediment SW1601-200 ... | reverse complement strand
ACGTTAATAACTGAAAGCACATATGGCAGTCCAAACGATTTTATGCCTTCAAGAGTCGAGGCTGAAGAACGTTTAACATCCATCATAAATGAAACTTTAGAGAGGAAAGGAAAGGTCATAATTCCAGTACCAGCCGTAGGTAGAGCTCAAGAAATAATGCTCGTCATTGATGGTTACATGCGACGTGGTTTGATGAAAGAGGCACCAGTGTTTATTGAGGGCATGATTTCAGAGGCAACGGCAATTCACACTGCTTATCCGGAATATTTAGGCAGAGAAGTCCGCAGGAGCATACTGTACGATGGAATAAATCCTTTCAAATCGGATTACTTTACGATTGTGGAGCATCCAAGCGTTAGACAGGAAATAATAGATGGCGAACCGTGCATCATCATGGCTACGTCCGGAATGCTTGAGGGCGGACCTGTAATAGAGTACTTTAAGAGTCTAGCAGAAGACGACAAAAACAGCATAATCTTTGTAAGCTATCAGATTGAGGGCACTCAAGGAAGAAGAGTGCAGAAGGGTTTGCCCGAGGTTACGACGATAGATAGCGATGGTAAAATGGGAGTTGTAAAAGTAAGATTGCAAGTAGAATCAATTGAAGGTTTTTCTGGGCATTCGGATAGGCGTGAGATAATCAATTACATAACTCATCTTAAGCCAAAACCTGAAAGAGTTATTGTGTGTCATGGTGAGAGAGCGAAATGTCTGAGCATAGCAAACTTCATTCAGAGAAAATGTGGAATCCAAGCATTAGTGCCAGCAATTATGGAAACTTTTAGGCTGCTGTAGGTATAGGCTTATTTGATATTGGAGTCTTTTCCCGCCAAATTCTCACATCTGAAGGGCAGATCACAACTCGTTCCTCACCCAGACGAGCAATATCCCCGCTGATTGATTCAACGAACTCGCATAATTCGTTTATCGCACGCTTTACATCTTCGATGCTTTTGTCTGCGAGAGGAGTCACCCTGAGAATCAGAATGTTCCCAGAGGTTACCTCACTCTTAACAACGTCTAAATCCGCCAAGTCACGAAGAGGCATAGCCTTCAAATATGTTTTGCCAGAACTACTCTTAGCCTCAACTCTAACCATTTTCTTCTTTCCAGCTTTCTTAGACCTGCGGAATATGCCACCTAAAGCTGACAAACTTCTCCTCTCTAACACATTATTTACTTTTTAAGAGTTTAAGCGTTTCCTCAAATCACGCCTCTGAATTCAGAATACAGATTAACTATTAAAGTGTTTTATGAATTCAGGATGTATATTCACTATTCCTTTTCAGTATTCTACATTCATTTGCGCTTTCTAAAGAAGATCAAGAACAACCCGAACAAGCCGTTAAGCAACTGAAAAACCTTGCAACAAATCAAACAGCCATATAGGGTCAGTTTTCTCCTCTACAAACAAAATTATCCTAGAAGGAGTGAAAACCGATAAGAGTTTTACCGTACTCAATAATGTAAAATTAAGAGAGGTTTGGACTAAGATATGTTGAAAACGATCATTCTACACTTTCGCTAAGGTTAACCTGCTGTTTCTGCATGGTTTGCGTAGAGCATTTAGGCCTAAAAACCCGACTTGTGCACATCATGGTCTGAGAGATCGAGAAGGATCTTCAGGCTTGCCATGATGGTTGATGTTACAAAAGGTTCCAGATAGAATGAAAAATGTCTTAGGATGATTTCTATTCCCGCAAAGATTTCTGGTTTTGCTAAAAATTTTGAGATGTAATGTGTCAGCAAAACTCCATCAATGATATGATAAGTAGAGTGCGTTCGCACTAGGGTTTTACCAAAACCTTTCAACCAAAAAAGAAGAAAGCTCTGAGTGTCTTTCTATACATCTAACTAACAGTAGTAGTTAAAGCGATTTGTGACATGTCCATAAGACTTATGCTAAAATCCTTTTTGAAAACAAATTAGCCTTCTCAGTTTATCAGCGCGCGCGCTATGCATGCATGTTCCACAAAAGGGGTTGGTTGGTTGGATTAAATTTTAATTTTGATAGGCAAGGGCAGAGAAATCCACCCATTCTTTACATCTCAAAAGCCCTCGAATACGAAGTCTCTCAGAAGTTCGCGCGCTTCTTTATTTGAGATTGAAATCCTTGGCACATCGGAAACCCACGTTGAAATCCACCCAGCTGGGCGGAAGTGCGTTCCTGCAGTATGTCCTGTTGCAATACGGCCCCGAGTGCCAGCCACCTCCACGGATCACACGGAATTTTCCAGAACTGGGCCCCTGGGGATTCGCCGAAGGACTTGATGAGTAGTAGTTCCGATCGTAAGAGTCCAAGACCCACTCGACAACGTTTCCTTGCATATCGTAAAGACCAAAACCGTTTGGCGGATAGCTGCCAACTGCGACCGAGCCCCCCTTTTCTGACTTTGTGTAGTTCCCATAGGACGGCTTAAGCGTCTTACCGTTAGGGTAGTTCATTCCTGCTAGTCCTCCCCTGGCAGCATATTCCCACTCGGCTTCGGTCGGGAGTCTCCTGCCACACCATACGGCATATTCGACGGCGTCGTGCCAACTTACTCCAACCACCGGATGGTTCGGGTAGTCTAGGCCACACCTGAAACCTTCCATATTCCAGAACTCTGGTAGCTGGTGTCCCGTTACCTTGCAGAACTTCAGGTATTTTGTGTTGGTTACTTCGTACTTGTCCATATAAAAGGTGTCAATGTATACTTTATGAACGGGATTATGATCTCCCTCTGAATCCGAGCCCATAAGGAACTCACCGCTGGGAATTAATGCAATTTCCTCCGTGACATTGGTCATTGTCCGTTTCTCCTTTGAATAACCCATAAAATCGACCTCAGCAAAACCCTTTCGTTTACAATCTTTAAATAACTATCGCCATGCGCGCAGAAGTAGACATACGTGAAATTTGAACCTTCAGAAAATATATGCAATGTTACAAGAATGTTAGAAGGTTCAAAACAAATCTGCGCGCGCGAAGTCCAGAACAATGTTGAATCAGATATGTGACATAGTGATTTTTCAGAAGTGAATGCGGACTGTTTGCTCCTAGAGCGCGATCACAATCCCTTTTGTCTATCGGGTCTCAAGTCCAAAAAGAGACTCATGTACTTTCATTTGATCTGCAGCGCTGAGGTTTACTTGTTCGCAGATAACTTCACCTATCAGGCTGTCTCTTCTCACATGAAAGCACCTCAAATGAGCGTTCCTTTGTTCTATAGTCTTAAAGTGATAGACAAAGAATCTCCAAGCGTCGTAACTATGTGTCGTTATGAAAAGTTGTAGCTTATTCTTTATGGCAATTTCAATCAGAAAACTGATGAGCTTTTTCAGTGACGCTGGATGTTGATTGCTCTCAATTTCCTCGATGAAAAGAGCAGTATTTCTACAGACTAACCCAGTACCTATAATTTGCATTCCATATCGAATACCATCACCTAAACCGCTTACAAAGACCCGGCGATTTGGCTCTACGACAACCACTTTATATCTGTCTGGAGTACTTGAATCGGGTTCATGAAGAAATTTTACTTTGCTTCCTTTCTCAAAGGTTGTTAAAAGATATTTATTAAATTCGCTGACTCTACCTTGAGACTTTATTTTGCCAAAAAGAGTTTCAATCGACTTGACATCGTTTTTATATGAGCTGTCAAGAAATTGGCAATTTGTAATGTACTCCTTTATTACGACTTCAATATCTTGCGGTAGATTGTCAAGAAGAGACAATCCACGAAATACGTTCCTTATTTTCCAATTTGACGCGCTGTAAACTGAAAGCGGAGCTGACCTGTTCTTTGCTGTTCCAAGATCTATGGTTCCAGCGCAATTTATATCGATATCCCCTGAGGGTGTTCCTTTCAAGCTAATATTTATCCCAATCGTAGCGGATGCCCCCTCATCGAAAACAGTATTCATTGATACAACATTTGCCGTGTTATAGTTGTACCAAAGCTCCCTTGCACCAAAAAGAACATTTGTTCTGCGCCCTATAATATCGTAGAGATTAGCACCTGTAAATTCCTTTAGCGAATAATAGATTGCCTCGAGAATAGTCGATTTGCAAACATCATTCTTTCCAATGAATAGGTTTATAGTGCCAAAACCATTAACACCGCATTTTCTGATTCCTTTGAAGTTTTTGATAGAAGTTTTGGTGATCATTCTAGTTCAGTCCGAAACTTAATTGTATACAGCAAATATAAAGACATCGTGTGTCGCTGTATTTGTTTTTTTTTTTATGACACTAAGTGGTTTTAACATCCTTCACCAATTTGCTGGTTATGATGTGGATAGAGCAAAAGAATCCAAATCAATGCTGAATACCATAAGAGACATCGTTATTTTTGAGAAATCTTCAAAAAATGTGAGGTCTGAGTTTTCCTGAATATACATACAACCATGTTTGATACCTATCCTTTGTTTACGAAAAATGCAAATCCTACTTTTTTACGATTTACCAAATTGTGCAACGTAACTCACTTTAGAAGTTAGTGGTGGAGACTTCAGAGTGTTTGCTCGATCTTATCAGTAAAAAATCGTGCAAGTTTCACCTCCCTCTTAAAATCTTCGAGTTCTTGCAACCATTCTCTTTCCTTTTCGACATACTTCTCTATGACTTCCACTACCCAATTGCTAATCCAATTTATGTGAGCAATCTTCTTCAGATATCTCAGAATTTCGGGTCGAGAGAGAGGATGGTAATACTCGTCGTGAAAATCAGGTCGAGAAGGGTCGTAGATTAATGCTTTTACAATGTTTGCTTTAATCCATTCTAACTCAACGTTTCTCACATAGACATCAAGGTCGGAACGCATAGCAGTTTCTCCACTTTCACTATTCAAAATATTCCAGATTATTGATTCCGTCATCGACAAGGGGTAGTCTGAGTCAAAGGACAAGTGAACTTCTACACATTCGCGAAAACTTTTGGAACTCTCAGCCACTATTCGTGCTGCACCGCGCAATCCGTTTCTGGCGAGCGCAACAACTAAGTCGCCTAACGAAGTGCAAGCATACGTCTTTTCACGTCGTCCCACATCTCTTTGGGATATAACCCTCACAAGCTTCTTTTTTTCTAATCGTCTGAGTGCTCTTAAAACCGTGGAATAATGCACATCAATATCGCGTAGTCTTTTCTTGAGTTCGTACACATTTGCGCTACCATGTAAGAGGTTTTTTAGAATCTCAAGCTCATTTTTTCCGCGCGCGCTTAGACCAAACTTATACAATATTCGGTGTGCAGGATTAGACAAATCTAGCCAATAAGAAAGCATATATGCGTCTCCTAGGCGCCATAAGACAAAGCTCACAACGTATATATTCTTTTTTGTCTGTCTTTTTGTGAGTGAAATACCTTGATTCAAACTAGAGTTTTACGAACACGTGTCCATATATGCGTTTTCTATGCGCGCGCAAAGAAGATGCTCATAATGTATATATGCTCTTTTGTGCGCCATATGAGTGAAGAACTATGAGAGGAATCAGAGTTGTATCCTCGCTTAATTCTCCACTTGCAATTGCTGAGACTTTGCGCTTAGAATTTAGAGATGCTCACGATATCTGCATTGCATCTCCATGGTTGCAAAACTGTGCTGTGCATCTTCTAAAAACAACAGTTTCAAAGGGCGCCAAACTAGACATGCTGATTGGCAAGCTAAAACTATACGATAGCACATATAGAGCACTGGACATTGAAAAAATGATGCTCGAACGTTCGGGAAAGTGATGTGATGAATAGCCATCCAGTCTTTCTCGGTGGTATCCAACTGAACCTATTCATCCTTCACCCCGAGAAACGACAGTAAGATTGTAACTGGAATATTTTAACCTTCAACTCGCGCGAATGAAGATCCAACATGTGATTTCTCTTATATGCGGTAAACTCAGTGAGCTTGGACTGGCTTCAAATGTTGAAGCCTTGAATCATGCTCTGAAGCCATACGGAATCTCTATTCAGAAGTCTCAAAAGGGCTGACCATACACAATAAAAATGGGAAAGTGATAATCTGCGTAGATCCAGACTTCTATAAGCTATTACTTATGTTAGTCTGAATCAACACAGATTTTCTGTTCTGAGGTGTTCAACAGCTCTTTCCGCAGTATTTCTTTCAACGCTAAGCTTAGAGCTTTCACTTCTGGATTTTCTGAGTTGAGGGTATTCCTTTAGAGTCATTTCCGATTCTTGCTTTCTATCTGCGCCCTAGGACAGCGGCGACAAATCCACCGCCAATAATGAAACCTAATCCAAGAACAAACATTCCGACCCCTAAATTATTGCCGCTAAACATTGCAAGCACACTGAAAGCTATCAATAATGCTCCAATTATCATCAAGACAACAATAACAAGACCTTCAGCATCCATATTTTTCGCCAGATTCAAATCCTTGTTTCAAGTATAAAAAATTGACTACCATCCAAACAGCCAAACTTTCACTATGAATGTTGCTATGGCGAACGCAGTTATAGAAACATCGAAATCTCTAATGGAAATAGTCAATGTGAGTTTCTTGAGGAGATCCCCCGTGAATGCTCCAACAAGACAACCAGAAACTAGAGAAAAGACCGAACCTATTAAAGCACCTACTAACCATTGAATAAGCAAGTTTGTTAGAGTCGAGGGAATATTGAAAACAGCACCTAGAAAGGCAACTAAGATAATTAGATACACTATTAACTCTAAGCTTTTTGTTCTGCCATTGTTGTCATTCATACTGAGAGAATCTTCCACATCTGCTTATAAATAATTCTCGCTATGCTACCTTGCAGAAAACACGAAATCAGACTTAGGATTTAAAAGCGACAGAAAAAAAGAGGAATGTGCGGGAGAGATCGCCACTTGAATCTGTAATGAAGATTAGAAATGTCCTTTTGATTTTAGAATGGGAATAAGTAACTTAAACATTCGTCTTCTTTTAGAACTATTGCAGTAATTAGTTCAATTTTTGTCATGTACTATTCGGTTTTTTAATAAAATCCCATATTTTGTCTCCGACGAAATGAACTGTTTTGATGACAACACCTTTTCCAGCCTTTCTTGCAGCATCCGCATCATAAGCGGCTTCGCCTAATGCAATTGCCTTGTCATGTTTCTCATCCACAACAAGAACGAAATCACCTTTCTCAAACTCTCCTTCAAAACGAACAATTCCAGGAGCCATCACGCTTGCACCATTACACACGTACGGGACGGCACCCATATCAACAACAACTTTCGACATTGAAGCAGAAAATTCATTGAAAATTAATGTTGGAAGAATTTTTTCTTCAATCCTAAAAAGCAGGGGCTTACCGTTTATAAGAAATATTTCAGCGAAATCCGTTTCAACCAGTTCTAATTCAACTTTGTTTTTGAAAATCTGATTGAAATCAACTTTCAGTTTTTCCGAAGCTTCGCTTAAAATTGACTTTACTTCTTTTGCTTTCAGAAAATGTCTTTGATGCTTCCTTGGCATGATACTTCTCTCTTACACAGTTTTAAATGGTATGGGTTCAAGTATAAAACCTCATACTTTTTCACACAACATTGTCAGTGTTTCTCAGGTCTGACAGTTTGTCTACAACAATTGCAGCACCCTCTGTTTTTCTGTCTTTGTTGGTTATTTCGCTTGTCATCATGCGAATCGTTGAAAAAGAAATGTATGAAGTATTAAGAAGAATGAGAAGTGGAAGAGTTTGCTTCGCCAACTGATAAGTGAGAGCACGCTAGACCATACGCAAATAAACCTTAGGTGAATGGGAAAACTTTTAGAATTTATTTCAGTATTTTTCCAGTTTCCATATACCATAAATATAGATCTAACTCTGCTAAATTGAGATTTGATTTTGTTGCGATTTTCCTGAGTAAATCTTCAATTTCTAAGTATTTTCTTTTCGTTAGCACCTTTGGCTTTTCAATTATTTTGTGCTTTGTCAGAACATCAATTATGTGAAAGTCTATAATGGCAAAACTGGTGTAGCCTATGTTCCTAAGGAAATGACTTGCCTCTTTGTACCCAATTCCTTTTACAGTCTTAACAATCCATTCTCTTAATTCATTGCCATCATTAAACGTTTTAGCAATGTCTTTCAGCGAGTTCTTATGTTTCCTCGCATCCACAATATATGTTGCTCTTGTGTTTGGAAAACGGTGACCAAGTTCCCTCAGCTTTTTTGCCAAGTCAGATTTTGAGATAGTTAAAAATTCGTCTCCTACTTGCCTCTGAATTTTAATGCTTCTTTCAGCGTTGAAATTCGCAGTCAAAATGCAGAAACAGAGTTCTTCAAAGATTTCATCGCTTGGCCCGTTGCCAATTTCTTTAAACTCTCTCAAGCGAGAATCCACTAGATTTCTTATTTTACTGTTCTTCAGATTCTTAATAGACCGCAATAACCTTTTCATTGCACTAGTCCACGCCATTACTCGAAAGAAACGACCAAATAAAGATTTCACACAATACGAGTTGCGAGAAACAAACCGATTAGTTCTAAACCATCTTTTACAAAAAATAAAGCAAACAAGATTAATGCAATCCCTAAAGCACGAACGATGTAAAGATAATACTTGCTTTTGATGAAAGACTTAGATTTTTCCACGACCAGAACAATAGCTGTTTTCGATCCAACGAGTAGACTGTAAAATCCTAAGATGAAAAGAATTGTCGCCGAGATGTGTATGTCTAAACTTTCGAAAATCATTGGACCACCAATAGAAAGCCAAAACAGGTAAGGATGAGGATTTAAGAAATTCACAATAACACCATGTTTCAGAGCATCTTCCTTTGTAAGCTCAACTTCAAACTTGTCTGTTTTCACTCTCAGATTTTTAACACCTAAATAAATCAGATAACAAGCACCAAAAAGAGAGATTACTCCAATCACAAAATTGTACTCTATCAAACTTGACAAAGTTGATAACATAAACAACACAAATATAACGATTGGCAAATCTGTAATCAGAGGTGAAATCGCCACTTTTACTCCTTCTTTTTTTCCATACTTCAAAGTCTCAGAAAAGACTAAAGCAAGAAGAGGCCCTGGAGCTATTCCAGCAGCAAGACCGAGAATTACTCCAGAAACTAAAAACTCAAGTCCTTCAACCATGCAGACAAGTATTGGAAAGCAGCATATGAAACTTTCCAAGCCAAAATGCCTTAGCACATGCAATTCGCAGCATCTAATTCAACTATTATACTGTTTGTTACCTCAGTTACTTTTCATTTGGTTCCCAAAATTCTTTCGGAGAAACATCAGCTTTTCTTACTGACGCAATGTTATAGGGGCAAACCTTTATGCATGTCGAACAATCTACGCCGTTTTCACACCAATAAAGATAGCATTGTTCAACGTCGACGTACCACTTTAATGCTCCGGGATTGTTTGATCGACACACCACTTCAAAGCTTGGCTCGTCATTCATCGAAATCGCACCTGCCTCGCAATGTTCAGCACACAGCCTACATTTTTTGCAAAACTCTTTCACACCAAACTCTATGGGTTTGTCAGGTTCCAACGGAAGATCTGTTAAAACCTTGCAAAGCCTCACTCTTGAACCATATTCAGGCGTTATCAACAAGCCGTTGCGCCCCAGTTCTCCAAGTCCAGCGTCAATCCCGAGCGGAATGCTTAAGGCAGTGTCGTTTCCGCATTGTATCGCTTCATATCCAAGATTGCGAATAAATTCGCTCACGCCAGCAAGCATAAACGCCATTTTTGAATAACCCACACCAGTAGCGGCTGCAGCAGGAGCAGCAGGAGAAGTTGCAATTCCATCCGCGTCCATTTCAACCGCCATGACAATAACGTTTTCGAATTTCTCAGGGACATCAACATCGGCATATACCCAGTCTCTGTTAAGCTTGCAGATACCAACCAGTGACGCCCCGAAAATCCTTGCAGCCCGTTTGATCAAGGTGCTCATCTCACACGGGTCATCAACTTTATATTTCGTTTTTGTCCAATCAATTCCAACAGTATCCACTGAAGCCCTATACGGTTTAATTTTTTTCCATGAAAAACCACCTTCAAAAGCATCATGCACTATCCAGGAGGCATAGGCTAAGGCAAAATCAACTCTTGAATAACCAGATTTTCCCTCGGCAATTCTGCCAAGCACTTTTTCATCGTACATTCGCATGTAGCCTTCCCATGATGAATCCCACATTACTCTATCAAAAACTGTGTTTTTACTGTCGAAGCGGCGAAGCCTAGATTGATCAATGACGTAAGGCGGTTTTTCAATTCTTTTTGTTTTGATCTTTGGAGTTTTGCTTGTTCGATTTGAATTCATAACCTAGCACCTGAAGATACAACCGAGTATAAAGTGCAAGTTAAATTTCTCTATTCCTGATTCTCGAAAGCATTATTCTTCACAGGTTATTTCCCAGATCACTCTTCCTTTCGGGTCTGGACATTCCACTTCGAAAACTTTGGGCAGCCAATCGTCTGGCTCGTCCATTTTCCTTTGTTTGGCTGGTAATAGTGGCAGCAAACTTGAAAGAGCGTAAATGCAAACATGCTTATTTTCTCCTGAAAAACTCAGTTTTCCTCCCTCAAGCCGGAAACAATCTCCGATTTTGTGCGTGTTACAATAACCTTCAATTGTCTTGACCTTCACGATCAAAGTCTTCATGCAAACTCACCTAGAAAACAGCTAAAAACAGATATCCACTTAAGCCTTTCTAACCTTAACATCACGGCGTAGAATTTGAAAAAGACAAGGAAGCTGACTTAATTGAAGAGAATATTGGTTGACGTTGATCGTTGCTCCGGATGTAGGCTATGTGAAATGGTATGCTCTTTCAATAGTGAGAACGCATTTGGCTCTTCCATTTCAAAAATAACAGTGATAAAGGAAGACAAATTTGGACTGGACTTGCCGATTGTTTGTTGGCACTGTAACCCATGTAATGCCTTGGAAAGTTGCCCTACAGAAGCCTTGGAAAGAAACGAAGAAGGCTTGGTCTTTGTAAACGAGGAGAAATGCATTGGATGTGAAAAATGTTTAGAAACGTGCGTAATTGGAGCAATTAAGCTTCATCCTGAAAGAAAAACTCCGTTGATCTGTAATCAATGCGGCGGAAAACCTTTATGCGTCGAAAAATGCCCAACAAAAGCTCTAACGTACACGGAAAAAGGAACAAAACAGCCAAGACCGACAGATCAAGTTATTAAAGAAACGTTGAGAAGGTGGAGAATAATTGCCTAGATACTACGGTTATGCGGGAAGAATTCTAAGAATTAACCTCACAAAAAACCAAGTAAAGATTCAGCCTACTGAAAAACGGTTGATAACCAAGTTTCTAGGTGGAAGGGGCTTTAACTCAAAAAGGCTTTATGACGAAGTAACCAAGGATGTCGACCCGCTTTCTCCTCAAAACAAGCTCATTTTTGCCACAGGCCCCCTTGTCGGCACAGCTTTCCCTTTAGGGGCAAGATTTAATGTAACCGCAAAATCTCCGCTAACCGGAATATTGGGAGATTCAAACGCTGGAGGCCACTTAGCCGCTGAAATGAAGTTCGCTGGATACGATCAAATAGTTATTGAAGGAAAGAGCCGAAAACCAGTTTACATTTTTATTGAAGATCAAGAAATTCAAATAGAGAACGCGAAGCACCTTGCTGGAAAAGACGTTTACGAAACAACTGAAACGATAAAGAAAGATTTAGCAGATAGAACAGTTCAAGTGGCAACGGTTGGCCCTGCCGCTGAGAATCATGTTCTTTATGCCGGAATATTCGTCAATCTGGCGAGACCAGCTGCTAGAACAGGTATGGGCACTGTTATGGCTTCAAAAAATTTGAAGGCAGTGGCGCTGAAGGGAACGGGCATCATAGAAATTGCTGATCCTAGAAGATTCTGGAAGATTGTTGAAGAGATAGAAGATGAAACCTATGCTCATCCGCAATATTGGCCCCGTAGAATTATGGGTACGACGAGAATTTTGATGCTTGCTGACAAACTTGGTTTTTTGCCCACAAGACACTTCACTTCAGCCACATTCCAACATGCATCTAAGGTGAGCGGCGAAAGGTTGGCAAGAGAGTATAACGTAAAAAACAGGGCTTGCTTCTCTTGCATAGTTCCATGCAGCAGAGTGTATGTGATAAGAGAAGGCGAATACGCTGGCCTTCATGGTGAAGGCCCTGAATACGAAGCGTTAAGCAGTTTTACTGCGAGAGTGGGCAACTCTAACCTAGACTTGGCGTTGAAGGCTGTTGATTTGGCAAACAGGTTAGGGTTGGATGCGATAACAACTGCTGAATGTATAGCTTGGGCTATGGAACTTTACGAGAAGGGAGAGTTGACTAGAAAAGAAACGGACGGTCTTGAGCTAACATGGGGAAACGGCGAGGCAATACTTGCCTTGATTGAAAAGATAGCATATCGTGTAGGATTCGGGGATTTGCTTGCTGACGGAGTTAGGAGAGCAGCTGAAAAACTGGGAAAAGGAGAGGAAATAGCGTTTCACGTGAAAGGGTTGGAAATCATACAGGCTGACCCACGGGGCTTGAAGGGTTATGGCTTGGGTTATGCAGTTGCGAGCAGGGGGGCTGATCACTTAAGATCTGAGCCTTTTGTTGAGTTGAGTGACGACCCAGAAAAGGGCGTGGAAATGTTTGGTGTTCCAGAAGCAACCTTAAGGCTTGCACATAAAGGAAAGGGTAAACTTGTGCGTTACTTTGAAAATTGGTGCGCCATAATAGATTCTCTGGAAGTTTGTAAAAACTTGGCTGGAAACATGGAACTCTTGCCTTTTGATAGAGCGGCTGAAATCGCTGAGGCTGTAACAGGTTTTCATTTCACAGAGGAGGCTATGTTCGAGTTTGGAGAGAGAATTGTCAACTTGGAAAGAGCTTATCTTGTTCGGGAAGGAATTAGAAGGAGAGATGACTACTTACCAATAAGATTCTTGAAGGAGCCCTTACCAAATGGCAATTCGAAAGGAGCAATATTTGAAATTGAGTCTATGCTAGACGAATATTATGCAGAAAGAGAGTGGAACTTGACGACGGGTATTCCTAAAGCGGAAAAAATGAGGAAAATAGGTTTAGAGTATGTAGTTGAAGATTTAAGAAGAAATGGAATTCAAATAGAGTAAAAGGAAGTTTGAAGTTTAATCTGATCTGCTAAGGGATCATATAGAAACGATCTGCCACACAGATCATCATACTGCTTCATCAGAACAGTCAGCACTTTGCAAACACAAAAGACAAAAATAACGCATGGCATAAATTCTTTTATTGTTAACGAATAGTTTGCGGGGTTGCCCTAGCCTGGTAGGGGGCAGGCCTGCTAAGTCTGTGGTCCTTTGGGCCGCGCGGGTTCAAATCCCGCACCCCGCGCCTTTTGCCTAAAAAACGCAAGAAAAATGCTTGTTTCCTATTTTTATGTGCGCAAACCAACATTGACATAGTTCTTAGATTTTGGTGTTAGGCGTAGGTTCACATATACGTTTATAATCCACGTTTTTTGCGTAGCATCGAGCGTCTGAAAGTTGGCTGTTTGTAGGGAAAAAGTACTTCTAGACATTTTGCTGGAAGTGGATTTTTTGTTTATGTGGCCAATCTTGTGTTGAACAGTGTCTCTAACTTGGTTATGGAAAGTTTTTAGTATTACTTTTTCTCTAAGTAGTGTTACCGTACTACGCGGAGCGGTGATAACGATAAAGGAAAATCCAAGGGGAGAAATAGAGAAACTTATCCAAAAAGGCGACCTAGAAGCTCTTCTCAGAAAAGCCGCAGAAGTTCACGGACACTTCTGCAGTTATCTGACCTACGGAGTCATAGCAGGCTATATCGCGATTAAAGAACTTGGAATAAAAAATACTGGCATGGAGGAAGCTATAGCAATAGTTGAAACTAATAACTGCTTCAGCGACGGCATTCAAATAATAACTGGCTGCACGTTTGGGAATAATGCACTAATTTATAAGGATGTTGGCAAAACCGCGGTAACCGTGGCTAAAAGAGATGGAACAGCCATAAGAATCGCTCTAGATCCAATTTATGAGAAGTCTATTGAAAAGGAGTATTCTGAAGCTAATGGGCTTTGGGAGAAAATAGTTGTTAAAAGAGAAGAAGCAACAAGACAAGAGCACAACAGGATGATGGAGCTTTTCGCGGAAATGGCGTTCAAAGAATTGAAAAAACCCGCCGATAAAATGTTTAGGATTGCCAGAATGAAGATTAACACGCCTCAATATGCTCCTATATTCAACGCGATTATATGTCAAGTTTGCGGGGAGAAAACATACAGGCCCGTCATGCACAACGGAAAACTTGTATGCATGGACTGTGCTGGGGTCAACTACTACTTTCTAGATGGCAGGGGGGTATTTCGAAGGAACTCACAGAAAGAAGATGAAATCTTAGGAGAGATTTAGACCATATGAGGAACGGTTATTTCTCAGTAAAAGACATAGCTTTAATGGCTGTGTTCGGATGTGCATCTTCCTTGACAACGTTAACAACAGCTTTTATTCCAGCTCCGCTTCCAGGCTTATACGCCATAATAGCCATTCCTGTAAGCACAATTCTTACTTTAACGGTGGTAGAAATGGTTAGAAAATTTGGCGCCGCAACTTTCATGCAACTTGTAAGCGGAGCCTTATCTACACTTCTTCCCGGTGGACCGCCAATAGTTTGGATCATAATTCCTGGATGGTGCATTAGCGGCCTGCTCATAGACTCAATCCTGTATTTAGCAGAGAAGAAGCCAAGCGAGTCGAAACTACTCACAACAATCATTGGAGTTGTTTATAACGTTCCAGGAGACATTCTTCTATACTGGAGCTTCGTCACGTTCCTAGGCTGGGCATACTCGCTCTTCTTCTTTCTATATGGTTTTATGATAATACACATGATTTTAGGTGGTCTAGCCGGAATGTTCACACCGGACGTGATCAGAAGGATCAAACCTGTATTAAGCGATTAGAAACTTTACTTTTTCTACTATGGTGCGGGCGGGTGGGATTTGAACCCACGACCAAGTGAACATATCACCCAGGAACTTCTCTCACTGATTTCCTACATGTATATGTGATAGTTTAAACGATGGCTTCAATCTAGCACCCCGCGCCAACAATACACTGCGAAAACACTCGCATTTCAAGACCTTTCTTGACTATTTCATTATTTGAATATCCTCTAGGCTTCTAATGTTCATTTCTTTGACAACCTTGACAATTCCGAAGTCTATCTTCGCCTCTGGCGAAAGAATCATTGCTTGTACAGACCCCAATCCCAATTGTTTAGCGCGAAGAGATCTTGCGTGTCCATCCAAAACGTAAAACCTACCTTGATGTTTAACGCAAGCTATCGGCACCAACAATTCCTTTATCGAATCAATCCGTTCCCTTCTTATTTGAGATTGAGTTGGAACAAGATCTTCTAGATGAACTTGCTCCTTCCTTAGGCAGAAGGAAATACCGTACAGAGCCTCATAATATTTTAGAACAGTCAATATTTGTCCCCACGTTTTCATTAGCGGATCGTCTATGACGCCAACGTCCTTGATTGGAAGATCTTCAAGTGAACGCTTAGCTATAGCCCGATAACTTTTGTACTTGGGAAATTTCAGAACATAGGCTTTTATAGTCTTCTTCATCAGTTTCTTTGAAATAAAAGATCTGTGGTGACCATCAAGAACAAAAAAGTCTTCCACACGTTTTACAGCTATTATAGGTACGTCATAATCTTCAGTCAACACCTTCATGAAAACGACTGCAAGTTTATCTTTCTCCAAGAAACTTTCAGTAGGATGAAGCCGACCAATTGGAACGTCCTTTAAATCGACTCCAAGTTTGACTTCGTAAATGATTTCAAGGGTTTTCCTTAAGCTTGCAAGTCGTATTGGAACGTCTTTCCAACTCGCCAGTTCTATTTTTCTCATGGATTCTTCAGCTTAGTTCTTATTTTATAGTTTATAAATACTCAGAAATTGTAATGCTCGCTAGAAATTGCAAGTATACGCATAAATAATCGTGTCTAGGGTGAGTATTCCTATGAAATATGAGTTCAAGGTTGAAGCCAGCAGATACATGAGTTACCTTCTCAGACATAATCATGAAAACTCGAAAAGCGCAAACTTTTTGCCGTAGAATATAGCTCATGTTTATCTTGAAGGTTTACAGGTGATCTACGGAATTGTTGTTGCTTTCGTTCCAATTTACAGTCCAGTGCATAGATCAGTTGTGCTAATCTGCCCTAAATGTCAAGCTCGCATTCCAGTGAGTTCAAAGTTCTGCCCAGAATGCGGAGCCGACCTGAGGCCAAAGTAGATTTCTAACCTCATGACTTTCTAAAATAGAAAAAATTGAAAGACTTGATGGCAATTCTGCAAGTTACTACTTCTTGATAATGACCGATTTTCCATTACTCGTGCAAACCACTTCGCTTGGACTTTTCAGAACTACTTTGTTTTCATTTGACACAAAGACTATGTCCATAGCCTTGTAAACCAGTTTGGAACCTTTAGCGATAAGAATGTCTAATTTGCTGGTTTGATTCTGGAAAGCGAAGATGAAGCCCCGGTGTTCGTTGAAACATTGATGGTTATGCACTCCTTTCTTTTTGAAAAACTGACCACATAAATCTTTTGCTCTATCTGCAAATTCTTGTTGGTTTTGATAGCCCATTTTTGCGAAGTCTTCTTCACTCGCTTCGGTCAGGTGTTTCTGTATTTCTTCTGTGTCTCCCAGCATTAGAAACAGTTCGCTCAGTTCTTTTTCAACAGGCTGGCCGATAGCGCCTTCTTCCGTTTCAACTATGCTGTCCAGAAGGAATTTGCCATTGCCATGGAATACGTAACCTCTCTCTTTGTCATCTAGCTCTATTGGAACAGCTAAGGTGTTCTTGCTGATCTCTACGATGCCCTTTTCCATTTGCCACAACGTCACAGCTTCAGATGTTTTTGAAACGGTGTTGCCTAGTTGATAGTTTTGCCACATCATTCCTGGTTCCTTCTTTCAACGAATCTCGTGACTCGCCTTGCCATCTTGTATGCAGTTCTGCCTGGCATTGTGATGAGGTAGCGTCCCCTGACTTTTTCTTGAACAACTAGCCCTGCTTCTTCAAGCACTTTGAGATGGCTTGAAAGTGTGCTTGTAGTTATCTCTGAAAGCTTCTCTTGCAACTCGTTAATGTATTTTCCACCGCTCATGAGTTCATCTAATATTCTCAGTCTATGTTCGTGGCCTAGGGCGCTCATGACTTCAGCTGCTTTGGGAAAACTGAGTTCTACTTCATCCCTTCTTATATGCGGTTCTTTTCTTCTGAGAATTCTGACACCTCTCGGGCCTATGAATATGGATTTTTCAAGTTCACCATGTATGCCTTCAGCGACACCTTCCATCATATCCTCAACGTAGTCATGCACGCGGTCTCCAACGTCGATGTATATGCCACGCCTTCTTTCTCGTTCTCCGCCCATAACATTTCTAAATTGTTCTTTTAGGTTTGCAATTTCTTCTTTGAGTTTTTTCATTTCTTCACTAAGGTCTTCAGACAATTTGATTCTCACACTCCTTAACTTCACGCTTATCCTTTTTAATTCGATAAAAATCAAATACAAATCGACGTATATAAACATTGCCATATATGAACTCTGCATTGAATCTACACTCACGAAACTCACACATTACGCGCCGTATTTCAGAAGTTCATAAAATTTTGACTATACTTATAACTAGAAAACTAGTCACAATTATAAACTGTGCCTTAATGCTAAAAGATTTGGAGAGACATGCTAGAATGGAGAAAACAAAGCCAAAAGAGGTTTCAAAAGAAACTGCTCGACTGTTCCTTATTTCAAGGCAAGGTTTTCTCCAAGAAAAAAGAGACAAGAACGGAACGTTGGAAGCAATCAAACGGCTTGAATGCGTCCAAAGGGACCCAATCAGTATCGTGCATCGCAACCAGCACTTGGTTCTTCATAACAGAATTGTTGATTACAAGCCTTCTTACTTGGATCAGTTGATCTACAAAAACAGACTTCTATTTGAGTATTGGTGTAACGAAAAATCCATAATCCCCATTGAAGATTTTCCTTACTTCCGCTATCGAATGCAAAACCCATCAAAGTTTCATTCTCCCTTTTACGAACGACTAAAAGCCAAAAGAAAAGGATTGAAAAACTCAATTGCTTATGTTCTGTCAGAAATCAGAAGGCACGGACCACTTTCAGCACATGAATTTAAGCAGAAAGGAAAGATTAAAAGCAAAGTGGCAACGAGTGTTTTGAATTTGCTATGGGACTGCGGCGAACTCATGATTCACCACTTGGAAGGAAATAGACGACATTACGACCTTACTGAACGATTGCTTCCACCAAATACAGATGTAGAAACTCCGAGCAAAGAAGAGTATGAGCGATTTATGATTCGAAAATACATGAGAGCCTACGGACTTATTGATACACGCGACTGGAGGTTTGGCTGGCTTCCACTAAAAGCCTCTCAAAGAAAAAACACAGTCGAAAAAATGACTGAAGAGAATGAGCTATGTCCTGTTAAGATTGAAGGCGTTAAGCATTTATACTACGTTTCAGAGGAAAACTCGAGTCTGCTTGAAAATTCTGATACATCTGTAAGTGAAAAGGTTCATTTCGTTGCACCACTAGACAATCTTTTATGGAATCGCATAATCATTTCTGAAATCTTTGACTTCAATTATTCTTGGGAAGTGTACAAGCCTCCAGAGAAGAGGATTTATGGTTATTATGTTATGCCAATCCTATGTGGGACACGTTTCATTGGAAGACTCGACCCCAAGCTTGACAGGCAAAACAGGAAAATGATTATCAATTCTATAGTTTTGGAAGAGAAAGACTTTGACAGAGATAGCTTGGTAGATGAATTTGCAGCAGCCCTTCGAAGATTCGTCAAACTTCATGACGTATCCCAAATCAGTGTAGAGAAAACTTCGCCAAAAGATCTAAAACGTGCGTTAATGTGTGAGTTAGGTTAACTTTTGCTAAGTCTTGCGGTGACTAGCTTGAAAGTATTGTTTGTGTGTTCAGGAAACGCTTATCGAAGTCCAGTAGCAGAAGCACTATTGAAGAAACTCAGGCCTGACATAACGGTAGATTCTGCGGGAACACACCCAGCAATTCCAATCTCACAAGAAGCAAAGGAATATTTAGCTAGAGAAAATGCGGAACAATACCTCAAGAAAAATCCCGAAGGCTTAGAAAGCACGCAACTTGGCGAATACGACCTTATAGTAGTTATGGAATCAAGACATAAAGATGTTGTCTTAACCAAGTGTCCAGAATGTGCAGGCAAAATAGTTGTTTGGAACATTGATGATCCATATTTCCTACCTCACGGATACGCTGAAAAAGTGTTTAGACAGATCAAAGATAAGGTTCATGAATTAGCTGACTCGTTATAAGAACAACAAGAGTTAGTTTCCAGATTCTTATTGCTTTTCTGTATTTTTGATTTACAGAGGTTATTGATCGCCAAAGAAAAGAGTATTTGATGATTCGGCTAAAAGAGGAGCCAATTCGTTTTCTCTTCATCGTAATGGTATCCATGATTCTCGTTCAACTTGCAGATTCAACTGCCATAAGCTTTACTGTGTCGAAAGGTGAAGAGATAACCAGATCCATCAGCCTTGTGGTTGAGGATTGTGTTTTGGTGAAGTTTTCTGTTGTAGGACAGACTGCAAACACTTTAGACTTTTACATTACTGATCCTCATGGAGACGTGAAAGTTGAATTCCGCAGGGTAGACACTGTCAGTTACCCCTTTGTCTATGATGAAACTGGAGAATACGTTTTACACTTTCCAACACAGACATGTCAGAAGATAAGCTTGTAACATTGGATTACGAGATTCAGCATTATATTTTTGGAATTCCGCAGATGCTGTTCCTAACAATAATTATAGTTTTGATCTCTGTGGCTGCTGTGGCAACGTTTATACTAATGGAAAAACCTCACTAGCAATCAACAGCTAGGAATAGAACTGGTTCTTTTTAACAATCCAGATTTTCAATATTGATTCGGATTACGTATGCTGAAACATATAAACCATTTATACCTATTCAGTAATACATTTTGCCGTGAAATGTCGTGCTTGTCACAAATAAGGATTTGATGTCACCAGCCATGCAGAAGGCTTACGCCGTTGGAGCCTTCAACATCAGCAATCTAGAAAGCTTGCTGGCAGTTGTTGAGGCAGCGGCTGAAGAAAAATCGCCAGTGATCGTTGCTGTTACCCCGAGCTCTATCGAGTATGCTGGTTTAGCTTACATTGGAAAAATGGTTAAGGCTGCAACGGAATCCGCTCCAATGCTTATATCTTTGCATCTTGACCACGGAAAAGATGTGGAAACAGTTTCAAAATGCATAGAGGTTGGCTTCACATCCGTTATGATTGACGGTTCCCATTTAAAGTTCAAAGAAAATGTTGCATTGACGAAGCGTGTGGTTGATTTGGCACGTCCAAAAGGTGTTTCGGTTGAGGCGGAACTTGGAAAACTTGCTGGCGTAGAAGAATCAACTGTTGAGGAGAAAGAAGCCGTTTTGACTGATCCTGACGCTGC
>Ga0315549_1001943_pt1 | contig 20608 bp, 14 predicted proteins | sample SalMarSW160200MG_FD_203101 | JGI IMG/M metagenome (GOLD analysis project Ga0315549, IMG submission 203101) | Salt marsh sediment microbial communities from the Plum Island Ecosystem LTER, Massachusetts, United States - Salt Marsh Sediment SW1601-200 ... | reverse complement strand
AGATGAGGATAATTTAAGAAGATATGTAAGAGGTATTTTAGATGAATGTATGCCTGATAGATATGCCTTAGGTGCAGGAAATTCTATAGCTAATTTTGTTCCAGTAAAGAACTATCTTATTATGTTAGAGGAGGGATTGAAATGGAGGTAAAAAAGAAAGTAGAAAGTATTAATACCAAGTATGGCAATAGTAATTTTGGACATTGGCTTGAAGATGAATTTAAACTTCCTGCCTTTCAATATGCATGCGATCAATTTAAAGAAGAGCGAGGGAGATGGGAATTTCCTGTTTTTGATGCTTCTACAACGAGTCTCAATTTAAAAGAAAGCAGAGTTCACTGGCACCAAGTTGGTAATGATAGATTAGTAGCTATAGCTACTAATGAAGGATACGTTCAACTCTTTAGCATGGAAGGAGGAGCAAAGTGGCTTAATTATTATCAACCTAAAGCCAAGAAATATGCCGGGGGTTTCGGTTATCTTAAAACTAAAGGGAAATGCATCAATAGTTTGTATTCGGATAAATCAGATGATGTAGAGTGGGAAAGAGTATTTGGAATGGGTTATTATAAAAAACATCTAACAGATAAAAAGGCAAAAATAGAAATGGAACAGGTAGTTTTTGCTCCTTTCGGCCAAGACTCTGTGTTAGTTTCTCAGGTCAAGATAAAAAATAATTCTTCTGAAGAAATTGACTTAAATTATTATGAGTATTGGGAGGATAATCTTTATCAGATTATTTTCCCCAGAGAAGAAAAAGAAAGGCTGTCCTTAGAGAAAAAGAGGCTGTCCTTTGGGGAAAATTTTAAATTAACTACCAGGTTTGAAAAGTCAATCAATACCCTATTTTCTCAAAAATTCCTCAAAAAAGAGATTAAAAAACCTGAGCCTCAAGTCCCAACTTATGAGGATTATAATCCTCCCATTGTTTTTTTAACCTCTCTTAGTATCCCTGCAAAAAGCTTTGAAACAGATCCCAGGATATTTTTTGGCCAAGGGAATAAATCCTGTCCCGATATCCTTGAAGAAGAAACATGTTGTAATTCCACTATTTCCTTAGAGGATAATCTGAGCTCTTGCTCTTTAGTAATGCAAATAGATTTAAAATTAGCTCCTCATTCTGAGAGGACAGTTTATTTTATCTATGGATATGCTAAAACTGAAGATGAAATTAAAGAGATGGTCAAAAAGTATTCCTCTTTCACAGGGGACTGCTTAGAAAATTCTATGCAAGCCTGGCGTGATACCTCACCGGTCTTTGAATCTCCAAAAGATAAGTGGTTAAAGAGGGAGATAATATGGCATTATTACTATCTTCGCTCAGGGTTCACTTTTGATGATTTTTTTAAAAATTTTATTGTCTCTCAGGGATGTGCCTATCAATATACTATGGGATTTAATGGAGCAGTAAGAGATCCCTTGCAGCATGCTCTTCCCTTGATTTATCTTGAACCAGAGCTTTGCAGGGAAACCTTAAGGTTTTGTTTAAAATTAGCTAAAGAAAATGGAGAGACTCCTTATTCTATTGTAGGAAGAGGAATTCAAGCTTTAGTAGTAAAATGGATGGTTCCCAGTGATAATGATATCTGGCTATTATGGTTAGCCTCGGAATATATCCTGCAGACGCAAGATTTTGAGTTCTTAGAAGAAAAATTACCCTATTATGAAAGTGATTTAAAAGAAACTGTTTATCAACATTTGGTTAAATCTTATCAATACCTGATAAATAATGTAGGTTTGGGGGAAAATAAACTCCTGAAGGCGAGGGGCTGTGACTGGAATGATGCAATATTAATTGAAATACCTCAAGAGCAAAGAGAGCTTTTTGTGAAAAAGGGAGAAAGTGTTTTAAATTCAGCTATGGCCAGTTACATTCTTCCTTTGTTTGCTGAAGTAGTGAAGTCTAAGGGAGATAAAATTTTAGCAGAAGAGATTGAACAGGTTTCTCAAAAGATAAAAGATGCGGTTAAGGCTCAATGGAATGGAAAATGGTTTAACCGGGCTTTATGGAATAGTAATATTATAGGTAAAGAAAAATTATTCCTGGAACCTCAACCCTGGACTATTATTGCAAATATAGCTGACCCAGGGCAAGCTCAAGTTCTTATTGATAATATACATACCCATCTTAGAAAAGACTCTCCTATTGGAGCAGTTATGACCTCCTCTGTCCTGCCCCCTTCCAAAAAAATGAGTGCCTTATTAGAAACACCTCCAGGGGAAGTAACAAATAGAGGGGTCTGGTATGCTTTGAATATTCCTTTAGCCTGGTCACTAAGCTTATATGATACTCAGATGGGTTGGGATGAGCTGATAAAAAATACTTTAGCTCAACATGCTGAGGTCTATCCTGATATATGGATGGGAGTTTGGAGTGGACCTGATTCTTATAATTCCTGGGTTTCTTCTCGAGCTGGACAGACATGGCAACCACTGATGCAAATCTTTCCTATAATGTGTATGCATGCTCATGCACAGATTCTTTATGGTTTAATAAGGTTTTGCGGCTTAGAGGTCAAGGGAAAAGAATTTGTTATTGATCCTAAATTTCCTTTCGAGAATTTTAGCTTATCCCTTAACTATTTTAGTCTTTCCTATGATAATGAGTTAATTAAAGGTTTTTTTAGGATGGCAAGTAAGGGTGATATCACTCTGAAGGTAAAGTTACCTCAAAGCTGGGAAGATAGAAACATAGAGGTTAAAGTTGGCACCCAAAAGGTTTATGTAGAAAGAGAGAAAGGGTTTGTTAAGTTTGACCTGTCCTTTACAAAGGAAGAAAAAATACCCTGGGAAATAAAAGAAAAAAATTTCTAAACGATTCCTTTTGTTTAGAATGAGGAGGTTCATATGTCAGAAAAACTTTTGAAATTTCCTGATAAATTTTTATGGGGCACGGCAACTGCCTCATATCAAATTGAGGGAGCCTGGGATGAGGATGGTAAAGGAGAGTCTATATGGGATAATTTTTCCCATACTCCGGGGAAAATATACGGAGAAGATACTGGAGATGTGGCCTGCGACCATTACCATCGGTACGGGGAGGATGTGAAAAATATGAAAAGATTGGGCCTTAAAGCCTATCGTTTCTCAATTTCCTGGCCCAGAGTTATCCCCGAGGGAAAGGGAAAGATAAATAAATCTGGTCTTGATTTTTATGACCGTTTAGTGGATGAGCTTCTTAAGGCAGACATTGAGCCCTTTGTTACCCTTTATCACTGGGATTTGCCCCAGGCTCTTCAGGAGAGGGGAGGATGGAAAAATAGAGATACTGTAGGATATTTTGCAGATTATACAGCTCTAATAGCTCACAAATTAAAAGATCGTGTTTATCACTGGATTACCCATAATGAGCCCTGGGTAACTTCTTTTGCAGGGCATGCTTTTGGCATCCATGCTCCAGGGATAATGGATTTTTCCACCGCTCTTCAGGTCTCTCATCATCTTCTTTTATCTCATGGCAGGGCAGTAGAGGTTTTAAAAGATCTGGGAAATGAGAGGACCAAAATAGGAATTACTCTTAATCTTCATCCAGCGTATCCTGCTTCCCAAAAAAAAGAGGATATAAATGCAGCAAAAAGATACGATGGTTATCTTAATCGCTGGTTTCTGTCCCCTGTTTTTAAGGGTGCGTATCCTTCTGATATATGGGAGTATTACCAGGATAAGACTCCTCAGATTTTACCCGGAGATATGAGTGTCATCTCAAGAAAGTTAGATTTTCTTGGGGTGAACTACTATTCCCGCCATATAGTTAAAGCTGATCCAAAAGAGAAGATTTTAAAGCTCTCTTTCTCAAAACCTGAGGAAGCTGAGTATACTGATATGGAATGGGAAATTTACCCTCAGGGAATTTATGATATTTTAAAAAGGGTTCAGAATGAATATTCCCCTCCGGCTATTTATATAACTGAAAATGGAGCTGCTTTTCGAGATAAGGTAGATAAAGAGGGGAAGGTAAAGGATGGTCAAAGAATAAGTTATTTAAAAGAGCACTTCTCCTTCGCTCACAAAGCAATAGAGGAAGGGATAAAATTAAAGGGATATTTTGTCTGGTCGCTTATGGATAACTTTGAATGGGCTCACGGTTATTCCAAGCGTTTTGGACTGATCTATATAGACTATTCTACTCAAAAGAGAATTCTCAAGGAGAGTGCTCATTGGTACAGGAAAACAATTGAGAATAATGGTATAGGTGGTTAGCCTTTTAAGTTTGGCCATAGGAAATCAATCCCCTGAAAGTAGTATTGGTAGAATAGATAGTTTTTTGATAAACCCGAAAGAGTGATATAATATAATATGATTTCATTTCCATTAAAGTTGTTCATTTTTTTTTAGATAAGGGAAATAGCTAAAATAGGGCCAGGGGGAGGTGAGAGGGTAAGCAGGCCGTTAGCTGGGACAAAAGAGAGCTCTTTGAAAGGAGAAATGTGGAAAGATTAATTTCTCTTTTTGAGGTTTTCCACGGAAAATGAACCATGTCAAAGTATTGAGGCAAGGAGAATTATTATGAAGAAGAAGCTTTTAAGTATTGCGTTAGTTTCATTACTGTCAGTGAGTTTGTTGCTTGCCACCACTGCACTTGTCGCGAAAGGCCAGCAAGTAGAGAAGGTTCCCAGAGAACAGTATTGGGGTGATTTCTATGCCAGCGGATATCGTGAACATTTTAATCCAATCTTCGCCGCGATTGTCGGGGGTACTGCCGGGATAGGGGATGTCTATGAGCCTCTTGCAGTAACGGATATATGGAGGGCAGAATATTGTCCAGTTCTGGCCCAGGACTGGGGTTTTACGGATGAGTACACGTTTGAGATCCACATCCAGCCCGAAGCTTACTTTCGGGATGGTTCTCCAGTTTTAGCCGAGGATGTGGCCTTCTCCTTAAGAACTCATAGCAATCCCAGGTGGGGAGGTTTTTTGTCAGGAACCTTCGGGATATATGTGGAATCAATCACTGCCACCGATGAGAAAACTGTCCAAATTAAGTTAAAGAAAGAATATCCTCATAATCTGAATGCCTTACAATTTCTCACCGCGACGATTTTTCCCCAGGACCGCTGGTCAGGACTTCTGGAAAAGTATGGCGAAAACATCATCGAATATAAAAATGATGATCCGAAAGAGCATAATGGTTCAGGACCCTATGAGCTCATGGCTCTAACCAAAGAGAAAATTATTACCAGAAGAGTGGAGAACTATTGGGGAGAGAATCTTGGATGGTACTTTCTTCCCGAGTATCATGTGAAATATAACCTGGTAGACTCTACTACCCGCTGGCTCAGGTTCAAGGAAGATGATTATGAGATGGTTACCGGCTGGGTTCCGGTAAGTATGCCCTATACAGATGCCAATCCCGATATATTCGATTGGTGGAACAAAAAAGGCAAAACCAGGCTGGAGAAATACGAGAATGCCCCTATCGGTGCATCTATCATAGTTCCCAATTATGAAAAGTTGCCTTTAGTAAGGAACAATATCTGGCTTCGGAAAGCTTTGGCCTATGCAATAGACCAGGAAGCTCAGGTTGAGAAGACTCAAGGAGGCTGTGGAGGACCGACTCCTCCCAATTTTCTTTCTCCCTTGGTTCCGAAAGTTAGGGAGTATACCAACACTGAGGTTATAGAGAAAAACTTTGAGACCACCATGAAGTTTGGCGTTCCCGTGATTAAGTATGATCCAGAGAAAGCAGTAGAAATCCTGAAAGAGCATTGCGAAGGGAGCGTTGAGGAAGGGTGGTGGTATCCCAACAAAGAAATTGGAGAAAGGATAGGTCCCTGGACCATAGAAACGGTAAATGGTTGGGTCAACTGGATGGGGAGTATCAAGATGACAGCCAAAGCCTGGAGTGATATAGGGATAGAGACCAAGGCAAATTTTCTGGATTACGGATTATGGGCTGAAAGATTCAACAACCTAAAGTTTGATTGGATAATAACGGGCACAGCAGGAGTAAGTCCCCTGAGTCCATACAACCTGTTTGATCCGCTCTTCGCTCCATTTGTGAGTACGTGGATAGGGAGCAGAATGAGGTATAACAAGTTTTTCCCGGAGCATGCAAAAGAGATTCAGGAACTTCTTGGAAAACTCTGGAGTTTACCCATTGGAAGTGAGGAATCTATTGAGGTGGCGAAGAAAATTCAGGAAATATATGTTCCTCAATTGCCAGCTATCCCCACCTGGTTCTATGTGCGCCATGTCCAATGGTACACTACATATTGGGTGAACGAGGCCACGAAAGATGACCCCTACAATATGACTATGGTGTACGCTATAGATGGGTCGCGATCATACCTGCAAAACGTCTATCCTGCGAGTATTAAGACCATGGACTTCACTCTTCTTCCGAAAGTGGTCCAGGCAGGAGAGCCAACAACGGCCCAGGTAACTCTTAAAAATGAAGGAAAATACGATCAAAGATACGCAGTTTACCTGCGGAAGGGGCCCGCTGAAGCAGGTCCGGGACCAGAAATCCTGGCCCGCACCTGTACAATAGTACCTGCAGGAGAAACCAGGACCGTAGAACTCGAGGTGCTACTGGATGAACCGGGTTCCTACACGCTGACCGTGGATGATTGGAGAATCGGCGACACCAATAGTAATCCCGGGGACCCAATCGAGAGGACCTTGATAGTTCTCGAGAAGCCTTAGGAAATCGTTCTACAATTAAGATGGGTTTAGTGATCAAGATTATCCACAAACGCAAATAACCACAGCAGAAGGGTAAGGGACATAAAGCCCGTAGCTGGCAAAGTGTCCCTTACCTTGAAGGTGAGTGATAAAAGCCATCGTGCTTAGTCTGGAGTAGTAATTAGGTAAGCTTTTCCTAAAAAGTAATAGAGATGGAGCTTGGATGTCCGTAAGGAACCCTTTTCTCGGCGAGTAGTAAGATAAGGTCTCTATACGTTTGCCCCGCCGAAAAGTGCCAGATCTGGGCTACACTAAAGTAAGAATTGGTATAAAGTAACTTTTTTGGAGAGTGGAACGACCAAATATGACTGGGTGGTGAAAATGGGAGATAACCAAAGAGGATGAAATGGGGGGAGTGAGATGAAGAAGATGATGAAAAAAATTAAAGATAACCCTTTTGTATTTTTTCTAATGAGAAAAGTTGTTTTCCTACTGGTGGCAGTATTTTTATCGATGTCCATTGTATTTATTCTCCCTCATTTAATGCCTTCAAACCCTGTTGATATAATGATTGCGCAAATTTCTGGTGGAGGAGCTACCGCGATGGGGACCGGTGGAACCTCAGGCACAGGAGAAGCAAAGAGTTCCCTGGAAGTCTTGCGAGAAATATATTTGGAAAAGTTTGGAATCAACGAACCGCTCTATATACAATTCGTAGATTTTTGGAAGAGATTCCTGACCATGGATTTTGGCCTCTCGTACTGGCGGTATCCCCGGTCAGTTTCTTCTCTGGTAATGCATGCTTTTCCCTGGACGGTAATCCTCATAATTCCTATTATTCCTCTCGGATTCGTAATCGGAAATTGGATTGGATCCAGGGCTGCTTACTATAGAGGGGGGTCCGATAGGCTCTTATATTATATTTCGATGTACTTAATGAGAGCTCCCTATTACTGGTTTGCGCTCGTTCTCGTACTTATTTTTGGAGTTAAGCTCGAGTGGTTTCCTCTGTGTGGAGCATATTCAAGCGAATGGATACGTCCGGTTTTTAACCTCGATTGGATCCTTGACGCCGCCCATCACTATATTCTTCCCTTCATGTCGCTACTTGGCTTAGGAATAGGAGGATGGGCTGTGGGCATGAGGGCAATGACCATCTACGAGATGGAGTCCGATTACATGCGTTATTCAGAGCAATTGGGTTTCACCAAGCGTAAGCTAAGGAAGTATGCAGAGCATAATGCCATTTTACCTAACTTTACCTGGATTCCCATAACCCTCAGTGCGCTTGTAAGCCAGACTCTTCTGGTAGAGGTGGTCTTCGGGTATCCTGGAATTGGAACTCTCCTGTATAATGCCGTGTTTGCCATGGATTACCCCTTAATTGAGGCATGTTTCGTAATAGTTGTTCTTATAGTGCTGGTGGGTAATTTCTTGGCTGACATATTCTATGGTTTGATAGACCCACGAGTTACCGCAGGACATAGGAGCAGGAAATAATGTCAAGTCAAATGAAGCTATTAGCAAGGAACACGAGATTTCAAGTGGCTCTGGGAGTAGTTATTTTTATAATTGTTGTGGGAATAATTGGGCCCTATTTCGTTATGGACCCTAATGAGTACACTGGAGGAATGTATGAACCTCCCTCGTGGAGTCATAAATTAGGGACGGACTCATTTGGTTGCGATGTCTGGGCCGAACTAATCTATGGAATCAGGAATTCTCTAATAGTTGGATCTATAGCCGGGTTGATTGGGTTAGTGATTGCATTTGTGATAGGAGGCCTGGGAGGATATATAGGGGGGCTATTTGACGATGGACTTAACCTGATGAGTAACATATTTTTAACCCTCCCACTAATACCTCTTCTAATTATCCTTTCCGCCCTATTTGAATACAGGAGCCTCTATCTGGTAGCGGCCATCATTTCACTTGTCATCTGGCCGGGTACAGCAAGGGCACTTAGGTCACAGGTTCTCAGCCTTAAAGGAAGAAATTTCGTGGATTTAGCTCTCATATCGGGGAAAAGTGCTCCTTCGATACTTTTTAAGGAAATTTTCCCCAACATGCTGGCCTACATATTTATCTCGTTTTGCTCGATAATCGGGGGAGCGATTATAGCGGAAGCAGGTATAAGTTTAATAGGGTTAGGACCTACCACGACCATCACCTTGGGGTTGATGCTGCACTGGCCCATAATGAATCAGGCTATTCATATGGGGATATGGTGGTGGTTTGTCCCTCCTGGCATAATAATAATGTTAATCAGTGGATCGGTGATTACCATAGGTTCAGTAATAGATGATGCGTTAAATCCCAAGCTCAGAGGAGTGTTTTGATGTCACCACCTAAAGTGATACTGAGTGTTATAAAGGAGTACTTGTAATAGCTATTCATTGCAAATCCGATTCTGGGGGATATGCGTCGAGAAATAGAAAAGTTAAAGGAGGAAGTTGGTTGAGAAGCAAAAAATTTTTATTTCAGTTTTCTGCTGGTATTCTGTTGATTATCTTAGGAATCATTCTTGCAATGCATGGATCCATTCATTATCGGGACATCTCCTTTCTACCTATGAGTTTAGGAGTGGTGGTGTTATTCATCTCACTCTTTAGAGAACTTGGTGAAAATTCAGGAATGAACCTTAAAAGACAGAAAAACGAGAAGAATGAAACGAAAGAAGCAAGATGAAGAAGATCATTAAAAGACTTAAAGGCAGCTCTTTCGCGTTTTTCTGAGTGAGATAATTATTTTCCTGCCTATTGCAATGTTGAACTGGATCGATGCTGCATGAGATAGATTCAGTAATGCGATGGGTTAAACCATAAATGCAAAAAAAATATTTTGTAATAGTTAAGCTTTTCCAAAAAAATAAAGTCATAAAAGGTTTGGGTATCCCTAAGCCCGCCTTTTTTTGGCGAAGGGGAAAGCAAGGCTTTGTTAAAAATTCTGCACAGCCAAAAAGCGGAGGCTGAGCTTCGCTAAAGTGAGGCTAGTCCAGAAGCTTTGCGAAGCCGTCGGGTGTGGGATACCCAAAGCTTTTTATTAAAACTAAACTGTTACAATGTTTTAAAATAGCCAAAATTTGAGGGAAAAATGGCTCGAAAAACGCTGGAAATTAAAGATTTGAAAGGATGTTACAGAGGAACTTTTGGTGTTATTCAAGCAGTTGACAGGGCTTCTTTCTCACTTTACGAGGGGGATAGACTTGCCCTTGCTGGAGAATCTGGCTGTGGAAAAACCACTCTCATCGAGCTTCTCACCGGGACGCCAAAACCTCTTCTGCACTATGAAGGAGGGAAAGTTTTCGTTGGAGGTTATGATGTTTGGCATATCGATCCCGAGAAGTTGCGAAAGGAAGTGAAATGTAGGCTTTTGTCGTATGTCCCACAGGCATCCCTCAATGCTCTCAATCCAACGAAGCGCATAAAGGAATTCTTGGCCGATATGCTGAAGGAACGAACAGGTGAAAAACACACTCCCAACGATGCTCGGAAGATGATTGGTAAACATTTTGAGAGATTAAATATGGATAAAAATCTTCTCGACCGTTACCCTTTCGAGCTCAGCGGTGGTCAGAGACAGAGGGTCAGCATAGCGATATCCACTTTTGCCGAGCCGTCCGTCCTCCTAGTGGACGAACCTACTTCATCTCTGGATGTGACTTCTCAGAAAAGAGTGATAGAACTACTGGTCGATATTCACAAGAGGGAGATAATAGATAGCCTCATGTGCGTTTCCCACGACTTAGGAGCTCTGAGACAGATGTGTAACCGCCTCGTAATTATGTATACCGGAAGGCTTGTCGAGATCGGTAACATGGATGATATAGTGGAAAATCCCCTGCATCCCTACACAAAATTACTTCTGAATTCCCTCGTACCATTAGAAAGACAGATGAAGCAAAAAACTCTAAAGAGTATACCAGGAAGACCTCCAGACCTTAGGGATCTTCCCATCGCTTGCAGATTTCATCCCAGATGTCCGGACTGTATGGATATCTGTAAGAAAAAGAGGCCACCGATGGTCAAGAGGGATAGCAGAGAAATAGCTTGTTGGAAATACGTGGAGGAGGGTTGAATGGGTAAAGAAGACTTACTTCTCAGGGTGGAGGGCCTCACAAAGTACTATACTTCAGGGTATGTATTCACTAAGCAGGTACTCGGTGCGAAAGATGTATCATTCTTTTTGAGAAAGGGAGAGATACTCTCGCTGGTGGGCGAGAGTGGTAGCGGTAAGACGACCGTGGCCAACATGATTCTTGGGCTGATCAAACCGACCAGGGGAAATATATACTTAGATGGTAAAAATGCTCTTGAAATGGATAGAAAGGAATACTGGCTCAAAGTCCAAGCAATTTTCCAGGATCCCTATTCGACATTTAATGGATATTACGTGGTTGACAAAGTGCTATGGGAATCGTTCGATCTACTTAAAAAGATTAAGGGTATTACTCATTCCAGGAACGAAAAACGTGAAATTATAGCATCTACTCTGGAGAAGATTGGAGTAAATTCCGATGAGATATTAGGTAGATATCCTCACCAAATGAGCGGAGGTCAAATGCAGCGATTACTCGTAGCGAGAGCTTTAATAATGAATCCAGATTTGCTCTTGGCCGATGAGCCTACCAGTATGGTGGACGCATCGACACGTGTAGAGATTTTAAATGAACTCACGCAACTGAAGGAAGCGGGAATGAGTGTACTGTTTATTACCCATGATGTAGCCCAAGCTTACTATATTTCCGATAGGGCTGCTGTCATGAAAGATGGAGAAATAGTGGAAATAGGCCCGGCTGAGAAAGTTTTCTTCGATTCAGAACACCCGTATACGAAAAATTTGATCTCAAGCATACCGAAACTCCATGAGAAGTGGGAAATTTAAATTGAGGGGAGAAAGAGTGAGAGATGAATATTCGAAAATAGTGAATTTCTCTATATTCATAATAATGCAGGGATTTCGTATTGGATAGTCAGGATAAATCCTGAGCTGCCTTATCTGGAGATAAATAATGCATAAACTACCGTTGAAAAATCCAAGGCCAGATTTCAAGGAGTTTGAGAAGGTGTTAAAAGGAGAAAAAGAGGCAAAGAGGGTTCATTTTGTGGAATTATACCCCGATCCTGAAGTTGTGAGCTCTATGGCAGAAATTTTAGGGGAAAAGCCTATACCATCTCCTCTTTCGACTCTTTCAACCTCTGAGTTTTTGGAGGCAAAAAAAGATTTTATGAGACAGTGGATAAACTGGTGGTATAGAATGGGCTATGATTACGTAATAATAATTGGATCGGTATTTAGTGGATTAAACTTCCCGAGCAAGGCACGAAAAACAGAGGATACAGCTTCACTCCCACGAGGAGAAAGAACTTGGGTTGAAGAAGGAACGGGAATAATAAGTTCATGGAAAGACTTCGAAAAATATCCCTGGCCAAGTCCGAGTAAAGTAAATTATTCTCTCTATGAATTTGTTGCAAAGAATTTACCTGAAGGCATGAAAATGATGGCATGTCCATCAAGTGGAGTTTTTGAAATAAGTAGTGAATCACTTTTGGGATTTGAAGGATTAAGCTACCTCTTATATGATAAACCTGATTTAGTAGAAGCAGTATTCAATAAAGTAGGTGAGATACTGTGTTCCTTTTATAAAAATATAGCAGACTTGGATGGTATCGGCGGTTTTTTTCAGGGGGATGATATGGGTTTTACCACTTCTACTATAGTCTCCCCAACAATTTTACGTAAGCTCGTTTTACCCTGGCATAAAAGATTTGCCTCTATTGCCCATCAACACAATAAAATGTATTGGCTTCATTGCTGTGGAAATGTCTTGCTCCTGATGGAGGATTTTATTGAAGATGTAAAAATAGATGCCTTTCACTCCTTTCAGGATACCATTATTTCAGTGACAGAGTTTAAAAAAAGATATGGGAGTAGAGTTGCCACCCTGGGAGGTGTAGATATGGATAAGTTATCCCGTTTAGATGAGGATAATTTAAGAAGATATGTAAGAGGTATTTTAGATGAATGTATGCCTGATAGATATGCCTTAGGTGCAGGAAATTCTATAGCTAATTTTGTACCGGTGAAAAATTATCTTATTATGCTTGAGGAAGGACTGAGGTGGAAGTAGAAAAGCAAATAAATTCAAGGTAATTTAGACATGGTTTAATCTTCTCTGATGTAGAGCAGTTCTTTCTCATAATTATTCTGTATCTCGTTCATGAAAAAAATTTGCCAATAATTGATAATAAAGGGGCATTTTGGGTGAGAGAGAAGCTAAAAATAGGGCCAGAGGGAGGTGAGAGGGTAAGCAGACCGTTAGCTGGGACAAAGGAGAGCTCTTTGAAAGGAGAAGTGTTGGGAGATTAATTTCTTTTGTTGGGGCTTTCCACAGAAAATGAACCATGTCAATATTAGGTACTGTCAAAAATAACATGAAGGAAAACATGAAACCACAGAGTGCACAGAGGGAAAATTAATTCTCTGTGTCCTCTAAAAGAATTTTTTTCATGAGAATATTGCAGAACAGATAGATAAATACAGGATAAATCTTAATGTACATGAGGATAAAAAATAATAAGAATAATAATTCTCATATGGAGAGCACAGAGGGGAGACAATCAAAAGCTTCGTAGTTTATTGATATTTAATGATTTCTCTGTGTTCTCTCTGTGGTTAAGTTTTGACATTACCCAATGCTAAAGAAGGAGAGTTAAATGCTGAAAAATTCTAGGAAAAATAAATTAATGATCATTATGGGATTGGTGGTTGCAGTTAGTTTTGTTTTTGCAAGTCTAAGTTGGGCTCAAGAAAGTTACAGTGAAGAGGTAGTGCAAAAGCATCTCAATAAGAATCCAACATGGCCGACGGATATTGGTCCTCAGAAAGAGTTTCCTAATCTCCGAGGAAAAACGATAAAAATTAGAGTGTGGTCCGGCGTTAAGGATTGGCTAACGGTGCTTAAAATAATGAGCATAGAATTCAACAAGCTGTACCCCGAGGTTAATTTTGAACTTGAACCTTCCTGGTTTGGAGATAAAATTGTATTAGAGAATAAAACACTGGCTTCTTTAGTAGCAGGTAAGGGAGCTCCTGATATCACTGATTCTATGATAGATAGAGTGGGACAATACTGGAGGGGTGCGTACAGAATGCTTTTCCCTTTTCCTCTAAAAGAGGAAGGTTTATATGATAATTATGTTGCCGCGCGACTTGCCTCTTACACTGCTCCGGATGGAAAGATCTATTTTCTCCCTGGTCAGAACCCTGTTTGCGTACTTTATTATAACAAAGATTTGTTTGATGAGGCAGGGATATCTATGCCAATAAGTACCTGGAAGGATTTTGCTCAGGAAGCAAAGAAAATAACGAAAGACCTTGACGGAGATGGTAAAATAGATCAGTGGGCATTAGGAATTCAAAAAGATGGGATTGGAGCCTTCCAGACACTACTTTTACAGCATGGTGGAGGATTTTTTGACAAGAATGGAAAAGTTACGTTGGATAGCGAAGTAGCCATTAACACCTTGAAGTTCTATCTGGATTTAGTTCATAAACACAAGATTGCATTTCCTATAGCTAATGCATACATGGCACCGGGGATGGCCTACTATAAAGAAAGTAAAGTTGCATCTCATGTTTCGGCTTCCTGGTGGGGACACTATTTTCTACAAACCTTTGCTCCTGAATTAAAAGGAAAATGGCGAGTTCAAGCTTTACCTGTCTGGGAAAAAGGAGGATGTCGAACTGCTACCTGGGGAGGAACTGGCTTTGCTATCACATTACAATCTAAATATCCAGAATTTGTCTGGCAGTTTCTGAAATACGGCTGGGTATCAACACAGGCTCATGTAAGGAAGTTTCAAATAACAGGGGATTCAGCCGCTCTTATAGGTTTCTTAAAAAATTCTGTTCCTAGAGAACTAGTTGATCCTTACTACGGTGACCAAAAAATTGGAAGGCTTTGGTGCGAACTTGGTTTGGAGATTCCACCTTATTATATATTCCCCTTATACACGGAACTCTATGTCGAACTAAATGATGAATTTCTAGATGTACTTGAGCGAAAGGTAACGGCTGAAGAATATCTGCACTCTGTTGCAGAAGATATTCGTGCCAAGATGTAATTCACTTATTATCCAGGGTGGGAACTTTGTTAGGTATTCCACCCTGGGTAATACACCAATGAAAATTGGTTTAACAAAATGATACTTTAATAAACAGATAGGTGTAGGAATGAATCAAATAGAGAAAAACGAATTTAAGAGTAGGAGATGGAACTTTTGGAATATTCAAAATAAATGGGCTCCTTATATCTTTATTGCACCTTTTTTCATTTGTTTTTCAATATTTCTAATATGGCCTATAGCCTATGCTTTCTTTTTAAGTTTTCACAGCTGGGGCGGATTTGGCCCCTTGCAGTTTAATGGAATAGGAAACTACTTATCCCTTGGCGGTGACAAATTGTTTCGTAAAGCAGCCTGGAATACAGTTTATTATACCGTTGGGACAATGTTGACAGTTTTACCTTTAGCCTTAATCTTAGCAATGGTTTTAAATAATCCGAGAAGAAAATTCAAAAATTTCTTTAGAGCAATGTATTTTCTTCCCAGCATTACCTGTGTGGCAGTAATTGCTATAACATTTCTTATCATATATAATAAGGACTTTGGACTGCTGAATTTTGTGCTGAAAAAACTTGGATTAGCCGGAGATTATGGTTGGGTTGAATCCAGAAATTTGGTTAAGCCAGCTATATTGGGTTTAATGCTCTGGCGCTGGACAGGATATAACGCCATATATTTTTTAGCTGGTCTACAGAGCATTCCCCAAGAGCTATATGACGCAGGTAAAGTTGATGGCGCGAATTCTCTCCAGATGTTTTACTATATAACTACACCACTATTAAAGCCAATAATAATTTTTGTTGTAACCGTTGCAACCATATCATTATTGCAAATTTTTACTGAACCCTATATATTAACAGGCGGAGGACCAGCAAACAGTAGTTTATCCATACTTCAGCTAATTTATAGAGAAGGCTTAGAATTTTTCCATTTAGGGAGGGCTTCTGCGTTAAGTTTTATTTTGTTTATAATAATTTTTTGCGTCTCTTTTTTTCAGATAAAAAAACTTGGTCTGTGGGAAGAATAGCAAATGGAGAAAGCAAAAGAATTTCTTATTTACCTTCTTTTAATTATAGGTTTAATTATAACAATGATACCTTTTCTCTGGATGATTTCTTCTTCTTTTAAAGACGTAGGGGAAATATTCAACTATCCTCCCTCTCTCATCCCGCACATTCTTAAACTGAGCAATTACATTTATTTATTTTCAGAGTGGGGATTTTTGAAGCCCATCCTTAACAGTTTATTTATTGCTTCGACAGTTACATTATCTACCATATTCTTAAGTGCTTTAGGGGGATTTGGATTTGCAAAATACAATTTTAAACTTCGAAAACCTTTATTCTATATTCTCATTGGATCAATGATGATCCCTCTTCAGGCTCTAATAATCCCTCTATTTATTTTAATGAAAACCTTTAATTGGCTTGACTCTTACTATGCTGTAATAATACCTTTTTTGGTTAATGGATTTGGGGTTTTTCTTATGAGACAGTACATTGTAACTATACCTTCATCAATTTTAGAAGCAGCCAGAATTGATGGATGTTCAGAATTTAGGATTTTTTTGCAAATTATTTTACCTTTGATACGACCGGCTTTGGGAGCATTAACTATTTTTAGTTTTATGGCAATGTGGAATAGTTTTCTTTGGCCATTAATTGTTTTTCAAAGTTCCAGTAAATACACTATACCTATTTTTCTCTCTAATCTGGTTAGTGGTTATCGTGGCAATGAGGTCTACGGTGTGATATTAGCTGGGTCTGTTGTTGCTGTAATTCCAATTATTGCTTTGTTTTTGGCGATGCAAAAACAATTTCTATCCGGATTGACTTTGGGGGCAACAAAAATGTAGTGCCTGGTTTGATTTTGCATTTGCCGAAAAAATAATGTGTTAAGTTGCCAACAATGAGTTAAATCTATGAAAGATCAAAACTGTATTCTTAAGAAAAGCAAGAAAAAATGAATAGCATAGAATTAGTGAAAAGAGCAATAGAATTTAAAAAACCAGAGAGAATACCACTAGATTTTTTGCCGCCACGTTATAGTGATTTTTGTTTTGTTATACAGGCATCTGTTTTTGATACTTTACCTGGGGAAAAAAGTGGCATATATACTGATGTATGGGGGTGTACCTGGAAGACTGTGGATAAATCTATGGGAAGGCCTTTTAAATCTCCTCTTAAAAAATGGGAGAATGTCAAGGACTTCAAATTTCCAGATTTAGTTGCATCCAGGGAATATGAAATTTCCAAACAAATTGTTGGTAAAAATTCGGGAAAGTACATTATTGGCGGTGATCCTCTTATGGGAATGTGGGAACGAGCAAAAGCTTTAGTAGGGACAGAGAATTTTCTTGTAGGATTATATGCCCACCCTGAGTACGTATACGAGCTCCTTGATAGGTTGGTAAATTTACAGATTAGGATAATTGACAGATGGAATGAGTTGGATGTGCATGGTTTTATGACCTGGGATGATTGGGGAACCGAGGAAACGCTTTGGATAAATCCTCAAATTTGGCGTCGCATATTCAAACCAAGGTATAAAAAAATAACAGAGGTTTTGCATTCGCACAAAATGCATTATTTTTTTCATAGTTGTGGATATATTTTAGATATTATACCAGACCTCATTGAAATTGGTGTTGATGTATTGCAGATTGATCAACCAGAGCTTATGGGCATTGAAAAGTTAGGCAGCCTATTTGGAGGCAAGATATGTTTTTTCAACCCGGTTGATATTCAAAAAACTACACAAACCGGGAGTTTTGAGGAAATAAAGGAATCAGCCAGGAAGATGATAAAGCATTTTGGGAGTTTTAATGGTGGTTTTATGGCCCGGGAGTATCCTCAACCTGAGGCTATAAATATTTCGCAAGATAAGATAGAAGTTATGTATCACACTTTTAAACAATATGGAAGGTATCCTCTTGTCTTTTGATGGTGATTAGTATTTTCAGCAATTTTTTTACTTTCCAAATTCTATTTTTCGATCCCAAAGTCAAATTTCAACTAAATATATTCACCTAAACATATTATACGAGGAGGATTAATATGTCAGGAGAAAAGATTACAATTATTGGAGGAGGCAGCCCTTTTATTCCTGCTTTAATTGTTGCAATGACAGAGAATAAAGACATTTTAAGTGATAGTGAGGTATGCTTAATGGATATAAATTCAGAACGTCTCTCTACGCTCAATGAAATGGGGAAAATACTGGCTAAAAGGGAAAATGCTAAATTAAACTTTACCTGGACTATAGATCCTCGGGAAGCACTTAAGGATGCGACTTTTGTTATGTTCTCGTATAGAGTTGGTGGAGTTGAACATATGAGAGATGATATTAAAATTCCTACAAAGTATGGGATACCAGGGGATGAAACTACCGGTCCCGGAGGAACTTTCATGGCTCAACGTACTATTCCTGTAACTCTTGATTACTGTAAAAAAATAGAAGATTTATGTCCTGAAGCCTGGGTGCAGAGTTACATAAATCCTGCAGGAATTGTAGCCAATGCAGTTCATAAAAGAAGTAACGTAAAATACATTTCTATGTGTGATTGTTTTGCAGGGCTTTCTATGGATTTACTCCCAAAAATATTGGATATGCCCCCTTTTGAAAGGCGTTACTGTGTTAATGAGGATATTAAACCTCGGGAAATTGGAGTTAATCACTTACATTTGCTTGTAAGCTTACAGGTTAACGAAAAAGATGGTTACCCTATATTTAAGGAAAAATTGAATGAATATCAAGGGAAAAGCCCTCATGACCAGAGGTTAAAATTTTCTTTAGAACTTATGGATATTTTGGGTTATTTTTGTGGTTGTTCAGGACATACACGGCCATATTGGGATAATTATAAATTTTTAGAAGAAAGAAAAAAGGAGAGTATTTCTATGGAAGAAAAGATATTAGGCTGGTCTGAAACTCGATGGAATTTTGTGAAGGAAATTATAGATGGAGTTAAATATGAAGAACATCCTCCGGAATATTGTTTTGGCCTTTCACATGCAAGACAAGCCGTGGGGGTTATGGTGAGTATTATCGCTGATGAGGGAAGAGAATGGGGAGGTCTTCATTTTCCAAACAGGGGAGCCATTAAAAATCTTCGCGATAATGCTATAGTAGAGGGGCCTGCTATAGTTGATAAAAGAGGAATTACCCCTTTAAATATGGGTAATCTTCCTAAGTCTGTTCTGGGTATAACCAAAAATGTTATCAATTGGGAAGAATTAAGTGCTGAAGCAGCTATAACAGGTGATATAAAGATTTTAAACCAGGCTATACTAGAATGTCCCTATGTTCATGATGTAGCTACTGCAAAAAAAATAACGAGTGATCTTTTGGAAGCTCATGCCGAGTATATGCCACAATTTAGTTAAAAGATCATTAAGTTCAGATTTAAGTTAGGGATATTTTTTCTAGTAGTTCATTTCCTAATTAACTATACATCTTATTCTGTCATTGCGAGGAGCAAAGCCACGAAGCAATCCTGGGAGCAAACCCGAGATTGCCACGCCTGTTTTCAGCAGGCTCGCAATAACAAATCGTTGTAACGTTGTTTAGAAAACGCTATAATAGGTGATTACATTTAGGACATTTGTAAATATCCAGCGGACACCACTGAAACTTTCTTGAAAAAGCAATGATTAAGCCATTTTTCCTGGTTAGTCCTGAATTATTAACAAAAATGGCCGGGAGTTTCAATTAGCCAAAAAGGTAAATAATAGGACACGTGGTTCACTGAATATTTACGGTAAACTTAATGCAAAGGAAAAATTGAAAATGCATAAACTACCGTTAAAAGAACCAAAGCCAGATTTTGAGGAATTTGAAAAAGTTATAAAAGGAGAAAAGGAGGCAAAGAGGGTTCATTTTGTGGAATTTGCTGTTGATGGGGAAGTAATCAACTTCATAATGAAAAATATTATAGGGGAGAAATCGGTTTTATCATTAAATCCAAATAAACTTCAATCTATAGAAGAAAGTATGCTCTTTCTCAAACAGTACATTAACTTTTACTATCGGATGGGATATGATTGTGCACTTGATCCGGTACCACTTTATTTTAATTTTATTCCCAAGATATTATCGATGCCAGGGTTTAATAAAAAACTTGCCAAAGATACTGCTATTCTCTCTCGCGGTCAAAGAAATTGGGCACAAGAAGGGAAAAGTGTAATTACCTCCTGGGAGGACTTTGAAAAATTCCCCTGGAAAGAAATGAAATTAGAAGGGCTTTTTATCGATTATTACTATAAATTTTTAAATAAGAACTTACCTGAGGGGATGAAAGTAATGGTTGCTGGCTCCATATTTGAAGTGATATTGGAAGACATTTTGGGTTATGAGGGCTTATTTTATTTACTTCACGATCAGCCAGATTTAGTAGAGGCAGTATTTACCAAATGGGGAGAGATAATTTATAATATGTATAAAGATGTTGTTTCCTTTGATTGCGTAGGAGGTATTTTCCATGCAGATGATCTGGGGTATAAAACCGCAACTATGATTAAACCCGATCTTTTAAGAAAGTTTGTTTTCCCCTGGTTTAAAAAATATGCCTCTTTGGCCCATCAGTATAACAAAATGTATTGGTATCATTGTTGTGGAAATGTTCTGGAAGTCATGGAAGATTTAATTGAAGATGTAGGTATAGATGCCTTTCATTCCTTTCAAGATGTAATTATTCCAGTTACAGAGTTCAAAAAAAGATATGGGAGTAGAATTGCCACCCTGGGAGGTGTAGATATGGATAAGTTATCCCGTTTAGATGAGGATAATTTAAGAAGATATGTAAGAGGTATTTTAGATGAATGTATGCCTGATAGATATGCCTTAGGTGCAGGAAATTC
>Ga0315549_1001939_pt1 | contig 20651 bp, 26 predicted proteins | sample SalMarSW160200MG_FD_203101 | JGI IMG/M metagenome (GOLD analysis project Ga0315549, IMG submission 203101) | Salt marsh sediment microbial communities from the Plum Island Ecosystem LTER, Massachusetts, United States - Salt Marsh Sediment SW1601-200 ... | reverse complement strand
TTCCAATAATCCTTGCTCATAAAAATACTTCATCGGACAAACATGATACCAGTAGCAATAATTTTTATTTTTCTGATCTGAAATATAATAATCCTCCATTAGTTCCGATTTGCTTGTATTTTAAACCGGAAATTTCACAGATGCTTTTAATATCATCCTCTGATAAAGAATGAATCATTTTTCGTTTTTGAACCACTTTTTTCCATATCTTATCAAATTTATTATCAATTCCTGTTACAGGACAGCATCCTAAAAAATTTCCTCCGGTGTCTAAAACGCGGGATATCTCTTGTATCGCCTTTTTATAATCAGGGATCATGTGTAAAGCTGTATTACAGCATATAAAGTCAAAGCTGTTATTTTTATAAGGAAGATTTTCTGCCTTTCCCTGGATCAGCCTTTTTTCTTTAAATTTTCTGGATTTAATCCTTTTTGAAGCTTTTTTTAGTAATTTGTAAGAAATATCAAGTCCGGTGTAACAATTGCTTGGATCTAAATATGTAACGATACTTCCGGTACCGCACGCAATATCCAAAATATTTTTATTTTTAAGCATCGTAAGTTCAGATTTCAGAATTTCGTAATGACGGTTATAATTAGCTTTATGGATAAAAGCACGTACAATATGTTCTTGAAAAAAATCATATATGTGAGGATTGATATTGAATTTTCTTAATAATTGTTTTTTGTCAGCGAAAAAATCAATTGGTAATATTCGTATTATTCCATTCTCATCCGGATCAGGTAATTTCTTATTATACATAAAAACTCCTTTGGATTAGGATTATTTATTTTCCAAATATGCGGCGCCACAACCCAAGCAGAATATTCATCCCGGGAACTCTTCTCATATACTCTTTATATTCATTACCGAATTGCTCTATACAGTATTTATCCGTACCAATAGTACTGATATACGATAAAACCACTGCAGGAATACCTAAAAGCAAAACAATCCAATGCTGTGAAATGAACATTAAAGAAATACTGATAAGCGGCATTGCCAGGAATTGAGGATGGCGTAAAATAGCATAAATACCTTTTGTTACAATTTTTGTTGTTTTCATATAATTTTTTCCTTTTTCAACTCCTCCGTATTTTTTTAATGTATATATAGGAAGCCAACCTAAGATGATAATGACGCCCCACAAAATATAACCGAATACTTTTAAAATTAAAATTCCTTTTATTGAAAAGAAAAAAATCAATATAAACTGTGCCACAATAAACACACTTGCAATAGTTGATAATATATGTGATTTATCTATTTTCCTTTTTGTCTCTTTGGACATAATCGATTAAACTCCTTTGCTGCTTCTCTCTCTCATTATTTCATATGCATATAACAGCATTTCTTCGGTTTCATCCCAATCTATACATGCATCGGTAATAGACTGTCCGTAAACAAGGTTATTCAAATCATCAGGAATCTTTTGTGAACCGGATTTTAGATTGCTTTCAATCATAAAACCAACTATTGAATTTCTGCCTCTTTTTCTCTGGTCAAGAATGGAATGGAGAACCCTCTGTTGCCGGGTATACTGTTTTTCTGAATTTGCATGACTGCAATCCACGATAATCGCAGGAGGTATTTCTAAATTTGAAATAATAGCTTCCGCTTCTTCAACATTCTCTTCGTAATAGTTTGGACCGGACCTGCCGCCTCTAAGAATTATATGGGAAGCAGTATTCCCTGATGTATTAAAAATTGATGCTTTTCCATATTGATCTATACCGATAAAACTATGAGGATGTCGTGCAGATTCCATCGCATTTATAGCGAGTTTTAAATTACCACTTGTCCCATTTTTAAATCCAACCGGCATAGATAAACCACTCGCCATTTCTCGATGAGTTTGGCTTTCTGTAGTCCTCGCGCCGATAGATGCCCAGCTAATCAAATCAGCTATATATTGAGGTACAATGGGATCAAGCATCTCAGAAGCGCACGGAATGCCCATTGCTGTTATATCAAGTAAAAGTTTGCGAGCCATTTTTAGTCCTGAGGCAATATCATAGGTGCCGTTAAGCCAGGGATCGGTTATCAATCCTTTCCAGCCGATAGTTGTCCGAGGTTTTTCAAAATAGGTTCGCATTATAATGAATATCCTATCTTCAATTTTATGTTTTAATGCTTTTAATTTTTCAGCATATTCTATGGCGACCTTAACATCATGAATCGAACATGGGCCTACTATTGCCATAAGTCTATTGTCTTTTTTATTTAATATATTGATAATGGTTTTTCTGCTTTCAACCACTGTTTTATTGTTTAATTCAGTTATGGGGTATCCATTTTTTAATTCAAAAGGAGAGAGAAGAGATTTGACATCTGTAATATGAAGATTATGAATTTTTTTCATTTATATTCCTTTTATTAAAGAATAGCGGAAAATACTTGCCTGTCTTTTTACAGTATTCATACCATTCCCTCCCAATTCGTTTTTCTATTTCTTTAGCTTCCGCATCAACTTTATAATTATAACCAATAATAATAATTACAAATATTAAAAGGCTTAACAGGGTTGGATTTAACAACATAATACTAAAGGCATAGCAGAAAATACCCAGAACTACAGGATTCCTGATTATCCCATAGATACCCTTTGTAATTAATGTGATCGATTCCTTTTCCTCTGGAGAATGAATCTTAAAAGATTTCCCTAAAGCTAAACCTGCAATAACTTCAATTAATGTTGCAAAACATAATATAAATGATGCAATATATTTAATGATTAATATTTCTCTATAGAGGACATACATTTATTTTCATTTTTTCTTACCCCAATGGGATTTATTCCTCTTATTATTTGACTGATTATTCCTATAATAAAAAATAGAATAAAAACACTTAGATTTATAAAAGCTATTATTCTAAAAATATCCATTATTTTATTTCCCAAACTGCATTGTATCCGTTTAACCTATGCAAATTATTTAGTTTTTTTGATTATTGGATAATCGACAACTTCCCGGATTATCCAGGTTTACATCAAGTACGAGCAGGTTTTGATATTTCTTATTATGCCTGAAAAAAGAAACGGCAAATGAACAGGAAGGCAATATTCTATATCCTTCTGCTTGTACATAGTTAATCACTTTCATCAATAATACTCTTGCTATCCCTTTGCCGCGAAGCTCTGGATTAACAAAAGTTCTATAAATATTCAGTACTTTGTTATCTTTTATTTCATAATTTATTTCACCTTTAAAAGAGTCTGATTTATAATAAAAACAACAATTTTCTTTATCATGTATTATTTTAAGTTTTTCTATAGGCATAGTATACCTCATTTAACGTATTGAAAATCATAATGACCGTATTTATCATGATTCTCTTATCTTTTTTAACGCAGCTTCAGCAGCCTTAATAAAAGGGTACGCAGTTGGAGGCCCTGTAAGCAATGGATGAGTGCCAATCTGAGTTATAAAAATCGAATTCACTGTCATCCTGTTCTGTATAGCTAAGCCAATAACATTAATAAGTTCTCCGACGCTGAAACCTCCGAAAATACTAGATCCAAGTATTACACCGGAATCTTTAGAAACTATCAGCTTTACTGTTTGTGCATGCATACCTGGAAGTTTCCCCGGATGCTTATCCATACCATTAAAAGTAGCTGTGACTATATTAAAACCTTCTTTTAATGCAATATTTTCTGTAATTCCCGCCACAGCAAAACAGTTATCTCCAATTACCGTTGAAAATATTGAAATTGTCCCGTTGAATGTTTTTACAGTTGATAACTTATAAAGATTCAGACCTATTGTTCTTGCTTCTGCGCAGGCAGTAGATGCTAACATTGGAGTAATTATTTTTCTGGTGATAAAGTCTCTGTTTTCAGCACAGTCACCAACTGCAAATGTATCTTTATTATCTGTTCTCATATATTCATCTACTTTTATAAATCCCATATTATTTATTGCTATTCCTGATTTAGAAGCTAATTCAGTATTTGGCGTATAACCTGTGCAAATAAAAACTACGTCAGCATCAAGCTTTTCTCCATTCTGCAAAATAACATTAGAAACCTTTGATTCTCCTGTTATCTCTTTAATTCCGATACCTGTCTTTACTTTTACACCTCTATCAATGAGAGTTTCTTCAGCCTTAACTGCCATTTCTTGATCGAATACTGAACCTAATAAGTGTGGTAATATTTCTACAATAGTTATATCTTTGCCATTTTTATTCAACTCATCTGATAGTTCAACACCAATAAAACCTCCGCCTATAATCACTATTTTTTGTGCATTCGTTACTTTCTCTAAAATCATATCTATATATACCTTATTTTTAGGAACAGTAAAAACATTTTCAAGTTCAATTCCGTTTATCCTTTTGGGAATCTTAGGACTGGACCCTGTAGCAATAACAAGTTTATCAAAACCAATTTCCACATCTTCGGATGTCATGCATGTCTTCCTCTCATAATCTATGGAAATGACCTCTCCGATCATAATTTCTACACCTATATTTTCCAGTTTATCATCAGATATAACATTCAAATTACTGCTTTCCAGTGAACCAAATATATAAGGAATTCCACATGGAACAAGAACTTCTTTTTCCTTTCGTATAATAAGAAAATTTTTATCCTGATATTGATTTTTCCCAGTAATTGCAGTTATAATACCTGAAGCACTGCCGCCAATTATTAATACATCAGTCTTTTTCATAATGCATTCTCCTTTTATAAAAATCGTACTTGTGAAAAATGAGACATCAACAAAGTCATAAATTTATTTCTTGAACTGGATAATATTTTCAATAATCCGATTCATAATCTTTCCTGTCTCCGTATCTTTTTTAAAATGAATAAAGGGCTTTCCGGAATCGCTGTGTTGTACCATTTCCGGCTCAATAGGAATTTGACCCAGGAAAGGAACCCTTAAATCATGTGCCGCACGCTTGCCGCCATCAACACCAAATAGATAGGTTTTTTCTTTACAGTGAGGACAGACAAATCCGCTCATATTTTCAATAATACCGATGACCGGTACATTAAGCTGTTTGGCAAATAAAACTGTTTTTCGTGAATCCAGTATGGCAACATCCTGCGGAGTGGTAACGACCACGGCTCCGGTGATATCGGGAATTAACTGGCAGACACTTAAGGGTTCGTCTCCTGTACCCGGGGGTGAATCGATAATGAGATAATCCAGGTCTCCCCAGTTGACGTCGCTGATAAACTGTTTTATTGTAGCCATTTTTAAAGGCCCCCGCCAGATTATCGGGCTGTCCTGATCCTGAATAAGAAGCGCTATACTGATTGCTTTTAGATTGGGTAAAGCAAGGAAAGGCTCGATTCCAAATTGCCCGTTTAATAGCTGCTCTCCTTCAATTCCCAGCATTTTAGCAATATTGGGGCCGTGAATATCAACATCCATAATACCTACTGTAAAATTTTTCATAGCAAGTGCATAAGCAAGATTAACGGATATGGTCGTTTTTCCGACACCGCCCTTACCGCTTATGACTATTATTTTATTTTTAATACGGCTTAAATTTTCTTTTAAGCGTTTTTCCTGCTCAATTTGTTCCTGCTTCTTATTTTGCACTATATATTCCTTTTAGTATTTAAGCAGATAATCTGCAATTGCTTTATGAAGCGTGCTCTCTTTAAAATAAAATAATAAAGGAAATTGCAAAACTCAAAATACATTAAGTTAGTAAAATACTTATTCTTTATACCATAATAATTTAGCAATTTCCATTTTAGGAGCTTCTTGCAAAAATGTTATTTTTGCAAGAAGCTCAATAATGAAAACCATTTTCAATACTTGACAATATAGAGGTAAAAAAATATATTGTCAAGTATTGATAGTGGAAACCATTGTCATAATTTTATTGGTGTGGGAGGAAATATGTCTATAACAATTTATTCAACTCCGTCATGCGGCTATTGTGCTAAAGCTAAAGAATATTTTCGCGCAAAGAATATTCCGGTTACTGAATGCAATGTTGCGAATGACAGGCGTAAGGCAGATGAAATGGTGAGAAAATCCGGACAAATGGGAGTTCCGGTTATCGATATAAACGGGAAAATAATCGTGGGCTTTAACCAGCCTGAAATTGAAAGGGCTTTAAAATAGTTATTTCATAATATTTGGGGGAATGAATATGAAAAAAGCATGGATCAAAGCGATCAGCTATAAGGTTCCGGAAAAACGGGTATCAAATAATGATTTAGCAAAAACGATTGATACTTCGGATGAATGGATTTATTCGCATACGGGGATAAAATACAGGCATATAGCAGATGATAAAACGGCTGCCTCTGATTTGGCATTGCAACCCTGTTTGGATGTAATTGAGCAAGCACAAATTGACCCGAAAGAAATAGATTTGATAATCGTCGCAACAGTTACCCCCGACTATACGGGATTCCCTTCAACAGCGTGTATTTTGCAGGATAAATTAGGTGCTGTAAATGCAGGAGCGATGGATATTGCTGCCGCCTGTACGGGTTTTATTTACTCTTTAGAGACTGCCAAAGCTTTTATAAAAACCGGATCAGCAAAGAATATTCTTTTAGTGAACTCCGAAATACTTACAAAGATTACAAATTGGAAAGACAGAAACACATGTGTTCTATTCGGAGACGGCGCCGGTGCTTCACTTGTAAGTCTGAACGAGGAAAATACCGTCAGCGATATCCTTTATTCAATATTAGGAGCAGAAGGGAATGGCGCACCCTATTTAATAAAAATGGCCGGTGGTTCCAGACATCCAATCCATACGAATAGAATTATTAAAGAAGATTGTTATATTAATATGGATGGTCAAAAGGTATATCATTTTGCGGTAAGAGTTTTAAGCAAAACAATCAAACAGATACTTGAAAAATTCAGTCTTAAAATAAATGATATTGCTTATATTGTCCCCCACCAGGCGAATATCAGGATTATAGAAGCTGCCTCAAAACGTTTAAAAATTCCGATCGAAAAATTCTATATCAACATTCAGGAATATGCCAATACTTCGGGTGCCACAATACCCATAGCTTTGGGAGAAATGGTACAAAAGGGAATGCTAAATCGCGGTGATTATATCATAACCGTTGGATTTGGAGGGGGTTTAACTTATGGCGGAAACCTTATCTGTTGGTAGGGTTAAGAAATTATTTTCGAAGTTGGTGTAAAGAAAGAAAGTAGTTATGAAGATACTTTTAATGGGTAATCCTAATGTTGGTAAAAGTGTTGTGTTTAACCGGCTTACCGGTGTAGATGTAATATCGTCCAACTATCCCGGCACAACAATAAGCTTCACAAAAGGTTGTATAAATATAGACGGAAATCGTCATGAAGTTATTGATGTTCCCGGTACATATACTCTGGAACCTACCTGTAAAGCAGAAGAAATCGCTGTTCGAATGATTAAAGACGGAGATATTATAATAAATATAATTGATTCAACAAATCTGGAAAGAAATCTCAATCTTACTCTCCAGTTAATTAAGCAGAAAAAACCTGTAATAATCTGTCTTAATGTATGGGATGAAGCACAACATACAGGAATTTCCATAGATGATAAAAGGCTTCAAAAGCTGCTTGATATTCCATGTATCCCTTGTTGTGCATTAACAGGCCAGGGGATAAAAGATCTTGTAGCGGGAATCAAAGAAGCAAAAGTATCAAAGTTTAAATTTAATGATTCCGAAAGATGGAATGAAATAGGCACTATAATTGGGCAGGTTCAAAAAATAACCCACAGACACCACACCTTGGGAGAAATTTTAAGTGATATTTCCATAAGACCTATTACAGGTATTCCTATTGCCATTCTGGTTTTATTCTTAACATTTTCTCTGATACGATTTATTGGCGAAAGCCTTATCGGTTATGTTTTTGAACCTTTTTTTGAAAACCTTTGGGCACCACTTATGCTAAAATTATCTGCTTTGCTTGGAAGCGGAGGTTTTATTCATGATTTACTCATCGGTAAGCTTTTTGAAGGACAAATAGATTTTGGACAGTCTTTCGGGCTCTTAACCACAGGTCTTTTTGTACCCCTGGGGGCTGTTCTGCCTTATGTGGTTGCCTTCTATATCGTGCTATCATTTTTAGAGGATTCGGGGTATCTGCCCCGGGTAGCTGTAATGGTAGATGTAGTTATGCATAAACTTGGGCTTCATGGACTTGCCATAATTCCCATGCTCCTTGGTTTTGGGTGTAATGTTCCCGGTGCCCTGGCTACTCGAATTCTTGAAACAAGAAAAGAAAGGTTTATTTCAGCAACATTGATGTCTATTGCTGTTCCCTGCATGGCTTTACAGGCCATGATTATTGGTCTGGTCGGGAAATATGGATTTATAGGATTGGGAATTGTGTTTACAACTTTGTTTGTGGTCTGGCTTGTTCTTGGTATTATTCTAAAAAGAGTTATTAAAGGAACCTCACCCGAAATATTTATTGAAATTCCTCATTACAGGATGCCTTATTTCCCGGGACTTTTAAAAAAGATTTGGATCAGAACAAAATGGTTTATAAAAGAAGCCCTGCCCTTTGTCTTTCTGGGTGTAATACTGGTCAATTTAATGTATTCGCTTGGGTTTATTCAGTTTATTGGGAAGTATGCGGCACCTGTTGTCAGTACTCTCTTTGGACTACCGGAGGAAGCGGCCGGTGCATTGTTTATCGGTTTTTTGCGTAAAGATTTAGCCGTAGGAATGCTTGTGCCGATGAATCTTAGCTTGAAGCAGCTCATAGTAGCCAGTGTGGTTTTATCGATGTATTTTCCCTGTGTGGCAACATTCACAACCCTTATTAAAGAATTGGGTATTAAAGATATGTTTAAGTCATCGGTTATAATGATAGTATCAAGCCTTATTGTTGGGGGTTTATTGAATTTGATTTTATTTAATTTATAAAGGCATTTCTATGAAAATTTACTTAAAAAAATTTTTAATCCTCTTTACTTTTCTGATTTTGAATGCATCTGCTTTTGGTCATCCTCATGTTTTTATTGAAAATGCATTCACCTTTGTTTTTGATGATACCGGACTTGCCGGTATAAGGATAAAATGGATTTTAGATGAAATGTTCAGCGCGTCAATTATAATGGATTATGATTGGAATAATAACAAGATCTTTGAAGAAAAGGAAATAAAAGCCGTGGAGCGAGGGGCTTTTATCAACCTTAAAAACTTTAATTACTTTATGCATATTACAGCCAATAATTCAGATTTAAAAATTAGTTACGTTACCGGGTTTAAGGCGGAAATTTTCGGCGACAGGGTTGTCTATTACTTTTTCATCCCTTTAAATATTAAAGTGGAATCGATAAAAAAAATATTAGGGGCGGGGTGCTATGATAATACCTATTTTTGTGATATTGCCTACTCAAAGGCAGATCCTGTGAAACTGGAAAATGCTTCTCTTTATGAGTGTTCTTGGGACATCGTTGATGATAAAAAAAATGCATACTGGGCTGGATTCATTATTCCTAAAATAATATTATTGCAATTCAGAAAAAAGAATGAATAAGCTTGCTTTATGTATCATAATTCTCATTACTCTCGGAAATATCGGTATTGCACAGGATAATCCGTTTTTTACAAAAAACGCTCCTGAAGAAAATAAACAGATAACTTCTGCGCAATTCCCCGGATTTATTCAAATGATTGTGAATGAAATTAATAATCTGCAAAGAGAGTTAAACGCCTCTCTAAGTGTATTATCGAGGAAAATTAATCGGGAACATGATTTCGGGGTTTTTTTTCTATTGTTAGGCATAGCATTAATTTATGGAATAATTCACGCTTTAGGCCCGGGACATGGGAAGATAATAATTATTTCTTATACCTTATCCAATCCTATGAAAGCAAAGCAGGGAATATGGCTTGGAATTTTAATTTCTGCTATACACACTTTATCCGCAATCATTTTAGTTTCCATACTCTATTTTATTTTAAAGAGCACTTATTCAAACTATTCACAGGAACCTAAAAAGATTATTTCTCTTGTGAGTTACGGATTGATCGCCGGGATGGGTGCCTTTCTGCTTATTAATACTATAGTGAGAGATATTTTAAAATTGAAGAAAAATGAAGCTGATTCAAAATTAAAAGTTGAATTAAAACAGCATAGAAAACAAAAGCTTATTTTACCAGCGCTTATTATAGGGCTTGTTCCGTGTGAAGGAGCGATTTTAATACTTATCTTTTCAATTTCCATAAACTCATACTGGCTTGGAATAGTACTTGCCGGAGCCATGTCCGTGGGGATGGCTCTTACTATTTCAATAATAGGAATAATAACCATTTGGTCAAAGAAAGGAGCGTTAAAGCTGCTCTCTGCAAAAACAGGTGTGGTAAGAATAATAAGTACTACAATCCAGGTAATCGGGGCGACTGTCATTTTAATTTTCGGCTTACTTTTATTTTTTTCGAAAATCATATAACTACGGAAGGAATATTAAATATCAGATAGCAACTGCTATAGGGATGGAGTAACAACAGCATTATAGTGGGAAAAATATATTTCTAGGATCAGAGGAACGGAATATGTGTAAAATTTAGCAAATAGAAATTAGATTTTGTTTAAAACACCCTCTTTTTCTTTGATACTAAGGGTTCAGGTTTTAAAAATATAAAATCATTTTTTTCAGGAGGAAAACTATGCTAATGACAAATTTAAAACATTTGGAAACAGATGCCGAAACTCAAAAAATGTTAAAGGAGAATGAAGATGTGATTATTTGCTGTGGAAGGATGGGACCTATGTGTATACCTGTTTATCAAATTATGGAAGAATTAGAACAACTATATCCCCATGTAGCATTTATGGATATGGATTTTGATATCCCGGCAGCATATTTTATTCAAAACTTACCGCAATGTTCATCTTTTATGGGATTGCCTTTTACAGTTTATTTTAAAGAGGGGGAGGTTGTAGCTGCAACTACCAGTATTCAAAGCAAAAAACAGATTGTTAAGATATTAGATAATAAGTTTGGAAAATCTTTATAAAAAGAGCTTCTTGCAAAAATAACATTTTTGCAAGAAGCTCCTAAAATGGAAATTGCTAAATTATTATGGTATAAAAAATAAGTATTTTACTAACTTAATATATTTTGAGTTTTGCAATTTCCTCAAAATATTTATTATTTTGATAATGAAATCCGTTTTCAGCTATTGACAATTTTATAATAATTTTATATATTGATAATGGTAACCATTTTCAGTATAAAGGGGAGTAAATGGATCGCTGCCACAGATGGGGACAAAAATTAGCAGGTTATGGTTTTAGATTAACAGCAGCGAGAGAAGCTATTCTAGGCGTATTGACGAATACAGACAAGCATTTAAGCGCCGAAGATATCTATATGATCTTTCATGCCAATAATCCTGCAATCGGTTTAACGACCATATATCGAACTCTGGAATTGCTGGAGAAGACAGGTATAATTTATAAATTCGAGTTCGGTCATGGTCGGGCTAAATATGAGCTGTCAGAAGAAAATAGCCACAAAAAGCACCATCATCATTTAATCTGCAAAAAATGCAGGAAAATTGTTGATTATATGGAATTTGCTAAGACAGAACGTGAATATATAGAAATAGCAGAGGCAGGATTGGGAAAAAAATACGGGTTTGATATTGATGATCATCTTATTCATTTTTATGGTACATGTCCTGAATGTAAAACATGATAATTTTTTTAAAACCATTGTGAAAATGGTTACCAATATCAATAATAGAAGGAGGTGAGATTATGCCGCTTGGAGACGGAACAGGTCCTGCTGGCTTTGGTCCTATGACCGGAAGAGCTGCAGGGTACTGGGCCGGATATCCTGTACCTGGCTATGTGAACCCAATTCCTGGCCGGGGTTTCAGAAACATCGGTTATGTCCCAGGATTCCTTGGCAGAGGACGAGGAGCCTTTGGTCGAGGAAGAGGCAGGGGCAGAGGTATGGGATTTAGAATGAGGGTTTTTAATCCTTATATTGGGGGTGTTTACCCCATAGCAGGAATAGCACCATATGCTATTCCATATTATTACTAAATTAAACTATAGGAGGTTTTATTATGCCAAGAGGTGATGGAACAGGTCCTGCCGGTTTGGGACCAATGACAGGAAGGGCTGCAGGTTATTGTGCAGGTTATTCAGTGCCAGGCTTTGCAAATCCAATTTTTGGTGGAGGCGGATTTGGAAGAGGATATGGACGATTTGGAGGTGGTCGTGGTGGCGGTAGAGGTTTTAGAAACATGTATTATGCAACCGGTCTTCCCGGAGCGGCAGGATACAACATGGGGATTTATAATCCAAACCTTGCTTATGCGCCACCAGCCATGACAGCTTCCCAGGAAGCTGAGGCACTTAAAAATCAGGGAAAGCTCATGCAGGATGATTTGAATGCCTTAAACGAACGAATTAAGGAGTTAGAGAAACTTGAAGCAGAAAAAGAAAAGCCCAAAAACTAAATTTGAGTGATCCCGTATTTCATAACTTAAGTACGGGATCACTATTTTAGTCAACAAAGGAGATTTAAACAATGAAAGTAGCTATTTCGACAGATGGCGAATATGTATCTGCTCATTTCGGGAGATGTCCAAGCTTTACCATTGTGGATATTCAAGATAGTAAAATTGTATCAAAAGAAATAATAGATAATCCGGGCCATCATCCAGGCTATCTGCCTCAATTTCTTCATGAAAAGGGAGCTGAATATATTGTTGCTGGAGGTATGGGCGGGAGAGCGCAGATATTATTTAATGAAAACAATATCAAAAGCGTGATGGGCATTTTCGGTAAAATAGATGATATTTTAGGCCAGATCTGTAATGGGACATTGAAGGGCGGCGAATCTTTATGCAGGCCCGGAGCCGGCAAGGGTTATGGTTTGGATAAAAGCGAATGCGATCATGATGATCACGATAATTAAAAAAGCAAGGAGGTATATGAAATGAAAATATGCATTACATCACAGGGTAATAATCTTGAATCAGAAGTAGATCCGAGATTCGGAAGATGTTCTTATTTTATTATTGTGGATCCGGAAACTCTGGAATTTGAAACTGTGAGCAATATTAATGCGCAAGCAGGAGGCGGTGCCGGCATACAATCCGGGCAGCTTGTAAGTGAACAAGGTATAAAAGCGGTTTTAACGGGGAATGTAGGTCCCAATGCCTTCCAAACCCTGAAAGCTTCAAAAGTCGATATTATTACCGGAGTTACCGGTAAAGTTATAGATGCAATCACTAAATATATAAAAGGCGACTTTAACCCGATCAGCTCAGCAACAGTAGAATCACACTTTGGAATGAAAGGAGGTACATAATATGCCGAGAGGAGATGGAACAGGTCCTTCCGGACAAGGACCGGGAACAGGCAGAGGGAGCGGCGTTGGTCCAGGAAGAGGAAGAAACCAAGGAAATCGCCCTGGTGCAGGGCCCGTGGGAAATTGTATTTGTCCTTCCTGTGGAAAAAAAATAGCTCACATGCAGGGAGTTCAGTGCTATAGCGTAAATTGCCCTGAGTGCGGTTCTAAAATGATAAGGGAATAGAAAAGTGAAAAACGATCCGTTAACTCCCTATGGTAATAAACCGATGGTTACTCCTATTGTTTCTGCTGTAAATTATCAATATACATCATTTGAAGTGTTGCGGCAGATTACGGACGGCGAAATAGATGGCTATACATATCATCGGGACGATAATCCTACGGTTCGAACTGTAGAAAATAAAATTGCCAATTTAGAAAGTGCCGAAGATTGTGTGATATGTACAACGGGAATGGCGGCGGCCACTATGACGTTTTTAACCTTTTTAAAACAAGGAGATCATCTTGTTACTTTTCATGATATATATGGAGCAAACTATAAAGTTTCATTAATCTTAGAAAAATTCGGTGTGGAAATAACCTGGTTGGATGCATGGAATTATCAAAAAGTTCAAGATAATATCAAAGAAAACACAAAAATGATATTTTGCGAAACTCCAAGCAACCCTTTAATTAAAGTTATAGATATTGCCTACCTTCGTGGACAAGCAGATCGTACAAATGCTATGTTGGTTGTTGATAACACCTTTGCCACTCCCTATCATCAAAAACCTTTGGAGAGTGGCGCTGATCTGGTAATTCATAGCGCCACAAAGGCATTGGGCGGTCATAATGATTTAATGGCCGGTGCCATAGCATGTTCTAAAAAAAAATACTATGACGAACTCTGGTTCACCAGACAGGCTATTGGAACAACTTTAGATGCCTTTTCTGCTTCACTTTTAGAACGAGGATTAAAGACTTTCAATATTCGTGCACAAAAAATGTCTGAAAATGCGCTGCAGATTGCCGGATTTTTGAAAAAGCATCCTAAAATAACAAATGTATATTACCCGGGATTGGAAACGGATATTGGACATGAAATCGCATTAAAGCAGATGAAAAACGGTTTTGGGGGTATGCTTGCTTTTGATGTCGGTGAAACACAGGATGATGCAAAAAGATTTGTTGAGAATTTAAAAAGCATTATACATGCCGTTAGTCTCGGGTGCACCGAAACCCTGGTCTGCTTGCCTGTTCTTACGACCATGCTCTATATGCCCTTAGAACGCAGAACAAGTTTCGGTGTAAAGCCCAACACAGTACGCTTGTCGGCCGGAATAGAAAATACTGAAAATCTTATTGATGATCTAAAACAGGCTTTAAAAGAAGTATAAAAGATATAGACACGGAGTGTGAATAATGCTATGGCAAAAACAGAACCTTTTGATACGAATATAACACAATATGAAGCTTGGTTTGAGACAAATAAGTATGCGTATGAATCCGAGCTTTTAGCGCTTAAAAAGGCTTTGCCTGTAAACGGTGTTGGAGTGGAAATAGGCGTGGGAAGCGGACGGTTTGCCTCCCCTTTAGGTATAAATTTTGGTATTGAACCTTCAAAAAAGATGCGGGAACGGGCAATCGCAAGAGGCATTACAGTATCAGACGGAACAGCGGAAGAAATACCGTTTGCGGATAGTTCATTTGATTTTGTTTTAATGGTTACAACCATATGTTTTCTTGATGATATAGAAAAAGCCTTTAATGAAGTTTTTAGAATTGACAAAGAAAAGGGTGCTGTCATCATCGGTTTTGTTGATAAAGAGAGTTCTCTCGGGAGAAGTTACCAGAAACATAAAAACCAAAGTGTATTTTATAGAGAAGCGATTTTTTATTCGACTGATGAAGTAGTTTCATATTTGCAAAAGGCAGGGTTTACCGATTTTTCCTTTTACCAGACAATTTTTAAACCATTGCATATGATAAAGAAAATTGAACCCGTGCAAGAAGGATACAGCCTTGGTTCCTTTGTCGTCATAAAGGGGAAAAAATAAGGAATATGTATGGGAAAATATGAGCAAATAACAGAAGCAATGAAAATATTCGGATTAAATGAATATGAGACCATACGTGATATAAAAAAGAAAATTAATAATCTTATTAAAGAGTGGCATCCCGATATCAGTAATAAAAAAGAGGAAACAGCTAAAGAAAAATCGATTTCCTTATTAAAAGCAAAAAAAATAATCATGGACTATCTGGACAATTATAAAATTTCATTTGAAAAACATGAGATTGAAAAATATCTTTTTCCCCATGAATTATGGATGCGCCAATTCGGAAACGATCCTCTATGGGGTAATGGAACAGAAAAATGAAACACGTTGTGGTGAAAGCCGGACCTGTTGTGGTCGTGAAACACCATGCCATACACCACCCTGTGATAAATAGGAAGGAATTTTTATGCAATTGAATATAGCGATATCAAGCGGAAAAGGCGGTACAGGCAAAACCTTTATTTCAACTAATATCGCCAGGGTGCTCGAAAAAATGGGAGAACATGTTCGTTATCTTGACTGCGATGTGGAAGAGCCGAACGGACATCTGTTTCTTAAACCGGAAATACAAAAACAAGAAGATATTACAATTTTATCTCCAATGAGTGTTGATGAGAATAAATGTACGTCCTGTGGAAAATGCGTGAAGGTATGTAAATATAACGCACTGGCTTTGATTAAAAGTAAAGTTTTATTTTTTAAGAATTTATGTCATATATGTGGCGCCTGTACTATTGTGTGTCCGGAGCAAGCCATTATAGAGAAAGAACGAAAAATAGGGGAACTGTTTCAAGGTAAAAGCGGAGCTATTGATTTTTATTATGCCCTGCTCGAAACCGGAGAAGGCGGAATGTCGCCGCGCCTTATTAGAAAAGTAAAAGAACATTCCGCTGCCGGCATCAATATTCTTGATTCTTCACCCGGCACATCCTGTCCTGTAGTTGAAACAGTAAAGAATGCCGATCTTTGTGTGCTGGTTACCGACCCTACTCCTTTTGGTATTAACGATTTAAAACTGGCTGTGGATATGTGCAGGGAGTTAGGTAAAGAGCCCGTGATTGTCGTTAACCGGGCTGCATATAAAAACAGCGATTTAAAGGATTATTGTAAAGATGAAGAGTTGGAAGTTGCAGGAGAAATACCTGATGAGCGAAAGATTGCAGAGTGTTATTCAGTGGGAGATTTAGCTGTCGATATGTTTCCTGAATACTTTGATCTTTTTAAAGATATTGCAGCTAAAATACTAGAATATGCAAAAGTTAAAAGAGAAGCTATTAAAAAGCCCGTAAAACCTGAATTGAAAGACGGAGATATCAAAAAAATCGAATATAATATTTCGCAAAATAAAACTATAGGTACCAGTGCAAAAGAAATAGTTGTCATAAGCGGGAAAGGCGGTACCGGAAAAACTTCACTGGTTGCCGGTTTTTGTGCTTTGGAAGAAAATATTGCAATCTCCGACTGCGATGTTGATGCAGCGGATTTACATTTGGTTCTTAATCCTGAAAGAGTGGATAAGGGGAGCTTTTCCGGAGGCGAGGTCGCAGAAATTGATATGGATAAGTGTACAGGTTGCGGTGAGTGTATGAAAGCCTGCAGGTTTGATGCCGTTAAAAAAATAAATAGTAACGGCAAGGTATTGTTTCAGATAGATGAAAAGTCCTGCGAAGGATGCGGTGTCTGCGGGCTTGTGTGCAGATTCAATGCCGTTAATTTAAAAACTGCCATAAACGGTGAATGGTATATATCAAAAACAAAGTTCGGCCCCATGAGCCATGCTAAATTGGGAATTGCGGAGGAAAACTCAGGGAAACTGGTATCCCTTATCAGAAATAAAAAGAATGAACTGGCAGCTACTCATAACCTGAACAGATCAATTATTGACGGCTCTCCGGGGACCGGCTGCCCTGTCATAGCTTCCATTACGGGAACGGATTACGCGCTGGTGATAACCGAACCCACGGTTTCCGGGATACATGACTTAAAAAGAGTCCTGGATGTCATTCATTTCTTCAAAATTAGGTCTGGAATTATTGTAAATAAATATGATTTGAATCCCCACAAATCAAAAGAAATTAGAGAAATCGCCAAACAATCCGGTTCTGTCTTTTTAGGTGAAATACCGTACGATAAAGCTGTTACTGAAGCACAGATGAGAGGTGTTTCGGTTATAGAATATGAAGATTCACCTTTAACTGAAATAATAGCTCAAATTTGGAAAAACGTAAAACAAAGTATTTTTTCGGATAAGTAAATATAAAATGAAAAAAGATAAAAATACCTATAAATATATATTTGGTCCTGTTCCATCAAGACGGTTGGGATTTTCATTAGGAATCGATGTTGTTCCGTTTAAGACCTGTTCCTATGATTGTATATACTGCCAGCTGGGAAAAACAACCTGCAAAACAACAACAAGAAAAGAATTTGTCCCTCTAAAAGAAATCATTAAGGAGCTTACATTAAAGCTCGCTCAAGATGTTAAGGTTGATTACATAACCCTTTCCGGATCTGGTGAACCGACATTATATTCGAAATTAGACGAATTGATTTTTGAGCTAAAGCACCTGACTGATAAGCCTGTTGCTGTACTTACTAATGGATCTCTGTTATGGGATGGAGATGTGCAGAAATGCTTAAAAAAGGCTGATTTAATCATACCTTCTCTCGACGCCGGAAATGAAAGTATATTTCGTTATGTTAATCGTCCCTGCAAAGGTTTAACTTTTAACAAGGTAGTTGACGGCATTATTCATTTTTCAAATAAATATCCGGATAAGATTTGGCTGGAAGTATTTTTGTTAAATGGAGTTACATCCATTAAATCGGAAGTAGTCCGTATTAATTCGATTATAAAAAAAATAAAACCACTTAAAGTTCAATTAAATACAGTAAAACGTCCTCCTGCCGAATCTTTTGCCTTTCCTATACCTGAAAATCAAATGCAAGATTTAGTGAAGTATTTTGACGGAAATGTTGAAATTATAGCCGACTTTAACAGACCGGCAGATAGAAAATATTTCCAGGTGACGAAAGATGAAATAATAAATCTTTTAAAGCGACGTCCCTGTTCGTTAGATGATATTTCCGAAGGATTGAATCTGCATAAGAATGAAATCCTTAAATATATAGATGGATTAATTAAAAGCAATGAGATTATTTCGTATGACCATAATCATACTCTTTTTTATTCAGTAAAAGCATTATACAAATAGATGAGCATCTTGTCCATTTAAAACCTAACAGAAATTGTAAAGGGCACTGTAGAAGAAACCTTAAAAAATCAACCCCGCTTATCAATCACTTTCTGCTTCAAATAATGCACATGCGGAATAAGAATTTTGTTGGGCTGGCCCGTGCCGTCATAAAACAGATCGATAATCGGCAGGCCGAAATCCTGCTGAACTTTTCTGAATATCGAAGAGCTTACCATTCCCGGACAGCAGAACATGGGGTTTACGTGCACTATGCCGTCCACGCGTTTGTGAACAATGCTGTACAGGGCGCGGCCTCAGTTTATCGAGGTTTCTCCCGGAAGATAGTGCAAAAGACCATAGTCCTGCATGAGCTGTACGCACTCATGCCAGTCGGGTTCGCCTTCCTGCGCCAGGATCTCTTCCGCCATTTTTTCATAGTGCTGTTCGAGCATGCGCAGTATTTTCATGTGCCGCAGGCTGTCTTTGTGTACTGCGGCGTCAACATCAAAAAAATGAAAAGTCATTTCGGTAAAGGAAGGTATAACAAGTTCCGCGTCAAGTTCCTCAATCAGCCCTTGCAGGTTCTGGTTCACGACTTCGTTATATTTAACATAGAAGTCGCCCAAAATACCCAGACGGGGTTTACGCTTACTTTTCTTGTCCCATTCGATATCCGTAAACAGGCTGCATACTTCTTTAAAAACCTTTCTTATATCCAGACCATTCTTAAAGGCATGGCTTAACAAAATTTCTGCGGCATGCAAGGCTAACTCGCTGCTGCCTTTTTTCAGTTCATAAGGTTTAATGCGGAAGTAAAGTTTGTATACCAGACTGGCCAGCACTCCCGCTTCAAAGATTTTTATAGGGAGATTGTCCGGCAGTGCCTCTCCCTGCTTCATGGAGTTTATGCGGGCTACCTTTAATCCCTGCAGGCCGGCTTCCTTAAAGACCATGTCGGCCAGAATGGGAAACTGGGGAAAATTACAGGCCATACACAGAGTGGGCAGGTAAAGCCCGGTTCGTGCGGGATCAAGCTTTTCCTGGCGTACCTTTTCGATAACACCGCCTGCAATAGCGACCGCGGGCATACACTCACCGCCGTTGGCATATCGGTAGCCGGTGGAAAGGTCTTTTTCCGTGGAGTTTAAGACTATAGTCTTAAATCCGGCGTACGATAAATCAGTCTCATCCGCCTCAAGCTCAAACATGCTGTACACTAAAGCGCCCTGTTCCAGCAGCTTTTCCTGAATACCGAGATTTATACCGGCATTGAACAGCACGTAAGGTCTGCTTAAAAGGATGATCTGCAGAGCTTCGTCGAGGGACACTTTGTTATCACGCTGAAAAATCCGCGACAGCTGCTTCCTTGCGCTGCGGAAGCGAGTGTACGCAGATAAAAACGCAGCCCGGACCCGGTCTGGTGTCAGATCAGGAAAACCGGGTGTTAAATGGTTGAAGAGCTCTCGGATAGTTGAGTCCTGATCCGCCTGACGCAGCTTAAGCAGGGGAGAAATCAGTTTGTCCTTTATATTGACCGAGGTGAGGTTGGCTAAGAGCGTGGGCAGATACTGGGAGTAGTAACAGAAGTAACAGTCGCTTATTTTTTCTCTGAAAAGCGGCTCGCACGTCTCGGCTGCTTGATCCTCGCTTATCAGAGCGGGCAGAAACAGGTAGCGGTCCCCTTGTTCCAGTGCCTGGTTTAACAGGCCGTGAGCGTTTATAATGGGCGCGCAAAAATCCGAGTTAACCAGCTCTTTTCCGGAGGTCAGGGTCTTGGAACTTGGGCGGCAGATAACAACATTAAATCCCAGCTGCTCTAAAAAATCCTTCCACAGAGGATTGTATTCAACTTGATAAAGTGCATCCAGCAGATGAATGGTTTCAGTACGCGTCAGAACTTGTTTTCTTTTACTACCGGGAGAGTCAAAGCATTCACGAAATCGCCTGTACGGTCCTGAAACAGTGGTTTTGACCTTGCGCTTGGCAGCGCCGTACTCGCTGTCCGCACTTCATGCCCCAGGCGGCAGTGCGACCATCGGCCTCTGCCACCGTAAGCAAGCAGTTGTTGGCACAGAGTGTACACATCTCTTCGTGTATTTCAAACTCGGCAGCTTTTAATAAAAAATT
>Ga0315549_1001936_pt1 | contig 20682 bp, 17 predicted proteins | sample SalMarSW160200MG_FD_203101 | JGI IMG/M metagenome (GOLD analysis project Ga0315549, IMG submission 203101) | Salt marsh sediment microbial communities from the Plum Island Ecosystem LTER, Massachusetts, United States - Salt Marsh Sediment SW1601-200 ... | reverse complement strand
TCTCGATCAGCCTGGTGAACACGTTACCTAAGGTCTCGATACCTAGTGAAAGGGGAGTAACGTCCAGAAGCAGGACATCCTTTACGTCACCGGCTAAAACTCCGCCCTGAATGGCGGCTCCCACAGCCACCACCTCATCTGGATTTACTCCTTTGTGCGGCTCCTTGCCAAAAAGCTGACGGACCGTCTCCTGAACTTTGGGCATACGGGTCATTCCACCCACCAGGATCACCTCATTAATGTCGGAGACGGATAAACCAGCATCAGAGAGAGCCTTCTTGCACGGCTCGACGGTCCTCTGGATTAAATCATCCACCAACTGTTCTAACTTGGCTCTGGTCAGAGTCAGATTGAGGTGTTTGGGACCGGAAGCGTCTGCAGTTATGAAGGGAAGATTGATGTTGGTCTCCATGGTGCTGGAAAGCTCACACTTTGCCTTCTCCGCGGCTTCCTTTAACCTCTGTAGAGCTATTGGATCTCTAGAAAGGTCTATGCCTTCTTGTTTTTTAAACTCAGCCACGATCCAGTCGATTACGCGCTTGTCAAAATCATCTCCGCCCAGGTGAGTGTCTCCGTTGGTGGACTTCACCTCAAAGACCCCATCCCCTAACTCCAGTATGGAGATGTCAAATGTTCCACCGCCTAAGTCAAAAACCGCAATCTTTTCATCTTTCTTCTTATCCAGTCCGTAAGCCAAAGAGGCGGCGGTGGGCTCGTTTATGATCCTTTTCACCTCCAGTCCGGCGATCCTTCCGGCATCTTTGGTGGCTTGTCTCTGGCTGTCGTTGAAATAGGCGGGCACGGTAATGACCGCCTCGGTCACCTTGTGACCCAGGTAGTCCTCTGCGGTCTGCTTCATCTTCTGCAAAACCATGGCTGAGATCTCAGGAGGTGAATATTCCTTATCCTGAATTTTCACCCTGGCATCACCGTTGGGTCCTTCCACTACCTTAAAGGGAACAGTCTTTATTTCGGATTCCACCTCTTTGTATTTGCGCCCCACAAATCTCTTGATGGAAAAGACTGTGTTGCCCGGATTGGTAATAGCCTGTCTTTTTGCCACCTGACCGACCAATCTTTCGCCGGTCTTGGTGAACGCCACCACCGAGGGTGTGGTTCTGGCGCCTTCTGCATTTTGAATGACCACCGGCCCCCCCCCCTCCATCACCGCCACACACGAGTTGGTTGTTCCCAAGTCAATTCCGATAATTTTACTCATTTTCATCACTTCCTTCCATAATAGTAAATTTTAGCGTAGGGACAGGGCTTGTCCCTGTCCGTCTTTCTGTAAGACTGTAAGGACAGCCACGAGGGCTGTCCCTACGTTACATATCCATTACTTACGTCAAAGCCTGTTCCATCCAGAAGAAGAACAGAGCCGGCATCGTTTTCTCAGATCAGAGAGGGAGGAGAGAATCTCTCCTCTCCCAGGATCCTTTTACTCAATGCTGATCGGGATCTCCTTCGGCTTGACCTCCTCGGTCTTCGGCAGGGTGATGCTCAGCACACCATTCTTGTAGCTGGCTTCGATCGTGTCGGTCTTAACCGAGGTGGGCAGTTGGAAGGAGCGGCAGAAGGAACCATAACTTCGCTCTATCCGATGATAGTTTTTATCCTTCTCCTCCTTCTCTTGCTTCTTCTCACCTTTCAGAGTTAGGAGATTGTCCTGAATGGATATCTTGACGTCGTCCTTGTTCATTCCGGGCATCTCCGCTTTGATGATCACACTGTCCTTGTCCTCGGAGACGTCAACGCTGGGCGTCCACACCCCCTCAGTCCACTCAACTCTCGCCGGTCTGTGACCGAAGAAATCTTCAAACAGCCTGTTCATCTCATCCTGGACGCTCAGAATATCCCTGAAAGGTCTCCATCTGGTAATAGCCATCACTTCTCCCTCCTTTCATTGGTTTAATTAAAGTTAACTCAATTGGCTCCTCGTTTTTCTCATTCTTCATAAAACTCCTTCCGCAACAATCGTGCCAAATTTGAACAATTGAGCTAATCTGTTGTATTTCAAACGTTTAGAGAAATCTGGATATTTGGATTTATTGTATTCAACATGTCAGTTTGACACAACAAGTGTAATAATGGCTCTATCACTGTCATAATGGCAATCAAAAATGGCAGTAACTTAAAGGTGTTCTTGGTCTAGTTTGACTATTCTTAAAGAAACCTCACCCCTATCTCTCTTTCAACTTATTGGAGAGGGGGAGCAAAGGAGAGAGATAAAAAAACAGGCAAAATTAGACAAAAAAACTGGATGAAAAGCCACAAACTCCTTGGATGCTAACTGGGATGTTTTTGGAAGGTGTATTTATTCAATGAGGAAAATCAGTGGAAAGAACAAACCGCAGGATACGATGGTTTCCGGTGTCAGCCACATACACGATCTTATTGGCATAGGCGATCCCCTTGGGATTCTTGAACTCCTCATCGCCTGTGCCCTCTTTCCCGAAGGAGAGAATACGCACTCCATTTCGAGAGAACTTATGCACTTGATTTTTTTCGCTGTCCACCACAAAGATATTCTCAAACTCATCTACCGTCACATCCTCTGCCCGCCCGAAAGTGCCCTGCCAGTAGATGTTGGAGCTGTCGGTGCGGGGAATTAAGGGGTGGAAGTCGTTCCCGTCCAGAAGCTGGACAGAAAAGTAAGAGAGAACCTGGCAGAAGAGAAACCTGAACTCATCTCTCCACAAATAGGTGAATAACCCGGTAGGACCATGGGTTTTGGAGAGTTCGTAGCCGCTCGGGATCGCCGCTCCCAAGTTATACAATACATCTGGTTCCAGTAAGATAAACCGATCTATCTGGTTTCTCGTGGAGTCGCATACAAAGTACTGCCCGTAACCCTGCACGGGGCGGGGATCAGGTGCTATGGCTTTATAACTAGTTGCAACGGTATCTACGAAGTAGACCGTATCAATCAGAGCTATAACGGTATCAATGACTATGCTGTCCGGGGTAACTACGACGGTATCGATGACGGTGTCCGGGCGAACAACCATAGTGCTATCGTAGATATCAGCCCCAGCATAAAGCGAGTCAAACGTCTCGTTATCCTTTAGCTTAATGTATATCGTATTGCCGCCAGTAGCCAGAAGCCTCATCACTCGGTCCTGGGATACACTGCTTGGGTGCCTTACTCCCTCGTATTGATCTATGAAGTTGCCTGCCTGATCGAGCTTCACGATCCTGTCGTTTCCGGTATCGGCTATATATATATAGCCGTCAAAGCCCACATGCACGTCCTGCGGTTGGTTGAAGGGAATTCCTCCCGCCGCTGTCCAGGCTCGGGAGATTGAGGGTGCTGTAGGAAGTTTAACCCTTTTCCCGCAGCCGGAAAACACAAAAAGCAAAATTAGTATTAGCAGATATCTTTTTTTCATGATAAGTTTGTAGCGTCGCACCCCTGTGTGCGACGCCCTTCGTCCGAGACAAGCTCGGACGCCATATTAAACATTTTGTAACGTAACCTCATCTGGTGTTCCTGAATAAGGGTAATCATCTGGAGTCTGACTCAACCCCTTTCTTATAGGATTAGCCAGTATATACTTAAAAATCTCAACTAAACTTTCCTCTCTTCTGACAATGTGGTCATAAAAACCTCGCTGCCACAATTTTCCCGTTCCTGAGAATCTCCAGAAAATTCGAGTGCTTAAACTTTTAAATGTCTGCACATATTGAGAAACTGATCTCCCACTGTCAACTGGGCTTATAAGTAAATGCAAATGATCTGGCATCAGACAATATGCAAATACTCTATACCCAAATCGTTTTGAACAGTCTTTTAGACAATTTATGGTTTCTTCGGCAAGCTTTGGATCAGAAAAAACGTTTTTACCTTTCGACGAACACAGAGTGAGAAAATACACTGTGCAAGTTGAATAATCGAATCCCTTCAACCGCAAGGAGCGGTTTTTGCCGTAAGTTTTGTAATGGTTTTTTCCGTTCTTTTTCATTTTTTATGTTCTTATGTAATGTCGCACCTCCGTGTGCGACGCCCCTCGTCCGAGACAAGCTCGGACGCTACGTTCTAATCCGCATATTTACCAAAAGCCAATGTTACGTTTACCTGTGGCGTCACAACTCCGTGTGTGACGCCCCTCGTCCGAGACAAGCTCGGACGCTACGTTCTAATCCGCATATTTACCAAAAGCCAATGTTACGTTTATCTGTAGCGTCACAACTCCGTGTGTGACGCCCCTCGTCCGAGACAAGCTCGGACGCTACAGTTTAAACTCAATTCTCACCACCTGACAGATATCCCAACCTTGATGTGCCGTGGTGCCAAAAATCCGGATGGATCCGACCACAGAGGCAGCTTTTTGCTCCTCTCCGGCAGATTGGGGTCGCCCTCAGCATATGGGATCACATCATCCTTTTGATAGGCATCTCCAGAGAGAGGATTGACGATCACCGCATTTTTGTGATTAAATAAATTAGTTACCTCCAGCAGGAAACTGTATTTCAGATTCTTCCAATAAAAGTGTTTGCGAAAAGAAAGATCCAAACTGGACCAGAACTTCCCAATTTTGGAATTGATCTCTCCATCCTGAACAAAGTCAACTTCTCCTTCGGGTGAAATAATCTGTCTGTAGGGAGTGTATCTCTGACCTGCATGCGCCCAGAAATTCAGGCTTAAATCCCACTGTGGTGGCAATCTTAAACCAAAAAGTCTTAATCTTTTCTGGTTGGAAAAGAAATTTGTTTTTAGCACCACCTGCCAGGGTTTGTCCCAGTCGAAGATATGCTCCTGATAGATTTCTTGAGCGGATCTTCCTCCGATCCCCTTCAATATATCTTCTGGATCGGACCTCTCTCCGCTCGCTTTTGAGAATCCCACCTGCAGGGAGCCAGAAAAGAAATCTCCCACTTTTCGTTTATATTCTATCTCCACTCCCCGACTGGTGGCAAAGTCTAAGTTGAAATATATCAAGTATGCGTTTTCCGGTCTTAAAGTATCCGGGATCACCCGGGCCGCGGTGATATAATCAAGTATGCTTCGATAATATCCCACCAGGCTTAGTGCATCATTTTCGCTCAGGATGGATTTAATCCCCACCTCATATGAAGACACTCTCTCGGAATTTAGATTGGGATTTCCCAAAAGCTGGTAGCTCGATTCGGTTGAGGAATAGAGCTTGGCATAAAGATACTGCGGGTTTGGTCGTCTGAAGAGCCACCCATAATTGAAAAAGAAACTGGTGTTTTTGCCCAAGGGGGCGGAAAATCCGAATCGGGGACTGAATGTCCCCTTTCCTCGATGCCCTAAAAACTCAAAAGTTTTGTTCTCAAAATCCTTTCTCATCTCCGGCGTTATAAAGGGAAGGCTGGTATCCTGCATTGCCCTTTCCACGTATTTGCCTGGAAACCAGAAGTCATATCGCAAACCAAAGTTCAGGATAGCTTGCTCCAGCTTCAAATCGTTCTCCCAAAAGATTGACCCGTCGTTGGCGTGCACCTTATAGAGGTCATAGCTTAACCCCAATCCGTACGTCCCCAGCCAGGGCTTGTAAATATCCAACAACTGGATGGTTTGATAATCTTCTGAGAAACCAGCCCGAAGGGTGTAAAGATCGCTCATCACCCGGATCAGCTTTAAGTTTATCCCGTAAGTCTCAACAAAATGATCATACCAGGCATCCCCATCCCCTTGATCATAAAATCCATCCGGACCTTTGATTACGATATAGTGGGTGCTGTCCGGGCTTAGCGCAATCTCAAAGGGATAAGCATCCAGCGGCATGGTGTAAGATGACCAATTCTTACCGTTCACGTCTGAATGCAGATTGGTGAAATAGCGGCTAAGGCTTGCGGAAAGGAGGTGTCTTTCCCCAATTATTTTGCGAAAAGAGAGAAGTTGAAAGTTGGCCTCGTGGGTGAAGGTATTGTAATTTTCTAAAATCCTGGAATACTCAAAAGGAGGACCATAACTATAGGTAGGAAGGTTTATCCGGGTCAAAAGGACGCTTTTGTCCTGATTGATCACCACAGATTTTCCCGAAGTAAAAAAGCATTTAAAGGTGGGGTTCTTCCAGGTGAGTTTAAATACGGCAAAATAGCGATTATCCTCACGAGGTGAGAGTGTGGTTTTTCCAAAAGGGGAGGAAAAAAGCTCTCCTGGATGTTTCAGATGCGTGTCGGAAAGGTTTATATTGGTATTGAAGAAAAAATAGAAGTCTCCGGGAACTCTCAAGCCCATTTTTGAAAGACTGGATTTGAAAAGATTCGCCGGACCGGAAAGACTGAAATCCCATATATCGGTGTTAAAACTGGAAGGGGACTTAAAACCCAACTCATCGGTTTTGTAGGTAAAAGACCCCTCAAAATTTTCCCCTCCCTCCTTTATTTGCATCTCCACCACCCCGGCGGTGACCTGACCATATCCAGCACTCAGCCCTCCGGAAATGAGATCAAGCTTTTCGATAGCGGTGGGGGAGATGGCAACTCCATATCCACTTCGGGTGAATGGATCATTTATCAGAAGCTCATCTATGAAAAACAGATTTTCGTAGGACCTCCCTCCCCGAATGTGAAGCTCACTTTTGTCCTGAATCACTCCCACCTGTTGTGAAACGATCTCCTTCAGATCCGTTGCAGGAATAAGTTCTAATTCCTGGGAGGTTAGCTCTCTTCTGGTGGCAGGCAGTTTGATGTCCAGCATCGGTCTTTCACCCACCACCCTCACTCCTCTTTCTAAGATGATGGGAGAGAATCGAAGCTTGATGATAAGCTGGGTTGTCTGCCCCGGTTTTACCTCGAGATTTGCTCGTCTGGTTTTCAGATAACCGATCAATGAAACTTCTATTTGATAGATTCCCTCAGGCAGGTTCTTGAAAACGAAGATGCCGTCTTGATCCGCTATTGCTTTAAGATCAGTCTCTGTTATGGTAATGTTAGCTCCGGGAAGGGGTTCTTCTGTTTCGTAACTTATGATTTTCCCCCGAAGCTCACCGGTGGGGTTATCCTGTGCTTTCGCACCAACGAAGGATGGAGCCAAAAGACCTAAAATTATTAAAACACCCAGAGCTTTTTTCACATACCAAAGTTAATTTGCAGAACCAGTGGTGTCAAGCGAAAGAATAGAAGTCTTTTTAAAAAATAGAGCAGCACGGTCAGGCAATAGCAATCGTTACAAAAATAATCAAAACCCATCCCACATCCTTCACCGCCTCATCGGCTCAAAAAATGAACGATAAAATATTTAACTTACCTCCAGTTGTATTGGATCATCATCTTAGGTCTAAAACTGAATACAATGTATTTCTAACTTATCTTAGAAGTTCGTTTTTTTCCTTGACAAATAAGAACTGATCTTCTTACTTTCATGGAAGTTTAGGAGATTTGTGTAGGATTGGATCCTGAGACGGGGAGGGAAATTTCCAATGCCCCACGTTGATGTTTACAAGAAATCATTTAACTTAGCTTTTTCCTATCTGTCAAAAAGCATTCTTTATTGCTCCTGGCAGGTGACTTATAGGTGTAACTTCCGTTGCTCCTTTTGCGGCTACTGGAAGATGAAAACCAGAAAAGAGGAGGAGCTTTCCGTCTCTGATTTCGCTTTAGGCGCAAGGAAGCTAAAGAAAATAGGTCCCATGTTTGTTTCTCTGGCAGGTGGAGAACCCATGATCAGAAAAGATTTACCTGAAATAGTATCTGCCGTCTCCCCTTATCATTTCCCCTTCATAACCACCAATGGCTGGTTGGTTACATCGGAAAAAGCCAAAAGGCTTTTTGGGGCCGGGCTTATGGGTGCCGTGGTCTCCTTAGATTTTACCGATGAGAAAAAACATGATGAAAATCGGGGAAAAGAGGGGGCTTTCAAAAGAGCGGTTGCCGCGGTAAAATATTTCGTGGAGGCAAAAACCAGTAAGTTCCAAAGGGTTGATATCACTGCTGTGCTCCTCAAAGAAAACATAGATGAGATCGAGAAACTCATAATTTTTGCAAAAAAGCTGGGGGCGGAATTTACCCTTCAGCCGTATGCCCACATAAAGACAGATGGCCATGACGGCGCCGGGATATCCGATCATACAATCACACAGGAGGTCTCCGATCACCTTCTGAAGCTAAAGAAAAAGTATCCCAACTTCAAATCCACCCCGGAATATCTGCGAAGGTTTGATGAGTTTTTCCAGGGAGGCATCGATGGCTGTCAGGCGGGGAGGCTGTTTTTCAACATCGATCAGAAGGGAGACATTGCCAAGTGCGTGGAGGATCTAAAAAATCCGGTGGGAAACATCAGAACCATTGGGATTGATGAGCTGAAAAATGCGCTCCTCCAAAAACAGAGGGAAAACAGGTGCAAGGATTGCTGGTATGGTTGTAGAGGGGAAGTGGAATGCTTCTACACCTGGAATGGAGTAAAAAATACGTTAGCCAGAATCATCTCAAGAAATGGGCACAGGGATGGATCTGATTTTTGATAAAAAACACATACTAAAAGGCTTCCGGCTGTTTGTCCTTTTAAGTCTTCTGGGCTTTGCCACAATATTCTTTTTCACCACCACAGGGGAAAGCCTTAAAGCTTTGCAGTCGTTTAAAGCCGAATTTTTGTTTCTGGCATTCTTTTTGGTTCTGGTGGATTTCTTTCTGGGTGGCTTGCGTATCTATGTGTTTTTCACCAAGAGCATTTTGAAAAGGGTTAGCCTTCTTGATTGCGCCAAAGCTAATTTAGCCAATATCTTTGTTGCCGCCATTACCCCTTCTAACACCGGAGGTGGCCCTGCACAGCTTTATATTCTCAATCGGCGGGGGGTTCCGCTTTCCGGCGCCATATCGGTCAGTTTGATTAATTTTTTCTCCTCCATGTTCTTCTTCTTTCTCGGTTTCCTTGCAGTTTTCTTCTTCACCGATGGAGGGATTTCCCCCAAAGGTCTAGCCTATCTGATTCGATACAGCTTCCTGGTATTTTCATTAGTCTCTGTAATGGGAGTTTTCCTGCTCATAAAACCCGAATCCCTGAGCTTTTTATTTAAGATTTTTTCCTGGATCGCGGGGATAATCTGGAAAAAAGACAAAGAGAAACAAAAGAGGATATCGGAAAAGTTTAAAGACCAGGTGGTTCAACTAAGGTTCTACCTGCAGCATTTCTTTCATAACGAAAGACTGATTTTGTTTGGCAGTTTTCTTTTGACCATCTTGCTTTATTTCAACAAATACCTGATAGCCTATGTGATTTTAAGGAGTTTGGGGCTGGACGTGAATTTCATGCAGGTGATGTATCTTCAGATCATCCAGTTCTTTATTCTATATTTCTCTCCCACCCCGGGAGCCAGCGGAATTGCTGAAGTTAGCTCTGTTTCCTTGATGTCCACCATCATACCAACCGGCTATCTTCCCGTATTTGCCATCCTGTGGAGGTTTTTCACTACTTATGTAGGCGTAACCTGTGGGGGGTGGATCACGCTTAAGGATTTAAACCAGCATTTCAAAGAAAAACAGATAGAACTGGAAAGAGTCGCAGAGAAGGCTCACCTTGCCGCCCCCTGAGTAAATGCTAAAAACTATCCCGCCTGAAGAAATTTCGTATTTTTTATATATAGAGGACTCTGAAAAAATTAAATGGGGAAAGGTTTTTATGGAGTGTCCCGCCTTTGGCGGGACCCAAACCCGCTTACCACACAAGGAACTTTCATATGGTTCACCTAAAGGTGAACACTCCAAAATTTCTTTCCAGACATATTTTGGAAGGTCTCATACGGAATTCAGAAGGGAGTGCTTTTGCGATCACAAAACTCAGGAGTAAGGCATGGTCAAATCTTTTTTTATCATATTCTTGGGATTAAGCCTCTTGGGATTGCCTTCGCTGGCACAGGCTGAAATTTGGTATGTCGATGACTTGGGCGATGGTAAAGTTGGTTCAGGTTCACAGCACGATCCTTTTCGCGATCTTCAGCCTGCTATAGATTCTGCTGCGGACGGGGATAGACTTCTGATAATGCCCGGAACGTACGAAGCTCATCCGGATTCTTATCCTGAAGAACTCTGCGGCAATTGCGAGCAACATAAAACTTATGTGAAAACCACCAGAGGTTTTTTAATCAAAGACAAAGCCCTTGAGATTGTGGGCTCAGGAATTGACAGTACCATTCTGGTCACAAGGGCAGGATACGGAGTTCTGTTCGAGCACAGCCGCGGCTCGATTATAACAAATCTGACAATTACCGGTGGAGTCCGCGATCCGGATGGAATGGCAACCGATGCCGGAGTGGTAGCAAAGTTTTCCACGGTGACTGTGAAAAACGTCAAGATCAGCGATAACACCCATCAACTCGAAGACGTGGTGGTGGGCATTGGGGGAGTATTCGGAAGGGAGAATTCAGAGCTTTTCATCATGGATAACGTCATAGAGAACAATGGCTGGGATGGAATCGCTTTATATCGGGGAGCAAATGCTTACATTTCGGACAATGAGATCTGTGACGGTCGGGGAGCGGGAATCGGCATAACATGGGATGCCACAGCTATCGTGTATCGCAACCGCATCTCTGGATACTGGAAGGGAATCGGCACTTTCGGAGATTCCCGGGCGGTGGTAAGAAACAATGCGGTTTATGATAACTTAGGCTGGGGTGTAATCGCCACCGGAAACTCCTTTATGGAGGCTTCCAACAACGTGATTACCCGAAACGGCAACTGCGGTTTTGCTCCCTGGAGCCAGACTGCTCGTGGCACGCTCATAAATAATATCGTTACCGAAAACGGCTGGAGAAAAGAGTGGGTCTGCCCTTGCGTGGGAATCTGGATGTATGGGAAACCTGAGAATTTCGTGATCTCTCATAATATCGTCTGGAGAAATGAGGAAGGAAACTACAGGGACATGGATGATTTGACGGGACAGAACGGAAACATCTCGGCAGACCCGCTATTTCGAGGCAAAATCGATTTCCGTCTGATGCCGGGTTCACCAGCGATCGACTCCGGCGATTCGGTCTTCACCGATCCGGATGGGGGACCTTCCGATATGGGAATTTACGGTGGCCCCGGCGCCCGCATAGACTCAGATTATAAAGCTCAGGTGGAAGATACCTCCTTTATAGAGTTGGTAGCGGTTGGGGACGTGATGCTTGCCAGAGGGGTAGGTAAAAAAATCAGAGAATTTGGACCAAACTATCCCTTTAGAAAAATCCAGGAAATTATAAGCCAGGCGGACATCGCATTTTGCAATTTAGAATGTGCCGTCTCCCCGGACGCAACCGGAAAATCTAAAGGCAATGTCTTTTGCGTCAAGCCCGCGGACGCCAAAGGGCTTTCCTATGCTGGATTTGACGTAGTCTCCCTGGCAAACAACCATATGTTCGATTGTGAAAAGAAAGGCATCCTTAGCACCATGGAATTTTTGACCAAAGAGAAGATAAGGTTTGCAGGAGCAGGAAAGACAACTGCTGAAGCTATACGTCCAGCAATCTTTGATGTGCGAAACATAAGAGTTGGCTTTTTGGCATTCTGTGCCTATCCCATGGATTGGATAAATTTAGAAGAGGACGATCCTGCAATAGCTTTCTATGATTCAACCATTGCGATTGAAGCTGTCAGCGAGCTCAAGAAAAAGGCTGACGTGGTCGTGGTCTCTATGCATTGGGGAGACGAGTATAAGAAGCTCCCCAACTCTTCACAAATCAATATCGCTCATCAGTTGATAGATGCCGGCGCGGATTTGATTCTGGGACATCATCCGCATGTAACACAGAAAATTGATATGTATAAGGATGGACTGATCGCCTACAGTTTGGGGAATTTCGTTTTCGATCAACGCAAGCCTGAGACCAAAAAAAGCATGATATTTAGGACCAAAATTACCAAAAAGGGAGTGGCTCTGCTTCCACCTTTGCCGGTTGAGATCGAAAATTTTCAGCCGGGTATCATAGAAGAAATTCTAAAGAAGACAGAAGAGATCGATATGCAAAGATACTGAAGAATAGTGCCAGGAGCACGGGGCTTCTGACCTACAGCCTGTCCTACCGGCTGGACTTGCTGGACTTACTGGACATGCGGGACTTGCGGATGGCTGTTTTTCATTTTTTCAGTTGTCCTGCGGTATGAGTTGTGCCGTTCATAAAAAAGGAAATAACGAACTTGCGATACTGGTGTTTCTGGTGCTTCTGGTGCTTCTGGTGGTTGTTTTTATTTTTTTTCACTTTTCCTCCAACTTGGCTGAGTTCAAGGTGTTAGGTTCAAAATTTAAGGCTCAAGGTTCAAGGTTTAAGGTTAAAAGATCAAAATTCAAAGTTTTGCATCCTGTAAATTCGGTAAGGGTGCATGTATAATATACTGTCTCTCATAAATGCCGGAGCTATCCTTTTCACCATTAAAGTTGTAGCTAATATGCTTTTTGTGGTAAGAAAGACTACAGGTTAGGTGCCCTGCGCACCTGACGACTGAAGAGTATCAGAAGCACGGGACTCCTCACCTACTGATTTTAATTTGATTTCCCTCTTTTGCTGGCGTTTAGAATGGTAATACCGACTATCTCGCCTTTCTCATATCGGATGATGATGTCGTCGTCAGTTAGTTCACTGTCGTCCGCATGAGAGGGCTTCTTGAAGTTCAAATACAAAACGTCCGCCTCTTTGTCATAGCTCGACCATACTTGTTCATACGGAATCCGCACTAACTGAGGCACGACATCCAAAATTCTTTTAAGTTCTAAACTGGCCACAATTTTCTCCTTTTTTCAAATTGTTTGGGTCTGCTGGTTAGAAAAGCTGTAATCACAAAGCCGTCCTCTTTGCTTCTCTCTCTGTATATTACTACGAGGTATTGTGTGGCTTTTATTTCTTTAGCTGCAATACATTCCCCTGATTTACCTTCATATATTGCATCGGGGCTTTCAATTGCTTCGAGCACTTCAAAATAATAACCCGCCATTTCCGAATGTTCTTCTGTGATATGAAGCCATCTTTCTTCGGTTAGCCGGATGGGCACGCCATTTTTGGAATTGACTGTTCTCATTCTTTCTTAGCCTCGTAAGTCAGGTGCCCTGCGCACTTGACAAATGAATAGTGTCAGGAGCACGGGGCTTCTGGCCTACTACTGGTGGAATTTCTCAATAATCTCGTCAAGATTGCCGCCGCCATTTTCTTGCGCGAATTGAAACACGTTCTTCCAAAAGGAATTGACTCCTTCGGGTTCTTCACGCACTGTGCGCCGAACATCAATGAAGTCAATAAGTTCAATAGCGTTATACTCGATGATGGCTCGTCTCTCGCTTGTAAGGTGGAGATTCTTTACATGTTGGCTCGTCAGCCTTTCCAGACCAATAAGGCCGCGGTGGCTAAACAGCTCTGGATTCCACTTGGATATGATGAAAAGGCAATCTTCGAGATGATAGTACAAGTCAGTTCCTCGCAAGTGGTATATGACATCCACTGCGTTTGCTCCAAGGATCATGGCGTCGCGCCACTCATCCCGTCGTGGCTCATGATATTCCACGCCATCGCACTCGAAAGCTACTCTACTCTCTGGGGAAACTGCAAGAAAGTCGAGTCTAAACTTGCCACAGATCGTATCAACTTCGACTTGCTTGTCAAAAGCCACCGTCTCGCCTAGATACTTCACAGCGTTCCAAGCAAAAAGATCTTCCAATGGACTTTCGTATGGCGGGTCATACATTGGAGTGTTCACGGGCTCCCCTTCGGAAGCGCACCCTAACGACCAAGTCCAGCGGCGGGCAACTGCCCGTCCGTTGCGACGATTAGTTAGGCTGATAAAATGGTTGCTATTCCTATTTTTTCAGAACTCAGTGAATTCACGACGTCGTAAACCTCCGAGGTCAAGCTATCGTTTCTTTGGATCAATCTTTATCTCCCACTTCTCCATAGTCAATGCACCGATACTGGCATCCAGTTCATAACCATCTGCCTTGCCAATCTCGTCATGGGAACTGCCTCTGCATCAAATTCTAAACCCTCAATCTTGCCCAGTGCTACACAAAGCTCCTTCATCTCGATCTCTTTTCCACCCAAGGCAACCCTGTTGGGTTTCATAATAGTTCTTTTAGGAACATCCCGAAGAAGTTGAGTCCGAATATAAGTATAAATTGAACCAGCATCAAATAAGGCAACTCCAGGTTTTCCTTCGATCTCAATCTCCTTTATAACCCTGCCCATCATCGCCTCCGTAACTGAAAAAAATGTAGCTTTGACTCCTCTTAGCTCCTATATTTTTGTTAGCCTAACTATTGGTTTTACGGTTGCCGTATAAAAACCCTTGTCTGCCTTTGCGCCAGCCAAAGACATCAAATCATATCACCCTAAGCTGAGTCTTACCCGATAGCAATAGTATATTATAATCATTCATGTAACCTTGTCAACCACTTTTGAAATTACTTTCCCGATTGATTTCCCTGCTTAAGGCGAGTGTTCCATGGCTGGCAGGCTTCACCTGCCGTTCATCCCACGTTGGTGAAGAACACCAACGGGAAGCGAACTAATATGGTTCGGGGTGAGCCTCGTAGGTCAGGAGCACGGGGCTCCTGACCTACTACTAATCTTCAAAGCCAAATTGACCAAAAAAGGAGTGGATAGTTTTTCGACACTTCCCATTGAAATAGTGAATTTCCGGCCAAACCTTTCCCAGAGAAAATGAGTTTTAGGGTCTGCTGTTGACGAAGAAAACTGACGGTAAGCGGAGAAATAGTTTCACAGAAGATTAAGCAATGAGGCAGATTTATCAACAAATCGAATGGGGGAAATCATTTTTAATCCGTTACATCCGTTTAATCCGTTGACAGGTTATCGCAACAACACCATTTTCTTGGTTTGCGAAAATTCGGGAGTCGTCATTCGATATAAATACATTCCACTGGAAACCTCTTTGCCTGAATCATCCTTTCCATCCCAATCCACCACCTTATGCCCTGCCTTCAGATATTGATCCACTAAGGTTCTGACCTTTTGACCCAAGATATTAAAAATCTCAAGTTTCAGCTGACCGGATTTTGGCATGGTAAACCCAATATTCGTTTCGGGATTAAACGGGTTGGGATAGTTTTGCGATAGTGAATAGGAAGCTGGGATATTTTCTTCATCCGCAAATTCCTTGACCTCGTCAGCACCGAAGTAAGATTCCAAGACCATCAAAGAATATTTGTCCGCTACGTAGATGTAGCCGTCTGCGAGAAAAGCATCATAAGCGAAACCTGGGGTATCATACTCGGTGACCAAATAAGGATGATAAGGGTCCGCTATGCTAATCACTTTTAGACCACTTTGGCCACAGGTTACATATGCCAAGGTATCCTTAATAGAGATGCTTCTTGTGGAAAACTCCCAATAGGGCGTTAAAGGCAAACTGAACGAGGCAACTAAATGCGGATTATCTGGCTCGCTAACGTCATAGATATATAAATGGTAACCTGAGGAAACAACATACGCAAAGCTGTCTTTGACGAAGATGTCAGCACAATCATAAAATGCTACTGGGTACCGATGACCAATTAAGTATGGATTCTGGGGATCACTAATGCTTACTATATACAAGTCTCCGTCAAACATGTCACCAGCACCCACATAAGCCAAACTGTCAAGAATAAATATGGAAGAAAAGTCGGATGCGTAATTGTATGGAAGGTTATAGGTCCCAACCAATTGTGGCGCTAAGGGACTGGCTACATTTATAATCTTTAGTTTTCCATTGTATGCGGCGTATTCCCCAGATTCAATGAGGTATGCTAACGTGTCTTCTACGAAGACATCTTTAACAGGTTCTATTGTTGGGTAGGACCCGACCCAAAATGGCATGGATGGATTGTTTACGTAAAATACCTGTAAACCGGAGGTATCAGCAATACATGCGATATCACCCTTAACAAAGATTCTTGAAGCTGAACCGGGCGAGGGGCAACTGCCCAGCACTTCAGGCTTTGCAGGATCACTGACGTTACATATCTTCAATTCATCTTTGACCAACACGTAAGCCAGGTTGTCTTGAAGGAAGACCTGTTTCACCCAGGGCGTATCCAAGCTTCCCTGACGCCAGATATGTGGTGTGTATTTAATATTTATTATTTCCAAACCACTTATCTTTTGACCATGGAACCAATTTATATCTCCATCGGTGCACTTTGCCACATAAGCCAAGCCATTCTTTACCCAGACACCGTAAGCATACGCGCCCATGTAAAAGGCTCCCACTAACTCCGGCTCGGTCGGATTCACTGCATTTATGACGTGTAGCCACCCTAAGCCAACCACATAGACTAAAGTATCCACGACAAACACTTCCTCACTCGATACATGATAATTTCCTATCGCCTGTGGTTGATTTGGATTTTTTATATTAATTATTTTGAAGCCATCCGGAACCCACCAATTTGCTACATAGACTAGAGTGTCTCTGACAAAGAGACCCTGGGAGAAGGAAGAGTCAGGATACCGCCCCAAAGTGTCAGGGCTCGTGGGATATGAGACATCCAGGATAAAAAGACCGCCATAACTATCCGCCACGTAAGCATAATCTCCATACACAAAGATATCGCGGGGGTAGTCTCGGGTGTCGTAATTCCAAACAGGTTCAGGATGATCCGGATTTGAAACATCGATTATATATATGCCATGCCAATCGTCTGCAACGTACGCATAATCTCCCTTGACAAAAACATCCCAGGAATGGCCGGGCGTATCGTAATGTCCTCTTGGGGTGGGATTCAAAGGATTTGATATGTCAATTATCTGTAGCCCCCAATGACCGTCAGCCAAATACGCAAAACCACTCTTGACAAAAATGCCTTCTCCTCTGCCAGGAAAAAATAGGGAACTTACTAACACCGGATTAGTGGAATCTAAAACATCGATGATCCCGAGTCCATTCACAAAGGCACAATAAGCATAATCGCCTTCAACAAAAACGTTGCTGATTTCTGACCATAGGATGCTACTTGTATAGGTGATGAATGAATCCTCAGAAGTAGCGAAAAGAGCATTCTGCTCCTTTGGGTGAATCGACCATATGTCCGAAAAGTGCTTTTCCTTTTCATTTTCCACAGATTGGATTTCTTTAGGTTCGTTCACCGATTCTTTTTGTGGCACTTCACTTGCCCGGATTAAAAAAGAGAACGGCAAAAGCGAAACACACAAAAAGACTCCCACCACCCAAAATTTTTGGAGCTTCATGGTCACCTCCTATGGCAACGATCCAAGTTTTACCGAATCAACTAAGTCTTGCTTCTGACCAATGAAATCAGAACGTTATTCGCATACCATTATATTATATGCACTGCTCTAACTTGTCAAGCGATTTAAGAGACTGTGGGAAAAAAATTTGTAGAAGAATGTCCTTCAACTGCTGGATTTCAATAACTGTTGTTGCGGGGTACCCTTACCCCGCAACTTCTGTGGTTCAGGGTGTCTATCTGAGGCAGATCCGCCTTCGGCGGAAGGGCATTCTGAACCAACGCTTACAGGAGTTGCTTTTCCAGATCAAATTCCATCCCATCGCTGGCGGCAATGGTTTTGATTCCGATTTCTTTTTCGATCTTTTCCGCTATCTCCCAGGGCTTGGAGCGGATCATGGTCATGCCAAAATGTGTCAATATAGCCTGCTTGGGGCGTATCCCTTTTATGATCTTTTTGACGTCCTCAAGGTTTAGATGATCCACGTCCAATTTCTTTCCACCTTTTCCATCATAACGGACCACATTTATTATAATCAAATCGCTTTTTTTGTATTTGTCTATCAGGTCCGGGAAGAATCTTGAATCGACGATAAAGGAAATGGTATATCTGGGAGTTTTAAACACAATCCCGTAGGTCTCAACCGGATGAATATGACGCAGAGGAGTGGAAATTTCAATATCGCCTAAGGTATAGGTGGCTCCCTCTTTCAGGACAAAAATTTCGTTCAGGTAATCCCTCACATATTTTAAAACAATAGGATCATCTTCTAAAGCTGATCGGGGAGCAAATAGTGCTCCCTTTTTGGAGAAGCCGCCATTGGTCATGGCTTCGATCATGATGTTCACATCGTTAGCATGATCGATATGTTGATGAGACAAAATGATGGCGTCCAGTTGGGTGGGATCCAAAGGTGGTCTGCTTTTGGCACATCTGATCAGGGTCCCCGGTCCCGGATCCAAAAGCAAATTTTTGTCTCCTAAGCTGATCCATGTCCCCGCGGATGATCGCAACTGTTTGATCATCACAAAACGTGCCCCAGCGGTGCCCAAAAATTTTATCTTGTCTGCCATTGCAAAGCATCTATACGTTCAATCCGTCTCATCCGTTGACAGCCTTCTGAAAGGTTTAAGGTTTAAGGTTTAAGGTTTAAGGTTTAAGGTTTAAGGTTTGAGATTTAAGGTTTGAGGTTTACTGCCTACTGCCTACTGCCTACTGCATACTGATAACTGCCAAAGATCAAACAGGCTGCGGCAAGAAAAAAGCCCCACCACAAAAGCAGGGCTTCTTTCTTGAGGTGCATTCCCTTCCCCCTCTAATCGTCCGAGATCTCTATTTTTACAGCGATGCAAACTCCTCCACGGGGATCTTCATCGCAGAAGGAGACCACTCCGCTTTCTATGGCGGGATCGGTTGTGGCGGTAAAGATAAAGCCGGTTGCCTCGCCAAACTCATTGGTATAAGCTGATCCGGCGACTGTTCCGCCGGAGGTATGAGCTTGATCAGCTTCGATGTAATGTCCGCCCAAGGGATTACCATAGCGGTCCCGGATGATCACCACCACCGGAACTGTGGAGCCATGAGGAACAGAAGCTTCGATATCGATCTCACAGTTCTTGCTATAGGTATTTGCCGTGAGGAAGGTGACACTGACCGAGTTGGATACAAATCCCGATTTGGCGGTCAAAATATTTATGGCACCGATTCCATCATCTTCATACAGAGAAGTCATGGAGTAATCCTGGGGCAGGACCTGACTGGTCAGTTCAGTCTCATACAGGCTGGCATAACAGCCGTCGCTGGTATTCCCGGAGGGGACCGATCCGAAGCTGGTCTTCATCTCCACCGGAGTCTGGTCCACGGCAAAATTATCATTTACGTCCAGCACCTCCACCAGCACGTCCCCTTTGGAGACCCCATCCGCCAAGAGAGTAAGGGGATAGTTGAGGAAGGTGACACTGTTAGGCGGTCCGGATACGATTAAGTTGGTGCAGTTACTTATAATTCCATCTTCGCCCTTAGTTTCGGCGCAAATTGTGGCAATTCCGTCAATCCTTGGGTCGGCTGATATAAAAGTGGAATAGGCACATCCCGCTTTGGTCTGATCACAGCAGTACACCATTCCTTCATCCGTATAGAAGTGCACAGAGGTTGAGTCCGGGACCGGATTTCCATAAACGTCCACCACACACGCACACAACTGGGCTTCTACACAGTTTATATCCCAACCCCGGATGTTGCAAGGAGTAACTCCTACAGAAATATCAAATGGTGGGCCAGAGCATATGGTCACCAATGGGGCGGCGGAAAGAACACCTCCCACCTTAGCCTGTAGCCTGACCACACCGGATTTGGTGCCACTTAACAGGGTAACGACAGCTTCTCCCCAAGAGTTCGTATTTACGGTAACCGGATAGTTGATATCTCCATTAAGGTTTTCGCCACCTTCAGGTCCGTAGAGAACGTAGAATTCCACTGAAAAATCCTCGCCTACCCGGTTTCCGTTGTCATCATAACAGGTGGCGGTGATATGGGTGGCTTCCATGCCGCCGGTTCCCTTAACCTGAATGGAGGATTGATCCGGGATCAACACGATAAATGCCACACTGTCTGTGGGAACTAAAAGTATGTGGCTTTGCTCTTGTATCCGTTGATCCCCCAAATCGGCAGTTGCCTTGATATAGGCAGTTCCGGTTCTGAATCCAGCCGTGTAGGTCACTTGGGCAACACCATTCTGGGTGAAAGCGTAAGCAGGTATGGCTCCAATCGGATTCCACTTTCCATCCTGGTTGGTATCATGGATCAAATTGTCGATTCCCTCGGTATAGTATCCGTCACCGTCCACATCATCAAATTCCTCACCCGCCACAAATTTCACCACAGTACCATCCTCCACCAGGGTGCCGATTGAATCTGCAACGGTTGCTTTTATAATGCTGGTGGAGATCCCATCTGCCGGAAGCCATGTGGGGATAATCTCGATTTCCATGTAATTCGGTAGTCCATCAGAGATGGTCACCAGAAAACAGGTGGAAAGCATGTTTCCCACTCGGGCTTGCAGTGTAACTGTGCCCGATTTGGTTCCGCTCAGCAAGGTAACCGAAGCCTCTCCCTTAGAGTTGGTGTTTATGGTAACTGGATTGACGGCATCTCCATTGAGCGCCTCTCCTCCTCCGGGACCATCTACGATTGAAAACTCCACGGGAAAGCCTTTACCCACTCGGTTCCCATTATCATCGTGGCAGGTGGCAGTGATCTGAGCGGCTTCTATCCCACAGCTACCTTTAACATAAATAATCGAACGATCCGAGGTCCAAGCGATATATGCCACAGTGTCGGCAGGTACCAAAAGTATGGGACAGTCCTTTGGCACTTGTTCACACCCCAGACCTGCTGTCACTTTGATATAGGCGGTTCCGGTTCTGAATCCAGCCGTATAAGTTACCTGGGCAACACCATTCTGGGTAAAAGCATAAGCAGGTATGGTTCCAATCGGGTTCCACTTTTTATCCTGGTTGGCGTCATATATCAACTCGTCGATTCCCTCGGTATAGTAGCCGTCACC
>Ga0315549_1001935_pt1 | contig 20690 bp, 14 predicted proteins | sample SalMarSW160200MG_FD_203101 | JGI IMG/M metagenome (GOLD analysis project Ga0315549, IMG submission 203101) | Salt marsh sediment microbial communities from the Plum Island Ecosystem LTER, Massachusetts, United States - Salt Marsh Sediment SW1601-200 ... | reverse complement strand
TGCGATGTTATTGTCTTGGACGTTAACCCTCTACACGAGCACGGCGCTATTGCATGGACGCACGGCTGACACAGCCCTGGTATCTCAAGCTGCACTGGCAGATCCTGGCTGCCATGCTGCTGGCGGTGCCCTTCGGCCTGCTGGCCGGGCGGGAGGGGGCCGGGGCCGTCGGCTGGATGGGCGAGCTTTTCTTGCGGCTTCTGAAAATGGTCGTGGTGCCGTTGATATTGTTCTCCATTATTTCCGGTGTCACCGGGGTAGGCTCCATCAAGGGCGTCGGCCGACTGGGGCTCAAGACCGTTATCTATTACCTGCTCACCTCGGCCGCGGCCATTTTGGTGGGGCTGGTGATGGTCAATCTGATCCACCCCGGCGATCCCGGCCTGGTTCACCTGGCGGGACACCCCGGAGAAATCGCCAGCGGCGCGCCGTCGCTGCACGATCTTCTCCTGCGCCTGGTGCCCGAAAACCCGGTCGAGGCCATGGTCTACACGGCGGACGATCCCCACCGCGGGCCGGACATCCTGGGCATGATCTTCTTCGCGCTGCTGTTCGGCGCCTGCATCCTGGCGCTGCCCGACGAACGCCGGCGGCGGGTGGGCGGGATGTTCGACTCCCTGTTCGCGGTGATGATGAAAATGACCGGCTGGGTGATCCGTCTGGCACCCCTGGGCGTTTTCGCCCTGCTGGCCGATGTGATCGGCACGACCGGCTTCGACGCCTTTAGCGCCCTGGGAATGTACATGCTGACCGTGCTGCTGGCGCTGGCCGTCCATGCGGGTATCACGCTGCCTTTGGCCTGCATGTTTCTGGCGCGCCGAAACCCGCTGCGCTTCGCGCGTGTCATGTCGCCTGCCCTGGCCACGGCCTTCTCGGCCGCATCCTCCAACGCGGCCCTGCCGCTGACCATGGAATGTGCCCAAAAAGGCGCGGCTGTCTCCAACCGGGTGACCAGCTTCGTCTTGCCGCTGGGGGCCACCATCAACATGGACGGCACGGCTCTTTACGAGTGCGTGGCGGTCATTTTCATTGCCCAATGCTACGGTATTCAGCTAGGCTTGACACAGCAACTGGTGGTCATGCTGACGGCACTTCTGGCCAGCATCGGCGCGGCGGGAATTCCCCATGCCGGCCTGGTGATGATGGGCATCGTCCTCGGGGCTGTTGGTCTGCCGCTCGAGGGAATCGGCGTGATCCTGGCAGTGGACCGTGTGTTGGACATGTGCCGCACCACGGTCAACGTGTTTTCAGATTCGATCGGCGCCGCTACCGTGTCGCGCCTGGAAGGAGAACCCGTGCACTGGCCACGGGCTTCCACTCATGCGAGTGGGGAGGGTTGACCATGATCAGAAAATACATATTGTGGTTCTTTATCGCGCTTTTTGCCTTCGCCTGCGGCTGCGGAAACAAGAACGACGGTGAGATCCCGTGTACCGAGGCTGACGGGGGCAGCGGGTGCCACCCGGGCTTCTCGTGCATCGACGGCGTCTGCACCTGCAACATCGACTGCTCGCCCGGAACCCACTGCGTGTACGACCCGGTCTCCGACCTGGCGGTGTGCATCCCCAATGACAAGCAGGACGGCGGCACGGTCGACTCCGACGGCGACGGCATCCCCGACGACGGGGACAACAGCGGCGAATCGGGGGACAACCCCTGTAGCGGGGGCGCTAACAGCAATTGCGACGACAACTGTCCGCTGGATCTGAACCCCGCTCAGGCCGACCTGGACGGCGACGGCAGGGGCGACGCCTGCGACGGCGACAATGACAACGACGGGGTCGCCGACGAGCACGACAACTGCTGGGACGGCAATCCCGACAACCCCGACAACCACAACCCCGCGCAGATCGACAGCGACGGCGACGGCAGCGGCAACGAGTGCGACGACGACGATGACGGCGACGACGTGTCGGACGCCTCTGACAACTGTCCCCTGGTGGTCAATCCCGGGCAGGAAGACGCCAACCAGAACGGAATCGGCGACGCCTGCGAGACCGACCGGGACGGCGACGGTGTCGACGACGTCGTGGACAACTGCCCGGACGTACCCAACCCGGGCCAGGGCGATCGAGACGGAGACGGGGTGGGCAACGAATGCGATCCGGATCTCGACGGCGACAACGTGCCCAACGCTTCGGACAACTGTCGCTGGCAGTCGAACGCCAATCAGGCGAACAACGACGGCGACAGCCTGGGCGACGCCTGCGACCCCGACGACGACAACGACGGTATCTGCGATCCGGGCCAGCAGGACGCATCCTGCAGCGGCAGCGACAACTGCCGCTACACACAGAACCCGTCGCAGGCGGACGCCAACGCCGACGGAGTGGGAGACGCCTGCGATCCGGACGGCGACCGGGTTCCTTCCTACCGGGACAACTGCCCCACAACGTCCAACCCCGAGCAGTGGAACAACGACCGCAACTTCAGGTGCTGGAACGATGTCAACCAGACCTGGTTCGACTGCGGCGATGATCTCGGCGACGCCTGCGACGATGATGACGACAACGACGGCATCCTGGACACCATAGACAACTGCTCCCTGGTTGCCAACGCCGACCAGGCCTTGCCCGACGGGGGCGGCCCGCGCGGCGCCGCCTGCCGCACTGATTTTGACGGGGACGGCATGCCCGACGACGACGACAACTGCCCCGGGGTTCACAATCCGAACCAGGAGAGCGGCGAGAACAGCAATCTGGGGTACGCCTGCGACCGGGACGGCGACGGCGTGGCCGACGACGTGGACGACTGTCCCGACGACGCCGATGCGGGACAGGATGACGCCGACGGCGACGGCATCGGTGACGCCTGTGATCTCGACGACGACAACGACGGCCTGGCCGACGGCGCGGACAACTGCCCGCACGACTCCAACCCCGACCAACTCGATTCAGACACAGACGGCCAGGGCAATGCCTGTGACGACGACGACGACGGGGACGGCGTGCCAGACGCAGACGACAACTGCCCGTTGGTCGCAAACCCGTACCCGGATTGCTCGAGCGATGCAGAATGCGCCACTGCCGGCGGAAGCTGCGACACGGACGCGGGTCACTGCCTGGGCCAGGAGAACGTCTGCCAAAACGACCGCGACGGCGACCAGATTCCAGACGGCTCGGACAACTGCCCGAATGACGCCAACACCAACCAGGCCGACGCTGAAGGTGACGGCGTGGGCGATGTCTGCGACAACTGCCAAGGCGTTGACAACCCGACCCAGGACAACTCAGACGCCGATTCCATGGGCGACGCCTGCGACAATTGCCCGGCCACGGACAACCAGACACAAGACAACTCAGACGCCGATTCCATGGGGGACGCCTGCGATAACTGCCCGACCACAGACAACCAGACACAAGACAACTCAGACGCTGATTCCATGGGCGACGCCTGCGACAATTGCCCGACCACAGACAACCAGACACAAGACAACTCAGACGCCGATTCCATGGGGGACGCCTGCGATAACTGCCCTAACGACGACAATGAAGACCAAGCCGATAACGACAGCGACGGTCAGGGAGACGTCTGCGACGCAGACGACGATGATGACACGGTGCTTGACGACGGCGACGGCAGCGGCACCGAGGGCGACTCCAAGTGTCCCGACGGGGTAACAACCGCCTGCGATGACAACTGCCCGCTTACATCCAACCCGACTCAGGTAAACAGCGACGCGGACAGCTTCGGCGACGCATGTGACAACTGCCCCCTGGTCGACAACGAGGATCAAACCGACACCGACAGCGACGGCATCGGCGACGCCTGCGAGTGAGGCATGAACGAGATAGATGAAAAAACGAAGGGCGCCGGTTCCTACCATAATATTGTCAGCCAGGAGATTTCCTTCTCCAGGGCCACCGGCTACGACAAGGAGAAGACCGCCGTGGTTCCTCTTGCCCAGCTTGCACGCCTCGAAGAAGAGCGCCTGCGCAAGCAGGAAATCGACGACCGCTGGCAACCGGAGGACGAGACCAGCCGGAACATGGTCATACCCGTGGGAGAGATCATCGACGTGCTCAGGGCGGCCCGCAGCGTCGAGGAGGTCGCCGGCGTGCTTGTGGAGATGGTGGCCAACCTTGTTCCGCGAGTGTTGCTGCTCTGGGAGCGCAGGGGCACCCTATACGGTTTCGCCTCCCGGGGGATGGGGCTCGAAGAGGTCAAACTGCTGACAATCGAACTGCCCAGGTCGTTTCTGCGCGATCTAACCTGCCTGAACCTCGAGCTCGACAGCTTTCGCGGCCCGCCCCGCATGACCGAGATGGTTGAACGCTTCTACGAGATCCTCGGCGGCCGCCCGCAGGAGATAATGGTGCTGCCGGTCTACGTGACCAGCGATGATCGCTGGATCTTGTACGGGGACGCGCTCGATCAGCCGCTGCCCATGTTCGAGCTGCGCCTGGTGGAAGTTATCGTCTCGCGCGCCGGAGCTCGGGCCGACCTGCTTCTGGAAGGCAAGAAGTGGTGATTAGGCGCGGCGTGCTTCGTGCGGCGTGCGGCGAAAAAGATCACTTGTCACGATGATACGTCTTTGCAAGCATGTGCGGGAGCAATGGTGGTAACATGGGTTACCACGCAAGTGGATCGGTCATGGCTGGTGCCCGAATTTGACCTAACCAAGCCCTTGCCATATAATGGTAAATTGGTGTTTTTTCCAGGGAAATAGATGGCATTCAGGCCCACAGCTTTCGGCAAGTACGTGCTTCTGAAGCGCATCGCGATTGGAGGCATGGCCGAGGTATTTCGCGCCAAGGCCTTCGGGGCCGAGGGCTTCGAGAAACTCGCCGCCGTAAAACGCATGCTGCCGCACCTGTCCAATGACAGCCAGTTCGTTGACATGTTCATCAACGAAGCCAAGCTGGCGGCCAACCTGAATCATGCCAACATCGCGCAGATCTACGACTTCGGCTGCATCGACAACCTCTACTTCATCTCCATGGAATACATCCACGGCAAGGACATCGCGGACATCATCCGGGTTCTCAGGGAGAGGAACCTGACCACGCCGCTCGAGCTGGCCTGCCATGTGTTCATCGACGTACTCAACGGCCTCGACTATGCACATCGCCTGAAAGACGCCTACGGCAACCCGCTGGGGCTGATCCACCGGGACATGTCCCCGCACAACGTCCTTCTCTCCTACGAGGGAGAGGTGAAGCTGGTCGATTTCGGGATCGCCAAGGCCGCCTCCAGCACGGTTCACACGACCGGGGGCGTGCTGAAGGGCAAGTACTCGTACATGTCCCCCGAGCAGGCACACGGCATGGCTCTCGATCACCGCTCGGACATATTCTCGCTGGGAATCTGCTTCTTCGAGCTGTTGACCTTGACCAAGATGTTTCACGCAGAAAGCGACCTGGGAGTGCTTGAGAAAGTCAGGGAAACCAGTTTTCCCCGGCCGTGCGAGGTCAACGAGAACATTCCCGAGGAGATCGAGGACATCATCCTCAAGGCGCTCGAGAAGAACCCCGATGATCGTTACGCGACGGCGGGCGAGTGGCGCGATCGGCTCGAACGCTTCCTCTTCGAGCGTAACCTTCATTATTCCACCTCCTGGCTGGCCAGTTTCATGCGCGAGATCTTCAGGGAAGAACTCGATCGCGAGGATGCGGATTTTATCGAGGAAGCGGAAGTCGTCCAGAAGCTGCGCTCCGAAGCGCGCCGGGCCGCCAGGATCGAGTACTCCCCCCTGGCAGGCAGCGACACGGTCGTCATCAATAAGGGCACCGGTGACTCGAGCGAGGATTTCATGGACGGCCCCGGCGAACGGGAAACGCAGGAAGCCAAATCATATTCCGGTGACACTTTCACCAGGGAGCGCCTGCAGGAAGAGCCGGACGAGTCGGACGAACCGTTGGAGGTTCCCGCTGACGAGGTAATAGAGGTAGGCGAGGAAGAGATCGAAGAAATCGAAGGCGATGATGACGACGAGTATCTCGAGACGGCAAAGATGGAGCGTCCCGACCCTGCTCTTTTCAGAAAATTCGCCGGCGATTTTGATGTCGGGCGAAAACGGCGCTCGGTCGTTCCGTCGCTTGCGCCGATTCGCGAGGTACGCGGACCGGACTTTGACGACACCATCGATGATTCCTTCTCAGACAGCGGGGCGGATACCGACAAGCACAAGCGTGACGAACTACGCTTCCTGCTGGACTCCACGGAACCAGAGCGCTCCAATAGCGCGGCCCATCCGCTCGCGACGCTCGATTTCGAAAAGAACCGCTCCACCGTTCCAGAGGGCAAGCAGGGCTACGTTTCCAAGGGCCCGCTGACCGAGCGCGATGCGACACCTTTCGACGGTTCGCCACCAAAAGGCTTTCCATTCGGCATTCTCTTCACCATCCTTTTGGTTGCCGTTGTGGCCGGGGGCCTGGCCGCCTTCTACCTGCACTCGGGCCAAGGTACCGAAAAGGATGCCATCGACGGCGGGTCCAACCCGTCGCTCCTGGGAAACCTCCCCGAAAGACACGCCATCGACGCGGGACGTTCCAGCATCAAGACGCCGGCGGACGATGACAAGCCCGCCAGTCTCAAGCACCTGGCCGCGCCGGACGCCGGGCAGACAGAGCGGGCCGTGGCCAAGGATGACGCCGGCGGCCTGGTCTCCGGAAAGGACGGGGGCACCGCGGATACCAAGGCAAGCACCAAGAAACATTCCGCGACACCCGGGGTGGCCGTCAAGAAGAGCACCACGACCTCCAGGAATGTCAAGAAAAAACAAACCTCGACCAGGCGCAAGCGCACCAAGCGGCAAAAACGCAGGCGAAACAAAGTGGCTTCCAGGCCCGTGCGCACGGAGAGCGGTTTCGGCAAGGTGGATGTGGGCATTTCCGGCAGTTGGGCTTACGTGTACATCGACGGCGAAAAAATACGTGCCACACCTCTATTCAACTACAGCATCAAGGCGGGCCGTCACGTGATCGAGCTGAAAAACGTCGATAACAACCTTATTCGCCGCTGGCGCGTGAGAATCCGCGCCGACAAGAAGTTGAAGCTTCTTCACCAGTGACAGCCAGACCGCGAGGCGCCGGAGTTGAGCGAGGAAGCCACCAAAGAATTCGAACGTCTCCCGGAGGCCGTCACTCAACGGACCCTGTTCGTCTCGGATAAGCAAGACTTCAAACTGCTTCGCGCCAGCAAGCTGGTCATCGTCAAGGGCGATCAGGCCGGACGGGAACTGCTGGTCGAGCGGGAACGGGTGACCATCGGGCGCTCCAGTGTCTGCGACATGGTGATCGTCGACGGATCGGTCTCGGGCATTCACTGCGAAGTGCTGACCACGCCGCGGGGTCACCTGCTGAGTGACCGCGAGAGCACCAACGGTATTTTCATGCTCGGTCACCGGGTGCGGCAGGTGTTTCTGCGCCCCGGCAGTGAGTTCCAGGTGGGCAACAATCTGATCCGTTTCGAATCGCTCAACACCATGGTCAAGATCCCGCTCAGTACCCACGATCACTTCGGGCGGGCGCTGGGACACTCGGTGAAGATGCGCGAGATCTTCGCCGTGCTCGAGAAAGTGGCCGCCTCGGACCTGAGCGTGCTGCTGCGCGGGGAGACAGGCACCGGTAAGGAGTTGTTGGCTGCGGGCATTCACTCGTACTCGCTGCGCAAGAACCGGCCCTTAGTCGTGCTCGATTGCGCGGCCGTCCCGCCGAACATCATCGAAAGCACCCTCTTCGGCCACGAAAAGGGGGCCTTCACCGGGGCCGAACAAACCAGGCGCGGCGTGTTCGAAGAGGCGCACGGGGGAACCCTGTTCATCGACGAGGTGGCCGAGCTCGACCCGTCGCTGCAGCCGAAACTGCTCAGGGTGCTGGAACAGCACGAGTTGCAGCGTGTGGGAGGCGTGCGTCCGATCAAGGTGGACGTACGCATCGTGGCGGCCACGCACCGAGACGTGCGCGCCCTGGTCGACAAGGGGCTGTTTCGCGAAGATCTCTTCTACCGACTGTCGGTCGTCGAGGTCGCTATACCCGCCCTGCGGGAGCGCCCCGAGGACATCCCTTTACTGGTACGGCGCTTTCTCGAAGAAGCCACCTCTTACGGGATCGCCGCCGGGCAGACGCCCGGTCAGATCGACAAGGAGGCGCTTTTATTGCTGCAGTCGCACTCCTGGCCGGGAAACGTCAGACAACTATACAATGTCCTGGAGCGCGCCGTTCAACTCGGCGAGGGCCCCTCCATCCAGAAGCAGGATCTGCAGCTGGAAATTGCCGCTTTAGAAGATCGAGCCCACTGGCGCGTAGATTGGCGGATGCCCTACAAAGAGGCCAAGGCGCGGCTGGTAGAGCAGTTCGAACGCCGTTACCTGGCCGGCCTGATGGACGAAGTCGATGGCAATCTGTCGCGCGCCTCGCGCGAGGCAGGTCTGGCCCGTCATCACATCAGAAACCTGTGCCGCAAGTACAACATCGCTTGCGGTGCCGACAAGTAGGCGTTCGCCAATTTACGGCCTAATTCGCTTTTCTTGACCACAAACACTCGTCTCGATAATATATTTTCCGGGAGGTTGGCGGAATCTTGATTTATCGGCATTTACCTGTTGTTCTCGCGCTGGCGAGTTTATGTTGCTTTCCGACACGGGTTGCTTTTTCGCAAGCGGCTTCTACGAAGGCATTCGTAACCGTACTGCCCCTGCCGGCCCGGGATATTTCCCCACCCTTGCAAGACCAGATCCTGACTTCCGTGGCCCGGCAAGTTCGCGCGCAGTGTGCGGCCCGCGTACTCAGCGGGCGGGCGGTGGGGCGCGCCGTCTGGGGAACCCTGGGCAGCGGCTTGGAAGAAGCCTCGATGCGCTTCAACTCGAAGGTGTCCGAGGGCCGACGGGCTTACCAGACGCTACAGATCGCAAGATCGCTCAAGGCCATGCGCGAGGCCGACAAGCACCTCGTTTTCTGCGGCCCGGAGATCCGCGACGGCCAGTTGCTGGTCGATTCCAAGCTGTACGCCGGGCTGTCCCTTCTGGCTCAGGGCGCCCGGGACAAGGCGTTGGCCGAGTTCAGGCAGGCCGTCGCCTATGACAACGACTTCAAGCTCTCGGCTCGAAAGTTTCCACCCGACGTCGTTCAGGCCTTCAACGCCGCCCGGCAGCAGCTCTTGTCGGGCAACCCGACGTCGGTCACCTTTATCTCCAAGCCTGCCGGCGCGAATGTCTACATCGACGGACGCAGCCGCGGTGTCACTCCGCTTCAGGGCCTGAAACTCTATCCCGGGCGTCATTTCATCCGCCTCGATCAAGAGGGTTACTCGGCCTGGACGCTGAACCTGCCCGACGGCGTGCCCCCGGCCCAGATCAAGGCGCTCATGGTCCCCTTGTGGTCGGGAGACGCGCCCGAAGATCTGCTCGGGGCGGCCATCGCCAACGATCAACCGGGCGAGCCGATTCTCGCGCAACTCAGGTTGCTTTCCGGGTTCTTCCGGGCCGACGCCCTGGTGCTCATTTCGATCTCGCGCGAGGGACGTGACTACCATGTGGGCACTCGCCTTTTCGTTGTACGGCCGGAGACTGTCTCGCGCGCGAGGCTCTTCAACCTGGGATCGGATCGGTCCGCTTTCGAGCGCAAGGTCCGCGGAGTGGTCAGCACCATGCGCGCCCTGCGCAAGATCTCCGGGCGGCAAGGCGTGGCCGCCAACGTCGTGCCCGTCGAGCGCCATGATTTTTTGCCGGACGATCACTCCGGCTCCGGCGGCTCGAACAACGCCGGCGGATCGGGCGGCGGCAAGACAAGCTGGTACACAAGTTGGTGGTTTTGGACGGCCGTGGGCGTTGCCGCCGCCGGCGCGGCCACGGGGCTTTCACTGTGGCTCATCAGGCCCGAGAGCCACTGGACTCTGGTGGTCCAGCCCAACTAGTTCGGACGAGGCCACCAGCTGTCTCTGGATTTGGATGAACGGTGTGTTATTCAAGATTGCCTTATGCTGGATTTTCGTCGCCGCGTTTTCCGGATGCGGGGAAGAAAATGCAACGGCGGTCTTGACGCTGGTCGCCGGGCAGGATCATCTTCCTTGCCTGGGCGTACGCAGGCTCAGGATAACCGCCTTCAGGAACGAGGTGGACGGGCGCAGCGCCGAGGTGTTTGGTGAGTACTACGACATCGACGGAGGCTGCAACCTGCCGGCCGGCCTGCCGCTTGAAATCGCCGACTTGACCTACGGCAGCCGCATGTGGGTTCAGGTAGAAGGGTTCGACTCGAGCCGCAAGCGCCGCATGTGCATGGGACAGACGGAAGTGCTCTTGGCGGATGAAATAAAGGGCGGCGATCTCGGCCAACTGACCATCGAGCGCGAGCGTATCGGCGGCGGTTACGCCGTGGGCACGCTGGTCATCCCGGCCTTGCCGGGAATCGACGGCCTGGGCCAGATCGACGAGCTGATCTTCAACGTCAACTACGGCACGATCAACAAAATCAACACGATCAACGGATCGTTCGCGCTCAAGCCCGGCAAGAACTGGGGCGAAATGAAATTCGTGCTTTCCAATATGTTGCAGCGCCTAGACAACAAAATCATGATCGTGGCATATACGGGTAACTCGCCCATGGGCACCTGGGAACAGACCGGCTTTGACATCGCAGAGGGTCAAATGTTCATTGACTTGAGCCCGGAGTTCGAAAATTGATCGCCCGTCTTGCCATGATCGTAACGTCCGTTGTGTTCGTCTGCGGCTGCGGCGGGTCCGACCCGCAGGTGTGGTTGCAGATCGAGGAGGACGGATCGCTTCCTTGCCTGGGCGCCTCGCACATGCGGGTCGAATTGCATGCCCCCAACAATGACTCTGCTAACTTCATCTTTGACGAGTTCGGCCTCTTCTTCGACACCGAAAATTTCAAGTGTGTCGTCAGGGGAGGCTTCAGCTTTCCAGACTTGCCGCTGGGCTCGGATTTCTCGCTGGAGATGAGCCTTTCGGATTCGACCACCGAGGACAAGGGCATCCTCTCCCGAGGCACGAGCGTTTCTTTCAGCGTCTCGTCCGGGTCGCCCACCCAGGAGGTGACCATCAGCCTCTACCGCACGCCGGGCGTGCAGCAGGGCAGCCTGGTGGTTTACAAGCCGGACGATTGGAACAACGTCTCCGGTATACAAATTCTTCAGTTCAGGATAACCAAGGACGGAGAAACCACCCCAGCCCGGGCCTACTACCTGACATTCGATCCTGTCAGCTGTCCCGATCCCTTCCCGCTGGTGATCTCGAACCTTCCCGCCCCGATTGATATGGAGATGTACAACTTCACCCTGGAGGGCCTGGACGGCCAGCAAAACGTGCTTCGCGCCTGGAGGAGTATGGTGGGACTCCAGGCGGGATTCCTGTCGTTTCTGTCGCACCTGTCCGGCTGATTGAGGATACGGCGCCTACACCCTGCGAACCAGGTGTTGCATAACCACTTGCCCCGCTGGTGGTGTAGTGCTCGCAGGGTGCTAGGGGATCTTCTTGATCACCTTGCTGGTCTTGCCGGCGACGATCTTTACCGAGATATTCAATGTCTTGCCGGTCTGGGTCTTGAAGGTGATCTTGTGGGAACCGGCTGCAAGAGATAGCTTCTTGTTGGCCGGAATGGGGGTTGACAGGCCGGTGTCCTTGCCGTCGATGAACACCCGGGCCCAGGGAGTGGTGTTGGCTATCAGGAAACCTTGACCACCCCCGGCCGGGGCCGGGGCCTTGGCCCCCTGCCCTGATTTCTTTTCCAACTTGGCGACAACCGTCACCTGCTTGCTCCCGGAAAGCTTGAGCCCCTTGAAATAGGGCTTGTAGCCGGGCTTCTTGAGCACGATGAAATAGTTTCTTGATGGCTTGAGGCCCGAAAACGACATGGGGGTCTTGCCCGACTTCTTGCCGTTGAGCAAGATCTCGGCTCCCGGCGGAGTGCTCTTGACCACGATGCTCGGCCCGTGCTTATGGACAGCGACTTTTTTCCCATGCCCTGTTTTCTTGGTGACCTTTCCCCGGACTCGACGCCGAGAAATCTTTTTGCACGCCCTATCAACAGCCTTGGCCACTTTCACCGGTTCCTTGACCGGCTCTTTCACCGGCTCTTTTGCCGGTTCCTTGACCGGCTCTTTCACCGGTTCTTTGACCGGCTCTTTGACCGGCTCTTTCACCGGCTCTACGACCGGCTCTACAACCGGCTCTACAACCGGCTCTACAACCGGCTCTACAACCGGCTCTACAACCGGCTCTACGACTGGCTTTGTAACTGGCTTTGTAATCGGTTCTGTGACCGGTTCTGTCTCGTCAGCCATGCCCGGGCGAATAACCAGGAAATAACTGATCACACCGGCTACCAGTATTCCTGAGACGAATGCCAAAATAGCGCCAAACGATCCGCCCTTCCTGGGCGGCAACTCGGGGGCTCCGCGCAACGGCTCTGTGCCGGTTTTCCCTTTTCGGGGATATGCCCGCTTGGGCGCCCGCTGACCCATGCGCGTACTGGCCGCCTTCGGGCGCGGTCCCGCGCCTCCCGGGCGCCGGGGCCGATCTTGCTCCACGCGAGCCGGCCGATCGTCCATCGTTTGCTTGGCGCTTGGCTCCGGCGCCGACCGGACGTTTTCTTGCGCTTCCAGGAACAGGCCGGGCACCACCATGGTGGCTTCTTCCCCGGCGTTCACTTCGACCAGGGCGGAGGGTCTTTCGGGAACGGGCGCCGGGGTCGAAGTCTCGTCCGAGGAAAAAACCACCGTGGCCTTTGCACCCTCTGCCCCGGCTTGTTCCGATAGATCCGGGATTCGGTCTTGACCCCGGTCGTCTCCGGGTGCCTGGTTCTCGTCCAGGGCCGCGTCCATCCAGGGATAACCCTTGCGGCGGTAGATGGCCAGGCGCTCGTTCTCTTCGGCTATCTTTTTGGAAAAAGTGTCGCGCATGAACGCGGCCAGGCTCTTGGTCGTGATCAGCGATCCGTCCTCGAGCAGGAAGCTGGAAAGATCTTCCTGCATGTCCGCGGGCCAGTCGTAGCGCTCTTCGGGCTCACGGGCCAGCGCGCGCATGACAATTTTCTCGAGCTCTCCCGGTATCTTGCGGTTGTAGGTGGTCGGGGGCGTGATGATCGCGTTGCGCACTTTTTCCAGCGTCCCGAAGTCGCTCTCGCCCCCGAAGAGGCGCTCGCCGGTCAGCATCTCGTAGAGCAGAATACCCACCGAGAAGATGTCCGAGCGATGATCGAGCGGCATGCCGCGTACCTGCTCGGGTGACATGTACCCGAACTTGCCCTTGAGGGTGCCGGCGGTGGTGCGTCCCATGCGGTTCTGCGCCTTGGCAATGCCGAAGTCGATCAGCTTGACGCCGCCGTCATAGGAAACCAGTATGTTGCCCGGGCTGACGTCCCGGTGGATGATGTTCAGGCTGTTGCCCGTCGAGTCGGTCTTGCGATGCGCGTAGTCGAGCCCTTCGCAAACGCGGCTGATTACCAGCACCGCCAGCGGGATCGGCATCTTCTTCTTGTTCTGCGTCATGTGCTCGTAAATCTTGGACAGATCCTTACCCTGGATGAACTCCATGGCGATGAAGTAGTCGTTGCCCTCCTTGCCCAGTTCGTTGATCTGCGCGATGCAGGAATGGCTGAGGGTCGAGGCGATGCGGGCCTCGTCGATGAACATGGTTATGAATTCCTGGTCTTCGGCCATGTGCGGCAGGATTTTCTTAATAACCAGCAGGCGTTCGAAGCCGGCGGCGCCGAAGGATTTGGCCAGGTAAACCTCGGCCATGCCGCCGATAGCCAGCTTCTCGAGCAGATGGTACTTGCCAAATGGCGCCGGTAGCTCCAACTCGTCCCTTCCTGTCCGCTATGACGCGCGAGAAAGCGCATTCGCCTTGTGCGCGGGAGTTTTTCCCGACTCCCGACCGGCAATAGTAGCATGAGATAACGGCTCCAGCAAGAAGCTGCATCATTCAAGCACATGGAAAACCTTGACATTACACGGATCAGCCCGTAGTTTCCGTGTCCGTGCCATATATAGTCCCAGGGGGCATAACAGTTTTTCGATCGCGGTAAGGCCATGAACTATAAAAAGACTTTGAACCTTCCCCGAACCGATTTTTCCATGCGGGCCGGATTGCCCAATCTCGAGCCGCGCCTGCTTACGCGCTGGAAGAAGCAGGATCTATATACCCAAATCCAGAAGCAGGGCGACGGAAAATCCGCAAGCTTCATCCTCCACGACGGTCCCCCTTACGCCAACGGCCACGTGCATCTCGGCACGGCGCTGAACAAAATCCTCAAGGACTTCGTGGTCAAGTCGCAAACCATGATCGGGCGCCGCGCACCATACGTGCCCGGCTGGGACTGTCACGGTATGCCTATCGAGCACAACGTCATCAAAGATCTCGGCCAGGCAGCCGGCTCGATGTCCAAGCTCGAGATACGCAAGCGCTGCAGGAAGTACGCCGAGCGTTTCCTGTCCGTGCAGCGCCGAGAGTTCATTCGCCTTGGTTGTTTCGGAGACTGGGATCACCCCTACATCACCATGAGCCGGCACTACGAGGCCGAGACGCTGGCCGCCCTGGGCGAATTGGTGGCGGCCGGCTTCGTCGAACGCGGCCTGAGGCCCATTCACTGGTGTCCCACATGCCGCACGGCACTGGCCGAGGCGGAACTCGAGTACCACGAACATACCTCACCGTCGATCTACGTAAAGTTCCCGGTGTGCCCGGACGACGAGAAGATCAGGGAACTCGGACTGGATCCGCAAATGACCTCCGTTCTGATCTGGACGACCACGCCCTGGACGATCCCTGCCAACCTGGCCATCGCCCTGCACCCCGAGTTCGGTTATTCATTCGTACGGGTTGGAGACGAGGTCTTGCTGCTGGCTCGCGATCTCATAGAGCCCGTGCGGCAGGCCCTGGGCTGGGGCGAGATCGAAACGCTGCGCGAGGTCGGCGGGCGCCAACTCGACGGCATGCGCTGCAGGCATCCACTTTACGAACGTGACTCGTTGGTCATCCTGGCCGATTACGTCACCCTGGACGCGGGCACCGGCTGCGTGCACACCGCCCCGGGCCACGGGGCCGAGGACTTCGAGTCCGGCAGAAAATACGGCCTCGAGATACTCTCACCGGTCGACGACGCGGGCCGCTTCACGCACCAGGTGCCCGATCTCGAGGGCCGCGGGGTGTTCGAGGCCAACGAGGTGATCAACGAGCGCCTGCGGGCTTCCGGCCACCTGGCGGGGTTGCAGGCGATCAGCCACTCCTACCCGTTCTGCTGGCGCTGCAAACAGCCGGTCATCTTCAGGGCCACCGAGCAGTGGTTTTTGAACGTCGACAGCAACAATCTTAGGCAGCGGGCGCTGGCCGAAATAGACAAGGTGCGCTGGATCCCTTCCTGGGGCCGCCTGCGAATCTTCAACATGGTGGAATGCCGCCCCGACTGGTGCCTCTCGCGGCAACGGGCCTGGGGCGTTCCCATCCCGGCCCTGCGCTGTACGAGCTGCTCGCGTTCCATCCTGCGGGCGGAGGTTATCGAGAAGGTACGAACGCTGGTCGCCGAGCGGGGCACCGACGTCTGGTACGAAGAACCGGCGGCAAACTTCTTGCCCGCGGATTTCGTCTGCCCCGAGTGCGGCGGGCGCGAATTCGAGAAGCAAGAAGATATCCTGGACGTCTGGTTCGACTCCTCGGTCAGCCAGCGGGCCGTGCTGGAACATCGCCCGGAACTCGCCTGGCCATGCGATATGTATCTCGAGGCCACCGATCAGCATCGCGGCTGGTTCCAGGTTTCGCTCTTGACCGCAATCGGGACGCGCGGGGCGGCTCCCTACAGGCAGGTGCTGACGCACGGGCTGATCCTGGACGAGTCGTCCAAGAAGATGAGCAAGTCGCTCGGCAACGTCGTGGCGCCGGACGAGGTGATCGAAAAGTACGGAGCCGACGTGCTGCGGCTGCTGATCTCCTCGGTGGACTACACGGCGGACATCGCTTTTTCACGCTCGCTACTCGAGCCCGTTGCCGATGCCTATCGCAAGATTCGCAACACCCTGCGTTTCATGTTGGGCAACCTGAGAGATTTCGATCCGTCCCTGGCTCTGCCCGAAGCCGATCTCGAACAGGCCGACCGCTGGATCCTGGCCAGGATGCGCGAGTGCGCCGGGCGCATCCGCGAGGCCTACAGCAACTACCAGTTTCACGTCATTCATCACTTGCTGCTCGACCTGTGCACCGTCGACCTGAGCGCTTTCTACATGGACATCGTCAAAGACAGGCTCTACGTCGCCGCCCCCGACGACAAGACCCGCCGCGCCGCCCAGACCACGCTTTACAGCCTGGCCGTCGATCTTCTGGCGATGCTGGCCCCGGTGCTGTCTTTCACCACCGAAGAGGCATGGGGACACTTGCCCGCGGACGACAGGCGCCCGGCCTCGGTGCACCTGGCCGAGTTGCCCGCCGGAGAGGCGATCGAGAACGACGACAGGCTGCTCGAGCGCTGGGCGCGCCTGCGCAGGCTCAGGGCCGAGATGCACAAGGCCCTCGACGCGGCCCTAAAAGCGGGCCGCGTGCGCTCGAGCCTGGACGCCCGCATATCCATCCAGGCCGAGGGCGATATTCGCGAGTTTCTCGAGTCATTCGGAGAAACGCTTACCGACTTACTGAAAGTGGCCGGCCTCGAATTCGTCGAGCAGACAGGCACTCAGGCCTTCGAGTCCGGCGACATCAGCGGACTGAAGATCGACGTCAGTGCGGCCCCCGAAGAGAAATGTGCCCGATGCTGGAACCGGCGTTCCGACGTCGGCAGCGACGTTGAGCGGACCGATCTGTGCGCGCGCTGCATCGACGTGCTAGACAGGCTCTGATGCCGCAAACTGCGCGGCACAAGCTTAATCAGAGGTAACCCTGTGGTGATACAATTCGTTGAACAAATTTCAAGTTTCGCGTCAAAAAGCAGGGCTTGCCGCGAGCGTGACGAGAGGTTTGCGTGAAATTTCCCGTTCTCAAAGGCAAGAACCTGATTCTGGCGCTGACCGTCCCGCTGGTGGTCGCAGCCGATCAGATCACCAAAATGCTTGCGGCCGCCAACCTGAAGCCGCTGTTCTTCGAGGCCGATCCATCGGCGCGTTACATTACCGTGATCGATGGTTTCTGGCGATTCAAGTACGCCGAGAACACCGGAGCCGCCTGGGGATTGTTTCGCAGCACCGATGCATCCTTTCGCGTGCCTTTCTTCATCATCGTCTCGCTCTTGGCGATCGGCTTCATTCTGTGGTTCTTCAAGCGCCTAGAAGCGCGCCAGCGGCTGCTTCCGCTGGCCGTCTCGCTGGTGCTGGGCGGCGCCTTGGGAAACCTGATCGACCGCATCTACATGGGCAAGGTGATCGATTTCATCGAGTGGTACGTCAAGTTCGACAAGCCGCTCGACCTCGGCCTGTTTACTATTTCGGCCGGTGAAAAACACTGGCCGACCTTCAACATCGCGGACGCCGCCATCAGCGTCGGAGTTATTCTACTAGTGATCGAAATGTTCGCTGCCAAGAAGAAGGACGAACAAGCCGAGTGAGTTAGGCAGATCCGCGATGCGCCCCTGGCTCTTCCACATAGGTGACATCGGCGTCCCCGCCTATTGGGCAATGACGCTTACGGGATTCATTGCCGCCGTATACCTCAGTTTTCGCCTGGCGCGCCGGGCGGGGATCGATCCGCGGCTGATCCTCGATCTAGATTTAATCCTTCTGGTAGTTGGCGTATTCGGCGCACGCCTGATGCACGTGTTGGTCGAGGACGATCCGCTCAATCGCGGCCGGCGCATTCTATTTCACTACCTCGATCACCCCGCCGACATCTTCAAACTGTCGAATGGGCTAGTCTTCTACGGCGGCCTGATTGCCTGTATTCCCGTCGCGATATGGTACCTGCGCCGCAAGAAGATTTCGCTGCCCGTGGCCGCAGACATCTACTCCGTCTGTATTCCCCTGGGGCTTTTCTTCGGGCGCCTGGGGTGCTTTCTGGCAGGCTGCTGTCACGGCACGCCCACCGATCTGCCGTGGGGCGTGACATTCAGCGATCCCCAGAGCCTGGCCCGCCCGCTGGGAGTTCCGCTGCACCCGACCCAGCTCATCAGCGCCTCTTACGCTCTTACGCTGTTTGTCATCTTGTGGTTGCTCAATCGCCGCCCGCGACACGGTCAGGTGTTCTTGTCCTTCGTTGTGCTTTACGGAAGCGGCCGCTTCTTGATAGAGTTCCTGCGCGGCGACAACCGGGGCATGTACTTCGGCTGGCTCTCATCTTCTCAGGTCGTGTCACTTTTCCTGATAGCCGCCGGCGGTGTGTTTTTGGTGATCGCCAAAAGGCGCATCAGGCGCGAAAACAAGGCAGGCGTATAGACATGTACCCGGTTCTGTTCTCCTTCAGGTTTCCCGAGTTCTCAGGCCGGCTGGGCTGGATCGAGATCGTTCTGACGGTTGTCGCCATGTGTGGCCTGTTTCTCTGGCGCAGGCGCAGCCCGTATTTCTCAGCGACCGGGTTTTTGTTGGGCATGGCCGTCTACGCCGGGCTGCGCGCCTTGGTTTGGCACGCCGGGGCGGGCTACCACTTTCAGCTTCACACCTACGGGCTGCTGATAGCCACGGGATTCGTCCTGGGCATCTTGCTGGCGGTGCGCCGGGCGCAGCGCGAGTTTCTCGACCCCAACATGATTCTGGATCTTTCGTTCTGGATCCTGGTCGCCGCCATGGTCGGCAGCCGGGTGTTCTATATTATTGTCAACATCAACGACTATATTGCCGATCCGCTTTCGCTTCTGAAAATCTGGACTGGCGGGTTGGTCTTCTACGGCGGCTTCATCGGGGCGGTCGCCACGTCGTGGTACTTCTGCCGCCGAAAGGGAATTTCCTTTCTGCGCATCTCCGACGTGATGATTCCCTCGGTGGCCCTGGGTCACTTCTTCGGCCGCCTGGGCTGCTACTCGGCCGGTTGCTGCCACGGGTCGGCCACGGGTTCGAATTTCTTCGGGTCGATCTACACGGCCCCCGGTACGGTGGTGGCCCACTCGCACCTGCTGAACATCCCCATCCACCCCACACCGTTGTACGAGGCCCTGGGCGAGCTTTCGATCTTCGGCATCCTGATCTGGCTGCGCAAGCGCAAGCGCGTAAACGGACAACTGCTTGCCGCCTGGCTGATGATGTACCCGGTCTGGCGCTTCATGACCGAGATGTTCCGCGGCGATATAGAGCGAGGGATCTTGTTTCCGATAGACCTCTTCGGCGACTCGATGCCGGATCTGCTCTCTACCAGCCAGGTAGTCTCGGTGGGCCTGCTGGGGTTGGGGATCTTCATGTGGATGAAGCTGCGAAAAGGTATAGCGGACAGGCGCGTGTAAGCGAATCACTAGCGTGAATAAAGGGGTGCGGGAAGGAGCCATCTGGCTCCTTCCCCCCGGCAATCGTCTGGTCCGGGTTGCCCCTTGTTACTAAATTCACTTGGTGCGAGTGGTCTTCTTGCCGATCAAGTTGCGGATCTCGCCGCGCAGGCGGTTGATCTTGCGGGTGATGGACTGGATGTCGGTCTTGGTGGCCACCCCGATCGTCGCAAACGCCTTGTTGCCCACGTCGGTCGAGAACTTCTCGACTTTCTTGCGAATGGGTGTGATCTTGTCGTAGGTGCCGGTAATTGTCTTTCGCGCCTCGCCCTCCCAGGTGGTCAGCTTCTTCTGGGCCCCGCCGACGATCTCCTGGATTGCCTTGGGCATCTTCTCGATCTGTACCAACTGCATCTTCCACCTCCTGTTTTTCGCCGTGTTTATCGGCGTCTTTGCTTTCAAACTGTAAAACTCCGGTTCTTGGTAACGCTTCATGTTTCGCAATCTAACGCGTCGCGTTACGGATGTCAAGGGGAAAATGACGCGCCGCGCAAAATAATATTTGCCCTGGGTCATTTTCGACCCCTGGCGCCCCGGCCGATAAATTGTTATTTTATAGCTCACTGAGAAAATTACCGGGAGGTTCTCATGAGCAAATTGTTTTTCATGATCGTATCGGTGGGCATCTGTCTTCCATCCATGCAGGCGAGTCCGGCCGGATCCTCCGGGATCGCATCCCAGTACAAGGCAAACCTAAACCAGGATGTCTGTCGGGCGATGACCCGCGCTGCCGATTTTCTGGTGGCGGTCCAGAAGCCGGCAAAGCTCGGAACGGTAGGCTGGTCTTGGCAGGTCAACCAGGGCCCGGTTTCCGGAAATGTCGCCGGGCTGGCAGCCATGTCGTTGCTTTCTGCGCACTCGACCTCGGGAGGGAAGACCTACCTCGCTGCGGCTCGCAGATACGCTGACGGCCTGGTGGCCGGGAAGGGCGGCTGGTCGCTCGCCAACCTGCCTTACAAGGCGGATGTTCAGTTTCTCGCCCGCCTGGCAAGCGCCACCGGTGAGACGCGCTACCGCGACACCGCCCTGGCCGCTTTCGAGTTGATCCGCGCACGCTCACCGGACGGAGCGCGCGAGGTCGTCCGTATAGCCGCCGGCCGTGCGAAGACGCCCGCCTTGCTGGGCTTCGACGCGGCGTTGGGAATCAGGGCCGCGACTGCTGTTTCTGCCAGGCGTTATGCATACCAGATGGCGGACGCGGTACTTCAACGACTTGCCGATTGGTACCGGCCGAAGGAAAGCCCGCGTTTTTCGCTGGTGTCCGGAGCGGCTTTAACCGAGGCGCTCGACGATCTCGACGCCGGTCACTATCGTAAGTACATCGATCGTTTCAGGGCCGATTTGAAA
>Ga0315549_1001934_pt1 | contig 20698 bp, 18 predicted proteins | sample SalMarSW160200MG_FD_203101 | JGI IMG/M metagenome (GOLD analysis project Ga0315549, IMG submission 203101) | Salt marsh sediment microbial communities from the Plum Island Ecosystem LTER, Massachusetts, United States - Salt Marsh Sediment SW1601-200 ... | reverse complement strand
TTTTATGAAATAGGGACTAAGTTAGAAATAGAAATAAGAAAGAAAATGATAGAAGGTGAAGTTATAACATTACCTTTCTGGAAGAATGGGTCGCTTAAACGATAATATTGGATAGGTAAAGTCAAAGGAGTCTTTAAAATGGAACAAATAGGAGGTTAGATGAAGATATTAGATGAGCTCTTTTATACAGAGGATCATGAGTGGATAAGACAGGAAAATGGAGAAATTATAGAAGGTATAACGGATTACGCACAGTCCGAATTATCAGATATAGTATATATTGAGCTCCCGGAAAAGGGCATCGAAGTCCATAAAGGAGAAGCGATCGGAACAATAGAAGCTGTGAAGACAGTGAGCGATCTTTACGCAGCTCTCTCAGGAACAGTTATAGAAGTTAATGGGGAGTTAGAAGGCCATCCAGAGTTGATAAACAAAGATCCTTATGATACAGGCTGGATTGTTCGTATCAAAATATCCAATCCTAAAGAATTAGAAGGTCTTTTGGACGCTGAAGAATACAAAGAAATAATTGAAGGAGAAGAATGAAATTTATCCCCGTAACCGAATCTGAACGCAATGAAATGCTTAAGGTTATTGGGAAAGGTATAGAGGAATTATTCTCTGCCATTCCTGATAATCTGAGACTTCGTTCTTCCCTCAATCTTCCTCCTTCTTTAAGTGAATTAGAAGCAAGAGAGAAAGCGGTGAAACTTGAAAAAGTTAACAAAGAGCTTGTATGCTTTGCAGGAGGGGGAGTCTACGACCACTATATACCCTCGGTAGTTGAACATATTATAAGAAGACCTGAATTTTACACCGCTTACACTCCCTATCAGGCAGAAGTATCCCAAGGAACTCTTCAGGCCATGTTTGAGTATCAGTCGATGATTTGTGAACTAACTGGAATGGATATTTCCAATGCTTCAATCTATGATGGTGCTACAGCACTTGCAGAAGGTATTTATATGGCTATCGGTGCGACAAAGAGAGAGAAGTTAATACTTTCAGAAGGAATAAACCCCCGTTATCTCGAAGTTATAAAGACCTATCTTGCCAAAAGGTATCAAATTGAAATGATACCTCTTAAGGAAGGAGTCACAAATCCGAAAGGATTTGAGGTGGATGATAAAACCGTGGGTGTTGTAATACAACATCCAAACTATCTTGGGAATCTTGAGGAAGTTTCAACATTTGTAGAGAAAGCTCATGCTAAAGATGCCCTTGCTATTATGAGTTTTGACCCTATCTCGCTGGGGATACTAAAAACCCCAGGGGAATTAGATGTGGATATAGCCACAGCCGAAGGACAATCATTGGGATTACCAATGAGCCTTGGTGGACCTCATCTTGGAATTTTTACTGCAAAGAAGAAATTCGTAAGGAAAATGCCTGGAAGAATATCGGGGAAGACGATAGACCATGAAGGTAGAATCGGCTATGTTATGGCTCTTCAAACCCGTGAACAACATATAAGAAGAGCAAGTGCTACATCCAACATATGTACAAATCAGCAACTCTGTGCCCTGACTGCTGCTCTTTATCTAACGGCTTTGGGAGGAGAAGGGATAAGAGAAGTTGCAAGCCAGACAACGCAGAAAGCTCATTATCTTGCAGAGCGACTGGAGAACGCCGGATTTGAACTCCCCTATAATAAAAAAGGACGAAAGTCCTTCTTCAGGGAATTTGTGGTTGAGGTTCCCTCCGGGGCTAATAGGGCTATTGAACTGGGCTTAAAAGAGGGGTATCTTGTCGGGATAAATCTCACAGATTTTAAGGATGAATGGAAGAATCATCTCCTCATTTCTGTTACTGAGAAAAGACCAAAAGAGGAGATGGATCATCTACTTGAAATTTTATCTATGTAGGCTTGCCCCGTGTAATATTTATTATTACATGGGGCTTGCCCCGCTTGCCATATGTAATCTTATTACATTGTGGTAAAATGTTTACTATTTAATGGGGCACGAATTCATTCGTGAAAAAAAAGGGACGGATGTCCGTCCCCTTTTTTTTGTCAGCGTCTATCTATTATTGACCAGGTGTTAGGGTTAGATCAATAACGACTCCATCTTTGGCTGCGCCCATGATCGTGTAACCTGTCTGCGAAAATGTTAAAGCACCAGCATCAACCGCGTGATAACCAGCTGCACCTTCTGTTCCAGAAGGGTCACCAAAGACTACAGCATTACCGGTAATATCTGTGCCATCATAGGGATTCTTAAAGTTACCAGGCATCTCCGCTTTCACCGCATCATCATCAGTACCTGAAGTCGGATACCTTCCCATATGATCAATGGACAACGCTTCAACCGTGGTCTGCAATGTATGCATATTCGATTTTAGTGACGCAACCTTTGCACGATCGATAACCTTAACAAAGTTGGGTATGGCAATCGCTGCAAGTATACCAATGATAACAACCACAACCATTAACTCAATCAGTGTAAAACCACGTTTCTTCATAATACCTCCTTATTTAAACGTTAAACAATTTCCCAATAGCTTAAATAGCTTACACTTATTTGCAAAAATCGTTCCAAAAGCTAATCTTTTAATAGTCAAGGTGTTAGAAATAAAGTATCCTTTCATAATGCAAGATCCTTGCAAAATGCAAATTCATTATCACGGCGTTCCATAAAATAGCGTAAGGCCAAGTGGCTGGTCATTCCTTCCAATACCACTTATAGTGTATGACCTATTAGGAGCAACTGATAAGTATTCAACTGTTCCTGCCACATCTACATCACCCTGATTCTGAAGAGCGGGGTCTGAAGAACTAAATGGATTCTTGAAACGCAAGGGTAAATCTCCAGTAGCTATTATTGTAGCAGCATTAGCAGGATACTTTCCAGGACTTAAGGGATCCAAACTGTATAACTCAACAACAACCTGTACAGTATGCATATTACTCTTGACTGCACCTTCCTTAGATTTATTCACAATCTTTACAAAGTTAGGAATTGCTATAGCAGCAATAATTCCGATAATTACGATCACGACCATTAATTCAACTAAAGTAAAACCACCATCTATTTTATTTTTCACTATACTAATTAATATAAAAAATTTATGCCAAAAGTCATCATTCTGAATATCAGGGGTTTAAAAAAAATATAGATATGCAGATTGCAACCCATTTTGCATTCTGCTAAAAAGCAGACAAAAATTTGAATTAAAGATTAATTTTTTCAATATATATTTATATTTTAGAAGCTGTGAACTAAATATAATGTTATCTGTTCTCATGGAATCGTAATTATGCGATTTCAGTTCATGTGTGATTATTTGTAATCTTTAATATTCCCTTTTAAAATTTCCCTCTGGATTAACTTATTAAGATTTGTTCCTGAGTATGCTGTTCCCTTGAATACACCCTTAAGAAAAAATAAGAAGGCATTATTCGTGAATCCTTTCCCGGCATAGTAAACTCCTGCGTCATTCAAAAGGTCCTTATCATCCTGAGTTAATAAGCCCTTAGAAAGAACCATTTCAGCTTCTTCCGTATTGCCCATCTCAGCCAACGAATAATACAAGCTATGGTATATACCAGGATAATCAGGATACACTCTTTGTATACTTTGAAGAATGTCCACGGATTCTTCATGGTGTTTTATTTCAGAATAAGCAGAGATGACAACTATCCTATGGTGATTTAGCCAGGCAATCTTTTTTGTTTTTTCCAACACGCTTAATGAGAGTCCAATTCTTCCTCTTTTATGTAGATAAACCGCATAGTGACAGAGTGCCTTTATATACAATTCATCTTCAAGTATGTCCTTTCCACCTTGTCTTACATTGAAAATCCAGGGTTTCGTCTCCCCTTTCTTTTTAGAAAAGAGCATTCTATCGTATACTCTGAACTTTCCATCCCAGCAGGTAGAATAGTTCGGTATTTCATCCGTATGTATCTTTAGACCCGGTGTATTAACCCTTACTTTAAGCCTTTCCGTAAGTACCTCAGTATAAAGGAGTGGGAAGGTTAAAGCATCACCCCGTGATTGTATAACAGGTATGGGATAGGAATGATGAATATCCTCTACTTGCCTCAGGACAGTAGTGAGATAGTCATATGCAGTCCAGCTTCTATTGTATAATCGTTCTTTATAACCCAGCAAAATGAAGGAGGTTAAAAGAAATGCTCCTACAATGGGCAGGAATTTCTTTTTTACTCTCTTTAGCCCAGACACTGAGAGGATAATAATCAGGATAAGTTGAGGTAAAAAGAATACTCTATTTGCTTCAAGATTCAAATCGTCTGGGTCAAAATGCAATAGTAGTGCGAGGGGAAATGAATATATTAAGAGGAATAATAAATATTCCCTTTTCTTACATTTAAAGGCAAAAGGAAGTAGTAATAGCAAAAAATTAGCATCTCGGAGGAGAATTTTTATCCAGATTGTCAATTCCTTAAATATAATAGAAAATGTGAATGGAACAGAACCCTCTCTATAGTATTCAAATCTTAAAATGTGTGAAAGAAGCCTGATGAAAGTTTCGGGATTACCCCAGTCTATTAATGGATTAAGATTAGAGCGTATTGGCAAATAAAGAATTATTGAAAAACCGAGGAGTGAATAAATTAAGAGACGGTAATCCTCCTTTAGTATTTTGTAGAGTGTATAGAGTCCAATTATCCAGAGCAAGGGATGAATGAAGAAAGATAAGCCAAGTATATATGAAAGTAATTTATATCTCTTCTTTGTAAGTAAAAATAATTCCAGAAGAAAGAAGAAAGAAGTAATAGTGTATACCTCAGCTATTGTAGCATAATTAAAAAATAATGGATGAATAGAGAGAAGAAGGGAGAGAATAAAAGCAATTTGTGGCAGAACATCCAAGTCAACCAATATCTGGAAAAGAAGCACAACGCTCAGAATGGCAAAGACTGAGGAAAGGATGTTCATTCCTAAAGCGGGATTTGATGGAAATATCGTCGAAAACAATCTACCCAGTATCATATAAAATGGATACCCTGGCGGATGTGGAATGCCAAGGGTATACGCAGACGCTACTAACTCTCCACTATCTCCAGCACCAACAGATGGACATAAGAAAGTGAGATAAAAGAATGTTGAAATGAGGATAATAAGCAATCGGAAATATTTTTCCTTCAAATTAACCCCTCTTTAGTAATACCTATTCTAGATCTGTAGGAGAGGTTTCCTAACCTCGATATCGGGACTGGGAAATCCCTCCTACTCTATTGACTTTTTTCTTTTATAACTGCCTGAGCCGCTGAGAGTCTTGCAATTGGAACGCGATAAGGAGAGCAACTCACATAGTCAAGTCCAATGCGATGGCAGAACTCAACGGATGCAGGATCTCCTCCATGCTCGCCGCATATACCTACTTCTAAATCTGCTCTCGCCTTCTTCCCGCGTTTTAGTCCTATCTCTACAAGTTGACCCACGCCAGTCTGGTCCAAGGTCTGGAAAGGATCATTAGATAGAATTCCCTTCTTAATATAATCCGGTATGTATTTGCCGACATCATCACGTGAAAACCCTAAGGTAGTCTGTGTTAGGTCATTTGTTCCATAAGAGAAGAATTCTGCTTCCTGTGCTATCTCATCCGCCGTTAGAGCTGCCCTCGGTAACTCAATCATGGTTCCCACCTGATAGTCAATTTTTACTCCTTCTTTTTCCAAAACATCATCTGCTACTCTCTTTATGAGTTCTTTCTGACTCCTTACTTCTTCTGCGTATCCTGCAAGAGGTATCATAACCTTAGGTATAACCTTAATTCCGTCTTTCGTAGCATTTACTGCGGCTTCAAAGATTGCTCTGCTCTGCATCTCTGTTATCTCAGGATAGAGAATTCCCAACCTGCATCCGCGAAGTCCAAGCATAGGATTTGCTTCTTCAAGGTTTCTCATCTTCTCATATACCTTATCTACAGGCACGTTCATATTCAAAGCAAGCTCTTTTATAGCATCCTTTCCCTTAGGAAGAAATTCATGCAATGGTGGGTCTAATAGTCTAATTATCACAGGATAGCCATCCATTGCTTTAAAGAGTCCTTCGAAATCTTCTCTCTGCATTGGAAGTATCTTCTCTAGGGCTTTCTTTCTTTCCTCTCCAGTCTCAGCAAGTATCATTCCCTGCATTGAAGGAATTCTATCCTCTGCAAAGAACATATGCTCTGTTCTTGCAAGGCCTATCCCTTCCGCACCGAAATCTCTTGCTCTCTTTGCGTCTTTATAGGTATCTGCATTTGCTCTTACACCCAATCGTCTTATCTCATCTGTCCATTCCATCAGTTTTTCAAAATCTCCAGAAATTTGTGGTTCAATCTTGGGCACATCTCCCGAGATAACACTTCCGGTTGTGCCATCAAGGGTAATAAAATCTCCTTCTTTTACTTCCACACTGTTAACTGTAAAGACTTTCTTTTTATAATCAATGGATATATCCTCACATCCTACAATACACGGGATACCCATACCCCTGGCTACCACTGCTGCATGTGATGTCATACCACCTCTCGAAGTAAGGATTCCTTGTGAAACGTGCATTCCCCCAACATCCTCTGGTGATGTCACATGTCTTACGAGGATAACTTTCTTTCCAGCATTTACCTCAAGAACTGCATTATCAGAGGTGAATACAACCTGACCTGATGCAGCACCTGGAGAAGCAGGAAGACCTTTTGCAATAACTTCAGTCTTTGCCTTGGGATCAATCATAGGATGCAGTAATTGATCTACATTCTCAGGAGTAATCCGCATAATTGCTTCTTCCTCACTGATAAGGCCTTCTTCCTTCATCTCAATTGCTGTTTTAACAGCAGCAAGAGCAGTTCTTTTTCCCGTTCTTGTCTGCAAAATCCAGAGTTTATTTTTTTCAACAGTGAATTCAATATCCTGCATATCTTTGAAGTGTCCCTCTAGTTTTTTTCTTACATTCTCAAGTTGATCATATATCCCAGGCATACTTTCCTCGAGGGAGAGTTTTTCCGACCCTGATTCCTTCGCCTGGTTCTCACTTATGGGGCCCGGGGTTCTGATGCCTGCAACAACATCCTCGCCCTGTGCATTGAAGAGATACTCCCCATAGAAAACATTTTCACCCGTTGCAGGATTCCTGGTAAACGCTACACCAGTTGCGCAATTCTCACCCTTATTACCAAAAACCATTGTTTGAATATTTACTGCTGTTCCAAGGTCATCGGGAATGGAGTTTATCCTTCTATACTCTCTGGCTCTTTTATTGTCCCAGGATTCAAATACTGCAGTAACAGCACCCATCAATTGATCTCTTTGGGACTGGGGAAATTCTTCTCCCGTTTTCTCCTTAATTAGAGCTTTGGATTTAATTACAATATCCTTCCAATCGGACCACTCAAGGTCTGCATCACTTTCCACGCCCTTCTTATCCTTAGTAGCCTGGATTATTTCCTCAAAACCATCATGTTCCACACCCATTACAACGTCGCCATACATTTGGATGAGTCGGCGATAACTATCATAGACAAATCGAGGATCATCTGTTTCTCTAATAAGAGCCTCTACAATCTCATCATTCAATCCGAGGTTGAGAATAGTATCCATCATACCAGGCATAGAAATAGCAGCACCAGAACGAACTGAAAGTAGCAATGGAGACCTGGTACCACCAAATTTTCCTTCCATTATTTTTTCTAACCTTTTGATGTTCTCCATCACTTCTCTTTCTAATCTTTCCGGATATGTTTTATTTTTATCATAATAGTTGCAAATCTCAGCAGATATGGTAAATCCTGGCGGAACGGGAATATTAATACTTGTCATTTCGGCTAATCCTGCTCCTTTACCGCCAAGGATCTTTTTCATCTTAATATTGCCTTCAGCTCTACCATCTCCAAAGAAATATATCATCTTCTCCATAGTAAGTGCCTCCCTTTTCCTCATACTTTACCATATTTACACAAAAAATTCCTACTATATTTTCTTTAACCTAATTTTCTTATTTACCCCATTCTGGAGTCCTTATTCTTTCATTTTTAAGATATGAAAGGATGATACAAATGCAAGGGGAAGTCCATAATAATTAAAATTACTATTGAAACTTAAAGACACCCCTCACAACAGGATTTGGTTCAGAATCTAACTTGAGTCTAAATCTCTCCCTAACATCCTCCCCTGTGAGAATTGAGAGGCCTCTTGCTGCATATAACCTAACTTTCCAATCGGGGTCTTCAAGATAGTTAAACAACAATCTTTTTATTTTTCTTCTGTAATTACTACTATCCGCTCTAAGCGCTTCGGCTCCTAAGAGCAATAATTCAGGGTAAAAATTACCTTCCAATCGCTTCTCAATATATGGATAAAGCAGCGTATCAAAAGAAATTAGGGATTTCACTACTGCTGATCTCACCGTAACATATGGATTACCAAGTTGTTCTAATAAAGGGTTTATAGCCGATGAATCTCCTATTTCTCCCAACGCCTTAACAGAGGTAATCTTTAATGGCTCATCCTCGCGTAAGTACCCTATTAATTCATCTACTGATCTTTTTTCTTTCACTTTTCCAAGAGCATAAACAATATATCGAAGAATTTTTTTATTATCTCTCCTTTTTTGTGCAACAAGTAGTGAATCTGATAGAGAAGAAAGTTTCAATTTCCCAATAAAACGGAATACATTTTTTCTTGCTCCTTTCTTAATATTATTTATATTAGCTGCAAGATAGGGAATTAGAATGTCCTTATTTCCCTTGAATGTATATTCTATTGCCCTGAGTTCAAGCCCACTTTCAGTATTAAGTTTATTCTGAAAAATATAATCCAATGCAGATTCACCTCTTTTGCTTAAATGTTCCCTTGCCTCTCTTATTCTATCTTGATTATTCCCTACTCCCCACTCGGATGCAATCTTAAATAGTTCCTCTACGTTCATCTTTGAAAAATTAGGGACCGGCCGCTGTAGGATTTCTTCCTCAACCAATTCACTCCTTTTATCCACTCCAATACCAAAGTCATTATTTATCCAGGAGAGATTATTGGCTCCTCTATAGTTAGAATACTGATCCTTTCCCGCCAGGTCAAGGAAGATTCCTACTCCACTGAACTCCCGACCATAGTTAACATCACCCATCCCGAAGTTCTCTGTTATATTATATACATCGTTTCCTGAACAATCAGCAAAAAATCCAAAGGAGTTATTCAAACCAATTCCTAATCCACCACTCACGGAATACCAGTCGTTGCCTTTGGCATCTATAAGTATTCCACAGGAGAAATCATGTCCCTCACCTATAGAGGGACCGAAGCAAGAGAAGTAATGATCGTTACCGCTTAAATCTGCCAGGTATCCATAGGATAAGTGTATCCCAGAACCTTGGGCGTATTCAGTCGCTATATATCTGTCTTGTCCTTCCTCATCAATTAAAAATCCTGCAGAACACCAATAACTTGAACCCTGAACATAAATATCACCATTGTAAAAGTCGTTACCTTCTCCATCATAAAGAAAACCAATGCCTCCTCCCCAATCAGGGCGAATTCCAATTGCAAACCCTTGAGAAAAAGACTGATAGGAATTTGGCTGGAGTGGTGTATGGAAGTATTTACCTCCTGCATAATAGATATCTGAACCTTGATAATCAGCAAGAAGTCCATAACCATATGTGCTACCAAAACCTTCGCCATAGCAGGCAGTCCTATATGAATCATCACCCTGAAGATCAATAAGTGCGCCAAGACCAAAATTGGCTGCACCTATAGAGAATATGCCTCCCTTATAGATATCATCGCCCCTATCATCTATAAGGAGCCCAAACCCCATATAACCTGAACCGACCGAATAATGCGAACAGTTGTAGTAATCATCACCATCTATATCATAGATAACAGCGCATCCTGCTAATGCTCCCCCTGTAGAAATTATCTCGTTTGCCCGATATGTGTCATTGCCACCTATATCTACTATGAGGCTTACCCCACTTGAAGAGGAATCGCCAAGCCCTACAGCACCCCCAGAATTAATATAAACATCATCCCCACCTGGCTCCAGAATAAATGATTCATCTCCTCTATAATGATCAGACCCCCTGCTCCCTATTGTGATATTTCCAAAATTCGTTTCAAGTATTTTAGGAAGACTTTCGTCTGGAATGTTCTTGATCAGTGCGGGAACTTTCAGAGCTATCTTATAAAGGAGAAGACCACTTTCCATTAGTTTCTTCATATCTACTTTCTCGAACACTGCCATTATAGTATCCTCGTTGATGTGAGTAGTATCAAATTCAATTTGGCAGCGTTCTAATAGCACACTCTTTAGCCAATCATCACTAGAATCTTCCTCATTTTCCCATCTACCAGGCAGTTTTGAAAGAAGTATCAATTTATCTCTTCTGGATAGTTTCCTGAAAGCCTCTTTCCTTAACCTTCCTGCTTTATCTATACTTACAATTAGATCATCAATACTATTAATCTTGAAGGGAATCTCTCCGAGATTTATCTCTAAATCAGAAGAAAGAGTTATAATTAAATCCTCAGTCGAGCATTTGAGTGCTTCAACGATTTTCCCACTGTATTCTTCTCCCTTTAGAGGATTCTCCATCAACTCTTTTACTGTAGGGAGAATAAGTTTTGAATCAATCCATTCAAGCCTTGAAAAGTAAATAGCTTCACGGGTAAGATTGAGAGAAAATAATGCACTATCAATGTCAGAGAAAGGTATATAAAAAGAAATTAATAACATTATCATTTATCCTCCTTTTTTACCACAAAGACAGTCGCTTCGCTCCATTAAAAATTAGGGTTTAGGATTTAGGGGTTTGAAATTAGATTTAGCAGCTATAAAAACAATGTTAAAACATTGCACCTCTTAACTAAATCCGAATCCCCAAATTCTGACCCCTATTATTCTTCGCATCTTGCACTCTTCATTTTGCATTGATGTACCTCTGTGGCTATTATTCATATTTTTATCTTTTATAAACGTATATTGTCAATCTAAATCTGTCAACTATAAATCTGCACAAAGAAAAGACATGAATTAAGAGTTATAAGTCGTGGATCAAAGAGAGAGTTAAATAGCTAATTTGTAGATTAGTTGAGTAGTTGTATTCTACTTTAGATCATCTTTATTTAACTATTTGACTATTCAACTATTTAACTAATTTTACTTTTCGGAAATACCCTTGATTTTTTATTCTATGTAATTATTCTCCACTCTATATGAATAGTTTAAAATTAATTTGTGAAATAAAAGAGATCAAGCCTGAGACAGGGACAGAGGAGAGAGAAGGCAGAGTTAATAAATACAAAGTCAAGGTTAAAATTACCAATACCTTTCATCCCTCCTTGCCTTTGCCTAAAGGAATAAGACGCCGGGGCTTTATGATTAAAAGGAATTGGATTTATCCTTTTATCCCTAAAGTCGGAAGCAGGATTGGTGTAGATGGAAAAGAGATAGGTATTAATATTCTGAAAATTCAATTATCAAACAAACTCCTCTCCCTGACTCTATTACCTGAGCTTGGCGGAAGGATGACATCACTACAATATAGGAATAATGATCCAATCCAATCACCTCTCTTATATGGAAGGGAAGCTTGCCTTGCCTGTGCTGGAATAACAGAGGATATAGCTGAAAAACCCAAGGTAGGTTTATGGAAGTTTGAAATAAAAAAGCAGTTAACCAATTCAGTAACTCTTGAATGCAAAAAAAAGGGCTGGGCCATAAAGAAAACTGTTTCTCTGGATAATAATATAATTCACCAAGAATTCGAGATAACCAGACAGGGAGTGAAGAAAAAACTTGATCTGAACTTCAATGAGACTTTATCTTTGATTCCTCATCTTCATAACCTAAATATCCATATCCCAACTAGAGAAAAGGTGTTTCAAGTTACTCCACAACCAATTGTTTCTCCATGGTATCTACCAAAGCATTACTATGGATTGAGGAATGGATTGATCCTTAAGAACGGGGACACAGTAATTGTATGGTCAGCGAAATCTAAGCAAATAGAGGAGATTATAATAAGAGAGAATGAATGGCTTTTAAATGTTAGAGCATACTGGAATAAACTCAAAATGAAGAAAGGAGAAACAAGTCTATTCAAATCTGTAATAATTTTGGGTGAAGATTTTAGGATTGATGATAGGGGAATTGGGATTAGGAGTAAAGGAGAATGGTTATGGGTAGGGAATGGGGAATTAATGAGTTAACTCTTGGATATGAATGGGAGACCCTACTTTTAGATGAATACGGTCTTCCTCCAAAACATGAGAAAATAGCCACCGTAGTTTCAAAAACTCGGAAAGAGATACTGCCTTCTCGAACCGGCTTTGATTGGATCCCAGGACTTGAACGTTCCTTGTTTGAGATAAGAAGTGGAATCCTCAGGAATCGGAAGGAACTGGAAGTAAGGACTAAGAAAATTGTAAAAACTGCCATGGAAATTGTAAAAAAGGAAGGGTTTCAATTCCTACCAATAGGTTCCTACCCTCCTTTGGGTAGTGCAATAGGTTTGCATATACATACAGGTTCGTGGGAGAAAATAGAAGACCTGCATGAGTTTGCAAACAGCATCTTTCCTTATATTCCCTGCTTTGCTGCACTTTCCGTAAATTCGCCTTTTTGGGGAATGAATCCTTTTAACCCACCTTTTGGTGTTAAGAGTTATCGGTTAAAACACCACGCACAGTCAATGTCAATCCCACAATATACTCCAAATCTGTTTCCTCAACTTCTCTGGGAAGGAGACATCACAATAAAGTTCGTAAGCCATCCAACTATTGAAATTCGTATATGTGATGCTCCTTTATCCTGGAAGTTAGTATGTGAACTTACCGCTTTTGTTTCATCCTTTATAGCGGAGTCAATAAAATATCCCAAAACATTTAACAAACAACAATTTGTTGAAGGAATTGATAATCGAATGCGTGCAATGAAAGATGGCTTGCAGGCTTTATTCCTCTGGGGAGGAAAGGAGCGTGAAGTCACTGAAATACTTAAAGAAATGTTAGATACTGCCTATCCAACTCTTAAAATTTTGGGATATGAAGAGCTTTCTCTCATAGAGAAAATGATACAGTTGAGACAGACCCAGACTGATTTCCTTTCTCATCTTTTTGAAAATTATAAAGGGGACATAATTGATTTTACCACTTATCTTGCATCTGGTTTAAACTTCGTCGAAGATCCATTTAATACTTATCTAAACTATGCTCCTCCACTGAAAGTGAAAGATTTGATGGATATTGATGAGTACCTTTTATCAATGGTTGGTAGAAGAACCAGTTATGGAAACCTATATAAAGTCTTATATCAGCCCACAGACGAATTTGAAAAGAGGATATGGAGATTAAAAGAGAGGAATCTACTTGACATCCAATTCGATGAAGAAGAGGGGACTTTATTTTCAAAGAGTTCCTCTTAGAGTCTATCCTGGTCCCAATATAAAGGCATAACTGACCCTGTATCTACACAATCAATGATATAAAAAACCGGACGGGTAAATGCCCGTCCGGGGGGTGTGCTAAACAAATACAAAGTATCTAAAGTTTCCAACAACCCTTGCAATCTTCTTGCATCTTTTCCATCTCTTTCCTAAACTCTTGCATACCTCCTCTAAACTTATGCATTCCTTCCCGAAACTCATTCCAATCTCCGACGTTACGTAATTTGAGTATATGTGATTGACGATAAAATAAAATCTTCTTTGCATCTTTCTTCTTTTCGTCAGGTATTAAATCGTATATATTGACCTTATGTTCAATTTTCTTTATTTCTATCTCTTCTTTCAGCTTTGCTATCTCTTTATATCTGGAGAGCAGTTTTCTTGTATCGAGTCTATCCTCCATAAGAATTCGCTCTATCTCTATATTTAGTTTCTCAATCTTACTCCTCGTGTCAATCATTTTCTCTCTTTGTTCCAATTCCATCTCTTCTATCTCTTTTTCTGTTTTCTCATCCAAATCAAGTATAGATGCAAGGCGCTCTGCTGGACACCCAAAATGTTTCAAAACTTTCCTTTCAATCTTTAAGGGAAGACCTTCGTCAAATATTTCTTCGATCCCTTCTATCTCTTCTATGATTCCCTCATCATAAAGCTTTTCCACACTCGCTAAAGACACGAAAGGTGTCGCCCATACTCCAAGCATAAACAAGATAACTATAAGTATTCCTGACCTTTTCATTAATACCTCCTTTTTATAACTCTGAACTTCTTTATTGCAGGATACTTTCCATACGGCTCTTTTAACTTTTGTTCTATGAAAGACTTTCTGATTGATGGTGGCAGAGTTTTGGAGATTTCGTTCATTTGGTTAATTGTTTGTATTAAGATCTCTCGTTTTATCCGGGATATACTATCGATATGCCTTCTGACTTCCTCCATTTCATCCCCTTTGACTGCCAATATGATGCTCTCTCGTTCATCTTTCATTAAATCCCTTAGTCGTTTCATTTCGTGTCGATACCGCTTGATCTCCTCAACAGAAATTCCCTCAGGCATTTCTTTTGCAATAAAGGAAGCATTACGGCGTATGGTGAAGAATCGTCCCATGAAGAATCCGCCCACCACTGCTACTATAAATACTCCAACTATCAACCATGTTATCTTATTCCTCATATAAAACCTCCACAGCATAATTCATATAATCAGATGCACTAATATAACTGTTCAATCCGAGGTAGAAACCAATACCGATTCCGATTATAGCTGGGATAAAGAGAAAAGCTGGTTTTATCCTGAGCGGATGTCCTACCCTGCGAGTAACGGCAATCTCTGGTATTTCAATATCTTCCCTCCAAACCCTTAGTTCATCCCACATTCCCTTGTATTCTATGAAAGATTTCCTCATCTCATCGGATTTTTTAATTTGCCATTTAAGCCTTAAAATTTTAAGCCAGTTTAATTCTCCTGAGAGATAGTCAATTATTTTTTTATACATTAATCTTCCCCTTCATAAAATACGGTTTAAGTTCTTCTTTTAGTTTTTCCATTGCTCTATACAGTACAACACGGCTGTTATTCTCTGAAATATCCAGGGTATTTGCAATTTCTCGATGTGACATTCCATAATATCTCTTAAGAATCACCACTATATTCTCTATGGGTGGAAGATTTCTTAAGGCTCTTTTTACAATCATCGTCCTCTCTTTCTCTTCCAGGATACCATCAGGTGTTCTTGGAGGATCCTTTTCCACCTTAACACTCTTCCTATCCCGTATTAAATTAAGACTTTTGTTCACAACTACCCTCTTTAACCAGGCTACAATTCTCCCCGTGGGTTTTCTATTCCAGAGTTCGGTAAATGTCTCCTGTAAGATTTCCTCAGCATCCGCCCTATTCTGGGTAATCCTGTATGATATATCCATGAGCATCTGACCGTATTTTTCATATAACCTTTCAACATTCATTCTTTTTTTTCTTATCTTTTATTTCACTTACTTCACCTAATATAACACATCCATTTGCAAAATGTTACAGATTTTAGGCAAAAATTCAACATCTGCTTTAACCCAAAGTTATGTTCCGTCTTCCTTCTATTTTTAATACACGGCTTTGTCCCAAGTTTGTCAGAAACAACACTGATTCCTTAAGTCTCCTAAAAAGTGATTAGAGAGTATGATTGCTAACTTCAATCAGTATTGACTTATCGGGTATGAATTATATATTCTTGAGTATGAAATTAGGAGAGCGGGTAAAATTAGAAGATTTCAAGGAAGTTGTGCTTGGAAAAAAGTCAATAGAAATACCTCTCTTATCTTGGAAAAGAGTAAAAGAATCACATAAAAACCTACAATCTTTACTAAAGGAAGGTAAAGCTTATTACGGAATCAACACAGGATTTGGTAAGTTAGCAAATACAAGCATCGGAAAAGATGAGATAAATAAACTCCAACAGAATCTCATCCTAAGTCATGCATCAGGAGTAGGAAATGATCTTCCATTAGATGTTGTAAGGGGTGCTATGCTACTACGGTTACTCTGTTTCCTGAAAGGCAGGAGCGGTGTAAGGAAAGAAATCCCGAGAATGCTTCACTTAATGATTGAACAGGAAATAATTCCAGCCGTTCCAGCGAAAGGCTCAGTGGGAGCATCTGGGGATCTTGCTCCATCCGCTCATTTGGCCCTTGTCCTTTTAGGTAAAGGATTTGCTTACTTTAATGGCAAGCGAATGAAGGGAATCGAGGCTCTAAAAAAGAGTGGATTGAAGCCAATCAAACTGGAAGTAAAGGAGGGTCTATCTCTTATAAATGGAACACAATTCATGACATCCATCGCTGCTCTTTCTCTGATAAGGACTAAAGATATACTCAAGTACGCTAATTATGCCGCTGCTTCAAGCCTTGAATGCATTGGCGGACGAATGGAGCCTCTCCAACCAGAAATTCAGCAGGCAAGACCATACAGAGGACAGATAGATTCTGCTCACACAATTCTAACTTTACTAAAAGAAAGCAAAATAGAAAGAACCAACAGGGTTCAGGATCCTTATTCCTTTAGATGTTCCCCACAGGTCCATGGTGCAATTCAAGATGTTATAACCTTTTGTGAGGACACGGTTGAAACAGAGATGAATTCAGTAACTGATAATCCTATTCTGTATCGTAATAAAGTCTTATCTGGGGGTAATTTCCACGGCGAGCCGATTGCATTCGCTATTGATTTTATGAAAATTGCGTTATCAGAATTATCCTCCATATCTGAAAGAAGAACTGCTCATCTTATGGATCCAGAAATTACAAACTTGGAACCATTTCTAACCAAAAATCCAGGAATAAACTCAGGCTATATGATACCACATACTACTTCCGCCTCCCTTGTATCGCGAAATAAAACTCTTTCGAATCCATCAGTAATTGATTCTATCCCCACTTCACTCAATCAGGAAGATCATGTTTCTATGGGTATGAATGGCGCCCTCTCTTTACTTGAGGTTGTTGAAAATACTGCCTATGTCATTGCAATTGAATTGATAGCAGCTACCCAGGGGTTACGTATGAAGGGCTTGGATAAAGTCGGCCCTACAATAAAGGAATTTCTTGAGCCTATTTTAGAGCTTGTAAAACCCTATGAGTTTGATCGTGAGCATTATATTGATATAGAAGGAATAAAAGAACTAATCTTAGAAGGGAAATTATGAAAATTGAGTCTCCATTTGTTTTAATAGGGTTTTTCCTTATAATCGCTGGGATTTTGATTATACTATTTAGCAAAATCCCGTTCCTGGGTAAAATACCGGGGAACATTCAGGTGAAAAGAGATAATTTTGTCGTCTTTTTTCCCTATCACTTTTTGCATCATAATTTCAATAATACTCACGTTTATCTTGAATCTCATAATTAGGAAATAATGATTAAGGATTCTCTGGTAATCATACCTACCTACAATGAAAAAGAAAATATCAAAAACATCATAAAAGAAGTCCTATCACAGGGTGAGGAATTTGATGTGCTAATAGTTGATGATAATTCACCCGATAGAACGGGAGATATAGTCAAAGAACTATCCCAAAAAGAAAAAAAGGTCCATCTTATAGAACGTGAAGGTAAATTAGGGCTCGGGACTGCCTACATAAGGGGTTTCAAATGGGCATTAGAAAAGGGTTATGAATTCATTTATGAGATGGATGCGGATTCCTCACACAACCCTTCCAACCTTCCTATATTCAGGAAATACCTCAAGGAAGAAGGTTTCGATCTTGTCATAGGTTCCAGATATAAAAATGGTGTTAATGTGGTAAACTGGCCTATGTCAAGACTCATATTAAGCTACAGTGCAAACCTTTTTGCAAAAACTATTACAGGGGTTCCACTATCGGATCTTACGAGCGGATTCAAAGGATTCAGAAGAATGGTACTGGAATCGCTTGATTTCGATAAAATCGATGCTGATGGATATGGATTCCAAATAGAAATTCATTTCTATACATACATGAAGAAATTCAGGATTAAGGAAGTTCCAATCGTATTTTTCGAACGACGCTCGGGAGATTCTAAAATGTCAAAAACCATTATATGGGAGGCCTTTTGGCTTGTATGGAAGCTGAGACTGCATAGATTATTCAAAGGAATATGACAGTCACTATAGGAATAGTGAATTACAACACAAAAGAAGATTTGAAACAATGCTTATATTACTTACTTAAGAATCCACCCATTCTTAGTTACTCCATAGTAGTTGTAGATAATAATTCAACTGATGGGAGTCAGGAGTTTCTCAAAAGTTTGAATAAAAAAAGGGTGATATTTATCCTTAATAAAGAGAATATAGGCTTTGGGAGTGCCTGTAACCAGATTGCCAGAAAGACAGATGCTCCTTATGTTCTATTTATGAACCCTGATGTTAAGATAACCAGGGGATCTATCGATAAATTGCTTTCTTTTATAGAAGAGCACCCAGAAGTCGCTCTCGTAACAGGAAAATTACTTAATCCAGATGGAACGCTACAGTTATCCTGTAGACGATTCCCAACAATACTCCGGGCATTGTTCGGAAGAGCCTCTTTGTTTAGGTCTTTATTTCCTAATAATCCCATAACAAGGGAGTATATGCTCTACGATCTTGATTACAATAACGTACAATTCCCAGATTGGGTTAGAGGAGCTGTAATGCTAATAAGGACTAACCTATTCAAAGAGATTGGAGGTTTTGATGAACAATTCTTCCTATATCTTGAGGACACTGATCTCTGTTTTCGATTCCGAAAAAAGGGTTATGAAATTGCCTATAATCCAACTGCAATATTTTATCACAAATTGGGTTCAAGCACAAAAAAGAAAGGGTTCCAGACAAAACTTGCGCATAATATTTCTATGTTCTACTACAGCAAAAAAAATTTAGGTTATAGCCCTCCAATCCTTTTTTTGCTGCTCTTAGCGCTTTTTTTAAGATTGTCATTACTCTTGGCACTTGAAATTATAGGAAGTATTGAGAAATGATTCAGCAAAGAAAAAATTTCAATAGGTGGTTAATAACACTTGTCGATATATTGATTATAGTCTTTACATACTGGCTTGCGGTTTTAATAAGAAGTTCTTTCTCTGCTTTATCCTATCAGATAGAAAAATGGTATTTACCTTACTACATTAGTATATTTCCTGTGTTTCTTGTAACTTTTATACCCGTTATAATTCTTAACAATTCTACCTTAGAGTCTTTTCCAGTAGACAAATATAAGTTCTATACCAGGACCATAATATCTCTTCTAATTGGAGTATTAATCTCAATCGCACTTTTGTTTTATTTCAAGATGTTTAATCAGAGCAGAGTGGCTCTCTTTCTGTTCTTTATTATGTCTGCCACTTTAATGCTACTTTCCCGAGAATTCATCTCAAAGAATAAGGATAACTATATAAGGACAATTGTTCTCGGTCCACTCTATGAAGCAGAAGCGATTAGGGGACTCTTCTCAATGCGTACATTCTTCAAAATTGATATTATAGACGCATTAGAGAAGACTGATAAGGATTTCACTCAAAGACTTAAAAGCGAGCACATTGACTGGATAATAATCACCAGAAAACGATTTAAGCCCATTATTTCAATCTGCGAAAACCTGGGAATAACCGTTTCATACTATCTTAAGGAGGAATTCAAAGATATTACCCCTTTTGTAACTATTGAAAGTACTTTCGCCTCACCGATAGTCACCTTCCACCCAACACCACAGCAATATATACAACTCTTCATAAAGTACACAACTGACAGAATCATTGCGTTTATTCTATTGATATGTCTTTCCCCTTTATATCTGGTGATGTCTATTATCATTAAATTTACGTCTCGTGGGCCAATTATTTATAAACACGAACGGGCTGGCCTAAATGGACGAAGATTTGAAATGCTTAAGTTCCGCACAATGTTTGAGAATGCCGATGAAATTAGACCCACACTAATAGCCAAAAATGAAATGAATAAAATAATATTTAAGATGAAGAGAGATCCAAGGATTACAAAGGTGGGAAGAGTACTTCGTCGATTCAGTCTTGATGAACTACCTCAACTGATGAATGTCTTAAAAGGTGAAATGTCAATTGTTGGACCAAGGCCTCCACTGCCCGAAGAAGTAAATAAATATGAAGGATGGGAAAGAAGAAGACTCTCAATGAAACCCGGACTTACCTGTCTCTGGCAAGTCGGTGGGCGTAGCGAGATTAGCTTTAAGGAATGGATGAAACTTGACCTTGAATATATTGACGGCTGGTCCCCGGCTCTCGACATTGTTATATTACTCAAGACTATTCCAGCGGTAATATCAGGAAGGGGAGCCTATTGATAGGTCTTTTATTCTTGCTTCTATCCCAAAGTTCACCTTCTGAGCAACTCACTAAATTAAGGGATTCTTATCTTATTCCTTTGCAATTAGAACCCACGTATATCAACAAAGGGGAGACCTATCTAAATCTTTCTGTCATAGATATTAAACTTAACAATTTAGAAGTTGCACTCAAAGAAGCAAAGATGGCAGGAAGGTATGGTAGAGTAGATGAATCACACTACCTAAAGGGAGTCATATACTACCTTCTTGGGGATAAAGGGAAGGCAATTCTTAACTTTAAAGAGATCGACAGATGGAAATATCCTTATTTCCTCCAACAAATGTATTCTTTCTCACCGGAGAAAAAAGATACGCTATTAGCAATGGAAATACTGCCTGATTCGCTCAGATTCTATCTTGTTTTTTACGAAAAGGATACAAATAAGATAAGAGATTTTATAAAAAATTCAGAACTTCCCCTCTGGCAACAACACC
>Ga0315549_1001931_pt1 | contig 20726 bp, 18 predicted proteins | sample SalMarSW160200MG_FD_203101 | JGI IMG/M metagenome (GOLD analysis project Ga0315549, IMG submission 203101) | Salt marsh sediment microbial communities from the Plum Island Ecosystem LTER, Massachusetts, United States - Salt Marsh Sediment SW1601-200 ... | reverse complement strand
CCACTATATCCATTCCTTCATTGGGAGGTCAACGCTCTTTGTGATTCAGATCATAGCTACGAGGCTTTGGTTAAGCTCTGGCAGAAACTAGCCGGCTAGTATCCAAGGTACCTGTTGCGTTATGCTGGATGTTCCAGATGGTAAGTCAAAACGGGTTGCCGCCACATTGCTTGACGCAGGTTGTCCACTTTCCCGTGCTTTGTGCAAATCGTCTGTGGCAATTCCCATATCCGCGAGATGATAGACAAAATCAGGCTAAATCAAGATTTTATGCTGATTAGTAAGAAAAAAGACGTTCATAGAAGCTCATACAAACACTTTCTCAAGACAAGGCGATCTATATAGACTTGGGTAAATTCAAGGCTCTTCTTTCAAGAGAATTTTTTCAAGCCAGTTGTGGGATAGAGGGACCTGAAACATTTCTCTTAGGATGTTCCAGGAAGGTTATAGCACCCGTCTAAAGACTTTTAGATAATTATCTGAACAAGATATAATTGTGTATTGAAGCAGAATGCAGCGATATTTGGGGAAGAAAAAGATATAGAAAAATGTGGGAAAATATCAAAGCACGGGGCAGAATAATAGCAATAATTCTTACTTCTGTTGGCCTTTCCGTGCTGATTCAGTTTTTGTTGATAACGGTTCTCGAAGTAGGAGTTCGTCCCGATATTGAAGTTTTGAATACAGATGGGCATGAGCACTTTTTTGGACTGGATTATGGTTATGTTATTCATGTTGAGCTTCGCAATAAGGGTAGAGAAGGAGCAGCTATTGTAGGCGTTGACCTTCGGTGCGAAAGCGAAAAATGGAGCAGGTCTCAGACTGTCTATCTTAAGCGGAACGAGATCCAAAAGCTGACTTTTGAATTTTTGGAACCGACGATAGAACTATCTCAATCAGCAGGAACTTCTTTTGAAGTACGGGTATTTCCGCTTAGGCGTTAACTGCCACAATCGCTGGCCCTGCCATACTATTTGGAGGCATATCAAATCATTTGACTAGAGCTTTCTAAATAGTTATTGAAATGTTCGTATACTGAAATGCCGATAAATAGCTAGTTTACAAATATAAACTTTGGAGGTCTGAGACTATTCTCTTAGGATATTCGAGGAAGGTTATAGCGCCCATTTAAAGTCAAAAAAATCTTGTGTTGATGTTAGTTACAGAAGAAACTATATGTTAGTTAATTACTCTCAATATAACAGGAGGGTCTACGATGGTGAACCGAAAACAGGGGTTTCTTCTGAGATTTGTATTGGGAGTTTCTTTGGCTCTAATGGGGGCTTTCTTAATGTTCTTCGGTATATTGCCCCTACCAGCTAGAATTACTATAGGCATTATCGGATTAGCCTTAATAGCTACCTCGCCTGTGCCATGGAAAGCCAAGAAATCCTAGAGTAAACTTGGATAGAGTCTCCCAGCAATTAGAGAGTTGACCAAAGAGCTCAATCGTTCCAACTGGCATTTCTGCGGGGACGATACAACATTAGAACTTTTTCCCAAAAAGGATATAGAGATCCCAATCTACGATATTCCGCTACAACAGTGGGTGAGACCAGCCCAAGCCAAATCTCAGCACTTGCCAATCTGATCCCGGGACGGAGGCAGGACAAGATTAGAACTTTTTTCGAGAATATTGAAAACGAGCAATCCTATTTGTGTTTAAAAGCCTTTGGTGTAATTGCAAGTTTATCTTTTTGTTTAGAGGAGGAAACCTAATGTTCAAAAGGATTTTTGTGTTATTTGGACTCGCTACATTGTTATCCCTATCGGCTGCTACTGTTCACTCACAAGAGGCTATCTACCCTGATATCATCGGGGCTTATCTATACCAAAGCGGCAAAATCGTGATCATTAACGGTAACACCGAAACGGATTCCTGGCGTTACCTAGATCTCGAAACTGGAATATCCCATAAGATGTATCGTGATGATGCCAGGAATTTTCATTCTGGATCGGACTGGTCTTCGGAAACTCCGGTAGAAAAACACTATCGGTTCGAAGTGGATGAGGGCAACAGAGCAACGGCTTTGATTGCCGACTTCAAAGAAGAAACGACCAAGGTTGCCAGGCGCATCGAGTTTCCTGAAATCACTACTACTTTCGAAAGTGGTGACCTAAACCTTTATGGAAAACTGGTTTTACCATTAAGTAAAGGACCGCATCCGGTGGTGATCATCGCCCATGGTTCGGATCCTACGCCTGCTGTTGAAGGTTACTACTTCCCTTACTTGTACGCTGCCAATGGCATTGCCACATTCATCTATGACAAGCGTGGCACTGGACGATCCGAAGGACAATACACTTCTTTCCCGCTCTTTCCCGTGTTGGCCGGGGACCTTATAGCCGGTATAAACTGGCTAAAATCACGTCCGGAAATCGATGCTTCTCGAATAGGAGTGGCTGGTTTCAGTCAAGGGGGTTGGATAGCACCCCTTGCTGCCTCAAGGTCCGATGACATTCGATTTGTGCTTGTGGGTTATGGCATGGCCATGTCCGTTGCTGATGAGGATAGACTCGAAGCACCTCTGAAGTTGAGAGTCATAGGTTTTGAGGGGGAAGCAATTGAGCAGTTTAAAGATTTCAACTGGACGTTACATGAGGCTGCCCGAGTCAATTTTGAAAACGGCTGGAATGAGATAGAGGCGAAAGTAGCCCAATACCGGAAGACCGAGTGGTTCGCTGCGGTTAAGAAAACGCCAACCACCTGGGCCGGTTTTATCCTGAATATGGGTTTAGAAAACGCAAAGAAAGTTCTCCCGGAAATGCTCAAGAGTTTTGACCCCTTTTATGATCCAGTACCTACTTTGGAAAAACTTAACATACCAATGCTCTGGATACTTGGCGGGAAGGACATCGAAGCCCCCCCGGAGGTTACCATCGCCATCTTGGAGCGGTTGCGGACCGAACTGGGTAAGCCGCTTGAAACTGTCATTTTCCCCCATGCCGACCACGGAATTGTTGAGTTTGAGGAGAAAGACAGGAAGCGGATTAAAACTAATTATGCTAATGGTTATTTCTCGACCATGACGGATTGGCTTCGGAGGCAGACAGGTGTACACTGATAATTCTGAGAAGGTTGAGGGAACGGGTCTCCTCTTGCGTATTAGGCCCCTTTGTATTGTGTCTTGCCAAGGAAACGCCCAGCCAAATCTCAGCTCTTGTTAATCTGTTTGGACGTGAGCGGTGTGGGAATTTCGTTCTTGATAGACAAGAGAACATGGAATTCATACATAACCGAAAGGGTGCAGAGCTTCACACCGGAACGACTAACTGCCTTAAAAGGCAAGATGCGTTACCGGTTTTCATCTGCAAATGCCTGTTATTCTCTAGGAGGTCTCTACTCCAGCATTTAATTTAACAAAAGAGAGTTATTAGTCAATCTCCACTTACAGAAATCTCTCTGATTCTTCAGGGGTCCCACATTACACGGATATACACCTTAGAAATCCCACCTTTTACTACCTACTTCGTAAGCAGACTTCACCTGAGTTCTGTGAGGTCGTTTTTGACTTAGGTCACTTTTCAGCTACTATTAAGAATAGATTGTTCAGGAATAATCAATTAAAAGAGGGGGTAGCACAATGAACAAAGCAGAATTAGTAGAGGAAGTAGCCAACCAGACAAGACTAACAAAGAAGGTCTCTAGGGAAGCGGTTGACGCAGTAATCTCAGCTATAACCGACTCCCTGACCAGAGAAGAAAAAGTCGCTTTAGTCGGCTTCGGCACTTTTCAGGTCATGCAAAGAAAAGCACGAAGAGGAGTCAACCCCCAAACCAGAGGAACTATTCAGATCCCAGCTAAAATGGTTCCCAAATTTAGGCCGGGGAAGGGGTTAAGAGAGAAGGTAAAATAAGCAAAAACGCAGGAGTACCAAGAGATTTTTATCAAGCCAGTTGTGGGATAGAGATCTTTTGGGGAAAAGGAGGTGTTAAAATTGGACGGAGGATGTATAGCTGGGGTATTTGCACTCTCAAGTGCAATCTGCTGCCATCTCATCTCAAGGAGACACTATGGAGTCACAAGAAGCTGAATTGTCAATAAATGGTTTTGGGCAGGTTTTTTTGGAAGTTTACCTGCACTCGTAGCATTTGTGGCCCATGTCTACCTGTCCCGGGGACGGTCAAATTGATCTAACTACACGTAGAATTAAAGCCTATCTATCAAGGGAATTCCATCTGTAGAGGATTATCAAAACTACGTTCTAATGATAAGGGGTGAAGAACAATGGAGAAAAAGAATGCCAAACATGATATTAGTTCGTGTGGTCCAGCCGGTGCCGTTTATGTATTAGGTGTTGTTGGTGCAGCAGTATACTACATATCTCATGCTGCAGGTTTCTGGATGGGAGTCATAGGTTTTCTGAAAGCGTTTGTCTGGCCAGCTTTTCTTGTTTACGGGTTGCTAAGTCTTTTGGGGAAGTAGACTTAATGATCAAATGAAGATGCCCCCTTCCTTTAGAACTCTTGTCCGTTTTCAAGAATCAACATTTTGTCGAACCCCAATAACGCAGAGTGCTTTCAATGTCTTCGCAAAAATGACATAACGAGGACTCAGCTTCTCGGCTCCTCGCCTTGGGCTGCGGTGCTCAACCACGCTCCCCTGAGGTCTTCGGATCGGGGTTTTCTGTAGGAATTCAACGGATCGAGCCTTACAGGTGACCTGCCCCCATTAATAGTACCACTTGTTAAGTTAGAGTCAACGGAATGATGGCCTCGGGAGCAGGTGGTCGATAGTTTAAGGTACTGTGCGGCTTTACTTGATTATATGCCTTTCGCCACTCTTCAATGAGTGCCTTCGCTTCAGTGAGTGTGGTAAATACCCCCGATTAAGCAGCTCATCCCCTACAGCGCTTTGCTCGGTGTCTTCCTTCCTCTCCCTACTCTCACGCTAATGGGGACATCAATGGTAAGGTTGCTGTGTTTGTGTGCAGTGAGTATCCAACCCCGTGATGTGCAAGATTCTTCCGTGTACTTCACTATCGGTAACAACGCTTCGAGTACCTTTCTGCTCCCCGGGCAGGACGATGTTAGAACTTTTTTCAAGAATGCCACAGATGAGGTTCACATTCCAACCTATAGTTTTCCAGTCTAGTTACAGCCAAAGACCTGCTGAAGATTAAGGACTCTCCTCGTTTAATGCGGCAAGTTGTGAGCAGAATGAAAAGCTCCCCTACGCAAACTCCGTGAGAGAGAAGACGAACTTCGTAAATATCCCTCCAATTTGACCAAAAAGTGAATTTCGTATATATTGATGTATATGCAGTGCCAGGCCGACTTATCAGGTGGCCACCATTGCTATCTTCTGATGATGTAAGAGGTGATAAAAGCCCAGGGTGGATGAAATATTTTAGAGATGGGAGGCCAAACCCTCAGTGGCTAGCAAAAGTAGAGGCTGTTCGTGAGATTCTTATGAGTGGTGGTCGAACTCTGGTACAAGGTGCACTCGCCTGGATCTGGGCGCGCAGCGAAAAAACCATTCCTATTCCCGGCTTCAGGACGGTAGCGCAAGTGGAGGAAAATGTTTCAGCAATGAAATACGGTCCTCTGAACTCTGATCAAGTTAAAGAGATCGATGCGCTACTGAATCGTTGAATCTCATCCTGTTTTGCTTTTTGTTCTATGCAATAGATAGTATTTGAATATGTATGGCACGATTTCTTCTAACATTCCCCAAAGAGTGTCAACACTTTTGTTGAGAATGGGGTCTCAGTTATAGGATATGCTTCCCCATTTCCCCTCAAGAATCGCTTTTGGTTCTGGCTTGCTAATTGGTCACTCCCCTGGCAGGACGATGTTCGAACCTCTCTTGAGGATGCAGAGGAGGAGATTGAGATTCCGGCCTACAGTATTCCGGCCTGATGGTGGCCCATCCAGCAGCTACTCCCTCGGCTAGCTTCACAAGTTCCTAGGCTCTCGGCAGGTCTTGCCTATGTTGGCGGTTTCTGGGGTGACCCAATCACCTACTCCCGAGGCTATCGTTCCGGTGACTCTAACTTAAAAAGTGGTACAATTAATGGGGGCAGCTCACCATGATTAACATCTTGTCACCTCCTGCTGTTTTGTGAGCCTTTCACTGACCTCCCCCGAAGTTATCATGCCCGTAACTCGAACTCAGAAAGCGGCACAATTGATGGGGAAGGTCATCTACATCAAACATAAGATTAAGAAAATAGAACTCAATAGAGCCCTTGAATTAGATTTGCTTCCAATATTTTCTTATCGTATCTTCGTTGTTTTTATACTTGGAATAGTTATATTGCCATTGCGGTTTTGTTAAATGTTTGCTCAATGGGTCATCAGTATCAGGAGAGCTACCTAAATGAATAGCGTAACCACCGGGTTTAACTACACGTTCGATTTCTTTTAATTCATCATCTAATTTCCATCCAATTGCATTTGAGGTTATTAGAACATCTACATAGCCTTTTGGTAAAGGTATTGCATGCAGGAAACCATCAATTACAAACAAATTTGAAATATTATTCTTTTGAGCCTTTTTACGAATAAACTGTCGTAGACTTGCACAGGGTTCGACAGCAAAAACAATACCTGCATCTTTAACTGCTTTGAACGCTACTCTTCCCGTTCCTGCACCTGCATCTATTACGATTTTGTCTTTAAGGGAAACAACTGAAGTGATGTCTTTAAAATCCCATCCAGGAATTGCCCTTGTATCATATATCTCAGGATATTTGTTATAAATAATCATTTCAGCGATCTCCCAGATAAGTCTATCACTAGATTCTGCAATATCCTTTCTATTTGCAGCAGGACCATATTTGTCCTGAACTTTTTGTATGTATCCAGCAACAGGAGGATGTTTGTTCATAAGAAAATCTTTGATGTGAGGATAAGCAAATAAAACAGCAGCAAATTCTTGTTCTGGGAGCCTACTCTGAAGGGTGCCAATTTGAAATGGCTCTAATAAATATAGATCTTCAACTTTTAGACCGACTCCATGAAATAGTTGTCTTAGTCTTTTTTCATATGGCATCGTTCATGACCTGATCCCACTAATTCTACCATTTGTTAAGTTAACGTCAACGAAATGATGGTCTCGGGAGCAGATAGGGGGTAATTTAGGAAAGTATGCTTCTGCACCTGATTGTATTCTGTCCGGGGCGGGGGCAGGACAACATTAGAACTCTTTTCGGGGACAGTATGGATAGACCAAGAATGTAATTCTCTCGCAAATTAGCTATTTGATACTTTTTTCGTGGTAGATGAATCATCGTAGAGTAAAAAGGGGTCAAATGCATTTTACCTCTAACCTTGCTAAAAGCTGCCATCATTGTTTTATTGCTTTCACTATCTCCCAAGGTAAAATGACAAGGTTGTGAAGTATTCTCCTTCCATATCCTGTCACTATTACAAAGGAGCCTTCCTCTTGTAGAATACAAGACACATGCTGGCCAAAACCAGGATCACGTGTGGAGCTCGTGAGGCCATGGTAGCCAGGTAAGACCGCATAGTTCCTTAAATTACCGGCCACCTGCTCCCGAGGCTACTATTCCCTTGACTCTAACTCAACAAGTGGTACTATTAATGGGGGTAGGTCACTGCCTCTGATGACAAAAAATATAAGACAAAGTTTTACAATCTTGATGCGATAATTTCAGTTGGCTATTGCGTAAATTGAGGACAGGTAACACAGTTCCGGATTTGGGAGGGATGGAGTGATGCCGGCAAATTCTGAAAAAAATAAACGCGTACTTGGCGTGTTCGTACTTGCTATGATGAATGTTGCTGTGATCGCAAGCCTGCGCGTGCTACCAATGATGGCAGAAGAAGGTTTTTCTCTTATCTTTTTCTTTGTTGCGGCTGCGCTCGTTTTTCTTATACCCACAGCGCTTGTGTCGGCTGAACTTGCTACTGGATGGACCAAACAAGGCGGTGTCTACTTGTGGGTTAAGGAAGCTTTCGGGGGACGATGGGGATTCCTGGCGATTTGGCTCCAGTGGATTCAGAACGTGATTTGGTATCCAACGGTGCTTTCCTTTGCAGGTGCAACGCTTGCTTATATGATTAATCCTTCTCTTGCGAACAATAAAATTTACATGTTGGCGGTAATCCTCACGGTTTACTGGGGATCTACTCTGGCAAGTTTTCGAGGCATGCGCACTACGGGTTGGCTTAGCACTGTTGGTGCTCTCGTCGGAACACTTGTGCCGGGAGCGGCAATAATAACACTCGGCCTTATGTGGTTCTTTTCGGGGAATGTTCCCCAAATATCTATGACGGCAAAAGATCTCTTTCCCGACATGACAAGTATCAGGAACATTGTTTTCCTGGCCGGGGTTCTTTTAACCTATGCCGGCATGGAAGTTTCCGCGGTTCATGCCCAGGAAGTCAAAAATCCACAAAAAAATTACCCAAGGGCAATATTTTTGGCGGTGCTGATAATCCTTGTCGTTGTTATCCTAGGGGCACTGTCTATTGCGGTGGTCGTTCCGCAACCAAAGATTAGTCTCGTAGCGGGGCTCATGCAAGCCTTTACGATATTTTTCAATGATTATCATCTTAAATGGATTGTGCCCGTTGTGGCTTTCATGATTACGCTCGGTGCCCTGGGGCAGGTGACGGCGTGGATAGTCGGTCCTAGCAAGGGTCTTTTCGCAACCGCAAAAGCGGGGAACCTTCCACCATTTTTCCAACGTGTCAACAAGAACGGCGTTGCCGTCAATCTTTTAGCTGTTCAGGGCTGTATTGTCACAATTCTTTCGCTCGTATTTCTTCTCATGCCTGATGTCAGTAGCTCATACTGGATATTGTCAGCGCTAACCGTTCAGCTGTATCTGATTATGTACATTCTGCTCTATTCGGCGGCGATTAAGCTTCGCTATTCACAACCGAACGTTCAGCGTGCTTACAAAATACCCGGTGGTAATTTGGGGATGTGGATCGTTGCTGGAGTGGGAATACTAGGAGCGCTTTTTGCAATATTTATCGGTTTCTTCCCGCCAGCGCAGCTTAAATCGGAAAGTATCCTGTTTTACGGGTTGTTTCTCTCACTAAGTATTCTCGTCATGTGTGGAGTGCCGTTAGTTATTTACAAGTTCCGAAAACCTAACTGGCAAACAAGAGAAACAAAACCAAAAGGAGGGTGAGATGATCTTATCAAAGAAAGTAAAGTTAGAACAATTGAAAGATTCCAAAAAGGGACATGCTTCCACGTACAGCTCAAGGTATTTCGCCAAGAGTATACCTAAGTATGAGCTGCCTGAGAAAAGCATGCCCTCGAATGCGGCGTATCAGCTGGTGCATGATGAACTGAACATGGACGCCAACCCGGCGCTTAACCTCGCCACTTTCGTCACTACCTGGATGGAGCCGGAAGCAATACAGCTCATCGACGAGAGCTTGCACAAGAACTTCATTGACCATGATGAATACCCCCAGACGGAGGTCATTCACAATCGCTGCGTGAACATGCTGGCACGGCTTTTCAATTCCCCCGAAGATTGCACCTCCGTAGGTACGGCTACTGTCGGATCGTCCGAAGCAATAATGCTGGCGCTTCTGTCCCATAAGTGGATATGGAGAAAACGTCGTATTACTCAGGGCAAACCTCACGACAAGCCGAACATTATTTTTGGCTCGGACGTTCACGTTTGCTGGGAGAAGTTTGCAAGGTATTTCGACGTAGAGATGAGGATGATTCCGATGGAAAAGGACTGTTTTGTCATTAATCCTGATAAGGTTGAACAGTTGATCGATGAGAACACGATTTGCGTGGGAGCAATATTGGGAACGACTTTTTCCGGACAGGCTGACCCGATAGAAGAACTCAATGATCTTTTGGTGAAGGTCAAGAAGAAGAAGGGGTGGGATATCCCGCTCCATGTTGATGGTGCAAGCGGGGCGTTTGTTGCACCTTTCACGGACCCGCACTTAAAATGGGATTTCCGGCTTGAACAAGTTAAGTCGATTAACGCTTCCGGCCATAAATTTGGATTGGTTTATCCAGGACTGGGTTGGATTGTTTGGCGGGATGAGTCGGATTTTCCGGAAGAATTGATATTCAAGGTGAACTACCTTGGTGGTTTGATGCCTACTTACACACTTAATTTCTCAAAGAGTAGCGCTATGGTCATTGCACAGTACTACAATTTCTTAAGGCTTGGCAGGGAAGGGTACAGGGAAATAACGAGTAATTGTCTGGCAAACGCCCGGCATTTATCAAAGCAGCTGTCAGATTCCGGAAGGTTCGTAATGATTAACGAAGGCCAGATGCTCCCGGTCGTAGCGCTGAGGCTCGCCGATGACGTTACCAACTACACGGTGTACGATCTCTCGAACAAACTCAGGGAAAGGGGGTGGGTAATTGCAGCCTACACCATGCCGCCCAATGCTGAGGACATTGCCATCATGAGGATCGTTGTGAAAGAGAACTTAAGTAGGGACATGATTGACATACTATTCCAGGACATAATGAACGCCTGTGACTATCTTAAAAAGCATGGTGCCCCGAAGAAGGGCAAGCCTAAAAAGGGGATAAGAGAGCACCGGATTTGTTAACGGGTTGTGATTAAGGAGGCGACTATGAAGAAACTTAGTTTTTTACTGGTTTTTGTTGTGTGTATCTCAGCATCTTTATGTGTGTCGGGACAAGCGGTGGATGACGGAACTCCTGAGTACCGCAAAAGCGTGGAGGATTCCTATCGCAAGCTCATGATTCGAACTTCGATCTACGAGGAAGTTCCCGAAAAAGGCACGGGTATTCGTCTGGGGATTTACCAAGCCCAGGCAGCTTGTGGCGAAGGTGCCACAGAAAAGAACCTGAAAAGATTGGAAAAGGCGGTAAAGACAGCCAAGAAGTGGAATGTCCAGCTTCTTTCTTTCCCGGAGCTCTACATTCCGGGTTACACGCTGGGTCCGGAAGCGGCGGCGAAGGTTGCCGAATACAAAAGCGGCCCCAGTATTACAAAAGCGTGTGAATTGGCCAAGAATTACAACATGGCCCTAATCGTACCTTACGCTGAGAAAGTTGACCAGCCCGACGGGACTGAAAAGTACTACGATAGTATCGCGGTAATAAATGAAAAAGGGGAACTTCTAAACAGCTACAGGAAGACGCATCTTTACGGGCAACAGGAACGCGACAATTGGAGTTTCGGGACCAGTGATTACCCGGTTTACAACATCTTCAGCTTTCCCGTAGGAGTACTAAACTGCTACGAATGTGAATTCCCGGAACTGCAGCGCATTCTGGCCCTTAACGGTGCGAAATTGATAGTGGGACCCACGGCTGCTGACAACTATTACACACTTCCGAATGGTCAGCGCAGTAAAGTCCCTTATCCTGATATTTCAAAGTTACTGATACCTGCGAATGCTTACGCGAACAACATATTTTTTGCCTATTCCAACCGAGCGGGTTACGAAAAACGGGATAACAACCAGTGGCATTACAGGGGTAACAGCATAATCTGTGGTCCACACGGGGATACACTCGTAAGCGCCAATCACGAGCAGGACACTTTGTTGATCGCTGATTGTGTCCCGGCATATTACGGAATGACGCACCCCGCACCCAAGTATTACTACCTTAAAGATAGAAGACCCGAGTTGTACGGAGCACTGGTTTCGAAGAAGGCCAAGTTTCTGGATACCACGGCACGTCCCATTGATCTTGACACTAACTTTTTCAAAGGCGGGTTTACGTATCCGTCCTACGAGGGAGGTTACGAACATTCTGTAACTGAGGACCGGCGAGGAAAACCGTGAGAAAAGTATATATCAGAACCTTTGGTTGACCTTATGTTTCGTCTCTACAATGCTTTGTTTTCGTTTTTTGAAATTCAATGAACTAATGCACCGCCCGCTAGGACGGGTTACGTTTGTGGTGCAGGCATCGCTTGCCCCACCTGGGGTGGGGGAGCCAACGTCTGGAATATGCTTTATGAGAGCATCTTCACGTCATTAGTCGAGGAATACTTTGCTATATCTTACCTAGGGACAAATCTGTCCAGTTTACATGAACAAGTGTCTGGATTTGTGTTAGTTTCTCTGGAGCGGGTGCTATTGAGGAGTCTTTTGAAGAATGTCCCGCATTGTCCCATTCCACTGAGCTATTTAACATATGTCTATCCACAAAAAGACTGGCGCAAGGAATACAACCCGGTACGGCCGCACAGTACCTTGAACTACCGACCACCTGCACCTGAGCCCATCATTCCCTTGACTCTAACTTAACAAGTGGTACTATTAATGGGGGCAGGTCATTTCTGTACGTAAGCTGGGAACACGAGAAGAAAGTTCAAGATTTCATCAACAAATTCTTTCAACTAAAAGATAGGCTTTCTAAAGGATAGAAGTCTCCGAAGATACTGCCCCGAGAATGTTCTAAGAACTATTTTTGGCCGATTCGACAACGATGTAAAATCTATTTCAGAGGAGATCTGGTCAAACGAAAAAGCCAAAAAACAAAATCCCGACAAAATAACGAATCCCGCTCAGGACTATGAGAGCTATCTTAAATACATAGACGAAGCGTCAAAGCTCTTCCCGCAACAAATACTTGAAAAGCCATCCAATCTCATACGTGACCAAATATTGCAAAGTCTCTGTTACTTCTATTTTCTGGTTGACCAACCCCTGCCTGAGCTGGAAGGCTTGGGTCTGTTCAAACCCAATCTTCAGTATTACAAACCTTTTTCCAAATGGACGCGCGAGTTTGCCGTAACCTGGGGCGATTACCTTGACACCGAAGAGTCATGGAACGAAAAAAATTTCAAACAGTTTGAGAATGACCCGCTGTTCGGTTTGCGTATAGGGTGGTATGAGTCCCCATCTCACTGGAAGACATTTAATCAGTTTTTTGCCAAATACTTAAGATCGCCTTATGAACGGCCTATCGCTTATCCGTACGACTCGGCAATCGTTGTTTCACCGGCTGATTCCGAGCCTCAGGGAACGTGGCCAATTGATGAAAAATCAAATATCCATGTAAAATCAAAGCTTGTGACTTATTACAATGTCAATGAACTGCTTGCTAAAGACAGTAAGTACAAAGACGCCTTTGCCAATGGTGTACTCACCCACACTTTCCTGAATGTATTTGACTACCACCGTTATCATTTCGCTGTTGGTGGAACCGTTTTAGAAAAGAAAATCATACAGCAAAATGTCGCTTTGGAGGTGACGTGGAATGAAAAAGAAAGTAAATATGATCCAATCGATTCGACAGGATGGCAGTTTACTCAGACCCTTGGTTATGTAATCGTGGATACTGGAAGATATGGACTGGTGGCGCTTATACCCATGGGGATGGCCCAGGTATCTTCTGTCAATTTTGAACCTGGCGTCTTTGTGGGATCCATGCATAAAAAAGGCGACATGCTCGGTAATTTTTTGTTCGGCGGATCTGATTTCGTTATGCTTTTCCAGGAAAAGGCTGGTTTTAAAATCATGGTGCAGAAGGAAAATGATAAGGATGCCTATAAACACATTCTTATGGGTGTAAAGTATGGGGTAATGAACGGACAAAACTAAATAGTGTCCGTCCGATAATTTTTAACTGATTGATTTTTTTTCTTAAATTTCCTACTTCAGAACCCTGTTTTGAGTGGCAGAAAGCTTTTATTCAAGCTAAAAAGCCCGTTCGATGCTATAGCTCAATATGGCAAAACTCAAGATTGGCTCCCCGGACTGGACGATGTTGATAACAAGCCTGAATAGCTTCTCAAGAGTCTTGTTCTAGACTTTTCAAAAGTCGAAACTTTAGAGGCCGGGAACCTTTTGACATCTAGGAAGACTCTGACTGCTCCCCCCCTTCTTTCTTGAAGAATAGAAATGTTTTCAGCGAACGGCATCTATCTAATAAGAAGGTATGAGTAAGCAGAATTTGGGCCAAGTGAAACGAAAGCCTTTGCACCGGGAGGGAATACTTCTACGAAGTACATCATTTCTCTTAGCTATTTCCTTTGACGACATTTTTCACCTCCAACAAATTTTTATTTTTCGGAAATTTAAGCTGGTTTAACGGCAGGCCCCAAAGGTAAGATTTTTAAGGTGCAAATCTCTGTAATGTAGAATTATACAGAGTTATAGCAAATTTTTCAAGACATAATTGATTTTGGGACCAAATATGCTATATTAAACACATTGCGCGATCCTCAATTTAGCTAAGCTCCCGGGAAGGAATAAGAACTGCAACCAGAATGGTTTGAAAATACTATTCACCTAATTGAAAATTTAAGTGCACTGGCTATATTTATTGCCTTTACTGTCCGTTCCGTGCTTCGGCACTGGGGAGGTTTAACGTCATGGCAATTCATAATTGAAGAGATTTTTAATTTTGCTTTCGCATCCGTAAGTCTTATATGTGCAAAAGTTCTAGTTTGGTTCATGTTTCTACGTTTCCCAACATAGCGCATAATAAAAGATAGGGGTAGCATTATAATGAAATGGTTTGCTCCTCTGACTATTGTGGTAAGCACAGCAATCATCTTCCTAACCGTTGTTCTTGCTCGTAAGCTATATTCATCTTTTGGACTAAACGCAATCCTGCTTACCTTAGCCGCAGTATCTTTTTGCGCTGGAGCAGTCGCATGCTATTTAATTGTAGTAGGGAAGTTAACACGAAGTTAAAAGCATAACAGTACCGTGGTTATTGCCTTACATTTAAGGACAGCGCATAGACCACTCCCTTCCTACCGCTATTAAGACTTGTCGTCTTCTGTATAAAAGTAAGACATTCGCCAGTCAATCCTCGTTCCAAGCTGTGCGCTTCTTCTTGACACCCTCCCTCCTCCTGCTAAAATAATCCCACAGACTATTTTCTGGCGCAAAGCATTACATCTCAAGCACTTTCACAGAAAGTTGACAATTGAAATGACTATTACCCAGTTTATACCGATTATCGGAGGTATTGCGGCAGTAGTTGCCGCTCTTTTTACTGTGATACTGTACATTTTAGCTACAAAGAAAGCCACAGTCATTTTAACTTTCAGCGACGCTAAAGATAAGATTGAATGTAAAGTAGGGATAAATACAGTGTTGCATTTTCTTCTGAAGAACACACGAAATGTAGCCGCACATAACGTAGAAGCACTAATATATTACCCTAAAGCTTTACAACCTCACACTCGAAACAACACCCAGCCCGAAAAGGTAGAGTACTTTATGAACCCAGAAAGAGTGGTCTTAAGAATAGAAGATCTTCCTCCACGGTCTAACCCTGTAACCAGACATACTTCTAGTGTTAAGCCAGATAAACCTGGTAGTTATAAATTTGAATACGAAATCACAGGTGACAAAGTTAAGGAGAAAAAGGGGAGCCTTCTCCTCGAAGCCAAAAGCTAAATACTTTTACCCAAACAACCATGTTCATGATGGCCCTCTTTGTCCTTACCTTCGGCCGCAAATGGCGCAGATAAACTCCTCGCCAAACCCTCACCCCTATTGACTTTTCTCTCTAATCCGTTAAACTTAAAGTCATGTATCAATTTCCATTAGCTTAGATACTAAAAAGAAGGAAAGATGAGTAAAATATGGCATTCTACCAGTCCAGAGAATTTAAGAAAAATCCATAAATCTCGACATTTCCGCAAAGGAAGCTATGTCACTGCTAATCCAATTAAAAAGATGACTTCCTCTCAAGGGAAAGAGACTCTGTGCTTACTTGATGATAGGAAGGCAAAGCGGGTCTGCGAATGTGACATAGACTTGTCCGAACTTAAAGTGCCTTCTGAAGGAGCTTGGACCTGCAGTGGATATTCCCAATTTCAGCTTACAGAAAACCTGTCCGTAGATAACTGTTCATGCAATTTTGGAAGAGGAAAGAAAATAGCTGCAGGTGTTTTAATAGGTTCAGCTGTGCTAGGAGGCATTTTGTGCTACATCCATCGAAGAAAGACGGTTAAAAGGAAAAGATTACATAAAAGAAACATCAACTTCCAATTCAAACAACCACCAAATCCCCTAAATCCTTTAATCAAAAAATTCTACACACCAAATCCATACACCTATTGACTTTACCCCTCAAATTCCCTAAACTTAAACCTAATACACTCTTCTATCTGAAAGAGTCAATACATCATATGCTACATGTTAGCTACCAAGGAGTATCAAATGGCTCAAAGGGGTAAAAGATTTTATTACGAGGAATTCGCTCGTTTTTTTGAGCAACCAACTCGCGAAGGGTTACGAGACTTACTCAAAAAGAACGTTGGTGAATTTGCTTACTGTGATTTCAAAGAAAACTGGCCAGTCCATTCCAAAACAGCATGCCATATATTGGGAATCGCTAACTCAGGTGGTGGATGTATGGTAATTGGAGTTCGCCAAAAGAAAGACAAGTCTCTCGAATCAACAGGACTCAAAACACTCACTGACAAAACTGTTGTTCTAAATGGCATCCAAAAATTCCTACCTGACTTGCTTTTTTCTACTCTTAGTGACAGGATATTGGTTTTTTCGTTCGAAGCAAGTGAATATCCGGCCATCAAAGGGAAGAAATTCCAAGTTCTATTCGTTGAAGATGACCCCAAACATATACCCTTTATTGCAACAGCCAATGGCGAAGGGATCCGTAAACCGGGGATGTACGTAAGGCGGGGTTCAGCCACAGAAGAAGCTAACCATGAAGAACTCCAACGTATCATAAACCGCCGCTTGGAGACAGGGTATTCATCTCAACGTGAAACCGACCTCCGTACACACTTAGGACAGCTACAAGCTCTCTATCACCATATCAGCAAATATCACTACCCACATGCAATTACTACTCAGGCAATTGCATCAATATTATCTCCCCTGAAGGGCCAGCCAGAACTCAACCCAGCTTATCCTGAAGAGGCATACGAAGATTTTGTAGCCCGTATGATCGAGAAGAAAAAGCGTCTAATTGAGATGGTTCTGAACGTTCAAGAATTGAGCTAGACACATCGCACAACTCTATAATCACCTCTTTAAAATCCTAAAAAGGACACTGTCATGCTTTCCGAAAATCAAATAATGAAATTAGAATCCTTACTTGAATCCCTTGAAAAGGCTGCTTCCCAAATCGACCAGGGAACCATCCGTGTATCAGAAGCACAAGAAATTGTTAAAAAAGCCGACGACGACCTTAATCAGATTTTAGAAAAAGATTCCCTAGAGTGGCGCATATACGATAGAGGCAAAAAAGAAAAGACACTGTGGTGGAAGCAATCTATTTCAGAATACGCATTAAAAAGCCATAGAGAAAATGTAGAGCAATGGATAGAAATTGTTACAAAAATCCTCAATACAACTGAACCCGAGTTCTTGCGCCAAATCAAAAGACCTAAGAAACAGTTTTATCTCTCTGCTGGCCAGGAGCACGAAGCAAAGAAAACTATCTGGGGTATTATGAAAATGGCTTCTATTACATTATCTATTGTAGACGTATACCTTGATGACTCTATCTTCGATTATCTCAAATCCCTCGACCCCGGCATCCAAGTCAAATTATTAACAGCAGACCGAAAACCCATTTTTAAAACCCTTTATCTACCCTTTGTCAAAGAACGCGGAAACATAGAGGCAAGGGAAAGTAAAGACTGCCACGATAGATTTATGATTATTGACGACTCCGTGACTTATCACCTAGGAGCTTCCATTAATTACGCTGGCCGCAAAGCCTTTATGATAAACAAGATTGAGGATGATGAAGAAAAGGCAAAATTCACAAAAGACTTTACTAACTGGTGGAACACCGGCAAACGCATCCAGTAATTTTGTAGATAGGATCCTCAAAACCTCAACCACCAACCCAAACACCGCATCTCACCTCACCAACACCACAATCTAAAACACCAAAACCCCAAAAACTCTGCAACAATCCGAAACCTAAACACCGAAATCCAAAAATCCCACAACCAACCACTGCCTGAGCCAAAGCCTGTCCAATCTGCGGCACCCATCCTTCGTCCAATTCTCGGCGCTCCACTCATCCGAAATTCGCTGCTCAGACTGTCCGATGTTCGGTGGTTTTTTCGTCCAATTTCCGGTCCCTGACCTGTTTAATCTTCGATGCCTAAACGGAAGGACTAAGCCTAAAACAAAAATTAACCGCCATCTAACGAAACCTTCATCAAAACCGAGGGATATACTTTCTCATATCACCTTTCCCAACCTTCCCCATCTTAAGAACAACATCAGCCGGCCTAAACTCAAAATAGTCCTTCTCGTCAAACCAGCCGCAGACAAAATTCCGGAACCAAATTCCGGTCCTGGCACTCAAGGCCAGAGCATAAACCAAGAGCTGAGCCATAGCATATTTCTCCTTAGCCGCCATGGGCTTAAAATCTAAAAGATGAATATGGCCAAATCTTATTTGGATTAAATCAATATGGCCTGTTATGCCTCCCCAGGCAGGACGATGTTAGAACCATTTTTCAGGAGGATGTGGAGATCCCAATCTACGACATTCCTGCAGAACAGCGAGTCAGAGCGCGCTAAACCAAATCTCAGTGCGTGTCAATCTGGTTTCGGAGAACACAGCTGCGTAGCACCTTAAACTACCGACCACCTGCTCCCGAGGCTGTCATTCCATTGACTTTAACTTAACAAGTGGTAGTATTAATGGGGGCAGGTCACTAAGAAGTTTGCTAAAATTTTAAACGGGGTTGGCTGAATACTTACCTCTAAATTGGAGCAAGTTATATTTAAAACTAAACTATTACAGGAAAGTTAAACTATTACAATTTGGGGATATATTGAAAGTAAAATTTGGATTAGCCGTTTAGAATAAACAGGGGTATAATATTCCTAAACTAAAAAAGCATTTCAAAAAGGAGGAAATTATGAAAAAGTTACTCAGCCTTTTGCTTGTTTCTTGTTTCATCGCCGGAGCTGGGGCAGGCTCCCTAGCCAAAAACGCCAACCCGATTATAGTTACCAATGAAGTGCTAGTGGCCAAGGAGCCGGATACTTATCTGGAGGTCCGGCACATTGTTTTGCGCGGTACCAACGAGGAGATCGGCAAGGCCCTGGGCGACATCGCCCAGGAGTGGCTCGGTATCAAAAAGCTCGGCCCTTATGCCGAGCCGATCTACGCCGAGGCCCGCCGCCAGTACCTGAAAAAGAACTACCCGATCCTGCTTGAGCGGATGAAAGGTGTCGCTAAATCATACGGCCTGTCTCCCACAGATAACACTTATGTCACCAGCGGCCTTTATTACGATATCTCTATCGCTCCTCCTAGCTGCTCGGCGGTATTTTTCCCGGCTGTTTCTACGACCAACGGCCACTCTCTTCTTGGTCACAATATAGATTTTCACACCGCGACCCTGCGGGAGATGATGGGGCTGAAGCGGATCGAGGGAGATCATAATCTTTATTCCAGAGATTTCATCCTGGAACTCTACCCTGATAAAGGGTATCCCTCTATCGTCGTGGGCGCCCTGGACTTATTAAACGGCTTCCAGGGCGGGATGAACTCCGAAGGTCTGATCGTAGCCCTGCTGGAAGATGATCTTGGCACGCCAAGTACCGATATCAATCCGCTGGGCGATGATGTTGGCGGTCTAAATATGCTGCAACTGGACAGATTGATCCTGGATACCTGCGCCACGGTGGAGGAAGCCAAAGTGGCGATCCTCAATAGCAAGCTGGTCGCCGGATTCCTGCCCGGACACCTTCAGATCTGTGACCGCTCCGGCAAGGCTTTCATTTTCGATATCTCACCCAAGGATTTCAGTTATCACTTCACCGAAAATAACGGCCAGCCTCAGGTCATAACCAATCACTCGATTTTCCTCTATCCCGACATCAGCAAATTCCCTCCCTATTCGCCCAAAGGCACTTACAATACTTTCTACCGCTATGTCAAACTTGCTGATTATGTGAATGGCCATCAGGGAAAATTTTCACCGGCTGATATCAAGGAGGCGATGAGCCTGGTTTATGCTCATACGACCGACATAGCTGAAAGATCGGTCGGTCCTCTGCCCCACCGGACGCTCTGGACCATGCTGTATGATATCAACGAGCGCAGCATTGAAGTAAAATTCTATCTTAAGGATGGGCCTATCGATCCGGCAACCGGCGACCCATCGCTGGTATTTACCGAGCCCTTCAGGTTCAAGCTGAAAAAAACCGGCAATTAAGGGGAAGGCTCTTCGGCCTGAGCGGTGCAGAGACAGGCACCGCGCTGGCTCTATTTCAAGGCCTTGGCCAGAAAATCGTTTATCTTTGGATGCGAATCCTGTGAAGCCCGGGCGTTGGCCGCCGGAGTGCCCCGTCTTTTTCAGTCCCCGGAAATAAAAAAACCGCCCCATCTTTCAAGCGGCGAGTTTAAAGAAAAAGTTCAAGTTGCTCCGGGACAGCTTTTTCAACGAATCATCCCCGGATTATCCCGATTATTTTACCAAATGGCCTTATTCCTGCCAAATCGGCCCACGGTGTTGGGTGCTGAAAAGACTTAAAAATCGGTTATCCTTCAGCAAGGATATTAAGAAGTTCTTCGGCACAATAGATACGACTGCGCTTACGTCTAGACACTTCCCTAAGTATTCTCAGTTTAGCAAGGCTTCCAGGGAGTTTAATAATGCCACTGAGTTGCTGGAAAAAAGACAAAAAGATGAACAGGTAAGGTTTTGTGAAGATTTTACTGTCGATTTTCTATTAGGGGCGTGCAAGAATAACCTGGAGGAGATAAACAAAAGGGGCTAAGTGTATGAGTAAAGAGAAAAGTTTAGAAGAATATCTTTCAGGTATAAAACACGACTTGCGTCGTGAATTAGCGCCGATTCGCG
>Ga0315549_1001929_pt1 | contig 20749 bp, 20 predicted proteins | sample SalMarSW160200MG_FD_203101 | JGI IMG/M metagenome (GOLD analysis project Ga0315549, IMG submission 203101) | Salt marsh sediment microbial communities from the Plum Island Ecosystem LTER, Massachusetts, United States - Salt Marsh Sediment SW1601-200 ... | reverse complement strand
CTTTTTCCTGGTTCGGAAATAATCGCCGACTTGTTGTCCGCTGGGATCGCGATATTACTGTGTATAATGCATTCTTTCATATTGCTTGTATGATTGTAGCCCTTAAGAGGTTATGAAATGGCTTCTAATCAATTCAAAGGCATAATCCTTTTGTCTCTGAGTATAGCGCCCCCCTTCACCATAGGCTTGAAACATCCCTCTTTTTTCTTCGTTAAACTCCTCAGTATACATTTGAAACATCAGTTTATTTTCGGCATACCCCATTTTGCTACCTCTTGACAATATCGAGTATGGCTTTTCTATTCTGCTCTGAAAGCTTCGGCCAAGCGGTTATGATTTGCTGTAATTCGGGCGCGATTTTAATCAAATTTGCAGATTTAGGCCCCGATTCAGGCCACCTCTTGACAGTCTCAGATTCACAAGTTATTTTAGAATCGTTGTTTACAGAATTATGTTCGTCCCCCCTTGGGGGTATTTTCATTGAATTACTTTTAACTGTTCGTGGATAGTGAGCAACTTTCAAAACTCGATGAGCAATATATGCTCTTGGCGATTCGCCAGGCCGAAATAGCCGAGCAAAACGGTGATGTACCCATCGGCGCGGTAATCGTCCACAATAACCAAATCATCGCAAAAGCTTATAATCAGCGCGAGCAGCTAAAGGACCCTACCGCACACGCAGAGATAATCGCATTGACCCAGGCCGCTGCCGCTCTCGATACCTGGCGACTCAACGGCTGCACTATTTACGTCACTCTCGAACCCTGCCCAATGTGCGCAGGCGCTCTTGTCCTTGCCCGAATTGACAGGCTGGTTTATGGCTGCGACGACCCGAAGACCGGCGCAGTAAAAAGCCTATATAATATAGTTCAGGATGACAGACTCAATCATCGCCTCGAAATAACAAGCGGAATCATGGCTGACGAATGTTCCGCCCTGCTACAGAATTTCTTCAACCGCCGCAGAAATGAAAATAAAAACAATCACCTATATGACCTGGATTTTCCTGCTGCAAATGAAAGTGAAGTTTAGCAGTTATCGTACCGAAGCCTTCAAAACTGTTTAGCCCGAATACCTGTTATGAAGGGTAAAATCTGTCCTGTCCTGGAGCATTATTCTTTGTTTACTATCACCTTTTGTTTTTGTGTTATTGGTAAATCATCAACGCCGGCCTCGGCTGTGACGATATGAATACCTGAAGTTTTAAATACGTGCTGGATTTTTGAGAATGATTTATACTCGTCAATAACCGTGCTATCTCCAAAATCAACCTTAATTGGAATATTCTTATCCGCACCCTGAAGCCAGATTCTATATTGCACAGGCTCGCCTGCTCTTATATTGACCGTGGGAGTATATGACATAAAAATAGTCGGAATCCCTTTAAGCTCACCCGAACTCGGATAAACTTTTACCTTACAGAAATCAACATCCTCATTGCCTTTATCATCGACAACAAATAAAGTAGCCATGAACGTTCCCGGCTTATCGAATTTCCTTTTAACTACCGCCTTTTCAATAGTCCGGCCGTCATGGAACTGCCATTTGTATGCGACAATCCTCGAATCAAACGCCAGAGAATTCGAGCCGTCAAACCTTACTTCCTCGCCGACCGTAACGGAATGATGCGGCCTGGCCACTGCTAACAACCTTCGACTATTGGCAAGTTCTTTATAAGCGGTTACAAACCACGGATAAAGGTTAAGCCTGAGATTTCTGCCTTCATGGTGGACCTCGCCGTCCGTGGACCTGAAATACGCTCCCACGTGCAAGTGCGAAAAACGGCCTGAAGAGCACTGCATACCAAGAATGCCTATCACCTGCCCCTTTTTAACGTGCATACCATCCGCCACATAAGGCATTACTGAATCAAGGTGACACATTGCCCATAGACAGCCGTTTTCATCTTCAAGTGTAACGCAGCAATAATTTCTTTCGTCCGGCCAGAGAGTTTCAACTATTCCGTCAACAGGGCTGAGAACCAGTTCACCGCCCTCATACCCCGCGAAATCTATACCATAATTATGATAGAAGTTAGGCCCGTTAGGATTACCGTCCTTACGGCCAAGATGAACAACCTCGTTGAAATTCTGAATTCCATGTGAAAGCAGCAAATAATCCGGTATGGGAAAAGCAAGCTGGTCTGTTTTTACTATCGGGTCGGTCGCGTCCCAAACAGAAAACTGTACTTTCTTGGGCATTTTGACCCAGCCAGCAGTTGTATCGGCCTGTATCCTAAGGCCGTCAACTTCGGTAGGCATAACATACGGGGCACAAATCAAATCAACAATTTTATCATCAATTTTTATATCTACTTTGGCCCATCGCATTTTATTTATGACACTGTCGCGGTGTTCTCCAACAGAGAGCAGTTTAATTTTTTTCCCGGTTCCGTTTTTCAATTCAAAAGTACATTCTTCATTAACATCGAGGCAAATAATCTTCTGGTCGGAATACTTGCTGATGAATTTCTGTAACAGCTCTTCCCTGTTCTGAATCTCAGCTTGCGCCGAAAAGAACATCCCAAACAAAATCAGGACAGGCGATATAACCCTATAAAACTTAGCCATAATCACTTCCTGAGTAAGCTTGAAATAATTTTTCACTTCTGCCGGTTATTTTGATTAAATGGAAACCGAACCGGGTCTGAAACTATACAAATTATCACCTCGCTGCAAGACTTTTTCTCCTGCCACTGAGGCAAAAAAAAATACGAAATTCATCCTTGCACAAAGGACTATTTACATCGTAAATAAATCAAGGTAAATATAACAACCAATAAGGACATGTTATTATGCAGTCCGGACAGAAAAAAGTAGTGGTAATCGGCGCAGGCTCGGTCGGCACGGCATATATTTACGCCCTGCTCCCGACGGGCGTGGCAGGCCAAATCGCTCTGGTTGATATCGACGCCAAGAGGGTCGAGGGCGAAGTTATGGACCTCTCGCACGGCCTGCCTTTCATACCGCCTGTAACAATAAAACACGGCGAATACAGCGATTGTGCCGACGCCGACATCATCGTCGTAACCGCCGGCGCGAAACAAGCACCCGGCCAGTCCCGCCTCGAACTGATTCAGCAAAACGTCAAAATCATCCGTTCAATCTGCGATTCAATCGCCGAGCACAAAAGTTCCGCCGTCCTGGTAATGGTTACAAACCCTGTTGACGCCTTGACTTACATCGCGCTCAAGCAGCTCAACTGGCCGAGAGAAAGAATCTTCGGTTCCGGCACCGTCCTCGACAGCGCCCGTTTCAAGTACCTGCTCAGCAGACATTGCAACATCGACGCCCACAACGTCCACGCCTACATTATCGGTGAGCATGGCGACAGCGAGGTGCCCGTCTGGAGCATGACCCACATTGCAGGCGTCCCTATAGAGAAGTACTGCAGGATTTGCAACGTTTGTGATTATAAAGAGCACCACCGACAGATTGCCGAGCAGGTCCGCAGCAGCGCTTATCATATCATCGATTATAAAGGCTCGACTTACTACGGAATCGGTCTGTCTCTGGTGAGGATTACCCAGGCTGTTTTGCGAGATGAAAACAGTATTCTTACCGTCTCGTCGCTGTTATCCGGCGAATACGACATCGAAGATGTCTGCCTCAGCGTCCCTTGTGTCGTCGGCTCAGGCGGAATAAAGAGTGTTATTAATGCCCAACTGACCGAAAACGAGCACAAAGCACTTCACGCATCCGCCGACACAATAAAAAAAGTCCTCGAACAACTCAATCAGGTGGACGGTTGAGCATTCCTCTGCTGCCAGAACACGAAAATCAGCACGCCTAATATAATACACGGCAGCGAATCACACAGAAACCACTTGGCCGGCAACTGCACAACTATACCCGTTAACAAAGCCGTCGCGCCTATCAACACTGACGCGACTGCCGAAAATGGTACTATCAGTCCGTACTTTTCAGGCCGCAACGCAAGTATAATAAAAAAAACACCAATCGCGCCGTAGGTTACTGACAGCAACCGGGCAAAATACACGAACACCGGCGCATCGGGAAGCGATTCGACCCCGAAGATGCCGGTGACCTTCGGCCACACCGACATCGGAGCAAAGACCCCGGCTACCGCAGAAAGGCAAAAAAGGCCTGCTATCCAAAGAAATACCTTTAATCCACGCATCTTTGACTCCTTTCAATAAAGAGCAAGCTCTTATTATAGAGGCAGGTCGCGACGGTTCCAGATAATACCGCCGACTATGACTGTTATAACAAGAACTGAGGATATGACGCACGTATCGTTTATCGGCCAGGCGGAATCGAATAGTATCTTCGATTGATTAGCATAGTGGAACAGCGAAATCGGTCCCAGAAATTTCGCGCGAGGCCACCATTCGGCGATGATATTTATAAAGTAATTGACGATGAAAAATGCCAATGCAAGTCCAACCGCTTTTCCGCGATTGCCAAACAACGCTGCCGCTAACAGCGCTACACCTGCTGCTGCCGCCAGGAGTAAACCACAGAAGACCGAGCCTCGGAAGAACGGCCATAGCGAAAATTCCTGTTCGAAATTGCATATATTTATACCGGTTACGGTACCGATGAGCATAACCGCGACCAATAACCACGTACCAATGAGTGTTAAAATACAGGCACAGACGTAAACCTGGTTCTTCGTTACCGACCTGCTTAATATAAGCTCCATCGTCCCGTCCTGCACATGGCCTGCCAAAAGCCTCGTCGGCACAGAAATCACGAATACCATGTAAACGGTCTGTACCATCGGATGCTGATAGCTCATCGCAATAAACCCGGTGACGTTGCTGCTTTCCAGAACGCCGCCGCCCAGGGCGACCTTCGCAAAACCGGGCATCAGCTCAATCCAACTTAGAGCCAGCCTGACCATTTCGTTATTCCGGGCAATGCTGCAATGAATGAGCTGCATAATAAAAATCCAAAAGCCTATCAGCAGCCACAACCATAAAATCCGCCAGAACCAGAACCGCAGCAACACAAACGGAAAAGAGACTCGTGATTGTTTTGTCATAATGTCTCCTTTACGTTGTCGCAGTCGTCACTGTAATACTGCATAAAAGCATCTTCCAGAGACGTCTGAGGCGTCACTATTCTGCTGACCTCGAATTGTGCCAGCCATTTTAATACGGTATCAGCACTGCCCTGATAAGCGATATGAAGCATCCGGCCTTGCCGTTTGATTTCTCGAACATTCTCGAACTTCTCAGCCGGCAGGCTTGGAACTTCGGCGTCTTCCGCAAACCATACCTTGAGTTGCCTTCTGCCTTCACGAACGATTTTTGATATAGGCGCCAGCTCGACCAGCTTGCCCCGTCGTAATATACCAGCCCTGCCGCATATCGCTGATACTTCACTCAAATCATGCGACGATAACAAAACTGTCGCCCCGCTTTCCGCGGCTTCTCGAATAATATCGTGCACAGTCTGACTGACCAGCGGGTCGAGCCCGATTGTAGGCTCATCCAGTATCAACAATTCCGGTTCGTGTTGAAAGGTATAGATAATCCCGACCTTTTGACGATTCCCCTTCGAAAGCTCCCCGACAGGCCGGTCCATATCCAGATCGAGTCTCTCGGCAAGTTCAAGACGCCGAACCTTTGCCTTGTCACTGTCACCTAACCTGGCTAATACTTCCAGTGACCTACTTGCTTTAAGTGACCTCCAGATTCTGAAATCACCCGGTAGATAACCGATGCGAGTATGCCCCGTCGCCCTGCCGTGTTTGACCTGTTGCCCCAGGACCTGAACACATCCGCCGGAAGGCTTAAGCAATCCCATCGCACAACGGATAGTCGTAGTTTTGCCCGAACCGTTAGGTCCGAGGTAGCCGAATATTTCCCCACGCTCAATTTCAAAAGACACATCTTTAACGGCACATAGCGGGCCGTACCACTTCGTCAGAAATTTAATCTCAAGCGGCTTCACTTCTTACTACATACCCCAAAAACAACCTCGCATATATTTTGACTTATAATATTATCTACTTATACAATTAAAAAGTCCAGAAATTGAAGTAAATATTTCTCTTTTTCAGATTTCTGTCGACGTTTCCCCAACAGATTCAAATTTAGAAATCGAAACCAAAATAGTATGACTTAGGCTGGACTATCCGCCCCAAATCAGTAAAATACAATTATACTAACGACTACCGACTAATAAATGGAGAGGTGTCCGAGCGGCTTAAGGAGCAGCCTTGGAAAGGCTGTGTAGGGCTTGTCCCTACCAAGGGTTCGAATCCCTTCCTCTCCGTTGGCTTTTGTCCAACAGAGCAGTTGAACTTCAGCTCAACTGCGGTCTAATCTCTACTCTCTACTTCCAGAAGGCTGTGGAATACGCGCAAATGCCGAAGGCAATAAAAAAGCCCTCGAAAAATCGAGGGCTTTTTTACGTTTAAGGTTTATTAATAAATTAGAATCTGACGGTCAAGCCTACCTTCATGGCGCTGGAGCGGCTGCCGCTGTATGCCTCGCCCTCATAGCGGACAAAGGCTGATGTATTCTCGTTGATAAGACCGCTCAAACCGGCTCCGAAATAAACACTGTCGTCACGATTGCTGTCAACATCGGCGCTGAACTTCGTGACTCCGCCCAGGAAACGCGCCTGCAGGTCTTCCTCATCCATAAATTCGTGGGCGTAGCCGACAAAGAATTCAGGTGCAAGCTTCATCGTATCAACTATAGCCACCGTATAAAGCCTAACTCCGAAACGTGACAGCAGAGATTCCTGAGTCCGGGCATCCACGTTCAGTCCCGCTGCACCGGCGCCGCTTTCCTTGAAGCTCTCATTGCGATAGCAGGTGTACTGCGCTGATATAGTCGGGCTCAGTATCCATTGCCTGACATTCATTTCGTAACCGCCGCCGACGTAAGCCGACAGGTCATAAGCATCATAATGGGCCTCGGCAGTGCGATTAATACCGGCGCCTATCTCGCGGCGAGTATTGTTCAGGTGGTAACCGAAGCTCACAGAGCTGTCCAGATAGAACCTGTCAATGAAATAGGTCGCGTATGGTCCTACCCGGAAACTATCGACATCTGCATCACCAAAACCTTCGTCGAAGTCAAGGCATGAATGGCTATAGGCCCCGCCGATTCCGACTATCCAGTCGGTCCCGAATACCTGGTCTGCACCGAATTGTGCTCCGACCGCCTTGGCATTGAAGCCGGTGAACTTGTCGGTCGAATCCTGGCTGAAGAAAACGCCGAACGGCCTAAAGAAGCTGTTGGTCTGCTTCTCGGTCCCCTCCTGCATTTCTCTTCGTCTTTCGGTCTCTGAAATAACGTATGCCAGGGTATCCGGATTTTCGGATGCGTCGGTAAGCAGCAGGTCGCTGTTGCGAAGTTTCGCGAACTGCATATTGTGTTCGGTATTATTGCGTCTGGCCACCAGGTATCCGCTCATATCGGAGCCCATATCGTGAAGTAAAGTCGCGTTGAACGCACCCAGACTCGCGTGCGGCATAGGGCTGAGCTGCTCGGCAGCGACATTGAGCCCCGATGCATCAAGCATGCTTAATGTATTGAGAACAGTAAGATAATCTCCGCTGGCTGAGGCCAAGTCGGATTGAAGAGCGCTCAAAAGAGAAAGATTATTTTCTCCTGAAGCGGCAGTCGTAAACGCGCTTCTCGTGGCGGTCAATATATAGTCATTACCGTCGACAGAGACAGAACCATCAAAGCTCAGGACCGCCGAGGAACTCGTTATTGAAGCGCCGTTATCAGTGACCCCGCCGCCGGTAGTATATCGGCCGAAGCCATCCGCGGCGAACACCGCAAAAGTAAAGTAAAACACAAAAATGCAGGTGAGCCATACTATTAAAAACGTCCTTTTTATCTCTGTATCTCCAGACACCACAACAAGTTATGGCTGTGTTGCGACATGGTCTAAATCTTCCCCTTGTTATACCAGAAAATCAACCTAAAAGGAAAAGTTGCGGCCGACAAACCAGCTATATTGCTCAAAATCAACTTTTATGTTGCGTAAAATAGTTCTTTGCTTTTCTGATTCACGATAATTGCTTAACAATCGTCTCGGCCGTATCATTTAGGGGCGACACTACATTTGAATATTTATGGAGGCTCTTATGGCACATATATTTATCAACGAGATTGAGCCGGGCGAGGCCATAGCAAACGTTCACTTGGCAAGAGAACCGACTCTGCGACGCAGAACGCGGAGGGATTTGTACATGATGACTCGACGGCGGGATGCGGCAGCTGCTATTGCGGCGGTAATATCCCCCGTGCCGGGTCGCTCGCCAAATCCAGGCAGGGCCATCCCGGCACGCCGACGCAACAGAACGACTTTAAATCATAGCTCCGTGTATCCTTTGTTGCCAAGGAAGGTTTTTACGGCATCAACAGCCTGACTCAACGTATAGCTGCCTTCCACGGCCTCGATCGACAGAGTTTTGTAGAGAGTGCATTTAACGGTCTTATCACCAATATACTGCGGGGACGTTCCCTGGTTATAGGTCAAATAGCCTTTCAGCATAGAGGCTACCGACACCGCCTGAGTGCCGAGCGTCCTGGTTCTGGTTTTACCTGAAAGCGCCAGCGCAGAGTCACTATCAAGGTCAAGTGCAACCCACCAGGTAGTCTTGACGCCCTGGATTCCAAGGACATCGTAAGTTCCGCTGGTAGTTTCCTCGTACGTACGCGCCCTCGGGTCGTAGTCAATTCGCGTGTACTGGCCGGAATTGACATCTATGACAAGGAAGAACTTATCTCTGCCTCTCTCCCTGAGCCACGGACCGCCCGAATCTGAGTAGTGCATGCCCTTCTCCGAGCAGTTATAGACGAGGACGTTGACATCAGGGGTTACCAGGTCGTAGTAGTTGCTGTCGCTTGCAAGCTCGGTCAGGTCGGTTGATTCGGTATAACCGGCGTCGTTGAGGTCCGCTACGATAGCCGCCTCTGCCTGCGAACAGCTCCAGTGATTGCCTATTGACAGCGTCGTCCAGGCCTTGTCCAGTGTTAGATTGGCCTTTCCCATCTCGATATACCTGGGGTCGCTGCCGAAGTTGTTTATCGATGTGCCTTTGAGTCTGCTTGCAACCTCTACAGCTGTTCCCGCTATCGTCATGGTACGGGCGTTGCCCTGGACCACAAGCGAAAAGTCATTATAGTCATTGCCGAACTGACTGAACAACCACATATCTCTGGTCTGGCCGTTCATCTGCTCCATTGTCGTGCTGAAATTGCCGTCATAGACCCGCTGATATGTGAGGCTTCCAGAGTCCCAGTCTATCTGGCAGGCCAGGCCGTAATTAACGTCGATGATGAAATATCCTCGCTCCCGACCTCTCGAATCGACCCAGTTACTGTCGTTAGAATCGTAGTCATAGCACCATTTAGTCGATTTGTACTTGTATACGAAAGTACGCGTGGCGAGATCAGCAGGAATACCTGATATTTCGTCGGAATAATCGCTCTCGTAGTCATTGGTATCGACCGCGGTGACGACATAGTAATAGGTACTCCCGATAGAAACGTCGCTGTCGTTGTAGTCGGAGGTGGTCAAGAGCCCGCTGTTGAGCCTGACGTAGCCGCTGCCGGAGGTTGCCGAACGGTAAACATTGTAGCCGTTGACGTCAGGTTCGTTATTGTCGTTCCAGTCAAGCAAGACAACTTCACTGAAGATAGCTTCCAATCCTGTCGGCGCCGCCGGCGCATCTACGTTATTCACTTCGGCGTTATAGTGGGTTTCAATTTGTACTCCACTGAGAGTATAATCATAAATAGCCACTTCATCCATAAGGCCTACATAACCATTATAGACATAGAACTCATTACCTGAAGCGCCTAAAATAATGGTTGCCCAATTCGGGTCTGTATTCGGAACGATTTCACCTGCAAAATCATGGGTGCCTTTAGAGTCGGCGTCTATCCATATTTCTGCGGTGGTTATATCTGATACAGAATTGTAATCAAATGTCACAGCATAGTGATGCCAGTCTCCATCGCCAAGGATTCCTGGCGGCCATGCATACCACGTGCTGCCGGCCATTTCGACGAACGGCTGGAAGGTCTGAACCGGCGAACCGGCATAGTTGCCGAACTTGAGCACCGGGCCGCCGCTGAAGTTGTGATAATCTACCACCGTAGGATAGTCGCTCGAGTCGGCGGTTGTGCTCATCCACATCTCGATTGTCATATTTGCGTCGGTAAGCAAATCGCCGGAATAAATATTGTCTCGAACATCGACGAAATTACCGCTACCGCCTGAAGCGCCGTTGAACTCGGCCGCCTGACCCAAGCCGGGCCTGCTCGCTATCAGCGACATGGGATCCTTCACGGCGCCTAAGTTTCTATATTCGGCGGCCGTTAAGCCCATCGTATCAGCGCAGCTATTAGCATCGGCACTGTTGGCATCCTCGAACTGAAAATAGGACAGAGGACTGTCCGCAATCACGGCCTCACTGTATGCACTTGCCCAGGCTAAGCCTGTCAACGCAAGGCAAATAAAGAGGATTAAAAACACATTACGATTTCGGATACGAACCTTTGACAAATTGATACGCGGCTTCATTTTTTTGCTCTCCCAATATCACAATAATTTCATTGACCTTAAATCGTTCAATACCGGCAAAGAGGCAATTACTGGATTCACTGACTTTCCGAACAATTCCCGCATCTTTGCCGCGCGCTCTTGAATACCAAGAAACCTCTGACTTTTCGGCAAATATGTCCCTGTACATTACCAACAATAATCATCCATAAAGCTATAGATTACTTTTTTATACCGATAACTAAAAAATGGGCTGTTCTTCGACAAATCCGAGGTTTTATGAAGGATTTGACAGTTTTAGTGAAATGACAAACATATCGGTTTTTCTGATGATTTCTTATTATATCGGACTATAAACCCGGTTTCATCCATACTGGACGATAACAGGAAACAGTCCGCAGCGTAGAAATACCGCTGCTTATTGAAGTATGATGAGAGGTGAAAAAGGATATTTTAGTAAATGATTGCCGTTGCCTGCTCTATCCTGCGAATGACCTCTTCCACTGAGGTGTCTTTGCCGACATATCCGTCGAATCCTTTCTGCAGTAACGCCGACTGCTCCGCCTCGCTCAATCGATTGGCCATGGCAATAAGCCTGACCCCCTGCAAATCTTCATCCGCCCGAACGCTCCTGCATATCTCACCGGCGTCTATATCTGAGCTCATCAGGCTGATTAACATAACATGCGGTGAAAACTTCTGGGCCACAAGGCCGGTCTCGAATGTAGTTGTCACTGTCTCTATCTCGTAACCCACTTTGTCATTCAGAGCCTGTGCAAGAGATTCCGCCGACACCGCATCGGCATCAACGATAAGCACACGCGTCTTGCCTATTGGAAGCGCATCGGTAGGCATATTATGCAGTTTCATAAAACGAACCAGCTCGCTCAATGGTATCCTCCGGTCCCTGCTGCCAGGGATCCGATACCCCTTGAGCTGCCCGCTGTCAAACCACTTACTGACAGTACGTGGCGCCACGTGACATATCCTTGCCACATCGCCGGTCGTTAGCACATTTTTACCCTTAGCCATACTTCGTACTCCCCGTAGTGCGCAGTGTACGCAACCTACATCCGCTTATTCGGCTTGAAACTAAGGGCTGTTTACCAAATAAATCGTCCCTTAGATGATTTTATTCACCAACGCACTACTTCTTATTAATACGTCCCATAAGTGCTTCGGTTTAGGCGGAAATCGTATCTCGGATTGCTTGCCGCGGCGGCCCCCGGCTCATCCAACCGGCAGAAACATTCAGGCCGACAAAATGCAATGTCCCTTACTGGTCTGATTTCTTAAAATGAAAACTTGACATTTTAAGCAATGCATGATAGTATTTACCCGATTAGTGCCCTTCTACGGTGCTGGCAGGAGCCGATGGCAATGCATCACGGACACAGTTACTCCGTTTAACTAATAGAAGCGAATTTCTGTGCGCTTTTGCACGCCTTTTATAAACGCCCTTTTGTGGAGGAAACGAAATGAAACTCACAAGATTCCGAACAATTCTATTATTGTGCCTTCTTGTCCCCATGGGAATGACCAAAGCAGCACCATTAGGCACAGCCTTTACCTACCAGGGACATCTCTATGACGCCAATCATGTCGCAGACGGCTTCTATGACTTCCAGTTCAAGCTCTTCGACGACCCCTGTACAGGAATCCAGATAGGCAGTGGTATGAATGTACCTGATGTGGATGTCGTCGACGCCTATTTTACGGTCGAACTGGATTTCGGCAGTGTTTTCGACGGAAATGCATGCTGGCTGGAGATTGGCGTTCGGCCTGGCGACCAGAACGACCCAAATATATATACGGTTCTTGCGCCTCGCCAGAAAGTTACACCGGCACCATATGCGTTAAATAGTGCTGGTCTGACTTTGCCTTATGCCGGCAGCGCTACAGGCGGCGGTAGTCCGGTTTTTTCAATTACCAATGCCGGTACAGGCAGTGCGATAAAAGGCAACGGTCAAAACGGCTACGGGGTGCAGGGGGAATCTTCTGCTGCGGGAAGCAGTGGCGTCTTTGGTATCAACAATACCACCGGCGGCTATGGTGTGTTCGGATGGAGTGACAATGGAACCGGGGTTGGAGGATTCACATCGGGCACCGGCGTTGCCGGATTATTCCAGATTGCCAGCACGGGTAATAGTAATGCTGCGCTGGAAGGCAGAACCAACGGCCTCGGCGCCGCCGTGTATGGCACAGCCACCAGAGGCAGCGGTATAAACTATGCTGTACGCGGCAAAACGTACAGTCCCAGCGGCTATGCAGGGTACTTCGAGGGAATGGTCTATGCCAGCGACAACGTCGGCATAGGCACAGAGACTCCAAACTATAAATTAGAAGTTAAAGCACCCACCAACCATGCCTTAAAATTATCCACAGAAAGCGCAAACAGCAATGTAGACATTCAGGCAGGACCAACAGGTTCCGGCAGTATGAGGCTCAACGTGTTCGGCGGTGCAAATGCGATTACATTTAACGTTAATAACATTGAGAAGCTCCGAATGAATTCAAACGGTGATATTGGTATCGGCACGGCAAGTCCGGGTGCAAGATTGGAAGTAAATGGCCAGGTCAAAGTTACCGGCGGCTCACCCGGAGCAGGCAAAGTCCTGACATCAGATGCCGGCGGCCTTGCAAGCTGGCAAACGCCCGCCGCCGCCGCTGACAGCGACTGGCAAGTTTCCGGTGTTGATATGTATTCAATCCCGTCCGGCAACGTTGGTATCGGAACTACAACTCCGGATGCAAAGCTGGAAGTTGCGGGCGATGTTAAAATCAGTGGGTCAAGCTCTGGCGGTACTATTACTGTCACCAATAGCGATGCCTCCGGCTACGGTGTCTATGGTGCGGCGACAACCGGCGGGGACGTAACGAACTACGGAGGGTATTTCGAGTCGCCGAGCAAATTTGGAGGCGGCGTTTATGGCCTGGCTACGAATAGCTACGGCGGCAAAGGCCTTTGGGGCAAGGCTACAGGAGATGCCGGGATAGGGGTGTACGGAGAAACGGACGGGAACATCAACCCTGCTGTCATGGGCGTTGCCTCGAACTCATCGGGCGGAAAGGGCGTTTTTGGCAAAGCTCTCGGCGCTTCCGGCGTCGGGGTCTATGGTGAGGCGACCGCGGCCAGCGGAACAAATTACGGCGTTTACGGTACGACAAACAGCCCCACCGGCTACGCCGGTTACTTTAACGGAGACGTCAAGGTCACGGGTGCAGGGAACGGTCTGGTTTTCCCGGATGGAACCAAACAAACCACGGCGGCGAAGGTCTACTTTTTTGTCAAGCGTGACACCAGCTACACCGCCCCCACAACGCCGGAGCATCCCGAATGTGTAGTTGCATTTGACAGCAACTCCACAGTCTGGGACAATGAAGGTGGAGGTTTTCATCAGGCATCAAGCGAATTTGTTGCGCCGGTATCCGGCGTTTACAGCTTCAACGGACGTGTTAAGCTTTCAGGAGTGTGGGAAGGAGATCTCACCTATGTCGAACTTCATGCAGGTTCGAGGTATTATTCAGGCTCGCGAAAACACGCTGATAGCATGGTAGATATGGTGGATATAACTACTATAGTGCACCTTGATGCCGGAGATGCTGTTAGACTTCGTGTATATGTTTTCCCCGGGCATGGCACACAGATATATGGATTTTCAGGAAACGAAGCTGATACTTATTTTAGTGGAGCGCAGCTATTTTAGCTGGCTGTGGAAAAGTTTGTATTGTGTGAACATAATACACGGAGCAAGCTTTTAGTTTACCGCCACCCGGACAGGAATGAAAAACGAGGATTTAATAGGGGCCAATCTGGCAGAAAGGCGGTGTGTTACATGCTGATTATGTTTTTGGGCCGGGATATGAGCTGGAATCTATTGATAAACATTCAGAATTTATGTGGCAGAACAAGCACCTTCCTGCGATTCCAAAAGCGATGACCGATGAGAATGGTCGGGAAATCGTTGAAGTCGGTGCCCATCGCAGGGGTATTGTTGAAGAACTGGAGAAGGCACATATTTATATTGACCAGCTTCACAAACAAAATATGGAATTGGAAACAAGAATAGCAAAACTGGAAGCGACTGTTGCTCAGATGAGTATCGCACAGAAAGGAAAAATAAAATGAGAAACAGGTGGATTTCATTATTTGTTCTATTTTCGATAGTTGCAACAGGATACGCTGATTATAGTATTACCTGGAGTACGATAGACGGCGGCGGTGGTACGAGCAGCAGCGGGCAATATATAATCAGCGGCACCATAGGCCAGCACGATGCAGCATACTCGGCCGGCGGTGATTATGAACTTTTAGGCGGCTTCTGGCCCGGCGGGCCTTTGTGCTTTGTCGAGTTCGACGACTTTGCAAGATTCGCAGAATACTGGCTCGAAACGGGAAGTGACTTGCCTGCCGACCTGTATGAGGATGACACCGTCAACTTGCTTGATTTGGAAAAGTTCGTTGAAGACTGGCTCTATTACTGTCCTTACGCCTGGCCGTTAAAATAAGCCTTGCCACGCACAATAGAATATATCCTCAGGCACAAAAAGATTTAGGATTTAGACAGATGATTGACGGAGATTGGAAAACGCTCAGAGGAAAAAAATATTTAAGACGACGGGCAAACCATACTTAACCGAAAACTTTAACCTGAGTCACCTCTGCCGGAGGGAACTTATAAACTCCTTTTTGCTAAGATATTCTTTTCGTAACTTTTAATCTTATCTATCCATTTCGTTCCAATCGGAACGTCAGATTTCATGCAATAATAGTCCCATACAGCGCCGAATGGCATCGTCTTCAGTTCTTCCATAAGCGCAAGTCTTGTCGTAAGGTCACCGGAGGTTTCCGCCTCTTTCAATGTGTCGGTTGGTTCCAGCAACGCGAGCAAGAGGGCCTTAAGCATGCACCTTGTTCCAATGACCCATGCGGCAATCCTGTTTATACTTGCGTCGAAAAAATCAAGGCCGATGTGCACCCTGTCAAGGAAATCTCCTGCTACCAGTTCCCTTGCGAGTGACCTAAGCTCGTTATCAAGGATTACAACGTGGTCACTGTCCCATCGCACGCCTCTGCTGACGTGCAAAAGTATCTCATCAAGAAAGGTAAGTACCGACGATATCTTGTCGGAGACAACCTCTGTCGGATGGAAATGTCCCGTGTCCAGACAAAGCAGTAACTTATTCTCGACAGCATAACCAAGGTAAAAATCATAGGAGCCGACGACGTAACTTTCCGTGCCGATGCCGAAAAGTTTCGGTTCCGCCGCGTCGAGATTATATTTAGAATCGATTTTTTCAGCAAGTATCTCATCAAGTGATTTTCTCAACCGCTGTCTTGGCCCTTTGCGGTCAGCCGGGATGTCCTTGTATCCGTCCGGGACCCAGATATTTGTTACACATGCGCTTCCAAGTTCTCTACCGAAATACTCGCCGATTTTTCGGCATGCAATCCCGTGCTCGACCCAGAATTTGCGAATACCCTCGTCGCAACTTGCAAGAGTAAAACCGCTTTGGGCTTTAGGATGAGAGAAGAAAGTTCCATTGAAGTCCAGCTTCAAACCTTTTTCTTTAGCCCAGTCTATCCATGCCGAAAAATGCTTCGGCTCCAGCTCATTTCGGTAGATATGCTTGTTGCCGGTTTCGGCATAAATTGCGTGCAGATTCAGGCGGTGTCTGCCCGGTATCAGGCTCATCGCTTTTTCCAAATCCATTCTCAGCTCGTCGGCAGTCCGCGCCTTTCCCGGATATTCGCCGGTCGCCATTATACCGCCGCCGCTGAGTCCGTTCTTATTTTCGAATCCTCCCACGTCGTCACCCTGCCAGCAGTGCAGCGATATTGCTATTGTGCTTAGCTTCCGGATAGCCTCGTCGGTATCGACACCAATTTCAGCGTACTGTTGTTTTGCTAAATCATATCTCTGTTCTATCATAGCCGGCCCTGTTCATTAATATTTTGAATCAAATCCAGGAAATGTCTTTTATAATTATCAACGTCGAGGCCTTCCACCTTTTTAACAAGTTGTTTTTCAATTTCAATATCGACGTCAAGCTCATCCGGGCTCCTGCCCTGTAATGCGGCAAGCGCAAGAATAGCAGCTCCAAGAGCCGTAGCCTCGTTTATGTTCGTTTTGTATACCTTACTTTGCGGATAGAATGCCGTCAGGAGCATGAGATAAGATTCGTTCTGCCTGAATCCGCCTTCAACGAATATCTGTCCGCCGTCCTGATAACCAGCCGCCTCCAATGCGCAGGAGGTCTGAATGGCAAGTGAGCTATTCAAAACAGCAGTCGAAAGTTCATAATTGTCCGCGAAGGAAGGTTTGTCCTGCATAGACCGGAACCGCTCGAGTGACACGCGTTTATCGCCGCCTATCAAAGCCGGTCTGGATAAAGGAAACAGGCCGACACCCTGTACGACGGAAGGTAAAATAAATTCACGGCACTTTTCAAACAGTGAATTATAAAGCTCATAAACAAAAACCTGCTGTTCACTTCTTTTATGAATAGCTGTAAAGAGCTTTGTATAAGTTTCGTACTCAAGACCGCCCATAAAGACCGAAGTTTTGACAGGCCTGCCGAAAACATCCTGATTATAAAATACATTCCTGCCGAACTCCTGAGGTTTGAAAGATATACTTTTGGCAGGCTTCATAGCTACGCACCATGTACCTGTCGAATTCAAAACAAAGTTATCTTTTTCCGTGATTAAAAAAGGCAGCAGACTTGCATTCGAATCATGAACACCAACCGTGACAATACAATCGGCAGACAGGCCGCATTGTTCGGCAATCCGCCCAGTTACGGTGCCGAGTATGTCCCAGGGGGCGCAAATTTTTTCGGGAAGTTTTTCTATGAGTCCGAGCTTTTTTGCAACGTCTGAATATGTATTGTTTTTATGGTCGTAGAGATACGTGTGACAGCCGAGCATTGTGGATTCAGCGGCAACGTTGCCCGTGAGCCGGAATCCGAAATACTGCGGATAAAAAAGGATATGCTTTGTTTTCTCCATCCGGTCAGGAAAATTTTTCCTCAAATAATATAGTATCTTGGCGAAGTTTATCATTTCACCTATTTCAGCGGTAGCCGTTTGCAATTGCAGCTCCATTCTGTCACCGAATTCATTAAAAAACGCATCGCAGAATTGATGGTCAGGCTCGTTCGTGTATGCAAGCGGCGGACAGGTGATGTCCCCATTCGAATCGACACATACACCCATTGCTCCGTGAGTTGTTATAGATATCGCTGAAATGGAATAACAGCCCGAAAAAAATTTCAGCCTGTCAAGGAACCATTCAAAAACGGCCTGCGGCTGCTCGAGCTTGAGACCTGCCTGGTCGGTCAATTCTCCGATGTCCTTCGATTCCTTTTCAAGAATCCTGAGATGCCTGTCAAAAACGAGGACCTTTTTATTGGTCTTGCCGACATCCAATACAATAATCGCGCGGGTCTTCACCTGATGATACTCCACGACGAATCATAGGCCGGTTTCTGTCTCAAGGATAGATTTGTCGTAATCAAGGTCAAAGCGTTCGGCAAGAGCCAAGAGCTGCTGGTCGCTTAAGACGGATTTGACCCCTCCGGCGGCCTTGGCTGTGAGATATATCTGGGCGGCCTTTTCGGCAACATGAATTCTGCCCATGGCCTCGTCAGGGTCTTTGCCGGTCCCAAAGATGCCGTGATGCTGCCAGACTGCCATAGGTCTTTTTTGCAAGGCCTTTGCCGTTTCTTCGCCAATCTCAATACTGCCCGGCACAAGCCAGCCAATAAATTCTATCCCCTTTGGGAAAACAACGATGCTTTCAGTCTGCATCTGCCACAGCAGCTTACTGAGTTTTTCGGAGGTAAGCTCTTCGACGAAAGTTAGCGTGATAAGATTCGTTGCGTGATTGTGTATTACAACTCTTCTGCCGGACTCTTTAATTAACGAATGGCTGCTCAGGTGGGCGAAAAGTTCAGAAGTTGGACTCGCACCTTTTGTAAAACCGCCGACAACAGTGTATGCAGAACCTTTGTCGTTGAGCCTGATAAAACCGAAATTTTCCAGCGGTGCAAATTCGATGTTTCTCAGGAATTTACCTTTGCCTGAAATAAGAAATACGTCGTTTGCAAGGTTAGCGTACTCAGCCGGAAAATCAAACCAGTCACCTTTTATATTTTCTGTAAGCGATGCCTTTTCTTCTTCATCGAGTCTGACGCTTATATTGCCCCCGTTTGCTTCTATCCAGCCTTTGCCCCACATATCAAGGGTGACACGAGTAACTGTCTTTATTAAATGCTCACAGTCCATTATTTTTTTTGGATTATTAAACAATTTATATAATTACTGCCACTGTCAGGACTTTTTTGCAGTATGCCATATTGTTGCGGTAACAAACCAGATGACCGTCGAAATCATCATATAAAGCTTGACCTGCTGCAGTTCCATTCGGCCTGCAAGGAACAATAACGCAGAGCCGGTTAACACAATAAGCGACATCCATGATATTACCCTTGCGAGTATCATTATCATTTTTCCTCTTCCGGACGCACTTTCTTTTGATATAAAAAGCTCACTGTGATATACAGCAACGCCGCGATGAACCAACCGGGCAGAGAGACAAAAAATATTTGTATACCGGCATACTTAACCAGTATCAGGCAAATAACAACCGTGCAAATCCACGCAAGGCCGGCCGCCCAGTTAAATAACTTGCCGGACATCTCGGCGTAATTACTTTGCAGACCGAATTTCTTTATAAGCCGGAAATCTACAAAAATCACTGCTCCCATCGGCATCAGAATCATACCGTACAGCATAACAAAACCAAGCAGCTTCATCGCGATAGCAGGGAACAGGCCCATAATGGTAGCAAGCGCGCCTGTCAGCAGTGTCACTGTAAAACGCGGCGTCTTTGGTATTATAGCCTGAAATGCAAGACCCGCACGATAAATAGTCGGATTCGCAGTGGTCCAGCCTGCGATTATCACGCACAATAATCCGGCGATACCGGCAGCTTTATAAGCCATTGGGCCGGGCAGAACGTCTGTGTCGGCGGCATTGAGATGAAGCTGGTAGGCATAAAGAATAGAAGCGCATATCCACGCCATGTAATGGCCTACATACATACCAGCTCCCGATGCTATCGCATATTTGGATTTACGTGCGAAACGAAATACCGATAAATCAGCCATGCCGATATGCATTGCCATATTACAGAACCACGCAAAGAAGGTCACATGCCAGAATGTGAATTTTACCTGGCCCGGCAAAGGTGCGCCGCCTTTCCAGATATGTTCGCCGGCAAGCCGCCACAAGTCACCGGGACCTTTGATATCTGCCCCGGTCACATCGATAAACTGTTTCAAGCCGATAATTCCAAAGGTAAGAAAAACGAGCACCATCCAGGGCGCGGCAATGTTGGCGAACCTGGCGACCGCTTTATAACCGAAAGCTGCAACAACGGAAATAAGACCGCCGACTGCCAGTACCGCCAGCACCCATCCTGTACTGTTCGGGTAAAGGTCATTAAGACCGGGCATTGGAAACTTAAACCATACGCCGACTGCTGTTGCAGAAACAGTAATCATGGCCCCTGCAAGGAAACAGAACATCACTCCATTGGCAATGTTGTAAAGTGTCACCAGGTTTCTTCCGCATATCTTTTCGAGCTGGTAGTACAAAGTCAGCCGGGCCCGGACGGCGATAGGTGCACACAAAAACATCCAGCTTAGGACCGCCAGTGCGTTACCGACGAACAAACCCACAATCACATCGAACACACTGACCCCAGCGGCGACGAACAAAGGCCCTATCATCAGTTCAGTCCCGGCGCAGTGCTCGCCTGCGTACATCCCTACAAAGTCCCTGAAACCTAATAAAGCACTTTGAGGGACCGGCTGACGTTCATACTCATCATGTGAATGCTTCTGTTCCTGCTCGTTTGCCATTCTCAACTTCCTTATGTCCTGCCGGCGGCGCCGCCAATGCCGCGATAATATCAAAATTCTCTTTCGAACGCAAAACCAGAATTTAACATCTTATTAACGCAGACTTCTTAGATTCCCCGGTTCTAAAAAGTTTATCTGTCACAAAATCAACGATAATCAGTGTAATCTGCGATTATAAAAAAGGCCCCGGCGTTGCCGCCAAGGCCAATAGGTTTCGTAAGGAATCTCTTACCTTAACAGGGCACTACATTAGTTGCACAAGGCCCCTTTTTGCCTTGCCCAACCTCGAAATCAACGCTCTGGCCTTCGTCAAG
>Ga0315549_1001927_pt1 | contig 20758 bp, 7 predicted proteins | sample SalMarSW160200MG_FD_203101 | JGI IMG/M metagenome (GOLD analysis project Ga0315549, IMG submission 203101) | Salt marsh sediment microbial communities from the Plum Island Ecosystem LTER, Massachusetts, United States - Salt Marsh Sediment SW1601-200 ... | reverse complement strand
CACCACCAGCAGTGCTTGAGGTGGTCAGGTTATACCGGTCTATGGCAAAGTTGGCTACGATGGAGTAGTTCCCATTCATGGTTATGTTCGTCGTCGCTGAGTTAACATTAGCTATCGTCCCTACATCCCCGGTCCAGTTCACAAAGTGATAACCACTATCAGCCGTAGCCACAAGGTTTACCCCCGTCCCAGCATCATACACGAACACGCCTTCCCCTGGTGTCGTTACATTACCTCCAGATGTACTGGAGATGGTCAGGTCATATCGCTCTATGGCGAAGTTGGCCACGATGGAATAGTTACCTTCCATGGTTATGTTCGTCGTCGCTGAATTAACATTGGCTATCGTACCCACAGCGCCAGTCCAGTTGACAAAGCTATAGTTGGCATCTGCCGTAGCATCAAGACCTACCACTGTGCCATGCTCGTAGGTGTACACACCCTCTCCTGGTATGGTCACATTTCCACCAGACGTGCTGGATATGGTCAAGTCATACCGGCTTACAGCAAAGTTGGCCACAATTGAGTAGTTTCCAGTCATGGTTATAGTTGTATTTGCCAGGTTAACATTGGCTATCGTACCCACAGCGCCAGTCCAGTTGACAAAGCTATAGTTGGCATCTGCCGTAGCATCAAGACCTACCACCGTGCCATGCTCATAAGGACCAAATTCACCCTCTCCAGGTATAGTCACATTGCCTCCACCGCTGCTTGATATCGTCAGGTTATAGGTTTCCGGCGGTAGTTCCACGAAATTGGCCACAACGGAATAATTCCCGATCATGGTTATGGTGGTATTGGCAACATTGGGATTGGCTATGTTGCCAGTATCTCCCGTCCAGTTGACAAAGGTATAGCTGGCATCTGCCGTGGCATCAAGACCTACCACCGTACCACCATCATAGGTGAACACACCCTCCCCTGGTGTCGTTACATTACCTCCAGACGTGCTCGAGATCGTCAGGTCATATCGGTTTATCACAAAGTTGGCCACTATGGAGTAGTCTCCATTCATGGTTATCGTGGTTGAAGCAGCATCAACATTAGCTATCGTCCCTACATCCCCCGTCCAGTTCACAAAGTCACATCCTGAATCCGCCGTGGCCACAAGGTCTACCACCGTACCAGCATCATAGGTGAACACACCCTCCCCTGGTGTCGTTACGTTACCTCCAGACGTGCTCAAGATGGTTAAGTCATATCGATCTATGGCAAAGTTCGCCATTATGGAATAGTTACCTTCCATGGTTATATTCGTCGTCGCTGAATTAACATTAGCTATCGTCCCTACATCTCCGGTCCAGTTCACAAAGTGATAGTTGGCATCTGCCGTAGCTACCAGGTCCACTACCTCACTGGCATTATACGTGTATGTCCCCTCTCCCGGCGTCGTTACACTACCTCCAGCAGTGCTTGATATCGTCAGGTTGTATGTTACCGGCGGTAGCTCCTCAAAGTTCGCCACGATGGTATAGTTACCTTCCATGGTTATGTTCGTCGTCGCTGAGTTCTCATCTGCTATCGTCCCTACATCTCCGGTCCAGTTCACAAAGTGATAGTTGGCATCTGCCGTGGCCACTAGGTTTACCACCGTACCAGCATCATAGGTGTATGTCCCCTCACCAGGCGTGGTTACACCACCACCAGCAGTGCTTGAGGTGGTCAGGTTATACCGGTCTATGGCAAAGTTGGCTACGATGGAGTAGTTCCCATTCATGGTTATGTTCGTCGTCGCTGAGTTAACATTAGCTATCGTCCCTACATCTCCGGTCCAGTTCACAAAGTGATAGTTGGCATCTGCCGTAGCCGCAAGGTCTACCACCGTACCAGCATCATAGGTGTATGTCCCCTCACCAGGCGTGGTTACACTACCACCAGCAGTGCTTAAGGTTGTTAGGTCATATCGGTCTATGGCGAAGTTCGCTACGATGGAGTAGTTCCCATTCATGGTGATGTTCGTCATCGCTGAGTTAGCATTAGCTATCGTCCCTACATCTCCGGTCCAGTTCACAAAGTGATAATTGGCATCTGCCGTAGCCACAAGGTTTACCACCGTACCAGCATCATAGGTGAACATACCCTCTCCTGGTGCCGTTACACTCCCTCCAGCAGTGCTGGATATAGTCAGGCCATAGCGGCTTATGGCAAAGTTGGCCACGATGGAGTAGTTCCCATTCATGGTTATGTTCGTCGTCGCTGAATCCACATCAGCTATCGTCCCCACATCTCCGGTCCAGCTCACAAAGTGATAGTTGGCATCGGGCGTGGCCACGAGGTCTACCACCGTGCCATGCTCATAGGTGAACACCCCCTCTCCCGGTGTCGTTACATTACCTCCATCACTGCTCGAGATGGTCAGGTCATATCGGTTTATGGCAAAATTGGCTACGATAGAGTAGTCTCCATTCATGGTTATTGTCGTAGAGGCAGCATCAACATTAGCTATCGCCCCCACATCCCCGGTCCAGTTCACAAAGTGATAACCACTATCAGCCGTAGCCACCAGGTTTACCACCGTGCCAGCATCATACGTGAACATACCTTCCCCTGGCGTGGTTACACTACCTCCAGACGTGCTGGATATAGTCAGGTCATATCGGTTTATGGCAAAGTTCGCCATGATGGAATAGTCTCCATCCATGGTTATGGTGGTTGAGGCAGCATCAACATTAGCTATCGTGCCCGTAGCCCCAGTCCAGTTCACAAAGTGATAGTTGGCATCAGGCGTAGCTACAAGACTTACCACAGCGCCAGCATCATAGGGGAACACACCCTCTCCCGGTGTGGTCACATTCCCACCTGAGGTGCTGGAGATGGTCAGGTTATATCGGTCTATGGCGAAGTTCGCCACGATGGAGTAGTTTCCATTCATGGTTATCGTGGTGGAGGCAGCATCAACATTAGCTATCGTACCTACATCCCCGGTCCAGTTCACAAAGTGATAGTTGGCGTCCGGCGTAGCCACAAGGTCTACCACCGTACCAGCATCATAGGTGTATGTCCCCTCACCAGGCGTGGTTACACCACCACCAGTAGTGCTTGAGGTGGTCAGGTTATACCGCTCTATGACAGCCTTCACCGCGATGTAATTAGTCTTGGACTCGGTATCAGAGCCACACTCATTGCCGACGGTCAAGTTGACGGTGTAGTTGCCTGCAGTGGAGTATTGGTGGATTGGGTTTTGGTCTGTGCTTGTGTTGCTATCTCCGAAGTCCCAGCTCCAACTAGTCGGATTCCCTATGGATAAGTCAGTGAATTGGACTGGGGTATTTACATAGGGGTTGGTGTTATTGGCGGTGAAGCTAGCTACTGGAGCAGCCGTTACGGTGATGTTTGTCTCCGGGAACACTTCGCTTGCCGGGCTGCCCTGATAATTGGTGTAGTTTACCCTCGTGTTGGGATATACATCCACTAACTGATAGCCGGGGTAATCAAAAGTTACATTGAAGGTTATGGTCCTGGTATCGTTTATGATGATGGAACCTAATCCCCATGTTAAGTTCTGACCAGTTATTGAATCTGGTGAGGGAACAGCACTTCCAGCTACATAATTCACATCGGTGGGCAAAACCTCGGTGACAACGACATCGGTGCCAGCTATGTTGCACAACCCTTCGGCGATCTGGCGATATATATCTTCCAGGTCACTTGATTCTGGCGCATAGTAATAGTCTCCACCGGTTATATTGGCGATACTCTCCATCGTAGCATTATCAGCCTCAGTTCCCAGTCCAATGGTGTAAATGACAATGTTCCTGTCAGCGGCCTCTTGTGCTGCTGCCAATGCTTCAGCTATAGCATGCCACCATGGAATGTTCGGTTTCCCATCGGAAAGTAGAATCTGAGCATAAACGGTGGGCGGCCGATTCCTGCCATTATCAATAAGCTCCGTGTTAGCCGCACGAATACCTCTGGCTATAGCGGTCCAACCACCGGCAGTCAAGCTATCTATGGAACTATTTATCGCTGACTGATCAAAGGTCAGGTTGTGGTCTAATGTTGCGTGGGTCGAATAGGATACCAGCCCCGAGCGGTCCGTCGTGGAATTGAGTAAGCCCACGAAAGTTTTGGCAGCAGATTTAGCATCAGTGAGCTTGTGTCCTTGCATCGACCCTGAGCAGTCGATGACGAGCATAACGTCCAGAGGAACGTGCCCCCCCACTGCCTCGCCAGCGCCGGTAACGTTGAGGGTTACCGTTGCCTGGTCACTTATGCAAATAGTCTCTGGGGATACGCTCTTGGTAACCTCAAGATGCGGTGGCTCACAATCACCAGCCAGCACTGCTCCGCTCGCAGCGGGCAGCACCATAGCGACAAGAATGAGAACACTGAGTAGCGAAAACGCTATTCGTTTCACATGAAACCCCCCGCGCCTATAGTACCCTATGGTACTTTAGTCGTAGTACCTTTGTATATTGTACGTCGCCGTGTCAGAAATTGCAAGTTCAATTTAGTTACCTTTACTTGCATTTAGTTCCAAATCGTTCCCTTTTTTTCGAGTTTTTCCATCGTCATTGCGGTGAGCTGAAACCCCGAGTGCAGCGAAGGGGCCAAGGCGCGGCAATCCCGGTGGGGCATGAGATTGCTTCGTCGCTGCCACTCCTCGCAATGACAGAAGGGAGGCGTGCCTCACAATGACAAAGTTGTTTAGAAATGTAGTGCGAGGCTTTAGCCTCGTGCGCACGACCCTGAAGGGTCGCACTACAAAAGGAGGGTGTGCCTTTTTTAGTTGTCATTGCTGGCCCTCTTTTCTTTGTCATTGCGAGCGAAGCGTGGCAATCTCGGTGGGGCATGGGATTGCGGAGCCTGTTCCGAGTGAAACGAGGAATCTCGCTTCGCCTCCGGATTTTGTAGTTGCCTGATTCATCAGGCACAATTGCCCAATAAATTGGGCAACTACATTCTTAAACCGAGATTGCTTCGTCGCTAACGCTCCTCGCAATGACAGAAGGCGGACGTACCTCGCAATGACAAAAGAGGCTGTGTCATTGCGAGCGTAGCGCGGCAATCTCGGTGGGGTATGAAAGAGCAATCAGCAGTCAGCGGTTACCTAATGACTGATGGCTGATAGCTGATAGCTGCTAAATTGAACTTTGAGTTTAGATATTTGGATTTGTTTAGGATTTAGTGCTTTGAGTTTAGGATTTCCCTTCAGGGCTGGAGATTGCTTCGTCGCTGCCGCTCCTCGCAATGACGGACAGGAGAAGCTGCCAAACAATCTATGCCGCTCTTCTTCGCCGCAGGAAGTAAGCCAGAAGCACAACAGCAACGACCCCGACTACTATCACCCACCAGTATCGGTTGAGCCATGGTTGTGACGGTGGGCCTATTCCTCCCACACTTAAACTGACCGGAACCGTCTGCGGACTATTGCTTGCCCCGTCAGCAGTTATGGTGATATTGGCAGAATAATCCCCGGCAGACATACCCGTTGTATCAACCGATACAGCTACTGTATCATGCTCGCCTGTGGAGCTGCCACTTGTGGGATTCTGGCTAAGCCACGCAGCATTATCATTCAGCGTCCAGTTAAGCGTATCAACGCCGGAATTCCAAATCTCAAGCGTCTTGTTTGCGGGGGTTGAACCTCCCTCAACAGCAGTGAAGCTAAGACTTTCGGGGCTGAAGGATATCTGTGGCGCTGCCGAGCTAATATGCAGACTAACGAGGACTGTCCGCGGGCTATTGCTTGCCTCATCAGCCGTTATGGTGATACTGGCGGAATAATCCCCCACAGACATTCCTGCTGTATCAACCGATACGGCTACTGTATCATGCTCGCCTGTGGAGCTGCCGCTTGTGGAATCCTCGCTGAGCCACTCAGCATCATCACTCAGCGTCCAGTGAAGCGTATCAATGCCTGAGTTCCAAATCTCAAGCGTCTTGTCTGCCGGCGTTGAACCTCCTTCAACAGCAGTGAAGCTAAGACTTCCAGGCTTGAAGGATATCTGTGGCGCTGCTGGCGGCGGGCCTGCTCCTCCTATATGTAAACTAACCGAAACTGTCCGCGGGCTATTGCTCGCCCCATCAGCGGTTATGGTGATGCTGGCGGAATAGTCCCCGGCGGACATCCCTGCTGTATCAACCGATACGACTGCTGCATCATGCTCGCTGGTGGAGTTGCCGCTTGTGGGATTCTCGCTAAGCCATGCAGCATCATCACTCAGCGCCCAGTTGAGTGTCCCTCCACCCGAGTTCCATATCTCAAGCGTTCTATCTGCGGAGGCTGAGCCTCCTTCAACAGCACTGAAGGTAAGACTTTCAGGGTTGAAGGATATCTCCGGCGGTGGGCCAATATACAGGCTAACAGGGACTGTCCGCGGGCTATTGCTCGCCCCATCAGCGGTTATGGTGATGTTGGTGGAATAATCCCCATCCGACATACCCGTTATATCCACCGATACAGCTACTGTATCATGCTCGCCGGTGGAGCTCCCGCTTGTGGAATCCTCGCTGAGCCACACAGCGTCATCACTCAGCGTCCAGCTAATTGTATCAACTCCTGAATTCCAAATCTCCAGCGTCTCGCTTGCCGGGTTTGCGCCTCCGTGGGTAGCACTAAAGCTGAAGCTTGTCGGGCTACTGCAGATAATCGGCGTGGTGGGTACACCGACCTCCACTTCAAAATCACCCGTTATGTTCTCATCGTAAGGTCCTTCACCGGCAAGATAGTATTCCAGAGAGCCACTGAAGGTATGAATTCCTGCTGAGGCGTCGCAGGGAACGATAACTTTGTACACCGCGATAAAGTCAGCGTCCTTAGCATAGGGCCCATACCACAAAAACTCAGCTCTATTGCCCGTAGCTTTAACAAATTGGGCATTCGGGGTACACCACGTTCTATCAACGGTCACCTCCCAACCATCAGGGGCATTATCGGTCAGACCGATGGAATTGAAGTTATCCGCGGGCGAAGTAAAGGTCACGGTGACATCAAATGTCTCCGCCCTTTGCACTGCATCAGGCAGAACCCTGTCTGGATTGACTTCTTGCCCCAGAGCCATGTCCACAGGCATGAGCGCAACCGCCATCAATGCCACTATAGTAACGAACGCTGCAAGCAATCTCATTTTCTCCATTATACCACCTTCCATTTTTCAATTATACCACCACCTGTACTCGATTCAAAAGATGGGAGGAGTTGCCAAACAATCTATGCACCTGTTCTTCGCCGCAGGAAGTAAGCTAAAAGCGCAACAGCAACGATCCCAACTACTACCACCCACCAGTATTGGCTGAGCCACGGTTGCGGTGGTGGGCCTGCTCCTCCTATATGTAAACTAACCGGAATTATCTGTGGACTGTTACTTGCTCCATCAGCGGTTATGGTGATGCTGGCCGAATAATCGCCGTCAAACATTCCCGTTGTACTCACCGATACAACCACCGTATCATGTTCGCCGGTGGAGCTGCCGCTTGTGGGACTCTCACTGAGCCAGACAGCATTATCACCCAAAGACCAGTTGAGCATGCCACAGCCTGAGTTCCAGATCTCCAGCGTCTTGTTTTCAGTGTTTGAACCACTCTGGGTGCTACTGAAATTCGCCGGGCTGTGGGAGATAGCCGCGATGGCAGTCAAACCAGCCTCCAGTTCACAATCTCCCATTATGTTCTCCCAATTTTTACTGCCATTCCCGATATAATAAGAGAGAAAAATCTCATAAGGACTAAGGTTGAAGCTATGACTTCCCGGAGAGGCATCACAGGGAACGGTAACCTTATACATCACAGTAAAGTCAACACCCTTATCATACGGCCCATACCAGATGAGCGACGCTCGAGCGCCGGTAGCTTTAACGAACTCAGCATTCGGTGTGCACCACGCTGCATCAACGGTCACATTCCAGCCATCGGGGGCAGTGTCACGCAAAGCGATGGAGTTGAATTCATCGGCAGGAGCAGTGAAGGTCACGGTGACATCGAATGTCTCTCCTCGCTGCACGGTAGCAGGCAGAACCCTCGTGGCATTCCCTCCCTGCCCTAAAGCTATATTTAGGGGCATGAGGACAGCAGCCATCAATGCCACTACAGTAACAAACGCGACACAGAATCTCATCTTCTCGATTATAACAACTAACCCCCTTCCAGCGGAAGGGATAAACAATATTAAAAATCAAACATAAAAAGTCAAAATGACAGTTCAGTAGCTTTCAGCTTTCAGCTATTAGGTAACTGCTGACTGCTGACCGCTGATTACTGACGGCTCTTTCATTTTTGCTCTGTCATTTTGCCCTTTGATTTTTGAGTTTTGACTTTCTCTGAGGTGTCCACCATCTATCTGAACTACATCAGGGGGCTGGCTGAATCCCCTAGCTACCCAACTTTATGCTGGATATTGCCAGGAATGAATGGAATCCATGGCCTTCCACTCCTCAATACCCCACCCTGGATGAGCCGCCGGTGGGAATAGCCACAAATTCACACTCTTCTGAGCGTAGGACCTATCGCACGCCCTGGGGATAAGCCCATAGTTACCTTCGAAGCCAAACACGTAGCCCGCGGCTAATAGCTCGGGCGTTGTCAGGTCTATGTAACAGGGAGGTAACATAGGCATGCCGATGATGTTTATCTCATAATACCTGGCTTTGGTGGCGAGAAGCCAGTACTCCCCGGTTTCATTGACCATTATGGTGAAGTTCGGGGTGCTTATATCACTTCCCACTGCTCCAGCAGTTTCTTTATACAGCGAAACATTTACCTCAGCTAGCGGGTCAGTATTGACATCACGCGTCTCTCCCACCATATCGCCGGGGACTGTCACCACTACCTCATAATCTCCCATTATGCACGTTGTATACGGTCCATCCTCGCCAAAGTAATATCCAAGCGAGCCATTGGGACAGTCGTTGTAGGGGAAGAAATGACTCCCTGGTGCGGCAGTGGTGGGCACAGTTACCTTATACCATGCGGTAAAGCTAGTACCCTTATCATAGGGCCCAAACCAGAAAATCTCCGCTTTATTCCCGGTACCCTTAATTTCATCGGCATTCGGCGAACACCACGTTGCATTAACCTCAACCTCAAAACCAGTGGGGGCAATGTCAGTGAGACCAATAGCACAGAAGTTATTTAAAGGTGAAGTCCAATTAACAATGACATCAAATATATCCCCGGGATACAGCTCGTTCGGCAGCCTCAGTGTTTCATCGATCCATCTAGTAACATCGATAACGATTGTCTCCTTAATCTCCAGGGTTACCGGAATCCTCCACGTAGCATTGATTGCCTCGATGGAGATACTGGCATTGTACATTCCTGTCGCCAATCCCGCTATTTCAACAGATACCTGTACATAATCATGCTCATTTGCGACAAGGCTGCCGCCGGTGGGATTCTCGCTAAGCCAGGCAGCATCATCATAGATATACCAGTTGACAGTCTCCTGTTTTAAATTCCATATGTCCAACATCTGGCTCGGCGGATTTGCTTCTCCTTCGGTAGCATTGAAGCTGAAGTTCGTCGGGCTAAACGAGATATCTGGCAAAATGACTTCTACCTGGCAATTACCGGTTATGTTTTCGCCATAAGGTCCTCCACCGTCAAGATAATATCCAAGGCTGCCTGCAAAGGTATGCGCTCCCAGCTCGGCATCATGGGGAACAGTCACCTTATATACTGCGGCGAATGCAGTGCCAGTGCTGAATGTCCCGGTCCAGGATATCACCGCCTGGTTGCCGGTAGCTTGAACTGCGTCAGCTTTAGGAGTGCTCCATGCCTCATCGACAATCACAGTCCAACCATCAGGAACACGGTCAACGACGGAGATGGAATTGAAGTTATCCGTAAATGAGACGAAGGTCACGGTAACATCGAACGTCGCCCCTCTTTGAACACTATCGGGCAGAACCCTGGCGGGATTGGCTTGCTGCGCCAGAGCTGTGCCCACAGGAGCAAGAAGGAATATCAATGCGAGAACGGCAAGAATAGAAAACGACTTCCACGCTTTAATCGTCCCTGCACCTCCCCATTATTATAGTTTTCGAGAATATCCAGAACCTTAGTCCTGGTACCTTTGTATATTCTACATCGCCGTGTGGAAAACATCAAGTCTCGCCTGGTTAACTTTAGTTACATTTAGTTGCATTTTTCTCCACTCTTTCGGTTTTGGTCACTAATAGGAAATGTTTCTGCTGTCAGTTTGAGATTGCTTCGGCACGAAGTGCCTCGCAATGACAAAGGGGGGGGTGTCATTGCGCCCCTTTTTTGTTGCCATTTAATAACAACCAGCCCCCTCCCATCAGAAGGGGGCTGGTTACATCCATCTACCTACCCAGCTTCAGCTAGAAAGCTGCCACTCAGGATGTGGTACCTCTTAATATCCTTGCAGGGGTCCTGCCAGACCAAAGTTGCCGGCAAGCAGGGAGAAGTCCAGAATAGTAATAGCATTATTGCGGTCGAAGTCGCAATTGGGATTACCAGGAGGTGATGTCCCGAAGCAAGCGGCAAGCTTGGAGAAGTCCAGGATAGTAATAGCATCGTTGCCATCGGAATCACCCTCACGTGTCTCACCAAAGTCGACCACAGTGGTAATACCATTAGTTAGCGTTACACTGGTGCTCAGCTCGCTCAAGGCGGTGCAGTTCTTAATCCCGATATCGTAGGTCCCGGGAGTAAGACCGGTCATGGTGAAAACCCCGTTATTGTCGGTGGTGGCAGTGCCGCTCCATAGCTCGTTGTTGAGATTGCCAGGCTCGAAGGCTCTCACCGTAAACGGCTCTATCCACCTGGCATCAGGAGCGGTGCCCCTTGACTTGAAGCTAACATGCCCTTCCAGGGTAGCACCGGCAATCGGTGAGACGGCAACCGCGTACTCTATCTCAGTATATACCGGAAGGCCCGGCTCGTACGGTCCATCAAGCACCGGGTCACCCCAGTTCTGACCTTCGAAGTTGTAGAAATCGAGGAGATCCTTGTCCGCGGCATACTCTGGCAGGCCCCAGATGCCGCCGGGGCTCGGAGAGGGGGCAACAGAATAGATGTCGTGGGAGACAAACCAGGTATCGTTATGCACACCGGGACCATGGGGATAAGGAGGGTGAGGCGGTGACGGCGGCAGTACTATACCCACTCCTGTCGCCTCGGCGTTATCAAAATAGGGGTCACTCAGGCCAAGCAGCCAGGCATTCGAGTTCACTCCAGCGCAGGTGACATAGTGGCCGCCAAAGCGCCACCAGAAAGCCTCGGGATTGTAAGGATCATCATAAGTCTGCCAGAAGCCGAGAAGCAGTATTACATCCTCGCACCTCTCCACCTCCTCCTCAATCCAGTCGAACTCCGGTATTGGCACTGTCACCTCATAGTAATCGTCAGCATAGCCGGTGGCATTGAGGTAGTCCTCTATCCCCTGTTCCATGTCGTAGACGTTGGTGCCGGTCGAGGGATTGGTATTCATAAACGCTGCCAGGTCGTTAACCAGCGGCTCCACGTTCAGGGGGTCATGGTCGTCCCACGGACCGTAGGCTGTCACCAGACCGTAGTTATCATTGATGGCGGGTGGCGGGACAGGGGCAGGCTCCTCCCTGGAATCGAAATACCACAGGGAGTTAGCCACTGCCACCGGTCCGCAAAAGGTCCAACGCCCCGACATGGGGTCGAACCAGCCATCCTGCTTCTGGTCGAAGTCAGGCATGCCGCTCAGGGCGTAGTCAGTCCAGTTGCCCGGCTTCCAGTACCATTCTTCCGGCACCTCTTCCTCTATCCATATCTGCCAGTCCTCGGTTTCACCGCAGGCGAACAGCCCTGTGCCGTTCCACGGAACGGTAACCGGGGTCCTGGTCAGCGTAAGTCTGAGCCATGTTTGCCCAACGGTTGCCCCCACAGTTGAGAACGAATTGGACACAAAGGTGCCCTCGTCAGGACCAGGCAGGTTTATCGCCTGATTTTGAACCACGTGCTCTGAAGGCTGATTCCAGGTGCCATCCCCATTCAGGTCAATCAGAATATTAACAATGAGGTCGTCAGTGGTAATGAAGTTGGTCACCTCAAACGTGACCGTTGCCGTTGAGTCGCCTTCAGTCAGCATAGTGGTTACCAGGCCATCGCAGCAAGTATCCATATCAGTGACCCGGGCATCAAGCTCGAAGTCCTTGCAGTCTTGCCCGTACAAGCCCAGCCCAAGTAGTTCAGTGCTAGTAGGGCAATGCCGCGCGCCATCGCTGGCAAGGAGAGATGGATATGTCGGGTCTGCAGCATCGCCGAACTCCAGCGGCTGGTACATGTAGTTTTCCATGCAGTTGTTCTGCTCATTACTCTCGGCAACAACATCGTCGTTGTCGGCGCAGACCATAATCGTCACAGTGGTACCGCCGGGGCAGACTAACGGCCCGACGCCATTGCTGTAGCTCTCACCGGCCAGCAGTGGCGGGCAAGGGTCAGTTGCCACCAGCGTACCGTTAGCGTAAATGCACGTCGTGCTCGCACCAGCAGGTCCGGTACCATCGTTGAGCACGGTGTAGAATACCATGTACTCGCAGCCCATAACCTCCTCACCCTTGCTGTCGACTATGAGGTCAGGGTCTCCGGGAATCTCGGCGAAGTTTGCGGTTACCGTCTTGTTCTCATCCACAGTTACCGTGGTCGATGCCGCGGTGGGAGCGGCTATCTCGCTCATATTCGCCGTGGTCCAGTTCACGAACTGCCATCCGCCACCTGCTGTGGCGGTTATGTTTACCACCGTCCCCGCGGTGTAATTCTGAGCGCCTGCCGGCGGGGTTGTCGTTCCGGTGCCGTTCACCGCCATGGTCAGGGTATAAGTGGGTACTTCACCCGAGGTGCGCAGACGAATGGCGACATCCTCACCATAATTATACCCCACGTCGTACCAGCTCCAATTTGTGCCAGTGGGGCTGGTGTATGTGAGGTTGGTTTCACTCGGTCCGTACTGGTCTGTCGGCACAGGCCATTGCCAGGCGGCATCGGTGAACTTCACCACCACCATAACGGGGTCACCGGCGGTCAGCGCCAGCGGCGAACTCAAGTTCACTCCATGGTAGCCAGGTTCGCTGAAGCTGTAGTCCAACTGGCTGACCAGCAGGTTGCTCAGCGATTTCGTTGACACATCGAAGTCATCATAGATGTATACATCGATGTCAGTGGTGGCATCTACGGTCCAGAACTCCACGCGGGTAGCATAGGTATTGCTTGTCGGGGTGAAATTGCACAGTCCCCAGCCGGTGACATTCGTATATCCAACGTAGTCATTCTGGCAATCATCGTCGTAATACATGATGCTGCCGTTGTTATCATAGTCCTGCCAGTCGTACATGTATGAGGACCACTCGCCGATGCGGGCCGAGCCGTAGGCGATGGTAAAGTATCCGGCAGCACCCCAGGTATTGGCCCAGGAGTTCTTCACAATCCAGCAACCGGTGCCTCCGACATACGGCAGTGTGTCGTCCCAGCCAACAATCAGCACGGCATGGTTGGGGTCATACGGTCCTGTGTAGACCAGGTTATAGGCGCCATTATAGTTGGCGAATTCAGTCTGCCATGGCACATCATTGGAATCGCCAACATACAGGTGGGTATAAATCGGACCCTCTGTCCAAATATAGCTCTTCATCACGTCGACAGTGGGTGCCGACCAGGTCGATATGATTCTCCAGTCCAGCAGCGTCTTGTTATACGGACAGGTAGAGTTGCAAGCGCAATCGGTAATGTTATATGGGTCATCTGACTCCAGTACTATGCCTTTCTGGGAGAACAGGCTGGCAAGTATCTTGTAGTCTCCCCCGGCACAGCTGCCCCATGTGACATTCCATATGGGATCCATGGCACGCCAGTTGCATTCCTTGGCATTGTTCTCGGAGTAGTCGGGGCCGGGAGTAGCAGTGGCGGCAGTATCAATCAATACTCTGGATTCGACATTGCCAATCGCGGCAAAGGCGTAGCAGGCACCGCAGATGCCCTGGTTCTTCACCGAGGTGACTTTATTTGCTGGCGCACGCCAGTCAAATGCAGCCGGCGGCTGTCCCACCGGCGGCCCTCCAGCCAGAGAGCCACCAGACAATGCCTGCTCGCTGATATGGACAACGCCCGTCGTTGGTGCCAGAGCACCTGTCCCGTGCCCGTCTATCACCGGGGGCGGTTGGTACTGCGGCGGCGGCAGGCTTGGCGCCTCAGTTGGTACAGGTACAGGTGGAGGCGGGTCATCCGCCTGAACAGCTAAACCGCCGCTCATCGGCATCACACCGATGAGGAGCACGATAATACCGATAATAAATCCCAGCTTTTTTATAAATTCCAGTTTTCTCATTTCAACCTCCTTAAATCATTTGCCAAATTTTGCTTTTGTAAAAAATAACTTTGGTCACATTTCTTGGTTCAAGAGGTACTATTCCTCCATATTATTAATAAAATTTCCTTTCTTTTATCATTATCAATGTCCACCTCCTTCTCTGTCATCGAGGCACACCCCACCGGGATTGCCGCGCTTCGCTCGCAATGACAATGAAAAAGGGGCAATGACACACCCCCTTTTGTCATTGCGAGGCACCCCCCTCTCCTGTCATTGCGAGGCACCCCGGTGCCGAAGCAATCTCATGCCCATAACTAAAAAGGGGGGGCAATTCGCTCCCTCCTGTTATCACGAGCACACCTCCTTCGGTCATTCCACCGAACCAATCTCATGTCCCCCGGCGTCTAACCAGGAGAACCGCAGCCACGATAACGACTATAGCAACGACGATGCCAACTATCCCCCACACACCTATACCACCACCACCAACGACCTCTACCTGGAAATCTCCAGTGAGATTTTCCGAATAAGGTCCTTCAGAACCAGTATAATATTCCACAGAGCCATCGAAGGCATAAATCCCTGCCGGGGCACCATCATCCACAGTTACCTTATATAAGACACTAAATGTCGTACCGCTCTCATAGGGCCCATACCACAGGAACTCCGCTTTATTGCCGGTAGCTTTCACAAATTCGGCATTCGGGGTGCACCACGCTTTATCAAGTGTCACATCCCAGCCAGCGGGGCAAAGGTCAGTGAGGCCAATAGCATTGAAGGCATCGGCAGGCGAGGTGAAATTCACGGTGACATCAAATGTCTCCCCGCTGTGCACCGCGTCGGGCAAAGTCCTGCCCGGACTGGCTTCCTGCCCCAGGGCTATACCCAGCGGCATGAGGGCAACGAGCGCCACTATTGCTATACCAACAAATAAAATACTACGCGGTGCCATTTTTCAAATCCGGCGATATTCACTCATATTTACCAAAAAATTCTGCACAAAAAGCTGCCCTAATATCCCAGCAGGTCTCCACCCTCGCCAAAGTTGCTAGCAAGCAGGGAGAAGTCCATGATAGTAATAGCATCATTGCGGTCGAAGTCGCAATTGGGATTACCAGCAGGTGATGTCCCGAAACAAGCGGCAAGCATGGAGAAGTCCAAGATAGTAACAGCATCGTTGCCATCGGCATCACCCTCACGTGTCGTGCCAAAATCAACCACGGTGGGCATACCGGCACTCAGCGTTACATTGGTTTCCACCTCGCTCAAGCAGGTGCAGTTCTTAATTCCAATATCATATATGCCGACAACAACATCGGTAATGGTGAACACCCCGGTATCGTTGGTGGTCGCAACTCCTGTCCATACCGGCTGGCTCAAGTCCCCGGGCTGGAACAGCTTCACCACGAACGGCTCTATCCACCTATCATTGGGGGCATCGCCCCTTCCTGCGAAATTGACTGTCCCTTGCAGAGTGCCGGTTTCTCTGATATATAATTCGACGGGAATTATTTGCCCCGAGTTCCTCGCTTCAGGTGCCTCGATGCTTATGTTAGCGGTATAATTCCCGGCATCCATGCCCGATGTATTCACCGACACAGCCATGGAATTAGGCACATCGGTGCAACTGCCGTTTGTTGGGCTCATGCTGAACCAGGTCACATTGGTACCTGTTATGTTCGCTGTCCAGTTGAGCATGCACGGTGTCGAGCTCCATAGTTGCAGCGTCTGGTTTTGCGGGTTTTGCCCACCAAAAGCAGCATAGAAGCTAATGCTCGTCGGGTTGGATAAAATTGCCGGCGGAATAACCTGTACTTCATAATCCCCCGTTATATTCTCCGCGTAAGGTCCTCCATAGTCAATATAATAATAGAGAAAGCTCTCATAAGGACTAACATCAAAGCTGTGACTTCCCAGAGAGGCATTACAGGGAACGGTAACCTTATGCATCACAGTAAAGTTGGTGCCGTTAGGATATCCATCAGGATCAATCCAGGCGAGCGACGCTCGCGCGCCGACAGCCTGAGCATTATCGGCATTCGGTGTGCACCATGCGGCATTAACGGTCGCATTCCAGCCATCGGGGGCAGTGTCACGCAAAGCGATATCGACGAACACATCGGCAGGAGCAGTGAAGTTGATAGTGACCTCGAACGTCTCTCCTCTCTCCACTGTGTCAGGCAGAACTCTCGTGACATTGACTTCCTGACCCTGCCCTGAAGCTATATCCAGGGGCAGTACCATAATTGCCACCAGCAACACTGCGCTTAAAACTAACCCAAATAATAATCTCATTTCTTTAATTATAGCACTAACCCCCTTCCGAGTGGAAGGGGGTTAGTTGCATCTGGACTTAGACTACCTAGCCTTAGCTAGGGAATTGCCAGGAGTGAATGGAATCCAGTGCCTTCCACTCATCGATACCCCAATCGTTGATAACGTTCATATAGATATCATACTCAAGGGGCGGCGGGAATAGCCACAGATTCACACTCTTCTGAGCATACCACATGTCGCATGCTCTGGGGACAAGGCCATAGTTAGCTTCGAAGTCAAACACGTAGCCGTCGGCTAATAGCTCAGGCGTTGACAGGTTTATCCACTTGTCAGGTAACACGACCATGTCGCACATGTCTATGGTGTAATACAGGGCTTTGGCAGCGACCTGCCAGTACATCCCGGTTGTGATAGCGGTATTGCTGTAGTTCGGGGTACTATAATCACACCACAGATACCCCACACCATCTTTCCTCAGCGAAACCTGTACATCACCTAGCTCGTTAGCGTTGACGTCACGAGTCTCTCCCACGATATCACCGGGGACTGTTATCATTATCTGATACTCACCAGATATGCATGCCGTGTGTGGTCCATCCTCGCCAAAGTAATACTCAAGCCAGGATTCAGTCCAGTCAGGACACACTTCCCAGGTATTGATTCCTGGTTCCGCAGTGATAGGAACAGTAACCTTGTACATCGCGCTAAAGGTTGTGCCTACGGTGTAAGGTCCAGACCACAGAATCTCTACCTCATTGCCCCATTTTTGAACTGCGTAGGCTGCCGGGGTACACCAGGTCTTATCAACCTGCACCATCCAGCCATCGGGAGCAACATCAGTGAGACCGATGGAGTTGAGCCCATCCGCCGATGCAGTGAAGTTCACGTAGACATCAAACGTCATTCCAGGATATGTCTCGTCCGGCGATAACGCGTTGCCAGGTAAGTCCCTCACACTGGGAATGTAAGTCGCCGGCTTAACCGTCAGGCTAACAGCAACTGTCTCCGAGCTTGCACCGGTTACAACGATGTCGGCATTATAGTCGCCCACTGTCAGGGCTGGTCCTGCCGCATCAACCGATACGGTTACCGTTTGTGAGGCACCGTTACCAACAAGCGCACCACCTATGGGATCGGCACTAAGCCATGCAGGTAGGCCTGCTGGCGCAGGAGCGGTAGAAAAGTCTACCAGCGACCTGATATCCATCGGAGGATAGTCATAGGTGCCGCCATCAGCTTGTGCCACGAAGTTCTTTACCGTTGGCGACCAATAGGTCTGCATGAATGGAGTCATGCTGGGTAGCGCCAAATGGCTTATCTCCCAGGCGCCCAGGGTCACATTCCAATCGGTCACCACAGCCATGGCCGGTATGACCTTATAGTCTACCAGAGTCCAGCCAATCGTCTCCTTTACGTCCATTGTCAGGTTGTAAGTCCACGACTTACCCAGATAATAAGGCCAGCCGTGGCATCCATCGAAGGCCCAGGACAAATTAGCTTGTACCGGGATCTCAGGATTAGGAGGCAGCCCATACGGGTAGATTCCCATTATGCCGATCTGCGAGACTATGTCCAGGGTAGTCTCGTCAGTCACCATGCTCCCGCTGTACAGGACGCAAGGCATACCACCCATCATGGTGCGCTGGAGAGGCGGAGCAATGGTGATAACACTCTGATAATCTGAACCTGAACCACCACCGACCACCGACACGTTCACAAAGCTAAAGTTGGATCCAGGAATGGGGAGCGGCGGGAATGGTTGGTACATATTAGCGTAATTCCACCAGTCGCCTACTGCCCAGGTTGGCTGTTCGCCTAACCCCCAGCATAGCGTCTGTCCACCTATGTTCGTTATATCAAACGTCTGGTTAAGGGGATTTACTCCCTCATAGGTTACGAAGCTAAGGCTGGTGGTGGAGAGCCCGATTTCCGGGTCAAGCTCAACGAAGTTGGCTGTAACGCTCTTGTCTTCGCTTATGGTTATGGTGGTTACCGCACCTGGGCTGGCAACATCTCCAGTCCAGCTGTCGAACGTCCAGCCTGCCATTGAGTCTACCGCCTCCAGGTCAACCACCTCATCCCATGTCCAGCTACTGACGTCGGGATAAGAACCTGGAATCGCTCCATCTACCTTTACATCTCCCATGCCAGCAGGGCTTACAGCCACCGTCAGTTCAGGAGAACCAACTTTCAGCGTGCCGTTAACAACCAGACCCCAACCCATGATCGAGCTTCCTAAAAGCGTGACGTCAGTTACCCTCGTTGCTCCCTCGATCACGAAGTCTACCGTTGAAATCCCGTTGGTACTCCCGCTGGTACAGTTAATAGTGCATACCAGATAATCACCAGCAATCGGCGTCAGAGTACCTGCGGCATAATCTATGGTTCCAGCAAGATTGTCAAAACTTGACGCCAAACCCATCGGCAGGACACCAGCCGCGATGCTATTCACCGTCATATAAGTGGGACTGAAGTTCAGGTAAGCACCCACACCATCAGAAGTGTCCGCGGGATCTGCTGTATTTGTCCATACCTCCAGGTCAAAGCTTTCGCCGAAACCCACCTTGGTTTCCGCCGGGACTACCTTCAGACCTACTGGATCCCCTGGGGTAGCCAGCGCCACGGCGGGAACCATCACCATAGACAGTACTACTGCTATGGCTACAATTGTTCCGATAAATTTATTCTTCATTAGTTACTTTCAACCTCCTTTCTCAAAGTTACAAAACCCATCCTTACTTTCACAATTTCTTTTCACATACACCATACCTCCTTTTAATGATATCTCAATATCCTTGCAGTGGTCCTGCCTGCCCAAAGTTGCCGGCAAGCAGGGAGAAGTCCAGGATAGTAATAGCATTATTGCGGTCGAAGTCGCAATTGGGATTACCAGGAGGTGATGTCCCGAAGCAAGCGGCAAGCTTGGAGAAGTCCAGGATAGTAATAGCATCGTTGCCGTCGGAATCACCCTCACGTATCTCCCCAAAGTCGACCACAGTGGTACCAGAAGTTAGCGTTACACTGGTGTTCAGCTCGCTCAAGCCAGTGCAGTTCTTAAGCCCGATATCGTAAGTGCCAGGAGTAAGACCGGTGATGGTGAAAACTCCGTTATCGTCGGTGGTAGCAGTCTGATTCCACAGCTCGTTGTTGAGATTACCTTCTGCGAAGCATCTCACCAGAAACGGCTCTATCCATCTGGCGTCAGGAGCAGTGCCCCTTGACTTGAAACTAACATGTCCTTCCAGGGTAGCGCCGGCCCCGACGACCTCGAAGCCATCCACTAACATCCCCGACTTGTACGGGTCAGTACCGTGACCAGGTGAACTCACTGTATAGTTAAAGCAGGAAGTCACGGTGACATTTCTTGCGCCAAGAGTGGCGCCAGGGTCAATGGTGATGCTCGCCGTTATCGAATTGTCTATCGGGTTGTTGGTGTTTATGGTGTAGCTGTTGACCGTTATGCCATCGCCAAAGTCCACCGAACCACTACTGTTAACCCAACCGGACTTTGCACCGTCCGCCCTCAGGAAGTATTTCCCCGAGATGGTCACATCAATCGTCGTGCCCGGAGAGCCACCGACGGGGGCGACTAAGTCAATCTTGGGGTGGGGATATAACCCGTAGCTAATGTCAGCTGAAGTCTGATGCGCGGTACCTATCTTGGACTCAATCTGAATATGGGCCAGGGCAAAGGTCTCCGCTCCGGCGTACCAGTCAGTGGGCTCAAGGAACATTCCGAACGGATACCAGGTATATCCATCCTGCACAAAATAGTCCCCGATAGGCATCTCCTGGTACGGCAGGGTAAGAAGCAGGTAGTAATATGTGTTGCCATACGTGCTGCCATCGTCTCCCGTGGTCGCAATAGTATCGTCTATGTGCAGTATGCAGGCCTCCGCAGCCTGAATGTTAACCTGGCCGCCAGGTGTGGCCAGGTACTGGGCACCGTTCCTGGTGATGTCCATCAGGCCGCCTGAACCCAGGGGACCCCCGGTTACATTCTTGATGGGGTCCCTTCCCCAGGCGATTTCCTCATACTGAGTGGGTTGTTCGCCAGTCAGAGTGATGTCAGGACCATCACTGGTGAAGTTCACCAGGGCCAGATTGTCATGAATATTATCTTTGACTTCTTGCAAAACACCACCGTCAACGGTAACATTGCCCTTGAGGTAGACCTCGTTGGGGGCATAGTTTCTCAGGTGCAAATTCCAGGTATAAGCAGTACCGGTCTTTACAACCTCAAAG
>Ga0315549_1001925_pt1 | contig 20763 bp, 20 predicted proteins | sample SalMarSW160200MG_FD_203101 | JGI IMG/M metagenome (GOLD analysis project Ga0315549, IMG submission 203101) | Salt marsh sediment microbial communities from the Plum Island Ecosystem LTER, Massachusetts, United States - Salt Marsh Sediment SW1601-200 ... | reverse complement strand
GATTTTGTAGTGGTAATAAACGCAGGGAAAGTAAAAGTAACCGGAGGTAAGGAGCAAAAAAAAATCTATTATCATTATTCTGGATATCCAGGAGGGATGAAGGAGAGAACTTACCAGCAAGTTCTGGAGAAAAGACCAGAAAAGATTATTCGCCATGCTGTAAGAGGGATGCTCCCCAAAAGTAAACTGGGTAGGAAAATGCTCAAAAAACTTAAGGTCTATCCAGGAGAAAAACATCCACATCAAGCTCAACAGCCTGAGAGATTGGAGCTATAAGATGATCATGTCACTAGGAGAAAAGATAGCAGAAGCTAAAAAGTTCATTGAGAGTCGAAGCAAGGTTAAACCTAAAATAGGGATAATTGTAGGCACAGGATTAGGAACTTTAGCCAAGGAGATAGAGATTAAAGCGATAGTTCCCTATAGTGATATTCCTCATTTTGCTGTCTCTACCGCTCCTGGTCATGAGGGAAATCTAATCCTGGGCAAACTCAGTGGTAAAATGATAATGGCCATGCAGGGAAGATTTCACCTATATGAGGGCTATTCCCTCGAAGAAATTACTTTTCCCATCCGGATAATGAAGGAAATGGGAGTAGAGCTTTTGATCGAATCTAATGCTGCAGGAGGAATGAATCCTAACTTCAAAGCTGGTGATCTAATGATTATTATTGATCACATTAACTTGACCGGAAATAATCCTCTTATTGGACCTAACGATGAGAGGTTAGGTCCCCGCTTTCCCGATATGTCAGAGCCTTACGATAAAAAGTTAATTGAACTTACTAAAAGGATAGCTATCGAGGAGAAAATTGGTATCCACAAAGGAGTTTATGTTGGATTGACCGGACCAAATTTTGAAACCCCAGCCGAATATAGGTTCTTACGCCTTATTGGAGCTGATGCTGTGGGTATGTCCACTGTCTGCGAAGTCATTGTGGCACGACACAGTGGTCTGCGAGTGTTAGGTATAAGTTGTATTACCGATGAGTGTATACCGGATAGATTGGAACCGGTCAATTTTCGTAAAGTCATCCAAGTAGCCCAAAAAGTAGAACCAAACCTGGCCAGGCTGGTCAAAAGGCTGCTAAGGGAAATTTAAATGAACTATAGTAGGACTCTTAATCTTCCTACCACAGCTTTTCCCATGCGGGCAGGTCTTGCCCAAAAAGAGGTAGAAATTCTTCGTTTTTGGGAGAAAGAAAAAATCTACCCCAAGATAAGAAAAAAGAGGAAGGGACTGCCCAACTACACGCTTCATGACGGTCCTCCCTACGCCAATGGAGACATACATCTTGGACAGGTTCTTAACAAAATACTCAAGGATGTAGTTGTTAAATATAAAACTATGCGAGGTTTTGATGCTCCCTTTGTACCAGGCTGGGACTGTCACGGTCTTCCCGTAGAACATCAGTTGTTTAGGAAACTAGGTATAAGCAAGAATGAAATCTCCCAATTGGAGTTCAGGAGAAAGGCAAGAGAGTATGCTACCCATTTTGTCCACAAACAAAGAGAAGAGTTCAAGAGATTGGGAATCTTTGGTAGGTGGGAAAATCCCTATCTAACCATGGATCCTAGATATGAGGCTGAGATCGTCAAGATTTTCGGGATTCTCTTTCAAAAAGGTTACATTTATAGGGGACTAAAGCCCATTCATTGGTGCTTTAACTGTCAAACAGCCTTGGCTGAGGCAGAGATTGAATATAAAGAAAGAGAGTCTCCTTCTGTGTGGGTTAAATTTCAGGTAAAGGACAGGCTTCGGTTCTTACCATCCCATCTAAAAGTATATCTTTTAATCTGGACGACCACTCCCTGGACTCTGCCCGCAAATCTGGGGATAGCTCTTCACCCTGATCTTTCTTACTGTTTTGCTCAGGTAAAAGACGAGGTTTTCATCCTCGCCAAGGATCTGGTAGAAAGAGTTAGCAAAGAGACTGGAATAGATGAGATAAAGCTGTTGCGGACAGTAAAAGGAAAGGAGCTTGAGGGAATAAGATATACTCATCCCTTCTTGCCGAGGAAGTCAGAAATCCTCCTGGCAGATTTTGTAACTCTCGAGGAAGGAACAGGATGTGTACATGTTGCTCCCGGACACGGTGAGGAGGACTATGAGCTTGGTCGAAGGCATAATCTGCCGATTCTCTCCCCTGTTGATGATGAAGGCAAATTTACCTCAGAGGTGGAAGAGCTAGAAGGAACGAGTATTTTTGCAGCAAACCCCTTAATTATAAAAAGACTAAAGCGAGATGGTTATCTATTATTTGACGGGACAATTTGGCATTCCTACCCTCACTGTTGGAGGTGCGGGTCTCCTCTGATTTTTCGTGCTACCCCTCAGTGGTTTTTGAATGTGGATGAGCACGATCTGAGAAATAGATCTTCGCAAGCTGTGGTTAAAAAAGTTGAGTGGGTTCCTCATCAGAGCAGAATGAGAATCAAGAGCATGCTAGAAGAAAGACCGGACTGGTGCCTTTCGCGACAGAGATATTGGGGAGTAGGGATTCCCGTGGTCTACTGCCAGGGGTGTGGCGAGGCCATAATAGATGAGAAAATCATCAGTAATATTGAGGCCTTGACAGCTAAAGAAGGTTCCGATGCCTGGTTTAAAAAGAGAGTAGAAGAGATACTTCCGCCAGGATTTAAGTGTCCTAAATGCGGAGAAGATGAGTTTAGAAAAGAAGAAGATATTGTGGATGTGTGGTTTGAGTCCGGAGTATCGCATGAGGCATCTGTTGAGAGAGAGGAATCTCTGCGGGATCCGGCTGACCTTTATTTAGAGGGATCGGATCAGCACCGAGGCTGGTTTCAAAGCTCTCTTCTTACCTCTATGGCTCTTAAAGGAAGAGCTCCCTATCGAAAGGTTCTCACCCATGGATTCGTGGTGGATTCTCAAGGGAGAAAGATGTCCAAATCCCGGGGTAATGTGGTAGATCCTCAAAAAATAGTAGAGGACAAAGGCGCTGATATCTTGAGACTCTGGGTATGTTTACAGGACTACACCCAGGATGTTAGAATTTCTGATGAGATACTAAATTACTCAGTAGAAGTATATCGAAGGATAAGGAATACTTTCCGATTCCTTCTGGGAAACCTCTATGACTTTTATCCTTTTCAGGATACTCTCCCCCTTAAGGAGATGAGAGAAATAGACAGGTGGATACTTTCTCGCCTTCAATCTATAATTAAACTCACCATAGTGAGCTTTGAGGCATTTAGATTCTACGAAGCTGTTCATCTAATCCATAATTTTGCCGAGCATGATTTGAGTTCTTTCTATTTTGATGTACTGAAGGATAGGCTTTATACCTTTTCCGCTAAATCGGAAGCAAGGAGATCCGCTCAAACAGCACTGTGGTGCCTGCTTTTAAATTTGACTCACCTAATGGCACCTATTTTGTCTTTTACTTCGGAAGAGACATGGGGACATATTAAGAAAAAAGGGTTAAGAACCAAAGGAATAACCTCTAAAAAACAGAAAGCAGAATTGAAAAATAACCCACCTGAGAGTATCTTCTTATCGACCTGGCCAAAAAAAAATGCGGAAATGGTGAATGAGGATTTAGAAAAAAAGTGGCAGCAAATACTAAAGGTTAGAAGCAAAGCACTAAAAAAATTGGAGGAAGTTAGAGAAGCGAAAAAAATTGCTTCTTCCCTTGAAACTGGCATTCTCATACACGGCCCTACCTCTCTCATCTCGCTGTTAGAGAGTTTAGGGGATGGATTAAAGGAGGTCTTTATAGTTTCGGAAGTTAAGCTAAAAGTTGCCCCGGAGATCAAGATTAAAGTAAAAAGAGCGGGGGGGAGAAAGTGTGAGCGGTGCTGGAATTATAGCCTCCGCGTGGGAGAAGATAAAAAACACCCCAACCTCTGTGAAAGATGCTTGAAAGTAGTTGCTAGTCTTACAAAAGAGGCCCTATGATTCTGTTTCTCGTGGCCTGTCTTGTCTTTGTAACTGATTGGATAAGTAAACTGTGGGTCAGACAGAATTTTCCTTCGGGTGTATCTATACCCTTAATTAAAGATTTCCTTTACTTGACTTGGCTTGAGAATTCAGGTTTTTTTTTCGGTCTGGTTTCCCTCAAGAAATCTTTGTCCATACCTGCCAATTTGTTGGTAATTCTTTGTCTAATAGTTCTGGGGAGTAGGATCTCACAAAAAAGGGGGTGGGCTAGAATTGGCTTAGGTTTAATGATAGGAGGGGCGGGGGGAAATTTTTGGGAGGGGGGGGGGGATGGACGAGTAACAGATTTTTTGGATTTTCGTCTTTGGCCTGTCTTCAACCTCGCTGATGCAGCGATTTGTGCAGGAGTAGCTATCTTTATCCTGGCATTCCTAATGCCAATTTACAAAGATGTATCCGACTCTTTTTAAAGCGGGTCCATTTGTTATTCATACTTATGGAGTTTTTGTGGCCTTAGGATTTTTACTTGGCCTTAGCTTATTCTTGTACGCAGCTCGGAAAAAAAATCTAGAAGAGGGAAAGATACTCAGTCTTTCTCTCTGGGTGGTAGCATCAGGTATTATTGGGGCAAGGATATTCTATATATTAGATCAGCTTGATTGGTATCTCGAACATCCACAGGATATACTAAAGGTTTGGCAAGGAGGATTGGTTTTTTACGGAGGACTCCTTTTTTCTCTCATTATCGCTCTTTATTTTATTCATCGCCATCGTCTCTCTTTCTGGGAGATTGCTGATATATCTGCTCCTCCACTGGCACTAGGTATAAGTATTGGTAGAATCGGTTGTTTTTTCAATGGTTGCTGCTATGGAAAGCCCTGGAAATGGGGCCTGATTTTTTCTCCCGATTCCCCTGCCGGCAGAGTTTCCCCCAATCAACCTTTATTTCCTACTCAGCTTATATCTTCGGCGAATCTTCTGATAATTTTTTTCATCTTAGTTAGCTTGAGAAGACGCAAAGATTTTACTCAGCATATTTTTTTATGGTTTTTGGTTCTTTATTCAGCTCATCGTTTTGTAATTGAGTTTATTAGAGCAGACTATCCACAAGTCCTTCTTCATTTGACGATTCCTCAATTCATGAGTGTAATCCTAGGGATTTCTTCTCTTATGCTAATGATTAGTAAAAGAAGAGATGGTTAAGACCTCAGGTATTCAGCAGTTTTTGGTGCAGGAAGAGAAAAGGATCAGACTAGATCTTTTTTTAAAACAACAGATGCCCTGTTTTTCCCGTTCCTTCATTCAAAGCTTAATCAGAAAAGGGAAGATTTTTGTGAACAAAGAGGCTAGCAAACAGGCTTATCTGGTGGAAAAAGGGGACAGAATCGAGGTTAATATCCCATCATCCGGCCAGCCAATTCCAGTCCCAGAACCTATCCCCTTAAGCATCCTCTGGGAAGATAGTAGCCTCTTAGTGATAAATAAACCAGCCGGAATGCTGGTTCATCCAGTGTATCCTGGACAAGGAGGTACTCTGGTTAATGCTCTTCTTGCTCATGGTAATCATCTATCTAAGGTTGGTGGCATCTTACGCCAAGGAATTGTACATCGTCTGGATAAAGATACCTCCGGAGTGATGGTGGCAGCTAAGGATGATCCCACTCATCTAGCTCTGGCTGCACAGTTTCGAAAGCGAATAGTGAGGAAAACCTATCTAGCTCTAGTGAGAGGAAGACCTTCCCAAAATGAGGGAACCATTGAGGCAAAGATCGGGAGAAGTCCTAAAGCCGGCAAAAAAATGACCATAGAGGGTAGATATAGTCAGGAGGCAGTCACTACTTATCGGCTGCTGAGGCAGTGGGAAAACTGGAGTCTCTTAGAAATACATCCTTTAACCGGCAGGACTCACCAAATTCGCCTTCACCTACATTTCATAAATTGCTTTCTACTAGGAGATGTTCTTTATGCCTCAAGAAAGGGAAAGGATTTTCCCCGCAAATTGAAGAGAGCCATGCTGCACGCTAAAAGTTTAGGTTTTTTTCATCCTCGGAAAGAACAGTGGATGGAGTTTGAGGCACCCCTGCCTCAGGACATGAACGACGCCATTTGTTGTCTGGAAGATCAGTGATCATTTTTTCCTCCAAGTAGTAAGTGCTCTAACAAAACGCAAGCAGGCAAGTGATTGACAAATTTAAGCCAGTTGATATATTAGTCAACATCTCTGGTGTTAGGGAGGATAAATTACTGGTAAGGATGAAGAAGGAAGAGCAAAGAGGATGCAGCTTATATTACGAGAGTGCTAATCAAGATGTATAGAGGTATAGGAACTTCAGTAATTTATCTGAATTGTTATGAAGTAAACCTCGGCAGACTAGATGTCAGAAAAAAGAGGGGAGCAGGCTCGACTTGCTCGAGCCGTCGAGGGGGGCATTCCGAAGGAATCGGCGAAGCCCTATTTCCCCCCTCGAATATCTTGAAAGAGCCAAAAGGAGGTCGGAATGCTCAGGGATGACATTGTAAAAAAGGTGAAGGAGATTACTAGTGAACAGCTGGGAGTTGATGAATCCCAGATTGTACCCGAGGCCAAGTTTGTAGATGATCTTGGAGCAGATTCATTGGACACAGTGGAATTAGTGATGGCTTTGGAAGAAGAATTTGATTTGGAGATTTCCGATGAAGAGGCAGAAAAACTGACCTCGGTACAGAAGGTAGTAGATTATATTGAGGATCACCTTGAACAATAATAATGAGGGGTCAAAAATTAATGAGAACACTTTTTCATCTGTTTATCAATTTTCAACCACTGGACTAAGGAGAAAGCATAGTGCGCCAAGTAGTCGTTACAGGGATGGGAGTAGTTTCTCCCATTGGCATGGGGGTCAAAAATTTTTGCAAAGCTCTTTTTCTTGGAAAGAATGGCATAGGAACAATAACCCATTTTGATCCTTCCTCTTACCGCAGTCGCATAGCTGGTGAGGTTAAAAATTTTGATCCTTACCGCTATCTTCCGCCTAAAGAAGTCAAACGAATGGATCGGTTTACTCAACTGGGAATGGTAGCAGCAGAAGAGGCTGTAAGACAGGGCGGAATAATTGATAGGGATAATGATCCAGCCACAATAGGGGTCCTGGTAGGCTCCGGTGTGGGAGGCCTCCGTACCATTGAAAGAGAACAAACTATTCTTCTGCAAAAGGGTCCCGGGCGTGTAAGTCCCTTCCTGGTTCCTATGTTAATTACCGACATTACCTCAGCCCTGATTGCTATCAAGTATGGATTTTCTGGCCCTAATTTTTCTGTCTCTACCGCCTGTGCTACGGGGAACCATTCCATAGGAGAGGCATTCAAGATTATTCAGAGGGGAGATGCGGAAATTATGATTGCCGGGGGAACTGAAGCTGCTATTACTCCTCTGGGAGTGGCTGGTTTTTGCTCAATGCGAGCTCTATCCACCAGAAATGAACATCCTGAAAAAGCTTCTCGACCCTTCGATAAGGAAAGAGATGGATTTGTAATAGGGGAAGGAGCCGGGATTGTGGTTCTAGAAGAGTTAGGTCGAGCTAGAAAAAGAAGTGCGCCTATTTGGGGAGAGATCACCGGTTTTGGCATGAGTGAGGATGCCTATCATATAACCCAGCCAGTGTTAGATGGAAGAGGGATTAGACAAGCAATGAACAAAGCACTAGAGGATGCCAAAATTTCTCCTCAGGAGATAGATTATATAAACGCTCATGGAACCTCCACTCCTTTTAATGATAAAGCGGAGACTCAGGCCATTAAGGATGTCTTTGGAAGAAAAGCTTACCAGATTCCTGTAAGTTCCACTAAGTCCATGACTGGTCATCTTTTAGGGGCAACCGGCGGAGTGGAACTGATCGCCTGTCTTTTGGCCCTTAGAGACGGGATTATTCCTCCCACCATCAATTATGAAAATCCTGATCCTGAATGTGATTTGGATTATGTCCCTAACAAAGCCAGGGAAGTCAAAATAAAGATTGCTATGTCCAATTCCATGGGCTTTGGGGGACATAACGCCGTATTGGTGGTCAAAAAATTCTGAGATGAAGATGAGTTCTGCTCGTAGAAAGGCGCTGGAAGAACTCCAAAGAAACCTCGGTGTTAAATTCACCAGCCTAAAATCCTTGGATCAGGCCTTAACGCACGCTTCCCATGCTAAGTCAACTAATGAAAGAACTATCTCTGACTACGAAAGATTGGAATTTTTAGGGGATGCAGTACTGGAGTTAGTTACCGCAGAACATCTTTTCAAAGCCTATCCGGGCTTGAGTGAAGGTGAGCTGTCTAAACTTCGTTCTACCATGGTATCCGAGGAAAGTCTTTCCCATTGTGCCCGAAAAATTAAGATAGGAAACTATCTTTTAATAGGCAAGGATCAGGAAGGGATCCAGTCGCAGGATGCTTTATTGGCCGATGCTTATGAGTCTATAATTGGAGCTCTATATCTGGATAAGGGGTTAGAGACCGCACGTCACTTCATATTAGACCGATTTATAGAAGAAGAGGAGGAAATTGCCAAAATAAAAGACTTTAAATCTCAACTACAGGAATATACCCAGTCGGTGCACAAATCTGTTCCTCAGTATCAGGTAATTCAGGAAATCGGTCCGGACCATAGTAAGAAATTCAGAGTGAAAGTTAGGATTGGGGGGAAAGTCTGGGGAGAAGGGTGGGGAACCAGTAAGAAGAGGGCAGAGAAGGTCGCTGCTCAATCTGCTTGGATGAAGGTAATGCATAATGAAAACTTTAATGATCAGCGTCTCAGGGGTAAGAGGAATCGTGGGAGAAGCTCTCATCCCTGAGATCGTAACTAAGTTCTCAGCTGCCTTTGGTGAGTTCCTAAGCAGCGGACCCATTCTCGTGGGTTCAGATACCCGTACATCAAATGAAATGTTCAGACTCTCTGTCCTTAGTGGCCTAATTTCTATAGGGTCTGAGGTTATCGATGTAGGTGTTTGCCCCACTCCTACCCTGCAGCTTATGATAGAAAAACTCCATGCTAGCGGAGGTATCGCTATTAGTGGAAGCCACAATCCGGCAGAGTGGAACGCCTTAAAGTTCGTGAGATCTGATGGTCTTTTTCTTTACCCCGAGGAGGGGAAAAAAGTCATACAAATTTATAACAAAGATATGATAAAGCGAGCACCCTGGAATCACCTGGGCAGGATTTACAAGGAAAACTCAGCCATAGAAAATCATCTGGATCAAGTCTTGAAAGTTGTAAATGAAAAAAAAATCAGAAGTAAAAAACTTAAAGTTGTCATAGATGCAGGTAATGGGGCGGGAGCGCTAATCAGCCCAAAACTTTGCCAAAAGTTGGGGTGCGAGGTAGTTTCCCTTAACTGTGAGCCTAACGGTATCTTTGCCCGTCCCCCTGAGCCGATCCCTTCTCATCTAAGGCAGCTTTCCGAAATAGTCAAATCTACCAGAGCAGATATCGGTTTTGCTCATGATGCTGATGCAGATAGAGTGGCTATAGTTACTGATAAGGGAGAAATTTTACCTGAGGATTATACTCTCTTAATGGCAGCTAAATTTTCCCTAGGTAAAAAGGCCGGATTGGTAGTCACAAATCTTTCCACCACCCAGGCTTTGGATGATGTAGCTGCCGAATTTGGCTGCGCTGTTAAACGGACAAAGATAGGAGATGTTCATGTATCTCGTTGTATGAAGGAAGAGAAGGCAGTAATAGGGGGGGAGGGGAATGGAGGAGTGATTATCCCTGAGGTTCATTACGCTCGGGATGGAATCGCTGCTATTGCCCTACTGCTTGATTATCTGACTGACACCAATGAACCAGTGTCAGAATTAGCTAACAAACTACCCCACTATTACATGGTAAAAGAAAAACAAGCATTCGCTGGACAAGATTTTTCATTAATTAAGAACAAATTAAAGGAGCAGTTCAAGCCCGAGAGTCTTGACTTTCTTGATGGGGTAAAAATTACCTTAGAGGACGGTTGGATTCATATAAGGCCTTCAGGTACGGAACCGGTGATTCGTATCATTACCGAAGCAAAAACCAAAAAAAGAGCGGAATCTCTCTACCAAATAGGGCTAGAGAAGATTAATGAGGTGGCTTAGCGCCTCATTCTTTCGTATGGAAGGAAATTCATCCCGAAGGGTGAGAGAACATAAAGGGAAGGAAAAATGGATATATACAATTTGCTAAAAGAGATGAAAGAAAAAGACGCCTCAGATCTACATATTATCTCTGGTATTGCTCCTACCTTTCGTATTGCCGGAGAGTTAAGATCACGGTCGGGCGAGAAGATAACACCTGAGCAGTCGAAATCTTTGATTTATTCCTTGATGACGGAGGAGCAAAAAAGCGAGTTAAAAAAAAAGTGTGAGTTAGACTTCTCCTTAACCATGGAAGGGATAGGGCGATTTAGAATAAATGCCCATTTTCAACAGAGGTCAGTGGCCGCAGCTATTAGACTCATTCCCGAGCGCATCCTTTCCCTTTCTGCACTTAACCTTCCCTCCATCCTGGCTGATTTAGCTCTTAAACAGAAAGGTCTCATTCTGGTGACCGGGCCGGCTGGGTGTGGAAAATCCACCACCTTAGCAACTATGGTGGGAATAATAAACGAGAAAAGGTCGGCTCACATTATCATTGTAGAAGATCCTATTGAATACGTGCATTGCCATAGAAAAAGTTTGATAGAACAAAGGGAAGTGGGAGCTGATACCCTTTCTTTTTCTGGTTCTTTAAGACATTCTCTTCGTCAGGATCCCGACGTTATCCTCATTGGGGAAATGAGGGATTTAGATACCATTGCCATAGCCATTACTGCTGCTGAAACAGGACATCTAGTCCTGAGTACCTTGCACACTTCTGACGCTCCTCAGGCTATTGATCGAATCGTTGATGTCTTTCCTCCTTATCAGCAGTCTCAGATAAAAATGCAACTTTCAGGCACCTTGCAAGGAATAATTGCCCAAACCCTTCTTCCTAGAAAGAATGGGGAGGGAAGAGTCCCCGCAGTAGAGCTGTTAATCGCTACTCCCGCCGTAAGGAATCTCATTCGTATTGAAAAAACCCATCAATTATATACACTTATGCAGACAGGAGCCCAATTTGGGATGCAAACAATGGATCAGGCTCTGAAGAACCTGGTAAAAAGAGGGTTGATAAGCTTTGAGACAGCTTTATCCAGAGCAAGGGATCCGAAAGGTTTTCAGGAATCATTAACCTAAGAATTGTCAAATGGTAGGAAATTCTGGTGTACTTGGTTCAAGCGGTAATACCAAAATAGAGAAGGAGAACATATGAAATCGATAGCAGGGTGGTATGAAAGGTGCATAATTGAAAAGGGGAAAGAGAGTCTCCTCTGGGCTTTTATCGCCTTTGCGACCAGCGTGTTGGTCTCCCGTGCAGTTGTTCTGGACGTTGAGAAGGGAAAGGCTATTTTCGGCTATCTTTACATTAAAGGTTACCACATCCATCACTTTTACTTCGGGATACTTTTTTTGATACTCTCCAATTGGTTAGCCTTGATTAGATATAAAAGATTATACAGGAGAGTTTTTAAGAGAATTACCAGTGTAATATTTGGAGGAGGTCTTGGATTAGTGGTGGATGAGTTTGGACTCTTGTTGACCATGGAGTTTGGCCTTAAGGGGAACTACTGGGCTCCTCAATCCTATTATGCTATAGGAGTAACAACTTTTCTCTTCTTAGGGAGTTTGCTGTTTTTAAAAGCAGATTAGCATAAAAATGGGAAGAATTACCGCTATAAGTTCTCAGAGGAGAAATCCTAATAGATACTCTATCTTTATAGATGGAGAGTTTGTCCTGGGCATTGATAAAAGGACAGTTGAGGATATGGACTTAAGAGTGGGAAAACTGGTAGATGAGAAGGATCTTAAGAAGATAACCTCTCAGGAAGAGTTAAATAAAGCCCAGGCCTATGCTCTCATGCTTTTAGGCTACCGGGAAAGGAGCTTGCGAGAAATAAAAATAAGGATGAGGCAGAAAGGATATGAGGAAAAACTGGTAGAGAAAGTTGTGAAATACCTGAAAGATCGAAATTTGATAAATGATAAGAGATTTACTCAACTATGGGCAGAAAGCCGTATAAAAAAAGGCTACGGCAGGTGGAGAATACAATCTGAGCTTGAGCAAAAAGGGGTGAATAGAGAGATAACCGATGAGATCCTCAAGGATCTATATTCCGGAATTGATGAGGTCCAGGTAGCCTTAGATCTGGTTGAGAAAAAAAGATGGGTTTCGAAGGAACCACCGAGACTCACTGAACGTGTTTCGAACCTATTGAGGCGGAGAGGCTTTTCTTTTGAAGTAATATCTAATGTGGTGGAGAAAATCCACAAAACCTAGGTCAATTGACAACATTATAGGAAGCTTTCTCAGGGAGTGTTTTTTTAATTTAAATTCATTAAAATCTGGGTTGGTAGGAAGGCGAAAAAAGCTGAAAAGATAGGAATATAAAAAGTGAAAGAGATAGTTTGAAAGGTTGGATGATTTAATTTTTTTCTCTCATAGGTTAGTAATCTTAATTAAGTAAGTTATTTTAAGAAGAAAAAGGGAATAAAAGCTGGAAATAAAAGGTCCGAGGGGAGGTGGTGAAATTAAATGGGTCGGTCTATCTTTGGAATAAAGGAAAGCTTTTTAAAGAGAGAAGTGCGGAAAGATTAGTTTCTCTTTATAGGAGCTTTCGTAGAAAATTAGGCCAAGCTACAAAATAAATTAAGGAGTAAAAAATGAAGATGAGCAAGAAAATGATAATGTTGATAGTAAGTTTATCAGTGGTTATGCTGCTTGTAAGTAGCGTCCTAGTGCAAGCAAAGATAACATTGAATTTTATTGGAATGGACCAGGCTGCTCTGTCTCCAGAGGAAATGGATAGTATAGCCAGGGAATACGAAGCTTTAAATCCAGACGTGGAGATAGTTACGACTTATATAGGTTATGATGCTTTGCACGATAAGCAAGCTACAGTATTAGCAGCTAAAAGTGGGGCTATCGACCTCGTTAATATGGATTGTGTCTGGGTTTCGGAATTTATAGAGGCGGGCTGGATTATAGATGTTACCGACAGAATTACTGCTGATGCTGAATTGTTAGAGGATACTCTCGAAGCAGCTTGGGATATGGTTCTCTACAAAGGCAAATACTGGGGAATGCCCTGGTTGATTGATGCAAAATACTTCTTCTACAATGACGATATACTCAGTCAAGCAGGAATCAGTGCTCCACCGAGAACATGGCAAGAATTTAGCGAGCAATGTCAAAAAATTAAAGATGCAGGCTTAGTTGAATATCCAACGATATGGTGCTGGCAACAAGCTGAGAGTGCTATTTGTGATTTTGCCCTCATCCTGGCCGGATTTGGTGGCAAATTCGTTGATGAGGACATGAACCCCGTATTCAATGACGCAAACGGCGTTGAGGCACTAACGTGGATGGTGGACACTATGGAAAAAGACCTCTCGAATCCTGCGTCTATAGTTTCCGATGAGATGGAGGTACTAAATACCTTTAATCAGGGTGCAGCTGCATTTGCTATAAATTGGCTATTTATGAATGATGTAGCTAACGATCCCGCAGAATCACAAGTAGCAGGTCACGCTAAGATGGCATTGATGCCTGCCGGAAGCGGTAAAGGGATTGGAAGTGCTACAGTGGATGGTTCAATGGCCTATGCAGTTTCAGCATTTTCTGAGAATAAAGACGCCGCCTGGGATTACCTACAATATTTCTGCGGGAAAGACGTACAGAAGAGATACTCAGCACGCCAGTTGCCCACACGGAAATCCTTGCTTGCAGATCCAGAGTTAATAGCGGCCCAACCCGTTACTGTTCCTATGTTTAAGGAGCAGTATCCATATGTAGTAGCCAGACCTGTAGTTCCCTACTACGCAGAGTTTTCTAAAATTTTACAGGTAGCTCTTCAGGATGCACTTACAGGGAAAAAATCGCCGAAAAAGGCACTAGACGATGCTGCCAAGGAAATAAAGGGAATTCACTAGTAGAAGAAATAAAGAGAACTCGATGATATTAGACTTCAACGAGTTTCTCTAAGTAGGTCAAGGGTTAAGAGGGTGGCAGTAATGAAAACTTTACTGCCACCCTTCTTTAACAAAATAGTGAGGAAAGAAATGAAATATTTCAGACTTTATGGGACTCAGAAAAAATTAATTTGTTATGACTTTGACTTGAGATCTCCTCAAAAATAAGTACAATGAGAAAGGAGAGATTTTAATGTTCTTCCCTTTTTCTAAAAAATTTCGATTCCGGGAGCTAAATGAGGCACAGCTTGCCTATTTGATAATTTTTCCCAGCGTAGTTATCCTACTTTGCGTTATCTTTTACCCCATAATTTATACATTTTATTTAAGTTTTCATAAAATGTTTCTGACCCAACCGGGCAGGGTCCCATTTATTGGGCTGAAGAACTATATACGTTTTTTTCACAGTTCCTTTTTTTGGAATGCTCTTCTTCGGACAGCTTATTTTGCTTTTTTATCTGTGGGGATGGAGTTAATATTGGGTTTGGGTATAGCTCTTCTATTGAATCAGAACCTTATAGGAAGTAAGTTCCTCAGAGTATCCATTATGATACCTTGGGCCATACCCACTGTAGTGATTGGAATTATGTGGAAGTGGATATATAATGCAAATTATGGTGCACTTAACGGACTTTTGTTTTCTCTGGGGATAATACCCAAGTATCAAGCCTGGTTAGCAAAACCATTTATTGCTATGAATTTCGTTATTATTGCTGATGTATGGCATATGACTCCTTTTGTCGTTTTAATTTTTCTGGCATCACTGGCAGTGCTTCCCAAGGCTCTTTACGAAGCAGCGAAAATAGATGGAGCAAGCGCATGGAAATGTTTTAAAAGTATAACACTACCCCTGTTAACCCCTGCCATATTGGTTGTACTTGTCTTCAGGACAGTTGAGGCCTTCAAAGTTTTTGACATTATATATGTAATGACCCGCGGCGGACCCGCAAACGCAACGCAGGTAATTAATTATTATACATACTTAGAGACTTTTAGTTATCTTCATTTTGGTCGTGGATCTGCTTTGTCCTTCATAATATCAGCAATTGTTCTGATTATTGCACTAATATATATTAAGTTGTTATATAAGGGGATCGAATATTATTAGGAGGATAATATTGTTTAATCAGAGAAAATTTGTAAAAGTTCTTTTGTATTTAGCCATGGTACTTGTTGCAATTGCAATATTTGCTCCCTTCTATTGGTTGATAATATCAAGTATATCCACAATGAGCGAATTACTTTGCACGCCACCTCATTGGATTCCAAAACACCCCACTTTTGATAACTACCTTAACATATTTTTTCCGAAAACAGGAGTGGCCAAGGCTGCAAAAATATTTATGTACACCGTGCGAAATAGCCTTATTATTGCAGGAGGTGTAACAGTTATAAGCTTAATTTTAGGCTCTCTCGCGGCATATGCCTTTGTCAGGTTAGTTTTCCCTATGAGAAAACAAATTCTTATTTCCATCTTAGCCACAAGAATGCTTCCTGCGATATCCACCATGATTCCACTTTATATTATCGTGACAAAATTTAATCTGATAGATACGAAAATCTCCTTGATTATCTTGTACTTTACTTTCACTATACCCTATGTTATTTGGATAATGACGGGTTTCTTCAGGACTATTCCCTCGGAATTGGAAGATGCTGCGAGAATAGATGGTTGTAGTAGATTGGGTAGTTTTCTTAGAATTATTCTACCTCTTTCTACGCCTGGATTGATTGCCACAACGGTGATTGCGTTTATGTTAGCCTGGGACGAGTTTTTTTTCGCTCTTATTTTCACCAACACCCCTAATGCTAAAACGGTCCCCGTAGCTATAACTGAGTTTGCTGGTCGACACTTAATTGATTATGGTGGTATGTGTACCGGTGGTGTCCTTGCAAGTATTCCACCAGTACTGCTTGCTCTTATATTTTATAGGTTTATAGTTCGTGGGTTAACAGCGGGAGCTGTCAAAGGATAAGGAGTATAAAAATGGGGGGAGGATTTGCAAAAGTTCTGAATTTAGCAAAAATAAGGAAAATTCACGATACCTCAATGCGAATCTTAAGTGAGATAGGGATAAAGGTAAATAATGAGGAAATCCTTGATCTCTTAAGCAAGGCGGGAGCACGGGTTAATAAAGAGACGAAGGTGGCAAGGATACCAGAGCATCTGGTGATGGAAAGCATCAAAAAGAGTAAGAAGAGGTATGTGCTTTACGGTCGAGAAGCTGGAAAGATTGCCGAGTTTGGTTATGGGAAACAGCTTTTTATGTCCAGTGGAGGCCAATATATCTGGATAGATGAAACTACAGGGGAAAGACGTCCTGGAACTCTCAATGATAGCAGAACGGCTATTTTAATAGGGGATGCTCTGGAGGGAATCGATATTGTAGGGGCTTTTGTCTTGCCAGCTGAGATCCCTTCAGAAGTTAGAGATATTCACCTATATGCTGAACTAATAAAGAATACAGGAAAGCCTTGTTTTACCTGGATTAACAACGGAAAAACAGCAAAATATATAATTGAAATGTTTAGGGTTGTTGCTGGTGGAGAGGAGAAGTTAAGAGATAAGCCGATGATTGAGGCCTTTGTTGAGCCCATCAGTCCCTTGCAATTCAGCAGAGAAGGACTGGAGATCCTCATTGAGTTTGCTAAATTGGGGCTTCCCGTTGGCTTTGGCCCAATGGCTATGACCATGGCCACCGCTCCAGCTACCTTAGCCGGGACAATAGCTCAGGAAAATGCCGAAATTTTAGCTGGCATCACCATCTCTCAGTTACTTTCCCTTGGTTTGCCCGTGAATTACTGGGGAATTCCGCATATAATGGATCCGGCCACAGGAAATATTTCCTTCGGATCTCCAGAGCAAGGGTTAATGGCAGCGGCTATAACAGAATTAGCTAAGTCATATGGTTTCCCAGTAGGGATCAATGTTGGCCTCACTGACTCTAAACTCCTTGATGTTCAGAACGGATTAGAAAGAGGAATGACTCTTTTATTAGGTGCTCTGGCTGGAGCGGATGTCTTTGGGCATATGGGAATAGTAGGTGCTGATCAAGGGGGGAGTTTAGCGGAGCTGATTATAAATAATGAAATGATTGGCTATCTCAGACGGATTATGAGGGGGTTTTATGTAAATAAGGAAACGCTTGCCTTTGAGGTAATCAAGCGAGTAAGCGTTGGTGGGCATTTTTTGGAAGACGTGCATACCTTGAAGCAATTTAAAAAAGAGCTTTGGCTTCCCGACCTCTTTGATCGTGATAGCTGGGAGATTTGGAATAAAAAAGAAAACAATATAATATTAGAAAGGGCAATTAAGAAAAAAGAAATGATTTTAAGGAAACACAAAGTAAGGCCTTTAGATCAAGATATAGCCAACCAGATAGACGAAATCGTAAGAGAAGCGGATAAGGATATCCTCGAAAGAGAATAAAATGATTTACTATCCCTTATTCATTCCCTCATCTCAGCCCAGTTTTTTTTCTATTTTGGTATCCACCACTAAGGGGGCGGATAGCTTTATTGTCCTCTCCATCTCCTCCTTTACGATTTTGGGGGTTTTATCCACATTCCTTAAAGCAAAAGGGATCTGGACAACAAGCAGGAAGCACTCTAAGATGAGAGGAAATTTAATGGCCAAGTTTTTTGTCTTGCTTCGGGTAGTCATAATACTAGATCTTTTCTTGTTTTTGGGAGTTTCCCCAAATTCTATCCAAAATCTTAAGCTTTGTCACGCCAGAAAGTCCTTTTCCACTTTCTCGTCTTCCCCCGTTCCTCTTTAATTCAGCACGTTGGGAAAAACGATATGGAATTTTTGGAGAATCTCCAGACGTAACAGGGGCTGTTACGGTGTCGGTAGAATGTCCTATTAACTGTTGAGCAAGAATGTCATATTGTTTGTCAAAGAACTCTTTTAAACTAAACCTTATAAGGAAACTCCTGGATAAATTTTCCCTGATAAAAAGCTCTAATACACCTCTCAGGGAGAATATGTAGAGTTATTTTGGCCTTGTTCCAACTAAAACGATGAGTCTGATTGGTGATCTGATAGGTTTTATTCTGGTAGTTGAAGGTGTTATCCTTTTTGAGGATTCTGGTGTCTTTAAAGCAGAACACATCATCCAAATTTATTCTCTTAGGTAAAGGCTTAAAAGAAGAACGATGATGCCTATCAGAAGGCCTTAGGCCTGCAATGGAATGGATGTGCTTTTTGTTGTACCATTCTCTCCATTCTTCCAGAATCTCATTAGCTTCGGACAGCTCTTTGACATCTTTTAAGGGATAAAAGAGCCTATTCTGCATAAAAGAAAATATTTGTCAGGCTTGAATAAAAGTCTCTTGGACAATATCTTCTTTATCTTCTTCCAGTTTACAATATTTGGTAGTTAAGAGGAAGACTTTATTCCAGTACCTATTTACCAGTTTGCCAAAAGCCGTGCTGTTCCCTGATTGAGCAAGTTTTATTAGCTGAGCCTCTTTGATCATTTTATCCCCCTTTTTTGCTTACCCTAATATATAGATGCAAAAAAGGGTAAAAAGCGGACATTTTTTCTTAAAAGTAGCATTATTTCTAAAACAAAGCGATTTGGGTAAGTGCAAAAAGGAAAGGATAAAACTAAAGGAGATTAATTAACTAAATCTTTTAGGGTAGGACATTCTAGCTTGATAGTTATATATGACATTCTATTAACACAATAACCTCAAGTGGCCCGATGTTGACTTCAGAAGAAAAATCATTACAATACTAAAGACCAAGAGTCAGAGAAAAAGAGAAAACCGAAAAATTGTTGTTTCCTGAAATCTTTATAGATAAAGAGTTTCGGTTAACAGAGCCGTTAGCTCAGCTGGTAGAGCATCGGCCTTTTAAGCCGAGGGTCGCAGGTTCGACTCCTGCACGGCTCACTCGGTCCCCATAGTCTAACGGATAGGACACTGGGTTTTCATCCCAGCGATGGGGGTTCGACTCCCCCTGGGGGCACGCGGGGTTAGCTCAGAGGAAGAGCGCTTGCCTTACAAGCAAGAGGTCGTTGGTTCGAACCCATCACCCCGCACCAAACTCAAGGATCATAAATCAGTAAAATTAGATGGGGTTCAGAGGAAGGGATTTCTTTAGATATTGTGGGCAAAATCACAATTACCTTTGATACTTGACCGCTGATACGTTAAGGGGGAGGGGGTGGGAGAAGAGCTTTTTTTACTTGTTGAGCTTCAAGACCTGGACTCAGAGATAGCTAAAAATGAGCAAAGGAAAAAGAAACTGTGTCATCAGATTCGACAACGAGAGATCAAAATCAGTGAACTGGAGAAGAATTTATTAAGCAAACAGGAGGAGTTGAAAGAAATAAAGAAAAAAAGGAGGGGAGAAGAAAGAAGGGTAGATGAAGTCGATCTGAGGTTGGCCAAGCATGAGGAGGAAAAATACAAGGTTAAATCAAAGGATGAATTTGCAGCTTTAGATAAAGAGGTTAGCCACGTAGAGAGTGAAAAAAAAGAAATAGAGGATGTCCTGTTGGAATTGATGGAAAAAGAGGAAGAATTAACCCAATTTCTTCCTTCTTTTAAAGTAAAAGCGGAAGCAGAAAAGAATGAGCTTGATCGTGAGAAAAAAGTTTTGATCTCCAATTTAAAAGAGCTTACCTCCAAGGGAGAGAAATTCCAGCACCAACGAGAAAAATTGATTCCTCGATTAAATCCCGTTTTATTGGAGCAGTACGAGAAACTTCGCCAGCTAAAAGATGAACTAGCTGTGGTCCCCATCAAAGACGGCATCTGCGAGGGATGTAATGTAAAAGTTCCTCCTTCTCTGATCGGCCGAGTTAAAAGGGGCAAAGAAATCGTCTATTGTGAAAATTGCAATCGGATACTTTATGATGCCTCATTAAGAAAAGTGTAGGGAAAGATGCGAGTATTGTCTCTGGATTTAGGAGATAAAAGTATCGGGTTAGCAGTGAGCGATCTTTCTCAAACCGTAGCCCAAGGGATAGGTCAGATGAGGTGGTCTAAATCTACTCTCAATGAAAGTATAGATCAAATTAGAAAGCTCCTCTCTCAACATAAGGTAAAAAAAATAGTAGTGGGTCTACCCAAGAATATGAAGGGTGAGGAAGGGTGGCAGGCAAAAAAGGTGCGCTCCTTTGTCAGAGATTTATCAGCAAGGATAAATATTCCAATAATCTTATTTGACGAGAGACTATCCACGGCTGCTGCGGAGAGAGTTTTAAAAGAGGCGAAGGTAAGTTTTTCCAAGAGGAAAAAGGTCAGGGACAAAGTGGCCGCTACTGTGATTCTGCAGAACTATCTAGATTCTCAGAAATACTTGAAGGATAATCCTCTAAATTCTTCCCTCTCACAAGAGTGAAAGAGAATCGCCTTAGCCGCATGAAAACTCTAAAAATCCAAAATTTCAAGAAATTATGGTGGAAGAATATATGCGTAATAGGAGCGTTTCTTTTGGTAATCTGGTTTGTCTCTCTGATTTTCTTTCCCTCTTATAACCAGAAATCTGTAGAGGTCCTCATTCCTCAAGGAGCGGATTCTTTGAGGATTGCCAAGATTTTATCTCAACACCAGCTTATAAAGAGCCCATTTCTTTTTATAATTCTATCCAAAATCTTCAATTGGGAAAAAGACCTCAAGGCAGGTAAATACGAGTTAACTTCCCCTACTCTGATCGAGGTTTTACACCAGTTAAGGAAAGGACAAATCAAGATCTATCGAGTCACCATCCCCGAAGGACTTCCCAAATGGGAAGTAGCAAAAATTCTGGGCTCTAAGGGAGTCGTAAAAGAAGATGTCTTTCTCAGGTTAATAGACAA
>Ga0315549_1001924_pt1 | contig 20765 bp, 19 predicted proteins | sample SalMarSW160200MG_FD_203101 | JGI IMG/M metagenome (GOLD analysis project Ga0315549, IMG submission 203101) | Salt marsh sediment microbial communities from the Plum Island Ecosystem LTER, Massachusetts, United States - Salt Marsh Sediment SW1601-200 ... | reverse complement strand
AAAGAGGAGAATCCGTTTTTATAACGCGGAAACGAGAGCAGAAATCAGACATGAACTTCATCGCCTATGAAATAGTAAAAGAACCTTGGTACCTTCTTCGCAGCTAAAGGGAAGAAAAACAAGATGGTGTTAAGAAACATCGTTCGAATCGATGAAAAGAAATGCAACGGCTGCGGATTATGCATACCCGCCTGTGCCGAAGGAGCCCTCCAAATAATAGACGGAAAAGCCCGACTGGTCAAGGATGTATACTGTGACGGCTTAGGAGCCTGCCTCGGAGAATGCCCCCAAGATGCCATAACCATAATACAGCGAGAAGCAGAAGAATTCGACAAGAAAACAGCAGAAGAACATATAAAAAAGAGCCATTCAGTTCCCACAGTTCATCATACTCATATAGCCTGTCCATCAGTAAAGGCGATGAGATTCGAAAGAGAGCCGAAAGAAAAAGCAACCACAAAACTCTCAGAAAAGAGGCATTCAAGGATTTCCAACTGGCCATACCAACTAAAACTGTTGCCGCCCAACGCACCCTTCCTCAAGAATGCAGATTTGCTGATAGCCGCTGACTGTGTACCCTTCGCGTACGCGGATTTTCACGAAGACATGCTGAAGAACAGAACCCTTGCAGTTGGATGCCCCAAACTCGATGATGCAACCCTCTACAGAAACAAACTGGCTGAAATCTTCCGGATGTCCAACATAAGAAGCATCACAGTAGTCAACATGGAGGTTCCATGCTGCTTCGGCTTAAATCGCCTCGTCCAAGAAGCCCTAGAACTTTCGGGAAAGAGTGTTCCTTTGAGGCAAGAAACAATAAGCATAAAGGGAGAGAAAATATCGCAATCAAGTTAACATGGAGAGATGAATAGAAGTTGACAAATTCCAACGCAGCAACGTGCCCGGGCATAAAAAAGTTCCTTCGCCCAGTCCCAGCATATTTTCCGTGCCCCAATTGTGGTGGAAGCGTGGAGATTTGGAGCGACGAGGACACTGGCGTATGCGACACATGCGACAAGGAAGTTGGCAGACCTGAAAAGGAGCCGTCCTGTCTAGACTGGTGCCAATACGCAGACAAATGCAGAGAAATAATCAAACGCAAGAAGCATTAACAACAGAGCCTCTTTATGTTTCCATGTTTTTCTGAAAAAGTACTGCTTTCAACAATGAAGTATTATTAGGAGTCTAATATGATTGTTGGGTTTGTGTTCTGTACAGTTTCTTTCTGTAGACTATAACCACCACGGTTGCCGCAAGAAGTAACGGCAGAATTGTCCATGATGGAAACTCTGGAATGCCTTGTGCGTTAGTCTTAACCAACCAGAAATCATAGCTTCCAGCACCAAAGGAAAGTGTGTTGCCTGCTACTGCATAGCCTCCATCAGATGTCTGAACTACCGAGTTAGCACGGTCAATATCTGCTCCTCCATACGTCCTATTCCACTCTTTATTTCCTAACCCATCTGTTTTAACCAACCAAAAGTCAAAGTTTCCAGCACCAAAGGATTTTGTTTCACCAGCAAGGGCGAATCCGCCATCAGACGTCTGAACCAACGAGTGAGGACGATCCATATCTGCTTCTATGTATGTTTGGTTCCACTCCATGTTCCCAGCCCCATCAGTCTTAACCAACCAAAAATTTTCCCCTCCAGCATCGCCAGAATGTATGTCACCAGCCATAACGAATCCCCCATCAGACACCTCAATCAAGGAGGAAAAAAAGTTACGAATTGAACTTCCATATGTTTGGTTCCACTCCATGTTCCCAGCCCCATCAGTCTTAACCAACCAAAAATTAATGAGCCCAACACCAAAGGAACTTGTGGAGCCAGCTAAGGCGAATCCTCCGTCAGATGTCACAATCAACGAAGAGGCACCCTCACTTCTTGTTCCTCCATATGTTTTGTTCCACTCCATATCTCCATACTCATCAGTTTTTACCAACCAAGAATCCCATTCTCCAGCACCAAAAGCTTCCGTTGAGCCAGCTAATGCGTATCCTCCATCAGACGTTTGAATCAACGATTTAGCACGGTCATTACCTATTCCTCCGTATGTCTGGTTCCACTCCATGTTCCCAGCCCCATCAGTCTTAACCAACCAAAAATCAGCGGATTCACCAATAAAGGAATTTGCTTCGCCAGCTAAGGCGAATCCGCCATCAGATGTCTGAACCAACGAGTAAGCAATGTCATTAACTTCTCCTCCGTATGTCCTGCTCCACTTCATGTTCCCAGCCCCATCAGTCTTAACCAACCAAAAATCAGTGTTTCCAGCACCAAAGGATTGTGTGGAGCCAGCTATTGCGTATCCTCCGTCAGACGTTTGAACCACAGAATTAGCATAATCATTCTCTGCTCCTCCATAAGTTTGACTCCACATTACCCAAGATGGTTCAGAATGTTCAGCATTAAAAAAAGCAATTAAAGAAACAACGGCAAAACAAAGAATTAGTAATAGAGCGAGTGCTATAATTTTCTTCATATCATATTCCCCTTAGTGGTTCTTAGTCTTCGTTTGTAAATGGCTACAGCAACTGCAAGCAAGGTCAGTATTACGAGCATTACTGTCCATGATGGGAACTCTGGTATTATAAACTTGGTCATTATTGGATAGTTGTCTTGGTTGTTGTGGTCAATAACGTATGGTGTGTCTCCTATTCCGTCACCGTCATTGTCTGTGCCGTTATAGTTGCTCCAGTAGTTTCCTGTTGTGCCGTTGTCCCATGAAACTATGTCTGTGCCGTTACTGAACGTAAAATCTTCTTCAAAGTTTTCTGCATATACGTATTCTTTGTTTACGAGTGCCTGCTGGGAACTGTCTATAAAGTTGTTGCCGTAAACTATGTTGCCTGAACCGATACCAGAATTGCCGATACGAAAGTTACGAAGTTCAACGCCAATATCGTTACGTTCTATGTTGTTTTCGCGGACTGTAGAGTTGTTGCAGTCTTCACCAAACTGAATTCCTGCCCTGTTATCTGTAATGTTGTTTCCATAAATGTAGAAAGGTCCATCCCAACGAATATATATCCCGCCAATTTCGGAAGTTCCAGATATGCCGTTGCCTTTTATGTTGTTTCCCTTTATGGTCACGTTACGGCATTCGTCAACAATTATACCACTCCTGCGGTTGCCCATTATGTTGTTTTCTAAAATGGTGCTGTTTGATGAAGACTGATAGATACCATGACCACCATTCCCAGTAATGTTATTTCCAGAAATGATGAGGTCGCTTCCCGAATACGAATGAATCCCTTCGGTATTATTCATAATGTTGTTTCCAATTATTCTGACTCCAAAAGGGTGAGGATGTGAACTTGAGCTTAAACCTATGATTTCTACTATTATTCCTGTAGATTTGAGATTGTTTCTTATTGTGAAACCCGAAACCGTGACATTATCTGCGGTAACTAGAACTGCAGCCCTCGGACTGTATTTTGCATACGGCATTTCAATTATCGTGTTTTGGCTATCTTCACCAATTAGTGACAACGGTTTATCAATTGTTACGGGTTCATCGTAAATACCTTTTTTCACGAAAACTGTGTCGCCCGCAGAAGCATTGTTTATAGCATCTTGAATTGTGGGATACTCGTCAGGAACAACAATCGTCTTAGGCATTACTACCACTAACACCATTACTAAAGAAATCACAAGCACAAAGGAAAGAGTCAGTAATAGGGCAATTGTTGTGATTTTCCTCATATTATAAAACACAACGAGTTATTTTATGGTGCATGAAAGCTAAAAGTGTTTTTGTAAAGGTTTCTTGACCTAACAAATGATTCTTTAGTCAAAGTTTCTTGCCAAATCATTCAATTGGCTCATAATTGTTTATGACGGTGGTTTTGGATTGGGACAGCGTAACTTATAAGATAATTCCAACCTAAGAGTAGGAATTTTGGATAGCATTTAAATAGCGCAGCGCCTACACTGAAAATAAAAAGCATCGAGGAGGAAAAAATCGTAAATGATCGAAATAATAAAGAAACCACGGGCACCGAAGCTACGATGCCCAGAGTGCGGCTACGAGAACGACATTAACGACTTAATCGTTGCGGGCTTCTACGATCGCTGCTTAATGTGTGGTCACGAGGAGGTGAAAAACCAAAATGGTGCGTAAATACGCGATTGCGAAAGGCGAAATAATTGATAAATGGGCAATACATCACCCAAACGTGATGACGTGGTTAGCGAAATATCCTAACGAAGATGTAAGGATTCAGAACGCTCAGATGTTATGGATTTTCTGCGATTGGGCAAATATTGAACCCGCCGATTTACTGGCTCTTAAGAACGATATATCGAGCCATGAAGCTGAGGAATTGCTTGACAGATTCGTTGCAGATAAAACGATTGACGTTCCGAACAGCGTCAAGTGGAATTCCGTCAACGCCGTTAAAGGATTCTTCGCCTCGCATTATAGAGACCTTGCAAAGCGTTCGGGAACGATGTCCCTAGATAAAGTTAAACCCTATAGGAAACCAACGAAAGAGGATCTGCGAAAAATGTGGGATGTTTGCTATAACCCGCGGGATAGATCGATGGTCGTGTCAATGCCTAATAGCACAGGTATTGCAAAGGAATCTCTTATGCGGATGCAATGGAAGCATATCGAAGAAGGTTGGGAGAACGTCGAAATCCCGCACATATCCTTGCCGCCCGAATTGATTAAGGGACATGGACACGGAAAATATAAGGATGTAAGGCAGGAGACGTTCTTAACACCTGAAGCCAAGGAAGATCTATTAAAATACAAACGATGGATGGAGGAGGTTAAGGGCGTTACGTTTACGCCCGAAACCAACGTTTACGTAAAAACGGAAAAACCAATCAGACCGATCACCTATAAGGCTCTAGGAAAAATCGTTAGCGAGGTTGCAAGGCGCGCGAGGGTCGGATATAGCCTTCACGATGCGAGGCGCTACGTTCAAACGGCGCTGGAGGAGGCGCGTTTGCCAGCGAATTGGGCGCGAAAAATCCGAGGCAGAAAGGTGCGAGGCGAAGAAAGTCCTTATTCGAGACCCGAGATCAAAAAATTGCGCGAGGCGTTTAGAGAGGCGCTTCCGTATCTAATGTTCAGGAAGGAATCGTCTTTAATGGAATTGCAGAGACGACAGGAAATCGCAGATGAATTAACGAACAAAATGATACGTGGCGAACCGTTCACCGATGAGGAACGGGCGAACATAAAACGCTACGGAATCAGGTTAAGGGAAAGAGCGGGGCGACCGAAGCCCGAGGAAAACGCGGATTGCCCCGATGGCGAAAATTGCTCCACCTTCAAAGAGATATGCGAAGAGGAATTGTTAGCGCATCTTCAGGATGGTTGGAGAGTCGCGCATAACCTACAGAACGGGAACGTCATAATCCAAAGGGGTTAGGACTTACCCGATTATTTTTTCCTAACCTATCGAATCAGCCCTTGATTAAGTTCAAACTTAATCCGAACGTATATCGATAGGTGCAAAAAATATTTCTGCCTTATGTTATCGGGCATTTAAGAAGGCGATTGGGCGCACTCAAAACTCCCCAGTTCTTGTTGCGGTTGGCTGCTCCCGCTGCCGTGGCTAGGTATTTTCGAACTGTGCCTCTCTATACCTTTTATACTATTTTTTTTCTCCACTCCAGTAGAAGTTAGTGAAGTCGTAGTTGCTGCAGTTGCTGTAGTTGCACATTGTTGAATAGTAACGTCGATAAAGCGACTCTACAAAACACTATCTGATCCAAAATCAGAACGTGAACTACGTGTTTCCTGTCAGACGCTTTTACTAGGTGAGAAAAAAGAACTAGATGAGTCAGAAGAGGCTATCAAAACGTTGCAACAGATGACACGCAAAGAACAACCTGATTCAAAAAAGCAAACCATTTTAGGAGACCACCACGATTAAGCGCTTCCACGATTTTGGCGTAGGTAGGTGCCGTGGCAAATGACAAAAGGTATATTTTCTGTGTTTTCGGGTTAGTTCATAAATCTCATTTCGTAGGTTTTGCCACTGCTGGTTTGGCAAATCCTCCTTAACCCGATTTTGTTTATGTTTGATTATCTTCGTTTTCACTAGATTTGCCGTTTGCCACCGAGGCTACCATAGTCCGATGGCTCATTAGTTTCGGTGATAGGCTGCGTGTCGTGGATACCTTTTCGATTGTCCCACGAATTAAGTTTGAATTTAATCAGCGCGAATAACGACATCATCGAGTGGTCTCCCTAGCTTTGCTCCTCGTTGGTTTTCGCACCCGAGCATACTCTTTTTGTGCGATAAACGCACTCTTCGTACTCCGAAGATTGAGGAAACGCATGAAAAAACAGGGGTTTGTGCGCTTTTCGGACTGACCCCTTGGGAACAGGTTAACTCGGCGACGCGGGACGGTCGAGGAACAGTCACTACGCTAACTACACTAATTACGCTAACTACGCGAGAGCACGCACGCCGAAGCAGCACGCGTAGTCGCCGCAGGACTCTCCAGCCGACTGACCCCACGTCAATCCCTAGTTTCGCCGCCGCGGAGCAACCGAGTTCCCTTAACCGCAAATTACAGCTCCCTAGGTGCGAAAACGGCAACTCTTCGACTGTCGAAGGCAGGTTAAACGCACCAGACCCTACAATGATTGGTGCGAAAATCTTGAAGAAAAAAAAATTCCCTAGCAATGCTAGGTGTTCGTAGGACTCACGAATCATACCTTTAGATATTCTCGTTTTCATACTTTCACCTTTACATACTTTCTGACCGCTCATCAAAGGGTTTGCGTTTGGAGGTAGGCGCGTTTACTGCTGGCGAGACGTTAAACTTAACAATTATGACCTGTCTAGACCTTCTAAGGTTTCACTAACTGCTGCTGAAAAGGGGTATAAAGAAAATACGAAGCAAGAGCGTTCTGCACACAGTCATGAAAGACCTAGAAGAGATAGACGGGTTAGACAGGAGCAAAATACGCTGGAGAGTTTTGAGGATGCTCTTGGGGCACGGTTTCGGCGGTTACATACTCTGGGACCGAAATCCTCCAAAACGGGCATATTGGGTAAATCTTCTAGCCTTCTCGACTTATCGAGGTAGTAAATGACTTATGCGAAAATCTTCCGGTAACTGTGACCTGTCGTTTCCGGAAGGAGAAGTTGGGAAGTTGGCAACGAACTTCTAAACTTCATACGTCGAACATATGTCTACGAAAATTCCGGAAAAAATCTAACCTTATGCTCTTCGCGTAAGAAGATTAGAAGTTTAGGTGTATATTGCTGATTGCAGTGCGATCAAATCGGGTGAATGCGTACAAAAATCGATCTATTTTTATTTTAATTCTATATCGTACTGTTCGGGGGAAGAGTTATGAAAAAAAGATTGATCTAGCCAAAAAAGGCTTCGAAAATGCCTTAAGAAATGAAAACAGGCATCTTTACCGTTGTATATATGAAGATTCTGATTTTACAGAATTCAGGAGACTTAAAGAGTTTCGTGATATAGTCCATCATAAACATGCTTTACATGTTGAAAATGTAAAATTGGGATTCAATGGACCTGAAACTGTTATGATTCCCATCGATCCAAAATCAAAGCTAATTATCGACGGAAAGCGTTATAGAGATACCAAGTTAAGAAAAAAAGCAGAAGCTGTTAGTAAGGAGAGCATAGTAAAATATGGATTAAAAGAATCGATTGTTTGGGTTGAATCCGAAGAGGAAATGCTATGGAAAAAACCATTAGATTTCTGCAGTATTTTCATAAAAATTCTAGCAAGATTTTACACTTCAATATATGAAAGGATGCTCATAGAACTCAAAAGAAAGCCAATTGGCAAGGTAAAGCGATATTACCAAAGAATCGGTGTTGGCGTTATAGAATTATCAAACGAGTTAAGTTTAAAAGATAGAATTCTAATCGAAGGAGCAACAACATCTTTTGTACAATCCGTCAGTTCAATTGAAATAGACCGAAAAAAAGTTTTGAGTGCAAATATTGGTCAACTAATCGGTTTGAAAGTCAATGAGAAAGTGCGAGAAGGTGATCTCGTGTTCAAATTGCCAGCGTCATTAGAATTTTAGTACCTAGTTACTGATTCTCTTTGAGATATGATTTTTCAGAAAGGTATGAGATGAAAATATTCTTGATCTTTTCAGCGTCTGCGCGCGCACGCGCGAAAAAGGGTATCTTCGGTTAAAAAATCTTATTACCGTAAACCCGCACGAGTAAAATTCGATAACACAAAACAATAGTAATTTAATTCTCAAGTGTGATAAAAGATATAGGGAGTGTCAGAATGACAATTCGTTTCCTTTTTGGCAGAAGAGAGTCTCTTTATGGAAAATCAGAAGGTTACAAAAAAAGTGTAAGGGAATATTTAGAATCTTACGGATTTTCTCAAACAGTAGATTCGTCTGTGGAAGGAAGTTTTGAAGACATGATTTTTTACAATCCATATATTGCGCCTGGAAAAAGATTCTTAATTGAAGCTAAAGCCGAAGTCGTTTCATTAAAATCAAAAAAATTAGCCAGAGAACTTGTCAAATATTTTAGGTTGTGGCAAGCCAAGGATAGAGATGTTAAATTTTTATTATTTATACAAGGTGTTAAGAGACCAAAAGAATGGGAATCAATTTTTTCAGATACCAATACCTTCGAATTTGTACAGAAATGGTGCGAATGGTATAACAAAAGGTGCCTTAAGGAAGGCGAAATCTCATTTGATGAACAAGATGTCAAAGAGATGTCAGATTTCTTTGCTGATAGCGAAGTCATAGTTGGAACCCATCTAGATCTGCAACATGCTGTTTTAGAAAAGGAGACCAGTTCAGCGTATTCAATTTCTAGAATAGCAAAGAATCTTTATGACCTTGTTGATCGAAGAAGAATACCAGTACTGAAAAAAAGCATTCTTGTAACGAACATTCTATCAATCAATGTTCCAAAAAATTATTTTATGTGCAAATCTAGTGCAAGAACAAAAGAAGAAATATATGCTGATCTAAAGGGAAAGGTAATTCCACCTTTTCTTTTCACAAAGGATAAAGAAATTATGACTTTCTCTGAATTCGACGAAACAAATCCTCTGTGTAAATATACCATTGGAACTGTTAAAACGTTCAATACGCGAGATTTTCAAATTGAAAACTCCAGCTTTTGTTCTCAGTTAATTAACATCCATTTTAGGAGGATTATCTGGAATAAAGGTGTATATCGGGATCCCAAAGCAAACATTTACTATTTTCCAATGATTGATAAATCATCTGAAGTAAGAGAAATATCGAGTTATACAGGTCAAAAAAGATGGATTGTTAAAAAACTAGTTTACACGGAAGATACTGAATATCATAGGAAGGGAGATGTCAACTTTTACTTCCATAGGGGTGTGGAACTAAGAACCCCTACTTATTGGGGTAATTCATTTGTTGAGATGATACCTAGAAGATACTATACACTTGATGGAATACACTGGACTGATGGCGAAATAAGAGCCAAAATTGATAAAAAATTCAGAAAATCCAGCTATGACAGAAGTAAAAGTAGACTTAGTCTAATGAAGTTTTGGAAATATATTTTATTTGAATCAAAAGATTTTGTTATTCCGCCTGAAAAATGGTTTACTAAGTTGAAGTTTGGCGATTTTGTCAAAGATTCTGTAAAATGGATTCCAAGAGTTATTGGTAGAAACCAAACTAGATTATGGGATTTTAAAGGAGATGCCCTCAATGATTAGAATTTTCCGCCTTGAGGAACCAGAGCTCTATTTTGGGGGAAATGAAAAGTGTTTAGATCCACAGGTTGGCTTATTAAATTTTGGTCCTCACGGAGGAACGGGAGTAGATAAAAAACAAAAATTTTCTATCCGAGCAGGAATAATTGGTACAACTAGAAGTATCAATGCTACAACTGCCTTTTTGAATAGACTCAAGTATAGAATAGTTGCTGAACAAAAATCTTCCACAGAATACAAAGGAATTGATTTCCCTGGATTAGGTTCTAATAGTCCTTTAAGGTTTCAAATACTAGTCGATTCTAACTGCGTTTTAAAAATAGACCGAAAGTTCATAAGAGATTTGTCTGAGCTTAAAAGAAGAGAAAGAATTATTTATGTTACGAACAAATACTGTGAAAATTTAGACGTGTTGGTAGAAGCATATCCCCAACCAGATATTGTACTTTTGCCCGTTGATGATGAACTTCTTAGACTCTGCAAAGAACCAGATCGTAAAACTGACAAAATAGTTTATCAGCGAAGAGATTTTGGTGATCCAGACAGTATTGATGCACCAATGTTTGACTTTCACCACCACATAAAGGCGCAGGCTGCACATCCAACGAGAAAATTTGTAACCCAGATTTTGTTACCAAAAACTTTAATCTTTTCAGAGGAGAAACAAAGCGCGGCATTAATTGGATGGAATTTCTCAGTCGGCACATACTACAAAGCTACAGGGGTTCCTTGGAAATTGGCGGAGATTAATGAAAACACTTGTTACATAGGAATTTCGTTCTATCGAGAAATTCTGAAAGAAACCATGTCTATGAGGGCAAGCATTGCACAAGTCTATATGAGAACTGGTGAAAGTCAAGTTATAACAGGCAGACCGTTTGAATGGGATCGACAAAGTAGAGGAAAAAACGTCCAATTGGATGCCTCTCAGATGGAGGAAATTATCCGTGATTCTATCGAAATCTATCACAAACAAAGAAGAAGATTACCTGAAAGATTGGTTGTACATAAATCTACAAGATTTACTGATGAAGAAATTGACGGGTGTGAAAATGCAAGCAGTGAAATGGACGAACTTGATATCGTTCATATCACAGAAAGGACTGGACTTAGAGCGTATCACGAAAAATATGACTATCCAGTAGTTCGGGGAACTGTAATAACATCCAAAAACAAACCAAACGAGGCAATTTTATTTACGTCTGGTTATGTGCTATCTCTTGCTACATATCCAGGGCCTACTGTTCCAAGACCACTTCATGTGATTTGCCAAAGACTAGATACATCTATAGAAACAGTTTGTAAAGATATCTTAGGATTGACTAAACTTGATTGGAACTCTTCTACATTTTATACAAAGTTACCTGTGACAATAGGAGTATCGTACAAAGTTGGCAAGATCTTGGCAGAAATGGTAGTTGCAGATATCCCTCCTCCAAATAGCTATAGATATTATATGTAGAATTGTGCGTGCTGCGCGCGCAAATTTCTTCTGTGTAATCCAGTCTTAAAGATGATACTTTTTTCTCGTAGAAATCTTTCGGGGAACCCTTAAGTTCGGCAGTTTCCGAGTCTATCTCGGGAAAAACCTATGCCCAAAAAAGTTGGCAGTAAACAAACACAATGTAATAAAACATGGCCTAAATTGCCTAGTTATAGATAGAAGGTAACGGGTTTCCTTAGCCTTCGAAGGTTTTTGCATTAGTAAAAGGAAAATAAAATATGGATTAGAGAAAGATTAAGTAGGTTAAACAGTCAATCGAGGTTCCTGTAGATTTGTATGAAAGTATTGTTTCCAATTATGTTAAGATGCTGGAAAAGCTTTTAGTTAATCCTCAATACCGTTTTGCTGATGTAACTTCCAAAGATGTTCCCAAGCAAGCAGGAGTCTACGTAATTTATGATAAGAGAATTAATGAGATAATCTATGCTGGTAGAACAAAGAACCTGAGGAGGCGTTTATTTGGCGACCACAAAAGTGGGAACGTCAGAGGCAGCCAGTTTAGGAAGGCGTTGGGGCGTAATTTTGTCTTGAAGTCCGAGGATGAGATTACCATCTATATTCTAAAAAATTGTAGTTTCCAGTTTTTGTCTCTTGAAGAATTTGAGGAAATTGTAAGGTTGGAACACTTTGCCATAGCTGTGTTGGGTCCTGTTCTGAATATTCGATTGAAACAGTAATCCAGAGAAAGTATGGGAAAATTAAGTCTCTAACTTTGGGAACAGACTTTCTTGATTTTTTCTGAGCCTATCGAGCAGGCGGATATAACCTATGATTTAAGCCTTCATTTTCGAAATCAACTGAACAATTCTTAATGCGTCGTCTCTATACGATTTCGTTCCTATTTTCTTCATCATTTCGCTTAGAACATCTGAGATCTTCCACACCTCTATGCCATAGACAGCTTTCGCCTGCTCTATCACCTTACTATCCTCTACATCCCACACGACCAGCACCTTCCTGTACTCGGAGCTACCGAAAATCTCCCCGACTTTGTTGGTTACGACGGGGTGAACAAACTTGATTTCGTTCAAGGTGTCCATGCCCCTCCTATGCTTGCGACCATTCCTTGTCTGAGTGTCCTTCATTCTCAGGCGGAAGCCTCGCCCTATTGTTACCCGAACTTCAATGTGATATTTTTCGTTTGTTCGGGGATTATACGCCAGCAGGTCGACTTCTTTTCCTCCTCCCAGCATAACGTTGGTCATGGTGAAGCATTTCTTCACGAGTTGCATGTAGCGGTCTACGATGTGGACTTCTGGCTCCAACCTTAGATCAACCTGACCTAGGCTGCGGTATCTTAGCATAAAAGGTTAGTGCATCAACGTAGTTATCGAATATAGTAACATATTGGGGATATAGAATTGTGAGTCGGGACAAAGTTTGGCGCGTACAGGCATCGGAACGATTATTGGCAGGAAATCCGTCAGCAAAGGGAGGGAATATGCCAGAATCTGGATTTATGTACCCACAAAGGTTAGCGAAGATACTGCTTTTCCTTTCGAGGTTGGCATGCCGTGTTTGGTTGAGATTGATGAGGAGACGGGTCGATTGATTGCAAAACCAATTTCAGAGAAGGAAGCCGTCGAGTTGGGTTGGCGCAAACGAAAAAGAAGAAAATAGCATTGTTTCTAAATCTCTCTTCCACTAAAAAAGAAATTGCATACGTGATTTAATGAATGTGGCAACGATACTAGCTGGTTCTGATAGCTATCAACAGCGTACATAGAAAAGGGAAAACTGCAAACGCGTTGATTAGACTGTGTTTTCCCATCGAAGGAATGGTCTTCTCAAGACTATTGATGCAGAGACCACTGATTAGAAGGCTTTGAAAACTTTGGCTTTATGTTGGTTGTTCTGTAAACGTGCATTCTCTTTAACTGGAAAATTCCGTCAACTGCTCACCGACTTGATAAAGACTAAGCATAACTCAAACCGAAAGACGCAACAAATGACTTTGAAAGGAGAATTTGTTAATGAATATTGTTATTATGTATTGGGTTTTGTTCCTGGCGATGTTATTCGCCTAAAAAATCATGTTTGGTTCTATAAACTAGATCGTGATCAAATTATTTCCATAGAAGAATATTTTCACAATTAATGCTATATAAAACCATAACTGCGTGATGTTTCCTGTGGAAAATGTTAAATAATTGTCATAACATTCATATTATGTTGACTAACTTTGAATCACTCTGAACCTTTTTTATTCCGGTTTAAGAAAGAAGTTATTGGTCCAACAAGAGCTGTACTTGAGAGTAACGACGAAATCTATGATGATTCATTAGACATGGTAAAAGTATTCGAGGGGGAAAAATGGATTTTCGCAATTGATGGAGTGGAAAAACGAGTTACAAAAAAGTGTGACATCGAAAAAGGCGAAGATCAAAAAGACGAGCGTATGTGGAGATAATCCACATTCTTTATGATTTCAATGATTTCTGGTAAAAAAATGATACTGATTTTGTCAAATAAATATGACGTTACCGTTGATTTCGTCATTAGACTATTACGAAGAAAAAAGATAAAATTCCTAAGAATAAATACAGAAGATTTTCTTAATATGAATGTTTCTTTGACACTTCCAGAATTTTCTTATACTATTGAAAAAAATGGTAGAATCTGTAATCTCGCAAAAGAATTAAGGAGTGTATGGTTCCGGAGACCAGGAAAACCTTTTGAATTTACTCCTATTGATAGACGTCCAAATGCTGCTGTAATAACGTTTGTTGAGAACCAATGGCATTCTTTTATTGAAGGAATAAAACATATTGATCATGTTAATTGGATTAATGACCCAGATAATGTTCATATTGCAGAAAATAAAATATTACAACTTAAGCTTGCTAGACACATTGGATTAAAAATTCCAGAAACTTGTATAACTAATGATAAGAGTCATGTGTCAGCATTTTTCAACAAATTTGGCGGAAAAATAATTGCTAAAGCATTATCCTGTCCTTTGATTGAAAGCGAAGATAAAGACCACTTCATTTTTACAAGTATCATTGACGAAATTGAAGATGTTTCTGAACATGAATTTGGTTTAGCTCCAACAATTTTTCAAGAGTATTTAACCGGTAAAATTGATTATCGTTTGACCATAATTGGAGAACATTGTTATTCAGTGAAAGTTGTAAGAGAGTCAGATAAAGGAATATCTAAAGATTGGCGTATTGTAAAGGAAGGATTGAAGTTTCAAGTCTGTGAACTACCTAATGATATCGAAGCGAAATGCGTTAAAATTGTACGAGAACTTGGACTTGTTTTTGGGGCGATAGATTTAGTTGAAATTGATGGTGAATTTTATTTTTTAGAAATTAACCCAAATGGTGAGTGGGGATGGCTTCAAAAAGAATGTGATCTACCAATCGCTGAAACTCTTGTTGATTATTTATCTAACGGAGCCTCGAAAGCATATGGTGATGAAAAAAAGATTTATTGAATGGTTTTTTGCTTTTATCATTGCATTTCAGACTAATCATAAGATTTCTGAGCAATCAAAGGAAGATAAATGGGGAGTCAAATATAAAAATTGGGCAACTAAGATAGATGCCGAAAAGAATGTTGATTTTGAAAAACTAGCTAATGATGTATATGCTTTCGAACTGCAAAGGAAAGATACTATTGAGTCGAAAGCTTCAGCACTTTTCGATGCAATAGGTTTTGCTGTGGCTCTTGTATCGATACCGAGTGCAATATTGATAAATGGACTTGGTTGTGTTCAATTTATTTTTCTGGTTCTTTCTTTATTCAATTTGGTAGTTGGCGGAATTTGTTCGTTGTTAGTGACAAAAATCGGTCAGTTCCACATGATAACTGTTGATGGAATAATGGAAGAAATAAAAAATAAAGAAAACCTTGGTAAGAGTGAAAAAGAAAACTTGGTGACAATTAATAAAATTGTTAGTACTGAGATGAATTTTCCGTTGCTTTTAAAAAAGACCAATTTGTTGAGTGCTGCACAACAGCATTTCTTACTAGGAATCGTATTTGTTTCTCTATTTATCATAATATCCGTTTAACTCAAACCCAACGAATTTCTTTGTAGGTTGAGTAAAAAACAATTTAGGTCAATAGAGGTTATTGTGGAGATTACCTGTAGGCGCGCGCCGAACTTATCCCCCTAACCGCAAGCCCTTACCTTAGTTTTCATCCCTCGCTGAGTTCTCGGCTGCGGTAAAGAAAGCCGGCACGAAGCGAAAAAGGAGCGCGCCCAACCCCTCGCGTCTGGTCAAGCTTAGTAGGCGGAAAGATCTCCTGTAAAATCATTCTGATCAAGCTTGAAGAAAGCTGCAAATTTAGAGTCCGAACTCTGAAAACTAAATAAATAACATTTTCAAAATCAAAGTAAAAAAGAGGAATGTACGAGTGTTAAGAAAAACCTTAACACGCTCAAAAATTAACTGAGGGTTTTCCTGATTTCTTTGATATCGGGAAGAACAAGTAATAGAAAACCAATTACAAAGAATCCCAGAAAAACTTCAACAGCATATGATTGCAAAAAGAAGTAAACTGTAAACGCTATAACCACTGCAATATACGCTGCTCTCATTGATGACACAAAAGCTTTTGAAACAATTGGGTTAATGTCCTTTTTCAAAATGAGTTTCTTAGAAGCATAAAAGGACAGTAATTTCTTTTCCAGAAAATAAGCAATAAAACGGTAGATTATAAGTAAAATGAAAATCTTTAGTGGCAGATTTAGCAAACTGATTTGTTCAGGCAATGGCAAGTTTATGTTCATTACTGGAAAGAACAGAAACAATTCAAAACCCATTACAACAAGTGCAATTGAGGCTAATCTTGTTTTTTGTGATTTTTTGATGTCATCCTTTACTAATGCGCTATAATATCGTATTATTGCGGATGAAAATGTCAGTATGGCTCCCCATGTTTTAATTAATGTAGCAATTTCCATTGCATCAGCTTCAACGAAACCAACATTAGTAAAAAAGTCAGCAATTTGTTTAGGATCAATTGTCAAAAAAAGAATTACGAGTGAGATAATTACCCCAAAGAAAAGTTGGTGTTCCGTATCAGATAGGGAACCCTTTTCAATATTTTTTACTCTTTTCTCGATACTCTTGAGCTTTTTCTGAATTTCACGAAGGTTTTCATCTTCAGATGACATTTTTAGGATCTAATTACATGTAAGATTAAGTTGAGTATAAAGTTAGTTGATTTTGCGGAATAATTTTTTTCATGTAACTTCATCTAATCAATATTGTAACCTTCCTTGGGTAACATTAGACAGAGCGGTCTCCGCAGAACATCATCCTGAACGCGCTTCGAGGCTACAACCAAACAAAAATCGCACAATAAATCCCCAAACTTTCGTGACTAGGACACGACTCATTCGTAATTGGAATAGGATCTCCTCATTATAATTGGGATTTAAAGGGGACACAATAACATATCAACAAATACTAATTGAAGTTAAAATCATCATTTATTAGAACAAATTAATAATCAGTTAGATACTATTTCATAAGGGGGGCATTTAAAGTAAACACGAGAGCGATAATCCGATTTATTTCAGCAGGTTTAATATATTTTTCATTCGGATGGATTTTAGCGTTATTAATAAGAGCAGTATTCAATCTTTCTTTTTGGATTGAACCTGTGTTAGCAACAATAATACTAATGCTTGGTTTTGTCGCCACAAAAAGAAGGAAAAAATTGAAAAATTTATTTCCCTCTAAGCTTTCTGACAGAACAGCTAGTCATGTTTCAACAATCTATAATTTGTTTGCATGTGCGGTTTTTTTATTTCCGTTTGTATTGTTTATGTATAGTGCTTTCTCTGGCAAATTGGATTTTCTTTTTTTGAGTTATTCGATTCTTAGTATGTTTTTTTTATTGAAATTTGTTGATTATCAAACACTAATAAAACCCAAAAGTATTGAGGCAAATATCTGCTCCATTTTTTTTCTGTCTGCTTCTACACTTCAATTAGTCATACTTCCATTTGTTTTCCCATTCATACCTCAAAATATGATAGAGCCCATTGGTGTAACCGTATTGACTTTTGTCTTATTCACGCATGGTGTGTGGATTTTAACTATGCGGAAATCTGCAGGAAAAGACTTAGCAGATATTCACCCAAAACTTTACCATGAAGAATTGCCGTATAGAGGGCTTTACAATATTTTAGGCGCCTATTGGTTTATGGGGTCATCATTCATCAGTTTTATTTTCAATCCACAATCAATAAACCAACAAATAATGAGTGTTTTTGCAATCATATCAATTTATGTGCTTATGGCTCCTATTATGCTAAATTTTGTAAGGCTGCAAAGACGCATAAAGATCATAAAAACCAAACGTAAGTATAGAAAACTCTATCAAAAGATAAAGAAAGACAATTGGGAAAATGAAATCGTATCAAAATCTGTAATTGCTAAAATTCTAAATAATCTGATTTGGCTGCTGCTCACGTTATCTATTGTTATTGGAGTGTCACTTGTTTACTATTTCATATTCACAGGTAATTCGCTCTTTTTGATATATGCAATTTTTTTGTTTGTTTCAACATTTACAACGCTTCACTATCGTGTTTCAACGAGGGGGGAAAGACCATTCGAATTAACCATGCTTTTTAAAGGAAAGAATCTTACAACTGCCAAACTTAAGCGTCTTACCAATCTATCTTTAGTATGGTATGCTATTTCAATAGGCGTTTTGGTTGGGGAGATATTTTTCATTGCGACAAGTGAATTTAAGGAAAAAATTTTTGAAATCGCAGGTCTTGAAGTTACAAATTTGATGTTATTGGTATTGTTCTTTGTCTTTTCAATGATAGTCCTTTTTGCTTCATCTATTTATCTATATTTATTACCGAGTCGAGGGACAGTAAACAAAAGAAATATTCAAGTTTTATCTTTGTTGATTATTCTAACAGGAGTAACCCTAATTGTCATAATAGATGTTATGTTAATTATTATATTACCAGTAGTCTTTGCTGCTGTCTTTTGTTCCATTGGGTTGATCGTACTTGGTTATCTCTTTTACAAAGCCACCCAAAGCTACAGAACAATTGAGGAAGGCTAATATTCGCGTCAAGTTTGGAAAAACCAAAGCAAAATCTAAAAACCATTGATATTTGCAGATTTAATCGATTAACAAAAAAGAGGATTTTTTGGTTAGGGTGGATGGGTAGGAGCAAGGCGAAGAGCCGATGGAAGAGCCGCGTCAATTTCGTTTTGACAGGCAACCGTGGAAAACGTAGTTATCCCATTATAACGTTGCAAAAGCCTTGGGTCAATCTGAATTTAACGTGCCTTTAGCATAGATGTACAACAGAAAACAGAGTGAACCATCTACTATATATTATAACTGATTCCCTCAAATTCCCATAGTACAAACCAATGCTTCAATCCGCTAAAATGTAAAGGTAATCCCAGAGTATGTTAAGTCTTTCACCGTACCAGCACCCAAGCCTAACAAAGCTCCAAGAAGTCCCAAAAGAGTAATACATGCGCTAATCATGTTCATTCGACTGAACCAAGACCAAATGGTTATAACGGCTCAGCTTTAAACTTATTTTTCGCGCGCGTGAGGTAAATAAATTTGAAGCGAGGTATGAACAAAAAAAATAAAATAGTTTTAATAATATTTGGAATCTGCATTACGATAGCACTTTTAGCTGGATTATACACCTACACTATCATTCTTAGGGTAAACGAAGATATGACCCAAGACATTTCTTTGCTTAATAGCACAAACATGGAATTAGCTGACACTATTCTGCGGTTGAAAGAAGACATTTCTTTGCTTAACAACACAAACATAGAATTAGCTGACACTATTCTACGGTTGAAAGAAGATACGACCCAAGACATTTCTTTGCTTAATAGCACAAACACAGAATTAAAAGCTAAGATTGATATTCTTGAGAAACAACAGCAAAGTTTACTGCAAGAGGAATATGATTTCCTTCTGTTTTCTAAATACAACGTGACCTTGGCGGCTACAAAATACTATGTCAAGTCTGGCTTAACGGGTAATGAAGAGTTCGAAACCACAAAGTTTTCGGAGGCGCTCCAGTATGCTCTTGACAATGGTAAAGTAGTGATAATGCCATCGGGAAGTTATGATCTTAATTCAGACGTAATATTCGACAGCAAATCTAATGTGATCTTGGATGGTCAAGGGGCAGTTCTCAATCTCAATAATTTTGCCATATCTTTTGTGTCGGATAATTACGACAAGAACAGCAACAATCAAATCAGAAACTTTGTTATACGTAATGGAACTTTCAAGCTTGAAAATAGTTTCCGGGCGACATTTGAGAATATAATCTTCGAAGACTGTGAATCAGCTATTGAAGTTTCAAACACTAATACGTGGAGTGAAGCTACAAAACTTGAGAATATTTATTGGGAAAATTGTCAGACTGCTCTAACCTTCAAAACACCCACAGGTAATGCCACAGGCTCCTATGAGAACACGGCACTTGATCGTTGTTATATCAATATCTTCAAGGACAATTCAGTTGGCATAATGGTTGAGAAAGACGCTCAAGTTTCTAACAGTCAATGGACCAACATGAGAATTTGGATGCATGCAAACGAAACTCAGACTCAGACAGGTCTTCACTTGGAAGGTGCGATGTCAGACACTATCCTAAGTGACGTAATCTTTGAAAGTTTTGGGGACGGCACAATTTACGGGATCTATCTTGGACAGTATTCAACGACAGGGTTTTCACTTGGTGCGGGGACAAGCTTTCTTGGAGATGGCTTTGAGGCAAAAATCAAGAATCCCTATAATAAATGGATCTACGGTGACCCGTCAGTGCTTAAAGAAGAAAGACAACTGCAATTTGATGAGCCTGAGATTATACACAGATATCCGCTTACAATCGGTAGCTTCGATGCTTTCATAAAGATTGAAAACTTAGGTGCGAGTGAAGAAGTGACAGTTAAAATAAAACTTAATTTCATAGATGACGCAAGCAATTCTTCTGTTGTAGGGATAACGAGGATGCTGCGGGTGTGTCAATAACCAGTGCAAGGGGACTCTTACTGGATTTTAAATAGATTTTCGGTCTTATTTTCTTCGCAGAAAGCTGAATTAAGGAGGGATAGAAAAAACATGCCTGAAAAAGTCGTTTTCGATCCAACGCAGGATGAGACGCCAAAGCCAAACAGGAAAGAGCGAGTCGATGAGCCCGTGACGGAATTCAAGGCGAAATTGAACAAGTGGGGCTTTATCCATGTGCCGAAGAAAGCGGTGCCATCGTTGCCATTCGAAACGAAGGAATCTCTAACAGGTAGGATTGAGGGCGAAACGCTCGTTATTGCAGCAGCCACGAAATAATCAACCTGAAGAACCTAGACCAAGCGCGTAGAAAACCTATAGTCTTTAACATAGGGGGCGACACGGTTACTCTCTTCCCAAACCTTTTTTTTGTCAAAAATGTCCACTTTAGTATAGGCTTAAATAAGAAAATTTCGCCAATTGATCAGTTGTGAATCATATGTCAAAGAAGCTTACTTACTCGGAGGCGGGTGTGGACAGGGAAACGAGAGCAAAATCCAAGCAGGCTCTCTCAACATTGAAACAAACC
>Ga0315549_1001923_pt1 | contig 20772 bp, 16 predicted proteins | sample SalMarSW160200MG_FD_203101 | JGI IMG/M metagenome (GOLD analysis project Ga0315549, IMG submission 203101) | Salt marsh sediment microbial communities from the Plum Island Ecosystem LTER, Massachusetts, United States - Salt Marsh Sediment SW1601-200 ... | reverse complement strand
ACTTAATAAGTATTCTTGTAGAACTGTTAAACACATACACACATCAAGAAACATGAAAATCCATTATCGCATAAAGTCTGTAAGGTTTAACTGTTGTACTCTTTCGGGAGTGGGTTCATCATCAGAGTTTTCTTCAAAAATAACGAGTTTCCCGTAAACGCCATCGTATCCAGGTATAACTTTTGCTTTTCCTTCTCTCACTCTGACGATCGCTTCGGCGATTTTCTCATCTACAACTTCGGTTAATACGTCTTTTGAAGCTTCCATTACTATTGTATATTCGTTGCTGAATTTTTCAATAAGTTTGTTATAAATGGTCCATACTTTTTGGGTGAATGGAGAACTGGCATCTAAGACAGATGCGATGATTTCGGAAAGCGGCAGTAAACGCATGAAGCCTATGGCGTTTTCAGGTTTAAACCCTGCTGGGCGGTCAGCTAGTTCTTCGACTCTTTGGTCGACGCCTTTTGTGAGTTTTCTGCGGCAGACTGGGCAGATGTTTCCGAATTTTGTTGCTTCCTGTGGGGAAAGTGCGACGTTGCAGTTTCGATGTCCGGTCCAATGATATTTGCCGTAGGCTGGGTTTGTTTCGATTGTAAGCTTGAATCGTTCCTTGTCTTTGAGGCGAATGGTATCTGTAACTTCGCGGTAACTGAGTTTTTTCAGTTCGAAGACGTTGGCTTCTCTTCCGATGCGCCATGGCCAGAAGCTGTGGCTGTCGCTGTTTGAAACTAGAGTGTATTTGTCGAGTTTGCTTAGTCGCCAGTTCATTGGGGGGTCTGATGAAAGCCCAGTTTCTAGAGCGTGAATGTGCTTCGTCATGTCTTGATAACAGTCCTCAATATTGTCGAAGCCGCTGAATGCGCCGAAGAGGCTGAACCACGGTGTCCATACGTGAGCTGGAAAAACCATGTTTTGGCTTGAAGCTTCCATAACCTCTTCAACTAAGTGTGGAGCGTTCATGTTTAATGTTGGTCTGCCGTCCACCGTTAGGTTGCCGTATTTTGATAATCTGTTGTTAATCTGAACAGCGGTTTCTATGTTAGGTGTTAAAATAACGTGGTGGATCTTCTTTACTTCGTTTTCAAAGGTGAATATTGTGCTTACTTCTGTTGTCATCATGAAGTACACTTGGGTCTCTGGAGTCTTGGCTACTTTATACAAGCTGGTACCGGGTTCTTCAACTAGGATTTCTTGAATTTCCTTGAGCCATTTTGGATGTATGAAGTCTCCTGTGCCTATGATGTTTAATCCTTTGATTTTGGCGAAACGAGCGATTTCTTGTATGTGCATTCTCTTGCTTGTGGCACGGCTGTAACAGCTGTGAATGTGTAGGTCAGCTATAACTCTCAAGTTTTTCGTCACTATCCTCTTCTTTAGTTATATACTTCTCAAAATGCTTCTCCCAATCGACCTTAAACATAACAACAAAAACTATTATCAACATAACTAATGCAAGAACCATGCCAATCAATCCAGATATCCAGTCACTCTCCACACCAAATATGTCTCTAATAATTTGTACCGAAAAGCGACCACTATAAGCCACAATGAAGTTCATGCAGATCTTCCCTACTAAAGCGGGAATAAGCGCTCGAACAAGACTGTAGCGTATGACGCCTAAAGGAATAAACAGCAGATCATCAGGCAAAGGCGTCAAGGCAAAAACGAAAATTACAATTGGTCCGAACCTGTCAAAAAGCTTCATAAGAAACTCCATTTTCTTCTTATACTTCTCACCGATGACTCTTCTACCGCCGAAACCAAGTAAATAGCCTGAAAACTCGCCGAAAGCCGACCCTATTCCTGCTGCAACAGCAATCCATACTGGCTCAAAAACCCAAGCTTCTCCAACCTTAAGCCCTCCAAGAGCGAAAATGACAACCGTGTATGGAATTGGGAAAAAAATTGACGACGCACCAATTAAGCCGATTAAGAAAATCCCGAAATACTCGTATTGAACAGCAAGAGCCTTCATCCACTCGATCAATTGCTGAATAATATCCGCAAACTGCAACGTGAAAGCTTTTCTCCTTTCTCACTGATTTAGAAGTCAGACTTTAAAGAGATTGCCATCGCAAACATCACATTTAAATCGAAGCATGATTAACAGAAAACTCCAAGTTTCCACGAGAAGGATTAAAATTGACAACGAAAAAAGAACCAATCTGGGTAGCAAGAGACTTTTCAAAATGCAGCGGATGCAGAAAATGCGAAATAGCATGCTCGCTTTTCCACGAAAACCGTATATGGCCAGAAGCCTCAAGAATAAGAGTTTTCATGCTGGTCCCAGGACTAGAATTTCCCCACTTCTGCGCGCAGTGTGAAGATTACCCGTGTGTTGAAGCTTGCCAAGTGGAGGCTTTGTCAATAGACTCGAAAACAGGTGCTGTTTTAGTGGATGAAGAAAAATGCACTGGCTGCGGACAATGCATCGACGCTTGTCCTGGGAGAGTTCCACATATGCATCCAACGGAAAATCACATCTTGATTTGTGATTTGTGTGGCGGCGATCCTCAATGCGTGAAAGTCTGCCAAGAAGGCAAATGGAACGTGTTAAAAACTGTTTCGAAGAAAAATTATGCCTACAAGCTTTATGCACGTACACCGGAAGAGATAACACGGGACTTGGCTGTTAAAATGTATGGGGAATTAGGAGAGGAATTTCTATGATTTTTGGCTACGCTGGAAAGTTTCTGGAAGTTGATCTTTCAACGGAGAACATTAAAGAAATAAAGCTTGATTATGAAGTTTTGAGAGATTACGTTGGCGGCAGAGGTTTAGCAACAAAAATCCTCTGGGACAGATTAGGAAGCAAATGGGAAACAGTGGCCCCCCTCGGACCAGAAAACATACTTCTATTCTTAACAGGCCCGCTCACAGGATTTTTTCCCGGCGGAAGAATTTGCGTGTCTGGGAAGTCTCCGCAAAGCAATGGGGTTGTGGGTTCTACGGTTGCGGGTGAATTCGGTGTTGAATTGAAATGTGCTGGTTATGACGGTATCATAATAACAGGTGAGGCGGATAAACCCGTCTATTTGTTCATTAAAGATTCTGACGTTGAGATCAGGGATGCCAGCCACGTTTGGGGCAAAGATGCAAAGCAAACAGTTAGACTGTTCACAAAAGAATGTAGAGGGCTTTTGAAGAAGCGTTTTCCGCATTACGGCGAATGGAAAGAACCGTCAATCTTGTATATTGGTCCTGCAGGAGAAAACAAAGTGCGAACAGCAATCGTTGGAGCCAAGTGGACTCATGCTGCCGGTTATGGCGGTTACGGTGCAGTTATGGGTTCCAAAAGGCTTAAGGCAATAGCTGTTAAAGGCACTGGACCACTACCGGAAGTTGCTGACATGGAAAAAGTGAAACAGTTAACGCAAGCTATATGCGAAGATGTTTATGAAAAAGAGTTGTGGAGGCGATGGGGAACAGGATCTGCTGGCTACGAAGTAGGTGCAACAACAAGTTCTGAACCAATACGGAACTGGCAGGAAGAGTGGCATGATGAGAAAAGCTTTGGCGTTGACAAATTCGAGAACAGAGTTTGGATAAAACCTTACTGGGGCGACTTCGGCTGCCCAACCACATGCTTAAAAATCGCAATGGTAAAGACTGGACGATTCAAAGGAGCAATCACAGATAATCCAGACTATGAATTGCAAGCGTATTTGGGCACAAACTTCGGAATATTCACTCCAGAAGAGAACGTGTTTTTGTCGTCGCTCATTGACGATTTAGGTTTATGCGGCATACAAACTGGAAATCTGCTTGGTTTCGTGGCTGAGCTGTTCCAGAGAGGAATATTGGCAAAACAGGATTTGGACGGTTTAGAGCCTAAATGGGGAGACGCTGAAGCATTTGCGGCTTTAGCCAGAAAGATTGCTTTTAGAGAAGGGATAGGTGACTTGCTTGCAGAAGGAACGTACCGTGCAGCTTTAAAAATTGGACAAATGAAGAAGGTGGATGTGTTGCAGTATGCTGTGCAGTGTAAGGGCATAAGTCTTGGCGCTCATGGAATTCGTAGCGGAAAAGACTATCCAGAAATCATTTCTTATGCGTGCTCAGTTCAAGGCGGAGACCACACGTCCGTCGCCTGTCTACCACTAGACGATTCGAGAAGCGAGTTGATTATGATCTTTCACGATTCAGCAGTGTACTGTTACTTCAACATTTTCGGAATACCGCGCAACCTTAAATTCAGATTTTACAAGGCAGTAACAGGCTTAGGACTAACACAAGAAGAATGGGTTAACACAAAAGCATTAAGAATATTGCAACTGCAAAGAGCCATGCTTCTATTAGGCGGTCCAGACATTACATGGAACCCAAAAATCCACGATGAAAATCCAGCTAGGTTCTATGAACCATTGCCTTCTGGACCTTACAAGGGAAAAACTGTTGACAAAACCAGGTTTGAACAAGATAAGAAGGAGTATTATGAGGCGGTTGGCTGGGACGAAAATGGCATACCAAAATCCGCGGTTCTTGAGAAACTTGGACTGGAAGATGTGGACAAGGCTTTGGAAAAACTACGTTGAGCTTCGACTTCTTACATTACTAACCAAACCAACGGCAACTTGAAATGTATGGTGCTCCGGCCTAGATCTTGGTTTAAATCCTTGTTTTTAGCTTCATCCAGAAATTCAAATGGAAAGCCATGAAAAGCGCGCAAAGGAGTTTACGCATTCTTTTTGAATGGTCTAACATTAATTGCTATTGTGATGAAACTGAGGTGGCTTGGATTTGTGGTGTTTTTTTCGTACGTTTGCGCACCACCACAACTGCGGTAGACAGTAAGGGTCTTCTGACGCAGGGAGAAAATTGTCGGGTCTACCCTTTTATTATGGGGCGGTGGAAGATTCATTAGCTCACAGTATGACGAGAGGGAAGTTTTGACACTTCATCGACACTGGATAATGTTAGATTGTCGAAAAATATTTTTATAGCCGATTTGCGTGCGTGATTGGAATCCCAAGTTCTCCAAGAAAAGAAGTAAATGCCCACAGAATTTGCGCAGCGCGTCCCTTAGCGATTAGGCTTTTTACTTTCGTGAGGAGCTTGTTTCCATTGCAAATTGGATTCGACTCTGAGAAATTCCCTACTTGCATATCAATAATTAACAACGCGGTATCAGCCATGTTCTTTCACTTAGACTCAACCAGAGTCATTTTCGGCTACATAAACCTTTTAATCTGTAAGCTTGCTGGATACTGCATTGCATTCACGCAAAAGGCGAACTAAAACTATAGAACCTGCCTGGATGTTTTCTTATACGCCCTTCAAAATCCTAATTAGGGTTCAAACAGTGCCCTGACTAGGGTTCAATGGTGCTCCGGCCGGGATCGGCACACGATTGTACTAGTAAAAATATGCTTGAGGTATGCTTGGCGAGAGTTCGAGTCTCTCCCGGGCTACTATTCTACCCTGGTCAGTACGATGTTCAAACTCTCGCTTTTTGTTTTTACTTATAGGTCTCCTTGATAGTCTGTAAAGGCATACCAATGCTTTTATTAATGCTGAGAGGGTTAGTCTATTGGGTGCACCCGACGTGGTTAAGTTGCCAAGTGGATGGCAATTACTGATTTGGGGTATCTTGGGTTTTTTCATGGTTTTAAGCGGGATAGCTTCTGGAAATGTTGTTGCGATTATCCTTGGAGCAGCTGTGACATTTGCAGGCGCCTCGGCGTATCTTACTTCGCACGTTAGGAGTGAACGTAGAGTAAAGAAGGCTGTGGAAGTCGTCTCCGCCATGATAGCAATGGCGATAGTCATCTACGGTTATGTTATAACAGGAAGCCTTATTTTTGGAGTTATAACGTTGTTCATAGCCGTTATGTTCTTCGTCGCTTTCACGCTTTCTCATCTTCTGCCCAGAATCCGCGCCAAGCCCTCTGATCTACCGCATGTAAAAAACGGAGAAAAAGAGAAACTCCAAGAATTTGCATACGATGTGGGCTTGGAACTAGGAGGGGAAATGGGAAAGGGGTTAGAGGAGAATTGGAAGAGCCACGTTATAGCCGCTGTAATTGCAGTGAGTTGCGGCTTACTTCTCATTTCATTGAATTCAGTTTGGTACATTGTTGGCTTATCAACCTTCATTTCGTACGGAATAGCATATTATTCCCTATCTAAATTATCCATGAAAGTTAAAAAGGGAACCAAAAGAAAATGACGGAAAAGTGGTGGACAAAGGACTGGTATTGGACACTTTGCATTCTGCTACCGTTAGTACTTATTCCTATCACCAACCTCGTTTTCTTCCCTGAAATGCCGCTAAGTAGGTCTGTCATTTATGCTGTAGCCTGCTCTATTGGCTTTTTATTGGCATATTTTGCATACAGGGGAAAATCTATTTTCAGGATTCAACCGAAAACCTCACGCCGCATAATCTTCATTGCGTTCGGCGCCTTCTGCGTGGGGTTTCTCTCATGGGCATTCATCCTTCTTCCACTGGCGTATTATTTCAACATACCCGGATCTATCGTGATTTTGTTGTTGTTCGTCTTAATGGTAGTCTGCGCCTTCATTGTTGACACCATCATGAAACGAAAGGACTATCGACCATTCGTAGAAGGAGGGGAAACATTTAGGATAAAACCTTTATGGCAAAAAGACATGCGGTTTCAGGGTTCAGAGTGTGGCATGAATTTCAAGTCTCTGCAGCAGGGCTGTTGTTTACTCCACGGTTTCAAGGTAAGAACCCGACTCCAACGGGAACGGCGTACTACCTAAAATGCCCAAAATGCGGCAGGAAATCGTGGCTAACGCCCTTAACGAAATGAATCATGGGTTGTTAATCCTTTGAACAATTCCATTTCAATATGTTTGCCCTTTCGTAGCTATCCGATGCGAAGCACTTCTCCTTCTCTTGTGATAGAAACCTGCGCTGACCGCCGCAACCACAGCGAAAGACCAACCGAGCAGGAAGAAAAGCCATGCTTCTGGCGATGTGGGAAAAACATCAATATAACTTTGTGAATATCTGTGTGAGAGAACAAAGAAAAGCATGCCAGTGGAAAAACTGGAAATCCAAATTATTTGCAAGGTTCGAGCAGACAACACCATCGGCAAATATCTCTCATATTAACATAGTTGCTTTTTCTTAAAAACTTTCTCAGAACAACAAAGGGGTTCGGGCATCAACCAAATCAATAGCCTCTATAATAGTTTTCCTAGAACTTGTTTCGCCCGTGTCTAAAGAAATAGACTTGGTTCTAATATATTGAGTTAGCAAACGCATGTCTCCTGTCTTCTGGTCTACGAACGAGGCATTAAATAGCAAAGTAAGAATATACATTCTGAGGAAGCAGTAGCATGGAGCACATAGAAGAAGACAGGCAGCGTGCCGAGGTTTTTGATGCGCTTGGGCATCCTACACGCATAATTATCCTGAAGGCTTTGAATGAGGGGGCGATGGGTTTTGCTGAGTTGAAGAAGAGAGTGAATATCCAGAGCAGTGGACACCTTCAGCATCACTTGAGCAAGCTGGATGGCTTGATAAAAACGGATGTGAATGGAAAATACTGTCTTTCAGACCAGGGAAAAGATGCTTTGCTCGCCGTGCAAACTGTGGAGAACGTGGCGGGGTTAGGAGTGAAGAAAAATGGAAAACGCACTGCCATTCTATGGGCTGTAACTGGTATTATATCAGGTTCGTTCATTGCGTTATTGACTGACATTGTTAAACAGAACCCTTGGTTTCTTCTTTACATAGGTTTTGTCTTAGGGTGGGTTTGGGTTCTCACCGGCATTACATCGGTACATGTTAGAGTTGAAAACAAAAAACAGTCATTTTAGAATTTTGGACTTGAACCCTTTTGAGTATGGGGCGGTCAAAATCTCTTAGATGCATATTTGGGATATAACATGCTGGCCAAAATTGTCGAGCTCTCGCCTTGATAGCGAAAAAGCGAGTAAAAACTAGTCATTTCAATAATAATTAAGCTACTTTTCACTCGCGAATTGATAGTAACGAGAAAAAGTTTGAAGCGAGAGTTTGAAGCTATCCCGGGCTACCATGAAACCCTAGTTAGGGCGGGAATCAGTAATGTACTCATTAAGGAAATAGGAGACACTTTGAGCTTCCAAAACTCGTGAGAAATATATATATTCTGTCAACATGAATAACATCGAGGGATGAATAGTGAGTTTTGCGCTCTTTGGTCCCATTGTATTTATCATCTTGCTTATTCTGATTTTAATTATCATTCTTGTCCTCACTATTATAGGCGTGATGTTTCTAATCGCTGGTATATACGCTTATTCAAAGGGAAAAAGCTTCTCATGGGCTGTGGGAAAAAAGGCTTCAAAGCGAATTGAAATACAACTCAACTATGACAGGACGTTTGAACTTATTTTCAAAACATTAAGCGCTTTAGCATGGAGTATTACAGAAGTAAATAAAAGGGATGGTATTGTCAAAGCTGATGTTTCAATGTCATTGAAATCGTGGGGCGATCACATTCATATAACTTGTAGTTCTCTTAGCCCAAACTTATCGGTAATAGAGGTTAGTTCCCGATCAAGATGGGCATCTACATTAGTAGACTGGGGAAAAAATAAAGAAAATGTGGAGAGATTTGAAAACATCCTCTCAGCTTTGATTATTTAATTTGTATTTGTGTAGTGGTCGTCGATTGAACTCTGGATGATTGATGTGTCACTTTTGATGTTGGAGATTTGTGTTAGAAGAGAGGATGGTTCTGACTTTATGAAAAGTCAAGTTTGAGAGGATATTCATTAGATTCTGGGCCTCTAACAACTTTTTCGTATGTGAGAGAGCAGAGTGTCGAAGCGTCTAGGCCGCCTTGAAACAAAGTCAATATAACGGCGCGGTCCCTTGGACTCCCTGCGTGATTCACCAGCTTTCTAATGTCTAGGGTTGTCAACTCTAACCGTTCGTTGTAGACTCTGGGCCGGCGAATCTTCTCTCTTCCCTTGAATTTTATGGTGATGTCATAGGTTGCGTAGAAGCTACGTATCGCACCAACAAAGGAATAGGCTGTTTCTCCCGTAAATCCTTTCCAACCATTTGGTGAGGCGTCTTCTTTTCGCTTCCCCTGCTGTAAACCGCATAATTATTGAGCAGCCAAGAATGGAAGCCTATCAAGCGTGCTTTCACTATGTCCTTGCGGTCACGAGGGTCCCTCTTGGCATCTTCAATGGCTTCGTCTGTAAGCGCCGTGCTAGTCATACCAGTGTACTGGTAATAGGCCCGGTATGCCGTTTTGTAGGTGGCTTTTGTTCCTGCTCTGGTTGTTGTTGAAAGACATTTTTTAAAGACTCTTCGTTCCAGTTGACAATGTCTTTCTTCACGCTTTATCCCCACTTTAAACTAATTTGTCGATTATAAAGTCTACGCCTAAGCAAGCCGATATTTGAACCTAAACCGGGCTATCAGTTGGATATTTTTACCGGTAAATTCGTGCTCCGATTTTGACCGTGCTTTCAGAATTGCTCAAATCAGGCTTTTCTAATAAAAATAAGCCTTAAACAAGCCCGAAATTTGTGGTGCTCCGGCCGGGATTCGAACCCGGGTCGGCGGCTTTCTTTCACTGTTTTGTGTCGAGAGGCCGCTATACTTGACCGGACTATACTACCGGAGCCACAGGGTAGAAATTGATGTTTTGTGGTCTTGTTTTCATTAACTAGCCTTAAATTAAGGTTTTCTGTATTACTGTTGTTTTGTGTATATTGTTGTGTATAGCTCTATCTTTCTGTAGGGTTTCTTTATACTCTGTTGGTAAAGTTTTATATCTGCCTAAGTAGCACCATCTTATTTTATCGTTTTCTTTGATATAGTGTTGAACATAATAATACTCATAGGTTGTTCCATGACTTTTTGTCTTCTTGATTGTTAGGTTACCAATTTTGCCACACTTGATACATTTGATTCTAGGCATGTTTCAGATAGTCTATAAAGCTCGGAAAACGCTTAGATTATACGTTTGTTCTTGTCTCTGTCTTAAGTTTTTTATCTTCATTAACTGCACGAAGTCCAATCCTATTTGTTGATAATCCACTCAAAGACTTTTTTCTAAACCATGAATAAAAGAAATACAGGGTACAACCTATCAGAACTTAGCTAAATATTCTTCAATTATCCTTCTTTCCTTATAGGTTATATCATAGAGTTTGTAAACTAAGTCATCTATCTGCTTTTCAAGTTCTTCCACAGCTTTTTCATTCTTGACTATTTTTTCCTTGTCTTTTTGATACTGATTTAAGAGATTTTTCAGATGTGGTTCTTGTGGAGTCTTCATTTCAAGAAGCTCACGTTTTGTTATTCTATCCATATTTCCAAGTACTTCAAAAACATATGAAGCTATTTCCTCAGAATAGAAGTCAATAAATTCATTGGTAGTCATAACTATTCTGAAAGTCTCAGTGTGGTCTAAATCTCTTTGTTTATAATCCGTCCTAAATGATTTTTTAGAAATAGCATAAGACTCTTTAGAGAGAGATTGTGCCTTGAGGATGTTTGTAAGTTTGTTGAACTTCCAACCATCTTCGAAGTAAGAATCTGGAAATCTCCTAATTCTTTCTTGACCGAAATTGATTCGTTGATTAAGATGAAGTATACGGTCAACAGTTTGAGATATTCGGTCAGCTAAATGTTTGTTTTCATCGGTAACCTCTGTGATTGGAATCTGCACTAGATACTGCTTGATGTACCTGTAGTATTTTCCACGCAAGTAAGTGCTTATTTGTCTAAAGTGGAACTCCAAAACTTTGGAATTCAACAATCCAAGAAAATATTTTGTAAATTCCCTATAATCATTTTTGGGATTTATCACGAAGCAAGTGGCAAGTGGGTAGTATTTTTCCTTGTCTAATGTGAAGTTACTTCTGTTAGAAATATCGGGAGTGACTATTTTTACTGATTCGTATAGTTCTGGGCTTCTAGGTTTTTCAAGTTCAAACCATTTTCTACCCATATGTGGGTCAGTGACACACCATCGTTTCTCTAGTTTTTCTCTAAATTGATTAAGGTAGCTTTTGGTATTAGGATAATCTTCAATGTTGATGTCCTTGGTATATATTAGCAACTTCTTGGGAGTTATCCTATATCTTCTAGCATCTTCTCCTCTCAAAGTAGTTCGAAGTAACTGCTTTTCTAAGCAATATTCTGCAACAATCTTTTCATTCACCACAAATGCTTTGTCTAATGCTGTGTAAATTCCTTTGTCAATTCTGCAAATCTCTCCTAGTAACAACTCAGAATTCTCTTTTATCTTCGTGAATACTTGACGGACTTCAGCAGAGACTAGGCTCCATTTTTCACCTGTGAGGAAAATCTGTGGAACTTCAAAGATTTCGATATAATCATCAGAGAATTTCTTCTCACCTAACTTGTTCCAAACCTGTTTCATTAGTTCTTGAGGTTTTTTCTCTTTTTTGACTACAATAGTCTTCACATTATGCTTTTTCCTCTTGGCATCCTCATACTCTCTTCTTAAGATGAGAATGCAGGGGTAATTAGTTACATCACGAAAAGTCTCAACGTCTCCAAAATCAAGGAATTGCTCAATACAACAAGTATCGGGGATATATCCTCTTATATTTGCCCCATATCTCGTCCTTGCAAATTTTCTTGAGACAATATAGCCAAGTTTTCCTCCACTGTTTAGCCAATTGATTCCTTCAGCAATAAAATAGACGTATATATCATTATCTCCGTGATAGATTTCTGGGTAAGTCTTTGCCAATACTTTTTCCTTATATTCTGTAGGAATCCTTTCTTTTCTAACATAAGGTGGATTTCCCACGACATAGTCAAATTCAACACTCTTGATCCTATCAGCTCCTTTAGTTTCTTCGATAAGCATCTTAAGCCTTGAATTGTCAAAGAATTTGGTCAATTCAATGGTTTCACCTGAAGGTGCTAAAGAGTCGGTACGATAGACGTTAATCCTCGGCAACTTATAGGGCTTGTATTTTTGTCTAACTACATCGTACAAGTCTACAAGTTGGAATAGCAAATTCATTTCTGCTATGAAACAAGCAAAGGGATGAATGTCTAAACCGTAAATAGATTTTGCACATTCATCAATGATTTGTTTAGCTTCATCTGGGTCTTTAGAACTAAACCCAATTCGTCTATATCGTCCAATTAGTCTTTTTGTAGCCTCAACAAGAAAGCTACCACTGCCACATGCTGGGTCTAGTATTTTTTTCCCTCTTATTTCATTCTCTGACGTATACCCTGCGCTATCTAAGATGTATTCAATAGCTTCGGTAGGGGTATAAAACTCTCCCAATTGTTTTCTTTCTTCAGGAGGGAGGTATCCCTGATAAACGTCTCCCAAGATGTCTCTATTCACTTGCGCAAAATCAAATCTGTTAAATCTTCTGAACATCTTTTTTATGCTGGCGTTCAGATCCTCTTCAAGACTGTTTTGGATTCTTTTTTCTTCATGACTAAGAACTCCAATTTTTTCAGGTGATACCCACCACCAATCAAAATAGCCAAGTCTGTAAAGGTGAGTATAGTACTTTCTAATCTCTTCCCGAGACTCATCAAAAATTATTAGATATGGGTTTTTTCTCCTTTCTTCGTAATATCGTAAAGATTCAGCAAGTCCCTTTCCTGAAATAGTTAGTTTTGTAGTTATGCCTTTATCTTCGCATATTCTTGTAAACAGTATCTTTCCTAGAAGGACATAGGCTGTTTCTCTACAAAAGACCTTCACAATTTCACTTCTTTGGTTGTCATTTCCCTTTTTGAAGTCCTCATCTTTCATAGAGAGTTTCAACCAGTCATTAAACGTGCTTTCCAAGAAATTGCCACTATAATGGTCTTTACGTTTTCGATACGAATCAAAAAAGTTCACTAGGACTGTGGTTAGGTCTCTTATGACATCTTTAAGATTTTCTGTTAGAAGTTCAACTCCTTCTTTCTTTGCTACGGATACTTCCTTGTAGGTCTTTTCAAAATATTCTGGTTCTTCAATCCAGATTAATCGTTCTCTTTTAAGCGATTCGATTTTCAGAATACGTCTTTTTGCCACTTCTGATAGACCATATTCTCCTTTAGCTACACCCACCGCCTCAGCCACATTAACCTTTGTGGTTTCTCTGAGTTCATAGTCCTCATAAGCATAAATTATGAAGTCTCTTTCACTTGCAAAAACTCCATACTTAACAGACCCCAACTCTTCAATACGCTTTCTTAATTTTTCCTTGATTTCACGTGTTGGCTTAACACCCCATTTAGTCTCTATAACAATAATTGGGAAATTTTCATCGTCAAAACACGTTATATCATAAATCTCCCCAATCTTAGAATGCCCCTCCCAACCAAGCAATTCATCAAAAAGAAAACGAGCTAAGACATGTCTAAATTCTCTTTCTCTTCCCTCTTGCGTTAGCTCTGATGCACTCTCAACAGCTTTTTTGAAAGCATTACAAACTTGATAAATGAAATCTTCTTTTGATGACATCATACTTCTGACTAACATTAGTTGGCTTCTACGTAAAAAGCTTCTTCGAACCGTATCTCCATTCTCGGATTCCAGAATACATGATATGAAATCTTAGAATGAAATGTCCTAACTGTGTCATTGGAACAGAGTTCCAGCAAACAAGATTTTTGTTGAACAACCTAGTTCAGAGCCTAAAGTTAAGGTTTTGATTCCAATGTATGAACCATTAGAAGTTGCTGAATGTCGTTTACATTCTCGGTCCTCTTATTCTCTCGGTCTGAACGGTTGGTATCAATTGTTTTATATGCTTGATAATTTCATCACTTCCTCTGTTGGTTCTTAACATCTTCAATAAGGTTGTTGTTTCTTTGTGCGTGAGAATTGCTATTTTGTTTTCTCCTGCATATTCAAAATCATCAGGAGTAATCATAGCTTTCTTAGATGTAATGACCATTGGAAGAATTTTGTACTTGGCAAATATTTCTGCTAAAGCTTCTTCCATATCAATTAGTGTACTATTCATTTTCTGTAAGTCCCCTTTTATTATCCCTGTAGTACAGCCAACAACAAGAATGTAGGGTCTATTTGGATGAAAGGCAACTAAATCTACACCTTTCTTACCTGATGGATCTAAGAACATGGTCACAAAACCAAGAGCAGAGAAGAAGTGATGTATGAAATATTCAAAATTGTCCATTTGAGCATTCTTTATGGGGTTTCTTAATTTATCTTGTTCTATCCATAAGTTCTCAAGAAGAAGGCTCTTTCTTTTTCGATGAAAGAATTCATAGATCTGTAGAATCGGAGATTTCTCGAATACGTTGGAGTACTCCTCGATGGAAACTCCTGTTTCCTCAAGACATTCTACTGCAAAAGCATATCTAACTTGATTCCTGTCTTTGACCAGTTCAAAAAGTAATGGTTTAGCTCGTTCTCCCGCCTTTATCATGATTTTCTTTAGAGCCTCTTTAGGACGCCACTTATTTAGGTCAATATCAACTACAGAGAATAGTCTCTCCAAGTCTATGTCAGTTTCCATCTCTGCAAAAGCCCCTAATATTGAAGGATAATGTTCTTTCTCCTTTTCTAAGAATTCCCATATCTGATTAATTGTTTTTGGATGAGTATCTATTATTGAAGCTAATGCTGTGGGAACTACTTCATTTTCAAAATCAGACCTTAGGATTTGCAAGAGGTAAGGTATACTCTTTTCATCCTTTATTCTTCTGAAGTAGTTACAGATATTCTTTAAAATTTCTTCTCTGTATCCAACATACCAACCATTCAGAGTCCTTTTTGTCACCAACTCTAGCTCTGAAATAAATTCTGAAGCTAGTTTAGAAGTGATCTTTACTCCATACACAACTTTGAAGGGGTCTGCAGTTTTTAAGTAGGGCAGAGTTGCTTTTACGATGTCTTTCTTAATATCTTTGTTTTCAACCCCAACAAGAGTTCGATACATCTCCTTCGTTATATTAGTAAAAGAATCATACATCATCAGAAATGACAGCAGACGTGGGATGCATATTTTTTTCTTCGCATCCTCCAAATTTCGGATAATTTTAGCAAAACAATACAACAGGTCATCTTGTATGCTGATCATTGTATTCAACAATCTCTGGAATGCACTTTCTTCCAAGTTAGCTAGTCTAGAAATAAGTTCAACTACCATAGAAGATTCGGGCGTTGACCTACAACGAACTTTTGCCATCTTAAGAAGAGCCTCCATAACTGCATCAACTCGCTTGATTTTCCTTCTTTTTCGTAGCTCATCTAAACAAATTAGTCGTACTTCTTGACATGCAGATGAGCCCGAAATATTTTGATTTAACGATTCCAGTATCTCTTCTTCGGACCAACTCTCGTCAGGTAATTCGCTTGTTGTACTCATGAGCAAGATCCTCTTTCCATTTAATTGGGAATGATGTTTTTACTAATATACTTATGCGGAAAAGTTATAGCAGAACCAAATGAACTAATTAGATGTTTGAGGACAAATTCCTAAAAGCTCGAGGAAACGAACAGGGTAATAAAGATGAAAGATAATGCTTTGATTCTCCTATTTTTAGTGCTTAGTTTGATAAGCATTAGTTTTCTAACTAGATCTGCTTATGTTTATGGTTTAAAAATGGAAAACGAGCTAGAAATCAAAATAAGAGAAAAATCAGGACATAGTCTATTGAATGAAAATAATTCTAATGGTGATTCATCAGGAAAATCATGGCACACTATTGCAGTTTGGAAATTCACTATGCCTACCATAGCTGTTTTCTCTTTGGTTGATTTTTTACGTTTATTGCGTAGTTCTGATAAAATTGATGATTTAGACCGAGTGTTTACTGTTGAAACTGTACATAATATTAGAACCAAGCTATGCAAAAAGATTCGTAAATTACATAGGAAGATTCTAGATATTGTGTACGAACTTGTGGGAAAGCGTAAAAGCTATAGTAGAACCGAAAGAACTAATTGAATTGGTGAATGTTTATGAAAAAGCCATGGGATTTCTTCGGAGACAAAATGATGAAGACTGCGGGGGATAAAGCCAAACGAGGAATAGATAATTTCATGCAAGCATTTCAAGATTACGAAATAGAAACAATTGTTGCAAACATTGAAGCGGGAGATAAGATCCCTGAAATCAAAATCGCTTTGCAAATCAAAATGAAGAAAAAGCCTTGAACTCCTCTCTTTTTTTAAGCTCAGAACTATTTAGTAAGTCCAAGACTACCATTTAATCAATCGCTTGAAAAGAAAAAGGGAATATTGAGCTTGCTATTTGTATATGATTTCCGCATCTGGAGATTCTTTCTTAACTAAGTCTATTCCATGCAAACAGTCTTGTTTGTTTATGTAGCCTTCACCACTATCAGCTATTATCTTATTGTTGGATGCTTGAAATCTCCATCGCCATTCTCCAGCTTTGTCTTTGTATACCTCAAATTGTGGTTCAGCCAATTTTATTCACTTCTATTTAATCTCTAGCTTATGCTATAAAACATTTTTGCAGTTAACAGAGTCTATGTCAAATCCAGAATCCGTCTTAATCTTCTCTTTTTTCTAAGCTCAGAAATAGCCTTTTCAATTGCTTGACTTACCGAGTCGAACCTTAAGAACTCTCGATAGTAAAGTTAGATTATAAGCTTTGACAGATTTAATGAAATCTGGGTTTTTCTTTAACGCTTCTTTAACCTCTGAAAAACAAGTGACAAATAGAAAAAAGAACATGTCATACATTTTCTTCATCGAGTCGTAAATTTTTAAGATTTCTTCGCAATCTACAGTAACGGGAATTCCTTTATCTTCCATAACATCACTTAAAGTAGCGACTATCTGCTTATGGGAAGGATGGATTATAAGGGATAATTTCTTGTATTCTCTTTTTAACTTATCTTTGTGGTTAATTTCAAGTTCATCAATTAAACGAACAGCGTGATATTCTCTTTTATCTTCAACTTCTTTCAATATCTCTATTTTTGTATTAATATCAGTTTTTGGATGCCTTAGGTCTATGTATAATGCTTGAACAATAGATTCGAGGACGTATCTAATGTCATCAAATGCGTTTCTGTATAGTCCGTTACAAGAAAGAAAGAATATGTGTGCTGAAACCCTAAATAACTCCAAATAACACGTATGGACAAGCGAGTGCACATATTGCGGCAAAATGACTTTTCCATTAGGCTTGCAACACTTCGTAAGGCTTTTATTAAAATCTGGGATTATGAAGGTAAGTTGACGGATTTTCTCTAATCTGTCACCACATTCTTCTTTTGATTTTTCGACTATTTCTTGAAAGCTCTTTTCTAATTTAGTTTGGTCTCTCAACATAGATTACACTTTACCTTATGACAAATATATATGTTAAATTGTATGTCAAATCTGAGAAAAACGTAAAAGTTATGATTAAACTAGAAGAACTGATTAGAATCGTGAAAGGATAAAAACTGTAGAAATAGTTTCGCTTGTTGAAGAGATTCAATAACAGTTTTAAAGGAAACGATGCAAGAGAAATTAATAGGGTAGTCATTCAATGTCTCAAGAATTCAAGTCTGTCCCAATTCAATACCATATTGTAACAACATCTGACTGGACCAACTTTCAAATTTTGGAAGGTGGTTTCTGGAGCGATTTAAAAAGTGAATACCTAAAGGGAGAAGATAGGCTTACACAAGATATAGTGTATAGTGACAAAAGGATTGAAATACGAAAGCGACAATTCGATAAAAGCCTTGTTGAAGCGAGGATAACTTGCAAGCTTAACATCTACAAAGACTACATTAATTCAGATATACGCTATCTCGTAGAGAAGGGAGACTGGGGATTTACAAGAGTTAGAGTTCTTCATAAGGAAATGGAAGTAGCCCGTATGGAGAATCGTGGAAAAGTTCCAAATAATCCTAATAATCCAAGAACCTTCAATGTTCCAGTCAACAAAACTCCGCCAACCGAACCCTTGAGCAAAATTACGATGGGGCTCAAAATTTTGGGGCTAATTGGCTCTGGTTATTTGGGAATACTTTTAGCCAGTTTCTTTTATTGCTTATTCCTTAGCTTGGATTTTGTCGAGTTTGCACGTTTGAACCCCTATGTGTTTATAGTTGGTGGAGCAATATTTAGCGGAACTTTGATTGCTGTTGCATCAAAGCGAAATCTGATTTGAGAACACAAAAGACATTGAATATCCCCCAGACCCTTCCAAACCAATATTTGAGAAAAGCCTCTGAAAATCTCAAAGTGTAAGAAGTGTACTAAGATTATAGCTGAACCAAGCGAATTGTTAAGGATTGAGAGAACTTCATAGATGATTTAAGGAGAGCAGAATGAGGTTCATAACGAAGTTAACAATTGTCTGCATATTGATTTCTGGATTGGAGAAATTAGTTACTTATGTTTCAATGCGGATGTTTCCGTATGAAATAGGTGAATCTAATTTGCTGCCTTTACGAGTGTTGAATGTGCTTGGTTTAGAGATTGGAACTCTAATCATGTTCGTTGTTACTGCCATGTGTTTTGTGGGAATAAAGAAAGTTGCTGACATCTATCCAAAAGTTGAGAAAGCAGCTACGGCAGTTCTCATCATCCTAACAATAGTGTACGTATGTGTGTTGATCTTCAACTTATATACATTCATGAGTATACTGTAAAAGAAAGGGTACAGCAATCACCAACCTAAGTTAGTCTCTTCCACAAGCCATAAAAACTGAAGAAGGTTAGCATAAGTATAATATTAGACCAGTAGAGAGTAGATTCTGTGTTTTAGAGCTAGAATATTTGAGATCAGGTATTATGTTTTTATGGGTCTGTTTCTCCGTAGTGGCTTGCGACTAGGACTAGATCGAATATGTCGACTACGTTGTCGCCGTTGATGTCTGCGTTTGGGTTCCAGTTAGGATCAGCTGGTGTTGAGCCGTAGGCTGAAGCAACCAGAACTAGGTCGAATATGTCAACAATACAGTCTCCGTTCACGTCCCCTGGAATTACAATTTTGACTATCCCGTTGATGTAGGTATTGTCTGTCGTGTCTGTTTCGCCTGGAACAGGCCAAGCATAAGCGCTTATGGTATAGTTGCCCTTCTCAAAGCCTGTTGTGTTCCAAGTGAAGGTGAGAGTTGTAGAGCTATCACCTTGTAGCGTTGCTGAACATCCACAGATTGCGGTGGCGTTAGCATAGAGGGTAACATTGATCGGGTGGGTGAAATAGCCTTGATTGTTAATTGTTATGTTAATCTGGTCACATCGTCCCTCGTTGACAACCGTTTTTAGGGATGTGACATTTGATACTGACAATTGTGCGTCTAGGTCGATTACACGTATCGGGTTGTCATTGCTCATATCCATAATTACATTTTGATATTGGCAGGTTTTGCAATAGATGTTTCTCTGTGACGATTGCTCCAACAGTTCCACGAAAGTAATGTAGCCATCTGGAGTGAGTGAAAATGAGAACGGCGTTTGGTAGGCAGGGTCAGCCCACACTATTAGAGTACGGTTTTGTTTATCTACTGAAAGCAGGGGAGAGGACACTCCTGCTCTTTCAAGTACTGACCGGGGGCTTCCATTTTCTGGGTCAAAGAATATTAATGAATTTGTTTCGTTTCTTTGAATCCAAGCGAAGACAGGATGGTTATATCGGAATCCAATGGAAGGCTCTGCGTCTTCCAGATTGTTCTCGGTCAATTGGATTGGGGAACTCCAGCTATAGTTTGAGAATTGACAGTAGAACAACTCTGTGTCGTCGAGTGTGGTTGTGTTGCCATCAGTGTGTTCACTCCAAACTACCACTGCTTCTCCATTATGATAAGCTGCCTGAATCGGCGAAGAAATTAACCCTGGATTAGCCACAAACAAGGGACTGGACCATTGTTCACCGTTCCAAGTAGAGCCATAGATGTAGAGATCATTAAAGGTTGAGAAATTGCAGTCTTGGTCAACCAGCCAAGTAAGCATCAGATTCCCGTCTTGGTCACTGATTAACAATGGTGAATAGTCGTATGCATAATTGTTGGTGATCAAAACTGGCTCACTCCATAAACCGGTTGTGTGGTTCCATACAGCGTATGCCAGCTCTGTTTGATTGAAAAGGGAGAACGGATCCACCGATTCCGAAAGGGAAGAATTGTTGATTTGGTTCCAAACAGCCACCGCATTCCCCCAAGCATCAAACTTAACCGATACAGCGTCTTCGGGGATGGTGTTGTTTGTCACTGGAGAAGGGAGACTCCAAACTTCTGTCTCCGAGTTCCATAGGGAATAGTAAACTTCGTATCCTTGGATGTAAGGTTTTGACAGGTCATCATGCGTCCAAACCATCATCACCGTCTCTGAAGAGGAAGCTACAGAGGGATTAGCGTATAAATACACGTTTTCCAAGTAGTTTCCTGCAGTGGTGTTTTCCATCCAGACGTATTGAGCATAATCTCCTGTTGCCCACGTTCTATTGATCCAGCCACGTCCGGAAGCGTTCACAGTCCACTCAACCGGCGAGTCCGAGGAATATTTCAGAACAGTCCATTCCCAGCTGTGTAGGAACGTTTTCAGGATCAGCTTAATCGTAGCTTCCACTTTAAGGTCATCGGGATAGGTGAAGTAGGGTTCAGGCACATGCACCGTAAGAGTTACCGTGCCCTCTCCTTCAACTCTAAGTTCTCCAATGCCCACGCCTGCAGCAGCATATGGATGCACGGTAAATCTGATGTCATTTGCGGTTCTAACCCAATCAAAACCATCACAGAACGTTCCGTCACTAGTAGCTTCTTCTATGTGAAAGCTGAAGGAAGCATCAGCTTCAAAGTCGATTCCCACTTCAACACCTATTGACCAACGCCAAACATCCCACTTGTATTTC
>Ga0315549_1001921_pt1 | contig 20796 bp, 19 predicted proteins | sample SalMarSW160200MG_FD_203101 | JGI IMG/M metagenome (GOLD analysis project Ga0315549, IMG submission 203101) | Salt marsh sediment microbial communities from the Plum Island Ecosystem LTER, Massachusetts, United States - Salt Marsh Sediment SW1601-200 ... | reverse complement strand
CCCAGCGGAATTTTACTGCTGTAAAATGATTCTATTTTTAAAAATCTTAGGCCTATCGCAGTACTTACGATATCGATTATGGAATCTACTGTCCCGACTTCATGAAAATGTATCTTGCTTATATCGCAATCATGTATTACTGCTTCTGCTTCTGCAATCAGATGAAAAATATCCAGAGATATTTTTTTTATTTCTTTATCGAGGCTGCTTTCGCCGATTATTTTCTTAATATCCTCAAAATTCCGGCATGGCTGTGACCCGGTTACATTGACAGTAAATTTTTTTGCTTTTATGGAACCGGCTTTTATTTCTTTGCAATCTATATCATATCCGTTAATATCCAGTTTCTTCAGTTCATTTCTTAGAAATAAAAGATCCAGTCCCAGATCACACAGAGCACCTACCATCATGTCGCCGCTAATTCCCGAAAAACAATCGATATATAAAATCTTTTCCATTCTGTCTGTATCCATGATTCCAAATCCTTTAAAGCTAATATGCTTTCGAATAAATTAAATATGCAATCTTTTTAACTTCAGGATATTATTTTACTAAGACTGTTGCAAAAATACAGTTTTTTATATATTTTTTTTATATCTCAATATAAAAATTGAAAATCATGTACAGTAAAAAAAGTATAATTTCAGAGAAAAAACTTTTAAAGTTAAAGAAAATAATCAGAGAAATGAATTCTGTGGTCATAGCCTTTTCCGGTGGGACCGACAGCAGTTTCCTTCTGTCTGCAGCCGCAGAAGCGCTTGGAGAAAAAGTAATTGCAGCAACCGCTAAATCGTCTACCTATCCCGGGAGAGAATTGAAAGAGGCAAAAGCAGTTGCAAATAAATTAGGCTGCAGGCATATAATCATAAACACATACGAACTGGAAATAAAGGAATTCATAAATAATTCCAGAAACAGATGTTATTTTTGTAAAAAAGAACTTTTTTTGAAATTAATCTCCTTAAAGAATAAATACAATTTTAACTTTATCGCCGATGGAACCAATTATAATGATTTAGATACATATCGCCCCGGACTAAAAGCCTTAAAGGAACTGGGAATAAGAATTCCCCTGGCAGAAGCCGGACTGACCAAAGAAGAAATAAGGGAATACTCCAGATTATTAAACCTGCCAACCTGGAACAAGCCGGCTCTTGCGTGTCTGGCATCCAGACTTCCGTACGGAGAAAAAATATCGAAAGCTGTGTTAAAAAAAATCGAAAAAGCCGAAGACTTTCTTTGCTCCCTGGGCTTCAAACAGATAAGAATAAGATATCACCATCCCATTGCCAGAATAGAAATAGAAAAAGATGAAATTCCCAGAATACTTCAACGTAATATCAGGGAAAAAATAATCAGGAAATTAAAAAAGATGAAATTCGAATATATCACTTTAGATCTTGAAGGCTACAGATCGGGAAGTATGGATTGATTATAGCAATATGAAACATCTTACCGTAATCAAGCAGTAATCATAAAACCGGATTAAAAAGTATCACTCTATTCTTTTAAGAAATTCTTTATAATTCTTATTGTAGATTTCCTCGATTTCGTCTTTTCTAAGACCCGAACCCAGACCTACTCTTTCCTGCATCCCCGATCTAAATAAATCATTATGGCTGTGAGCATCGCTATTTATTAAAAATTTGACTCCTGCTTCTCTGCCTATGCTTACCACCAATCCATTAGTAAGGCTGTGGCCGGCTCTTGAGGAAATTTCTATAAAAATACCATTCTGGGCGGCAAGTTTTGCTTCCTCTAATTTTAACATACCCGGATGGGCTAAAAAATCTATATATTTTGATTTAACTGCTTCCATGTTTGTACCCGGTTCTACATTTTCCGTAATACTCTCTCCGTGGACTGCAACTATTTTTGCTCCCAGCTCTCTTGCTGCTCCGGCCATATCATCTATGCTCTTTGATGGAACATTGGTCAGCTCTACCCCCGGAATCGCATTTATATCCCAATACTTCTCTGCGAGTTCACAGTCCTTTTTTATTCTTGAAATTATAAAATCAAGATTCGAGTAGCTTCCGTGATCGGTCAGGGCTATGCATCGATATCCACAGACAACTGCAAACCTGACAAGCTCGATGGGGCTGTTTTTACCATCCGATAAAAATGTATGGGTATGAAAATCATATATCATAAAGAATTTTCCTTTCCAATCTGCTTCAGATAAAGAAAACAATAAGGTTAATTCTATCAATATTATAGATTTAAAACTATAATTTTATTAATATTGGAAAAAGATTTAAAGGAATAAAAACTAAAAATTGTTTGATTCATTAATAGAAATAATTGGCTTTTCGGTCTGCCACCAGCTTTCTTCAAGAAGCCTTATGATTGGTAAAATTGTCCTGCCGGTTTGTGCGAGATGCAGTGGTATTTATATCGGGTTTATCATCACAGCCATTATTTTACTGGTAATGTATAGAAAAAAAGAAAATGGCCTTCCGCCTCTTTATGTCCTTGTGGTCCTTGCACTTTTTTTCCTGTCTACCCTGATCGATGGTATTGCTTCGAATTTTGGTCTATATGAGACAAGCAATAATTTAAGATTCATAACCGGTTTTCTTTGTGGGTCATCCATTATGGTAATCATTTATCCTATCTTTACATTTCAATATTACAAACAGTCAAAACCGAAAAGAATATTCAATAGTGCGGGCGGATTTATGATTTATATCCTGACAATTACGGTATTTATTGTCATCACTCTTATCAGGTTCGATTTCATGGGTCGTTTTTACTACTATTTTATTACATTTTCGATTCTTTTTACTTTTTATTTTATCAATATGGTACTTGTGCTACTGATCCCGCCATTTTCTCAAAAAGCGCACAGGCTTGCCAGTAAGCACTTGATCTTGCCTTCGGTTATAGCGATTGCCCTTTCGTCAATAGAATTGCTTGGCTCCTACTGGTTTCACAGGTTTATTACGAACTTCTGATCTTCAGGCTTAAACCGGATATCCGGCCTAAAACAAATTTATTAATCCGTAATTATGATAGATAAAAAAGGTAGTTATGGTGGAGATTCCCACACCGAAGATTACCTGATTGACTGTATGTTCTTTGATTCTTACTCTTGCCCAACCTATTACAGGAATAAGGGGGACCATGAGCAGCATCCATCTGCCGAATAAAATATTAAAAGTAATGACTATAAAAGTTATCCAGCTGGTATGAAGACTGATTTTCCAGAAATAGGTTATGATAGTCAAAATAACAGTAGAGACTACGCTTACTGCAAATATGGATTTTAGGAATAAAGGAGCTCCCAGAGTATATAAAATAAGGTAACCTACTATATGACAGATACTTATTATAATTAGGGGTTTAATTCTTTCTTTCTTATTTAGAACGTGAAAATCAATTATTGTATTCCTTTTCAATAAAAAAAATATATAAAAATAAGGAATTAAAAAGCTAAACAATAAACATATAAAAGCCCAGCTTATGGCACTTCTTATATTATCCACAACTTTAAGACAAACAATAAAGGAAACCGGGATTGAAATGAATGTACCATCAAAAATATGTGATAATATTCTTGCAAATTTATTCATTTTTCTTCAACTTTAAAATTTTCTAATATTAATAATTTTTTATTAAATTTACAATTTAACATAATTAATATTTAAACACTTTTAATAATTAGTAATTTTTTAAGTAATGCTAATATAATATTTCTTATTATTACATTTTTTACATTATACTTTTTATCCATTCAGGTAGATATTGTATACCTACCGGTATGATAGATATAATTATAATTCCAATAGTAGTCCTTATAGTTTTAAAGTTCGTAGGCCAAATATTTAAAGAATTGATTCTTTTTTTATATAGAATCAACTTATCAATCTTTTCAAACTCAATTATATTAATCTCTTCTATATTTTTATCTAAAAAACTGTTATGTTCTTTCTGTATTCGATAGTTCATTTCATCCAAAGCTTTTTTCTTTTCTAAAAAAAGTTTCTTCCTAATTGGAATTTCAGGTATTAGAAACATACTTATCATAATGATCGCTGAGAAAGAACAATAGCCTATTATTAATTTCCCCATAGGTAGAACCTTTGCAAATATTATGCTAGTAATACAAACAGATATATATATGCTTCCTATGATTGCAACTTCATATGCAATGTTTCTTAAAAATATTATTGATATATTTTCTCTATACCACAACCCTACTTTCACTAGTCTCCCTAATCTTATAGAATATACAAAATAAGTTATTAGGGAATATAAAGAAAAACCTGTAATGAAATTTATTGAAAATAAAAATATAGATAACAATATAAGAAGTATTTTATTACCCTCCCAAGAACCTAATACTTTAGGAGCAAGTCCAATAAGAGATCCATAAATAACCCCTGAAATGCACATTAATTTTAAATTAAAAATTTCTTTTAAAAATCTATCTGACATATTTCTTTTTTCTTTTATTTCTTTTCCAATTAATATAAATTTAAAGAACTCAAAAGAATTTTTTAAAACGTATTTGCCAATATTCAAGAGTCCCCATAGCAAAAATGCATTTGCACAAAACAGGAGTATAATAAACGTTGAATCTTTAATGTTTTTTGTAAAAAACCATTGTAAAAAAATATAAGATAATCCAACAATTATTGGTGCAATAATTAAAATTAGATGAATAGATTTTCTATCGAAAAAAAAATTATTATAAAAAATTTTATTTTTCATAAAATCTCCCTATATTTTTAAGTACATATTATTTATATTAATTTCAATTTTAAATAAACGATAAAGATAATTCTTTATGAGTATTCTTATTTTACTTTCTAATTAGAAACACTATAAAATACATTTAAATATAGAGGATTCATTTAATTATTATTGTTTAACCAATATTTATAAAATCTATCAATATTTTATTAACAACTTGATGTTTTTCTTCAATACTGTCATGTCCTGCTTCATCTATAATTTCTAAACTGGAATTTTTAATATAATTATTAAATCCATAGGCAGAATCAACATTTATCCATTTATCATTTTTGCCCCAGATTATAAGAGTAGGAATATTTATACTTTCTAAAAAAGTTTTGATATTATATCTATTAAGACCATTCATAAAACCTTTTATGATTTTTAAAAAAACTTTATTTGAATTTTTTATTCTGAAAGGTGTCAAATAATTAACAATAATATTTTCATTAATGAATGAATTATTATAAATTAACGTTCTTAAAATTTTAATGAAATTAGATTTTTTTACAAAGAAGTGATAATACATAACATTTATTATTTGATAATTAACAAAGGTTAGGATAAACCTAAAGCGGTTTCTAAAACCAAATCCATCAATCAGAACCAGTTTTTCAAACTTATCGGGACATAAGCCATAAGCTAATAACACTATTTCACCGCCCATTGAATGACCGATGGCCACCACTTTACCAATTTTTTTCTTAGTAATAAAATCTAATAATATTCTGGCTTGTTCTATCAATGTATAATCAGAATTTAGCATCCTTTCAGAATATCCATGGCCCTTCAAATCTAATACATATACTTTATGATACTTTGAAAGTTCTTCAATGCCATATCTAAATGTAAATATATTTGCTCCAAGGCCATGAATGAAAATAATACTTTTACCTTTATTGCCTCTTTCTACATAATGAATATTCACTCCTCTTAATTTTATTAAGCTACCTTCTGTTTTAATTTGATTTAAATCTATATTAATAAACTTATTAACTCTAAAGACAACATAACGATAATATATAAAAATAATTATTACTATAAAACAAATTGGAAATAAATAATAAAATGTTTCTGTCATAATTTTTTCTTCTATAAGAATTTAATATTTTTAAGGTTTTTACTATAAATATTTATTTAAAAAACCGTATATACTTCTCTTGCTAGAATAATCCCTATCAAATAAGAAAGACTCCTTTAACTAGGAGTCCATTATATTAAAATGAATCAATTTTTAAAACAAGTTTAAGTATATTATTCCATTACTTTTTCATTGGATTTCTTGGCCAGATAGACTTTCTTATCTGCTTCTACCATGAAATTTTTAATACTGCATCCTTCCTTATAATACTCTATACCCATACTCAGGTCTGTATTCTGGCAGTTTAATCCTAAAAACTTTTCTCTTATTCTGCATGCAATTTCCTGTGCGATTTTTCCCTCTGCCTGGTTTATTATTATTAGAAATTCGTCTCCTCCGAATCGGAAACCCAGATCGACACCTTCTCTTATGTTTTTACGGATAATGCTCCCCAGGCTTTTAAGCAGTTTATTTCCACTCTCATGACCATTATGGTCATTATATTTTTTAAAATTATCGATATCGAACATTATAATTGCTACTTTTTCTTTTTTTCTTCTTCCCCTGCTGATTTCCTCGTTAAGCCTTCTGTCCAGATACCTGATATTATATAATCCGGTCAAATAATCGAGATATGTAGATCTTACCAGTTTCTTTTGAAGCTTCTTATATGAAGTTATGTCAGTGAGAGTAGTAACCACGTATAAAATATTTCCATCGTCATCCCTTACGGGGGAATTACTCGCCAGTGTGTTAACTATGGTTCCATCACTTCTCAAGAATTCTATTTCATAATTTAGCGCCGTTTTGCTATTAACAATTTTTTTAAACCTTTTTCCTTTATGTTTTGGTGAAAGAATACTTAAATACCTTTTACCTACAAGCATGTTCGGATCATATCCATAATCCCTTATCTTTTCATTTACAAAAAGGATATTGTTTTTAATGTCTTTTATTACAAATATTTCATTTGTATTCTGAAGTATTTTTTCTATATAAGGTAAAAACTTCTTTAACATTTTATCCCGTTAAAAAACTATAGAAAATTTATAAATTTATATAATTCTAATAGATTTAAAGTACTTTGACAAATAAATCAACGAAAATATTATATAATATAATAATATTTAATTATAGTAAATATGCTTGAAAGATATTAATTCATTACCGCCCTACTCCCTGGTACAGGATGCATAAATTATTGACAGTAGTCAAAATCAGTGATAGTTTTTTCTTCACTGTTAAAAACAATAAAATAAAACCATGAATGAGAATTCAAAATATATATATTTTGATCATAGTGCCACTACCCCTGTACTGCCGGATGTAGTAAAAGTAATAGACGATTGCTATACCACTTATTACGGTAACGCATCCGAACCACATTCGCCCGGAATCAAAGCCGGGGAAATTCTTGAACATTCAAGAGAGATAATAGGTAAATCTCTGGGTGCCAATTCAAAAGAAATAATTTTTACCGGCAGCGGAACAGAAAGTGATAACCTTGCAATAATCGGGGCAGCCGAAGCATATAGGAAGAAAGGCAACCATATAATTACTTCGGAAATCGAACACCCTGCCGTTCATATGCCCCTCAAAAAACTTTCCCGGTGCGGTTTTAAAGTCACCTATATTCCTGTCGATAGATTTGGAATGGTCGATCCCTCTGATATCAAAAAATCCATAACCTCCAAAACCATTCTGGCAACAATCATGCACGCAAATAATATTGTCGGGACCATACAGCCTATCAGCGAAATAGGAAAAATATTGAAAGAACACGGTATTATATTTCACACGGATGCAGTTCAGACCTTTACAAATATAAAAACAGACGTTAATAAATTGAATATTGACCTGCTTTCACTTTCCGGCCATAAGATATATGGACCAAAGGGAGTAGGCGCTCTTTATATAAGAAAGGGTACCAGAATAATGCCGCAGATCCTTGGAGGGGGACATGAAAGAGGAATAAGATCCGGTACCGAAAACATACCGGGAATTGCAGGACTGGCAAAAGCTGTGGAAATAGGGCAGAGAAATCTTTCAGATAGAATAATAAAAATCACAAAAATGAGGGATTATCTTATAAGTGGCGTTCTGAGTAAAATAGATGATGTCAAATTTAATGGCCATCCTTCCGAAAGACTACCCGGAAATTGCAATTTTTCATTTAAATATATAGAAGGAGAATCAATAGTATTAAAACTCGATTATGCCGGTATTGCAGCATCGAGTGGTTCCGCCTGCTCCTCTTCATCATTGAAACCTTCGCATACACTGGTCGCAATGGGACTTTCGGGCGAGGAGGCTTATGGCTCCCTGAGAATAACTCTTGGTTTCGAGAATATAAAAGAAGAAATAGATTATTTTCTTGAAGTTATCCAAAAAATAATATCGGACCTGAGAAGAATCTCCCCTTTATATAAGAATAAAGTAAATTAACAAAAAGAGTTATAATTTAGAATATAATTAAGAAATTTAAAGTTTACGGTAAATTTATCTTAAAAAGGAGGAAAAAATATCCATTATAAGATTATATCTGGCACAGATTAATCCAACCGTCGGAGATCTCAAAGGAAATTATGACATCATTGCTTCCCATATCGAAGCAGCAAAAAAAAACGAGACCGACATAGTGGTATTCCCTGAGCTTTCCATTACCGGATATCCCCCTGAAGATCTTCTTCTCAGGAAATCTTTTGTTGACGAAAATATCGTTTATCTGGATAAGCTTAAAAAAAGTACTGCAAACATTTTTGCCATTATTGGTTTTGTTGGAAGAGAACGCAGTCAAATATACAATTCGGCTGCAGTACTTTATGACAGGCAGGTAAAAGCGGTATATAACAAACAATTCCTGCCAAATTACTCGGTTTTTGATGAGGAAAGATATTTCAAAAAAGGCAGTGTAAATTATATTTTCAAAGTAGCAGAAACATTTATCGGAATCAATATATGTGAGGATATATACCATCCATCAGGTCCATTAGAAATTCAGTCCGTATTAGGTGGAGCGGAACTTATAATAAACATATCCGCTTCTCCTTACCATATTGAAAAAATCAGCGAAAGAAAAAAGTTTCTGACTCATGCTGCCGCTAATAACTGTGTGAATATTGCTTATTTAAATTTGGTCGGAGGCCAGGATGAACTGGTATTCGACGGGAATAGTGTGATCATCAACGAAAAAGGTGATATTCTGGACCATGCAAAACCATTCAAAGAAGATGTGCTTATATATGATCTTGATACAGGAGGAGCAGCTGCTGCCAGATTAAAAGATTCCGGATTTGAAAATCAAAAAACAGAAATGCAGAAATATCATGAACCATTACCTCTGATAGATTTAAAATATTATAAAAAAAGAAAAAAAATAAATAAGGAATATAAAATTGTCTCCGGATATAACCGTTACATTGTCTGTATCGAAGCAGAAATACTTCAGGCATTGATTCTCGGAACCAGAGACTATGTTAACAAAAATAAGTTCGATAAAGTGGCCATTGCATTGAGCGGAGGCATTGATTCCGCTTTAACTGCAGTGATCGCTGCTTTTGCCCTCGGAAAGAATAGAGTTAATGGAATCATAATGCCCTCGCCCTATTCATCAAAGGGGAGTATTGAGGATTCAATAGAACTATCCCACAATCTCGGTATCAATTTTTTAACCATCCCTATTTCGGATATTTATAACACCTATCTCGAAAATTTAAAGGTCATATTAAAGCACTCCGGGATAAACATCACAAAAGAAAACTTACAGGCGCGTATCAGAGGGAATATCTTAATGGCAGCTGCCAATGAAAACGACTGGCTGGTGTTATCTACAGGGAATAAAAGTGAGATAAGCGTGGGATATTGCACTCTTTATGGAGATATGGTAGGAGGATTTTCGCCAATAAAAGACGTTTATAAAACAATGGTTTATAAAATTTGCAGGTATATCAACAAAAACTATTCAGAGATAATACCGAAAAAAATAATCAATAAAATCCCTTCCGCAGAACTTAAACCGGATCAGAAAGATGAAGATAGGTTACCTCCATACAGGATCCTGGATCCGATACTCAAAGCATATATAGAAGACGATCTTGATTATCGTTCCATTTCAGAAAAAGGATTCGGTAAAAAAACCGTAAGAGAAGTCATTGAGATGGTGGACCATAGTGAATATAAAAGGAGACAGGGTTCTCCCGGTATCAAAATAACCCCCAGAGCATTCGGCAAGGATCGAAGATATCCAATCACCAATAATTTTAAGTTGTATAAGACCGCTGATTAATAAGAGTTTTTATTTTTTATGAAGAGTTTAGCGAGTCGGTTATTCCTGAGAATTATTTTCCAATATTTCCAGAAATATTCTTACTATATTAGGATCGAATTGTGTCCCGCAGCATCTTTTTATCTCTTTTACTACTTCTTTTCTTGTCAGCTTATTCCTGTATGGCCTGTCTGTGGTCATGGCTTCATAGGAATTGACCAGAAATGATATTCTTGAAAGTATGGGAATCTCTTCACCCTTTACTCCTCTTGGATATCCCTCGCCATTATACCATTCATAGTGGGAGAGTATTGCTTCTGCTATGGGCTTGAGTACCATTGATGATTCTGCTATACGGTATCCGATCTCGGGAAGTTTTTGTACTATCTTCCATTCCTCGTTTGAAAGTCTTCCCGGTTTTGACATTATTTCATCTGCCAGCGCCAGTTTTCCTATATTGTGAAGATCCATAAGTAGTTTTAGTTCATCAAGTTTTATACTCGAAAGCTTGAGTTTTTTCCCTATCGTAAGAGCATACTGCTGCATCCTGCCGGTGTGTTTCTCACGGCGGTATTCTCCTCTTTTTAGATTCTCTCTGAGTGAAGATATAATGATTTCATTTGTGGATTTGCTCTCGGTGATTTTACACTTATACATCTTATCTTCGGCTTCTTTCAGTACAGAATTCATATCTTTATTTGATGATTTCTTTGACGAGACCCCCAATGAAATACTTAAGGGCATATCAGCTGTACTTCTTTCAATGCACATCTTCTTTATTCTATTTATTATATCTTTAGTATCTTTTTCGTAAGTACTGGGAAGTATTGCTATAAACTCATCTCCCCCCCATCTTGAGATGATATCTTCTTTTCTAAAGGTATCTCTTAGTATATCGGCTATCTTTTTTATAAACAGGTCCCCCTTTTCATGGCCATATGCGTCATTTATTATTTTAAGCCCATTTATATCACCCATCACTATGGTTATGGGAAGCTGCCTTGCGGTGTCGAGCCTTCTTAGTTCTTCATCAAAATATGCCCTGTTATAGAGTCCGGTAAGTGAGTCATGGAAGGAGAGGTATTTTATTTTTTCTTCTGCCTTTTTTCTGTCCGATATATCCCGCGAAACACCAAATGTACCTATAATATTACCTTTTTTATCGTAAAAAGGCATTTTCGTTGATGATATCCATCTGCTTTTCTTTCCCGACCATGTTTCTTTTTCTTGCATATCTACGATAGGTTTTCCTGTTTTTATTATTAGCTGCTCATCTTTATAAGCCTGTTTTGCATGTTCTTCAGAAAAAAAGTCAAAATCTGTTTTTCCCACTGCTTCATCCGTGCTCACTCCAAAAGCTTTATCTGCACAGGCCTTATTAACTCTTATAATCCTGCTTTTAAGATCCTTGAAATATATACTATCCGGAAGGTAGTCCATAAGAGCATCCATCATAAGGGTGTTCATGATTTCTGATTGGATGGTATCAGATTTTGATTTTTTTTGTTTTTTTACCATTTTAATACTTTGCCTTGATATTTTTATTAAGAATTCTTTTCTAAATTTAAAGATTTATTATGATAATTTTACCTTTAAATCAAATTTTATCAACAATCTCTTAATTCCGCAGCTTTTTCCTCCGGCAAAGTATCGTTTAAAAATTTACAGATAAATTATATTTTATGTTTAACACCACTAAACTTCCTTTCATTATTTTCTTTTTTAATACTGTTTATAGTTATTTTTATAATGGTAAAATTAATTTATAATATATTGGATATTAAAAGACATTAAACTTCTTTTGAATATAAACTTATATAAAACCGGGTTGTATATGATTAAGGCACTTTTATATACTAAAAATAAAATAAATGAAAATAAAATAAATGAAATCTTGGAAGGTAAGGATTTCGCTTTTCAGGTAGAAAAATCATTTAACGATCTACTTCCCCGGCCCAAAGATACCGGTATAGTCATTTTTGATATTACTGTTAAAGATAAAGGTGATGATGTCCCTATTAAAAATATTATTAAAATAGCTAATAAACACAATATTGCCAGATTAGTAATACTTAAACCGGATCAAATAAGCTTTCTGTCAGAAGATGAGGCCAGTTTCGATGATTTTATTTTTGATAACCGGCTCGAGGAAGAGTTTCTTCTAAGAATAAAGATTATCCTTCAAAAAAAAGATCTTTTGCCTTCCAAAAATGCTATTGTAGCAGGCGGGCTGATATTAGATATGGATAAGTTTGAAATAACAGTTGACCGGAGACCCGTAGAGGCAACCTTTAAGGAATTCGAACTTTTAAAAATCCTCATGCAGAACCAGAATAAAGTATTCACCCGAAATAAGCTTTTATCTGCAGTCTGGGAGTATGATTTCTATGGCGGCAGCAGAACCGTAGATGTGCATATGCGAAGACTGCGCTCCAAAATCCCTCCACCATATAATCTGATGTTAAAAACTGTCAGGAATGTCGGCTATATGTTCTCTCCTCAAATTTAGTTCTTAATAGTTCCAAACTCACAGTATTTAAGCTTTTAATAATTAACATACTTTTAACAGAAACTTAACCTCCCCGTAAAGTTATAGCTGTAGAATACTCTGCATTATAAAAAATTAAAGGAGGTTAAAAATGGATAATCCGGCAATTAATCTGGATACGGTGTGGGTATTGTTCACTGCATTTCTGGTATTTTTCATGCAGGCCGGGTTTGCTATGGTAGAAACCGGGTTCACCAGGGCCAAAAATTCTGTAAATATTCTTATGAAAAATCTGATTGATTTTTGTGTGGGAAGTGTTCTATTTTTTCTTATTGGTTTCGGATTAATGTTTGGTAAAGATGCTGGAGGTTTTATCGGAACCAGCAACTTTGTTGTCTCAATAATCGGACAGTCAGATACTTCGAATTTTGCCTTCTGGATATTCCAGACCGTATTTGCAGCTACAGCAGCTACTATAGTTTCGGGAGCTGTTTCCGAAAGGATCAAATTTAAAAACTATTTGATTTACTCCGTATTTATATCAGGTCTGATATATCCTATAGTAGGTCACTGGATCTGGGGCGGCGGATGGCTGGCAGATATGGGCATGATTGACTTTGCCGGTTCTACCGTAGTTCATTCGGTAGGTGGATGGGCTGGTCTCGCCGGGGCTATCATGCTTGGTCCAAGACTCGGTAAATATAACAGGGATGGGTCTTCAAATGCTATAACCGGTCACAATATTCCACTTGCCGCGCTTGGAGTATTTATTTTATGGTTCGGGTGGTATGGATTTAATCCGGGAAGCACTCTTTCTGCAAGTAGCCCCGCCATATCCACTATAGCGGTTACAACCACACTTGCTGCTTCGACAGGAGCGCTGGCTGCAATGTTCTTTACCTGGATAAGATACAAGAAACCGGATGCTTCTATGACCCTTAACGGGGCACTGGCCGGATTGGTTGGTATTACTGCAGGATGTGCAGTCGTATCGCCATACAGCGCAATGATTATCGGCAGTTTGTGCGGAATAATTGTATGTATATCCGTAGAACTATTTGACAAGAAGTTTAAAATCGATGATCCCGTAGGAGCAGTATCTGTTCATGGTGTTTGCGGTCTCTTTGGTACTTTGTTTGTAGGTCTTTTCGCACAGTCAAAATACGCGAGTCTTGCAGGATTTGAAGGTGTAAATGGATTGTTTTTTGGCGGCGGAGGAAAACTACTGCTTGCCCAGTTTACAGGTTCAATCAGCGTATTTGTATGGACTTTCGGAACAATGCTACTGTTATTCTTTTTGATCAAGAAAACAATAGGACTAAGGGTGTCCAGGGAAACAGAGCTCAAAGGTCTTGATATTGATGAACATGGTATGGAAGCATACAGCGGGTTTCAGATATTCCTGAATGATTAGAATTATTATAAATTTTATATGAAGAGGTGATAAAAAATGAAATTGATTATTGCAATGATACAACCGCATAAATTGCCTGATGTGAAAAAAGAATTATTTGATGCAGAAGTTTATAAAATGACCATAACCAATGTTCTCGGTTGCGGCCAGCAAAAGGGATATGAGGAAACATACAGGGGAGTTATACACGAAGTTAATCTTCTAAAAAAAATAAGATTGGAAATTGCAGTAAACGAAGATTTTGTAAAACCCACCGTTGAAGCAATTAAAAACGGTGCTTATACCGGAAATATTGGTGACGGTAAAATATTTATTCTCGATCTGCCAGGGTGCATCAGAATTCGAACCGGAGAGGAGGGAGAAAAAGCAATAGGTTAATGATAGGTTATTAAATTAATAAGGCAGCAATTATAAAATTTAACATAGATTTAACATAACCTGCATAAATTTTATAAAAATTAAGATATAATATTAAAAAAGTTCCATATTATTATAAACAATTAGATTTTCAGTCAAAATAAAAGGAAGTGAAACATGAAAACCAATAACAAGATGAAAGAATTTGTATTAAAAAAAGTTCATGACAATAATGTAAAATTCATAAGATTATGGTTTACGGATGTTCAGGGCATTCTAAAGAGTTTTTCCATAACGAAGGAGGAATTGGAAGGAGCACTTGAAGAGGGAATGGGATTCGATGGTTCGTCTATCGAAGGATTTTCCCGAATAGAAGAAAGCGATGTCATTGCTTTACCGGATCCGAACACTTTTCAGATGTTACCCTGGAGTCCTAATGAAAATGGGGTCGCAAGAATGTTTTGTGATGTTTTAAATCCTGACGGTTCCCATTTTAAAGGTGACCCGAGATGGGTACTGAAAAAAGAACTTAAGAAAATAAGCGAATCCGGGTATACATATTATGTCGGACCGGAACTCGAATATTTTTACTTCAAATCCGACAAAGGCAAGCCTGAAACACTGGACAGAGGGGGATATTTTGATTTAACTACCCTTGATGCAGCAAGCCCGCTCCGAAGGGATACCATTCTTTATCTTGAGTCTATGGGTATAGGTGTCGAATATTCACACCATGAGGTGGCCCCTTCGCAGCATGAGATAGACTTGAGATATACTGATGCCCTGACCATGGCAGATAATGCAATGACCTACAGATTGGTAGTCAAGGAAGTTGCAACAAGAAACGGAGTTTATGCAACATTTATGCCCAAACCTATTTTTGGGGTCAACGGCAGCGGCATGCATACACATCAATCATTATTTAAGGGTGACAAAAATGCCTTTCATGATCCTAAAGATAAATACAATCTGTCAACTACAGGTAAACAATTTATTGCAGGATTGCTTCGCCACAGCAAGGAAATAGTAGCAATAACAAACCAGTGGGTGAATTCCTATAAAAGACTTGTGCCCGGTTATGAAGCTCCTGTTTATATTTCGTGGGCCAGAAGAAACAGATCCACTCTTGTTAGGGTTCCAATGTATAAGCCCGGAAAAGAAAAATCAACAAGAATTGAGTTTAGATGTCCCGATCCGGCATGCAATCCATATCTTGCATTCAGCTTGATGCTCGCTGCCGGAATGGAAGGTATAAAAAATAAATATCCTTTACCCGATCCGATAGAAGAAAACATTTTTGAAATGGATGTAGAAAGAAGAGAAAAAGCAGGAATCGAAACTCTTCCCGACAACCTCTTTGAAGCTTTAAAGTATTTCGAAAAAAGCAAGCTTGCAAGAGAAACTCTTGGGGATCATATCTTCTTTAAATTTATCGAAAATAAAAAAATCGAATGGGACAGATACAGGATACAGGTGACGGATTACGAACTGGATAACTACCTGCCTATTTTATAAAATTTGCTGATCTGTTAAATCTATAACCAAATAGAGCAATTAAATCCGGCTCTGCTTTCCACGTAAGGCCGGATTTATTTTTACCCGTTTAATTAACGGGGATTTTACGGGATTACATGATTCTCCAAAATCATCCGATCAATTTTAGCAGCAGACTCAAAATAATACAGAATACGCCGGCTAAAAGCATCTTTATTCCGCTTATTATAAGATTAGTTCGGGAAATTTTACCCAAAAATAGACCCATTCCAAATAATATTAAAAATGCCAGTGCAAAACCACTGTAATAACAAATATCTATTGGAATATATTTCCCAAAAAGAAACGGGATCAAAGGAATAAACGCAGTTAATACGGGTGATAATCCATTTGCGAAAGCAAGGACAATAGCGGCAAACTTCTGTGCTCGCGATATTATGGTTTTATCCAGATTGTGAAGAGTCGATTCTTCCAGATCGTTGATTTCTCTCTTCCTTTCGGCAGTTTCGCTATAATAGGCACTCCAGATTCCGGAAACGCCGAGAGAAATTATTATTGCGGTACCCGCTATGATAACATGTTTGTATTCCTCGATTCCAATAATAAAACTCCCCACCAGAATACCGATACTGGTGATCACCCCGTCAAAACCATTAATTGCAAAATATCTTCTTACTATACTCGAGATATTTGCAATTTTATTATATGTTTTTATCAGTTCTATATAAGTCAAAAAACTATTTTTTATCTTTTTAATCCTTGATCTTTGATCTTCTTCTACCGCCAAAATCATTCTTTCTTTTTGCTAATTAATATTAATATATCTATCACTTTTATGACAAATTTTATCAGATACCTTTTAAGAAATCACAGGACTGATTCTTCTTTTAAAATTTTATCCAGTACTAAACCTGCTCCATAGGAAGATCTTATAAATATTCCGCTCTCAACTGCTTTAAAACCAAAACTCATGGCCAATTCTCTTATGCTTTCAAATTCTTCAGGCTTATAATACTTCTTTACCGGAATATTCGATAGTGAAGGCCTGAGATATTGGCCTATTGTAACTATATCACAGCTTACTCCCTTTAAATCTGCCAGCAATTCTCCCACTTCTTCCCTGCTTTCCCCGAGCCCAAGCATAAATCCGGACTTTGTGTAAATATCGGGTTTAAACAGTTTAGAAAATTTTAATATGGCAAGAGAATTCTCGTAATTTGAGTATTTCCTGGCTAAAGAGAAATTTCTTTTTATTGTCTCTATATTATGAGCCAGTACATCCGGATTTCTCATAAGAACAATCTTCAAGTTGTCGGTATTTCCTTTAAAATCGGGAATCAGACACTCTATTTTTGAAAAAGGGTTTGATCTCTTTATTTCGCTTATAGTTTTTGCAAAATGATAACTTCCGCCATCGGTCAGATCATCTCTGGTCACCGAAGTAATTACGGCATATTTCAATCTCATTTTCTTTACCGCAGATGCTATTCTTGTGGGTTCATATTCATCAAGGATTTGAGGTTTTCCGGATCTTATCCCGCAAAAACCACAATTACGGGTACAGGTATTCCCCATCAACATGAAAGTCGCGATTTTTTTCCCAAAACATTCAAAAATATTTGGGCACCCGGCACTCTGACAGACAGTATTTAAATGCAAATCATAAAGGAGATTTTTGATCTGCTTGATTTTAAAGTTGTTCAGGTTGACTTTCTTCTTAAGCCAATCCGGCGTGTTACTGGACAATTCTACTCACAATTCTTTCGAGATCTCTAATAGAGCCAAATTCTACTACGATTTTTCCCTTTTTTTTGCTCATTGATATTTTAACAGGAGCATTCAAATGCTCGGATAATTTCTGAGATATTTCGGGAAATTTACTTAACTGTAATACTTTTTTGTCTTTTTTGCCTTCGACAGTCTCTTTTTTCTTAGTTGCTATTCTTTCTACATCTCTTACGCTGAGATCGTTTTTGGTTATGAGATTTGCAACTTTTATCCTTTCCTCTTCTCCGTCTATTGCCAGTATCGACCTCGCATGTCCCTCGCTTATCTTTCCTTCGTTTATCAATTTTTGGATTTCGAGGGGGAGCGAGATCAATCTTAATAAGTTTGTTATTGATACCCTGCTTTTCCCAACTCTTTTTGAAAGTTGGTCATGGGTTATCTTAAATTCATCTATAAGTTGTTTAAACGTATGAGCCTTTTCCATGGGGCTTAAGTTATCTCTATGAATGTTTTCAATAAGAGCCATTTCAAGGGAAGATATATCATCAATATCTTTAACTATTATAGAAGGAATTGTATTAATACCAATTTTTTTAGTGGCTCTGTATCTTCTCTCTCCGGTAACAATTTCATATTTTTCTTCCTCATCCAATCTTCTTACAACTATGGGCTGGATGACCCCAAATTCCTTTATTGACTCGGAAAGCTCAGCAAGTGATTCATCGTCAAACCTGCTCCTGGGCTGATTTTTGTTTGGGATAATCTTATCCAATGACAGTTCAACTATTGTATTTGATTCACCTTCTAAAGATTTGTCTATGCTTGGAATTAAAGCACCAAGTCCCCTGCCTAAACCTCTTCTAGCCATTTTCAATCACTTCCTTTGTAAAATTGTTGTAAGCTTCTGCACCTTTGCAATGAGGATCGTAATCTATTATGGGTTTGCCGTAACTGGGGGCCTCGCTCAGCCTCACGTTTCTTGGGATAACTGTCTTATATACTTTTTCCGAGAAATAATTTTTGACTTCTTCTATTACCTGTTCTGCAAGTTTTATTCTTGGATCATACATGGTCATTATTGCTCCCTTTATTTTCAAGGCATCATTTAGATTTTTTTTAACCAGATTTATTGTATTCAAAAGTTGGCCAAGCCCTTCAAGTGCATAATACTCGCATTGTATTGGTATAATAACCTCTCTGGCCGCTGTTAAAGCATTAATAGTCAAAAGCCCCAGCGCCGGAGGACAATCGATAAGTATGAAATCGTAGTCTTTTTCAATCTTGATTATGGCTTCTTTTAATCTAAACTCTCTTTTTAAGCTCGAAACCAGTTCAACTTCTGCTCCGGCAAGCTGTATTGAAGACGGAAGAAGTCTTAGATTTTTATACGAGGTATCTATAATTATTTCATCCGGCTCACTGTCATGGATCAATATATCATATATCGACTGTTTTACATCCGAGGGATTTACGCCCAGACCGCTTGTCGAATTGCTTTGCGGATCGAGATCTATAAGTAAAGTTTTGTAGCCATAAGAGCTTAAATATGCAGATACATTTACTGCTGTTGTGCTTTTACCAACACCACCTTTTTGATTTGTAAAAGCAATTATTCTGCTCAGCCGTTTTTTATTTACCATTTCGTCCTGTTTTTTATTTTTGATTATCATATCAAAAAATTTCAATTTATGGATCACCTGCTTACTAATTTAATGTATATAATCATTAGCTCATTTACATATTTATACAAATGATATATTACTGCAACGGTCCCTTGACTATTTTATTGAAAGTTCGTGGGTATATTACCGGAGATTTTAGTACTTTCTTTATTACCAGAAAAGTCCTATATTCATTTAAATAAGGGACCTCTACCTCTAGCAAATTATCTACCTTTCCCCCCAATTTTGAGATAACTTCCCTGTTGCTATCAAGTTCGGTGAATATTTTTTTACTTTTATAAAATATAATTTTACCATTTATTCTACAAAATGGAATTGTTAATTCGCTTAAAATATTTAAACTTGCAACGGCTCTCGACAGAACAATATCGAAAGTTTCTCTATATTGGGCTTCATTACCCAGCTCCTCTGCCCTGCCTCTGATAACCCTGACATTTTTTAATCCTAATTCCTCTACGATCATATTTAAGAAATTGATTTTTTTTAATGTTTTATCCAGAAGATAAAATATTTTATCCTTTAAAAAAATAGACAAAAGCGCTCCGGGTAGTCCTGCCCCCGTTCCTAAATCCAGTACTTTCCGCGCAGGATCTTCATTATTGAATACCATCTTTTCATATTTAAGTATCGAGATAGAATCCAGAATATGCCTTACAAGGATCCCCTTTTTATCCTTAGTACCAATAAGATTGAATTTCTGATTATACTCATAAACTAAATTCAGGTATTTTTCCAGGATTCTTACCTGGCTCTGAGAAAAGTCAATACCAAATTCTGCGAGCGATTCTCTTAAAATATGGGAAGTATTCAATTCAATACCTTCTTTGATCTACCCTTTAGATTTAACATTATTATTGATATATCCGCTGGTGATACTCCTGCAATCCTTGAAGCCTGACCAAGAGTATTTGGCTTGATTTTTGTTAATTTCTCCTGCGCTTCGTAAGTCAAACCTATTATTTTAAAATAGTCCAGATCCGGTAAAAGATAATATCTTTCCAGATTCCCTAATTTTTTAATTTCTGCCAGCTGCCGGTTTATATAACCTTCGTATTTTGTTCTTATTTCTGCCTGCTCAAGCACCCCCTTCTCATAGCTGCTTTTTTTACCGATAAAATAGTCCACTACATCATGAATGCTAACTTCTGGTCTTTTTAAAAGTTTATAAATATTAAAAGGGGTATCAATGGATCTGGTTCCGATCTTTTCAAGTATTTTATTATTCTTTTTATCCGGATTCAAAATAATATTTTTTAATTTTGACACCAGTTTATTTGTTTTCTCTTCCTTTCTTCTTACTTTCTCATACTGGCCATCTGTTATTAGACCAGCGCTGTTACCAAATCCACACAATCGTATATCGGCATTATCGGACCGTAATATCAGCCTGTATTCCGCCCTGGAAGTATACATCCTGTAAGGTTCTATAAGATCTTTAGTAAGAAGATCATCGATTAAAACTCCTATATAGCTGGTATCTCTGGTCAGTATCATTTGTGATCTGCCCAGTACCTTGAGTGCCGCATTTATTCCGGCAACAAGACCCTG
>Ga0315549_1001910_pt1 | contig 20852 bp, 18 predicted proteins | sample SalMarSW160200MG_FD_203101 | JGI IMG/M metagenome (GOLD analysis project Ga0315549, IMG submission 203101) | Salt marsh sediment microbial communities from the Plum Island Ecosystem LTER, Massachusetts, United States - Salt Marsh Sediment SW1601-200 ... | reverse complement strand
CAACGTGAAAGAAACCAGAGATTATAAACCAATATCAGCATTTCCTTCGATAGATATCGATCTTGCGATTGTGGTCGATGATAAGATTAAAAGTGAAGATATAACAGATGAAATAAAAAAGAGCGGAACTGAATTGCTTAAAAAAGTAAGGCTTTTTGATATATACAAAGGGGAGCAAATAGAAAAGAATAAAAAAAGTATTGCCTATTCCTTAAATTTCAGAGATGAAAGCAGAACTTTAAAAGATACGGAGATAGAGATAATTGTAAACAGGATACTGGAAAATCTGGGTAAGAGATTTAATGCAAGAATAAGAGAATAGGCAATAAATGATAATAGATTTTCCGGGTACAAAAGGTGAGATCGAAGAAAGCAGCATCACGCATCAATATCATTCATCTTTAATAATCAAATATAAAAACACTCAAATACTGATTGATTTTGGAACAAAACATAATCCGCTTTTAATGGACAGGATAAATGACTTTGATTTCATATTGATAACTCATGCTCATCCGGACCATTACATATGGACCACAAATGAAGAAAACAGGATAAAAATTCCGGTCTATCTTACCAGAGTCACGCTTGATTATGGTAAATATAAACCTCAGGAGTACAGAATTATAGAGAGTGATAAAAAATACAAACTGAAAGATCTGGATATTAAGGCATATGATGTAATTCATTCACTCAGGTGCCCTGCAGTCGGATATAAAATTAGAGGAGATAGGACCATAATTTATGCTCCGGATATACTGGATTTTAAAAAGGATAAGGGAATTGTATTTAAAGACATTGTTATGTTGATAGCCGATGGTTCCAGTCTTAATATAAATATGGTACGACGAAGGGAAGAAAAATTGTTCGGTCATACCCGGATAAAGACTGTAATAGGCTGGTGCAAAAAGTATGATATAAGTCACTTGATCATAACACACTGCGGAAAACAGATAGTTGAAATGGATAAAGAAGAACTGACAAGAAAACTGCAGGAGTATTCAGAAGGAAAAGTCGATATAGCCGTAGCTTTTGATGGTTACAGGGTAGAAATATAAAAATCTCCGGTATAAATTTAAAGGTTTAAAAGAAATTTAATTATCAATAATCAAGGGGTAAGAAAAACTTTTCTTACCCCTTTTAGCTGCATTACTTTTTAATTTTTATTTTAAGGCCGAATCACCTCCCTAAAATCTTTCATAAAAAAGAATTCAAACTATATTATCCGGAAAGTCCTGAAATAACTATTTCCGGTGACTTTTTTTATTTTAACAAAGGATAATGTAGATTTTCTGGAGATTTAATGAAGAATTTTAAGGTATGCCAGCTATCTGCTCCAGAATTTCTACATTATTTTTTAATATAATTTTCCCAAAAACTAAAGAAGAGAGGAAAAATGTTTAAGAATAAAAGAAAAAATATTTTTTTAATAATTTCCACATTTATTCTTCTTTTAATTTCGATTATTTCATTTTCCTGTATGGGACCTTTTTCTAACACGGAAGATAATACAGCAAATCAGGGCATTGAAACATTTGAAGTTCGGAGAGGTGATATTTTCCAGCTTGTTTCAACTACGGGAACAGTAGATTCAGAAACTCTAAATACATATACAATTTCAGTTTCAGGAGAGATAATCTCTGCTCTGGAAAAAGGAGACTCTTTTAAAAAGGGAGATATACTGGCAGAAGTAGATAAATCGGATGGTCTGCTTCAGCTGGAAAAGATCGAAAGCAATTTAAAGACTTCCGAAAGTTCTTTGAGAACGGCAAGGTTGAATTATCAAAAAGCTCTGGAAGCTAATCATATAGCAATACAGATTGCAGATCTTAATACTGAAAAAGCAGAGGAGTCTAAGGAAAGTGCACTGGATTCTCTGGAAAATGCCAATGACATGGGAGATTCATATTCTATATCTCAGGCACAATCTTCTTACAATCAGGCACTTCTTAATCAGTCCACAACTTATTGGAATAATCTGTCAAGCCTGGAGTCGGCAGACACGCAGATCGAATTGGCCAGAGAAAATTTAAACCAGGCAGGGTTACAACTGGAGCTTGCTAAAAGAGATTACGAAGAAGCCCAGAAAAACCTTGATGACTATATATTGCATGCTCCCTATGACGGAACAGTTATCTCTTCTGATTTCAAGGTAGGTGACCAGAATTCAGGAGGTAATGTAATTTCGATAATCAGTGATAATTTTTTAATTAAGACGACTATAGGCGAGACTGACATTTCAAAGGTTTTCGAGGGAGACGAAGCAAACATTACCATGGATGCTTATCCTGATAAACAGTTTTCGGGAGGAGTCGAAAAAATCATACCTGTAACTATAACAGAAGGCAACATAGTTTCCTTCGAAGTATTAGTTGGATTTAATGATACCGGAGATATCAGAATATATTATGGGCTTTCGACAAATGTCGATGTCATAACCGAAAAGGCAGAGAATGTATTGTACGTTCCAATTCAGTCTGTGTATCAGGAAAATGGTAAAAGTTATGTAGATGTTTTGACATTGGAACAGATAGATTCCAAGAATATTACTGAAAATGTGAAGAAAGTAGAAGTTACAACCGGTATAAATGATTATTCTTATATGGAAATAACTTCTGGTCTGAAAGAAGGAGACATAGTCGTCACTTCAAGGATACAATAAATACTGGCTATAAAAAATTATGAATCAAAAAATAATAGATATCAAAAATGTCACCAAGGTTTATAAAATAGGCAATATAAAGGTAAATGCCTTAAACGGTATTAATCTTGAAATAAATAGAGGAGAATTTCTGTCTATTATGGGACCTTCCGGGTCAGGGAAATCCACACTGATGAATATACTGGGATGTCTTGACACCCCTACTTCAGGATCATATTTGCTGGAAGATGTAAATGTAGCAGGTTTAAATGATAACCAGCTGGCAGAGATTAGAAATAAAAAAGTCGGATTTGTATTCCAAACCTTTAACCTGCTATCCAGGACCAATATTACAGGGAATGTCGAGCTTCCTTTGATATATTCAAAGGGGAAGAGATCAAAATCCAGGAAAGATTTAATAAGTAAGGTAATAGATTCTGTTGGACTGGCTGAATGGGTAAGGCACAGGCCCAATGAACTGTCGGGAGGACAAAGGCAGAGAGTAGCCATTGCAAGGGCCCTGGTAAATGACCCTGCCATAATACTTGCGGATGAACCAACCGGAAATCTGGATTCCAGGACAGGAGAAGAGATAATGGCCATTTTTCAGAATTTTAACAGGCAGGGCAAAACTATTCTCTTTGTTACCCATGAAATAGATCTGGCAAAACATGCAGGAAGAATAATTTATTTAAAAGACGGTATTATAACAGGTGAGGAAATAATAAAAGATCCAATCAATGCACAGAAAAGGCTTGAAGATATGCCAAAATTAGAGGACAAAATAAATAGCATGGAAGCGAATGCTTTATTATGAAAAGAATATTTGAGAATATAAGGATTGCCTTTAAGTCTCTGGCTTTAAACAAGTTAAGATCATTTTTGACCATGCTGGGAATCATAATCGGTGTAGGATCCGTGGTTGCGGTTATGTCAATAGGTGCGAGTGCCGAAGCTTCCATAACCGAAAATATTCAGAGCATGGGAACAAATGTACTTACAATTACTCCTGGAAGGGAACAGGTATCCATAGGTGGAAGAGAGGCTAGCGTGGAGTCACCGGGAAGTATACAGGTTAGAGTCGGAGAGGATTCAGAACAGCGTAGAGGTTTAATGAGCGGATTTGGAGAAGAGGAGGATGAGGAAATTGTAGCTGGTGAATTATATCTGAAAGATGTTAAAGCTTTAAAAGAAGAAACAAGCGTGCTGGATGAAGTAGTACCGTTACTATCCAGTATGTCCGGTTTTTCCTATATGAGCTGGAGTGGGAATGTAAGTGTAACCGCTACTACGGAAGATTATTTGAACTTTGCGGGTTATGAACTGGAAAAAGGTAATTTCTTTACCGTTGACGATGTTTCAAATTCATCAAATGTGGTTGTTTTAGGATATGGCGTGCTAACCGATTATTTTGGAAAGAACGATCCTATCGGTGAGACAGTAAAAATAGATGGAAAGAATTTTAAGGTAATGGGGATTCTGAAGTCGGTTGGCTATACCTTTGGCATGAGTCCCGATAATTCGATATATATCCCTATAACAACGGCTCAAAATAAACTATATGGTATTGATACAGTAAATCAAATCATGGTAAAGGTCAAAAGTGAAGATGCAATGGATGCTGCAACAGCTGAAGCTAAGGCAATTTTGAGATCACAGCATCATATTCTGCCAGGAGAAAGCAGCGATTTCGAAATAAGCAGTTCCGCTCAGCTGCTCGAAATGGCGGGTACAATTACGGATATTATGGTTATTTTGCTTTCCAGCATTGCTGCCATTTCTCTTTTAGTAGGAGGCATAGGGATTATGAATATTATGTTCGTATCGGTAACCGAAAGAACAAGGGAAATCGGCATAAGAAAAGCAATAGGTGCCAAAAATAGGGATATATTGGTACAATTTCTTACCGAAAGTATAGTATTGAGCCTATCGGGTGGCATTATCGGAATAGGACTTGCAAGCCTTATAACTGGAGTATTGAGTACTTTTACCAGTTTAAGTTCGCTTATTACTGCTTCTCCTGTGATTATGGCTTTATCTTTTTCTACGATTATAGGTCTTGTTTTTGGTATTTTTCCGGCTATGAGAGCAGCAAGACTCAATCCAATTGACTCATTAAGACACGAATAGGATTTACCGCGAATTTGTTTTTACTTTTTAAATGTATAAAATAATTATATAAATTTTATATGGATTTATTAAAAATATGAAAATATTGATAATAGAAGATGAAAAATCCGTAGCGGATAATATAAAATCAGGGCTGGAGCAGCATAGATTTACAGTTGATGTAGCCTACAGTGGACAGGAAGGTTACAGTCTTATTGAGGATTATGATTATGACATTATAATACTGGATTTGATGCTTCCGGATATGGCAGGGGAAGATCTATGCAGAAAAATAAGGCAAGAAAATATAAATTGTTATATATTAATGCTTACTGCTAAAAAGCAAATAGAAAATATAGTTAATGGGCTTAATTGCGGCGCTGACGATTATCTTAAAAAACCTTTTGATTTTTCCGAACTTCTTGCAAGAATAAAAGCTCTTCTCCGGAGATCTTTAAAAAATAAGGAAAATATACTGGGTACTTTCGATTTAAAAATAGACCTGGATAAGGAGCAGGTATTTGCAGGTGATAAAGAAGCGAAACTTACCAAAAAAGAATATATGATTCTTGAATACCTTTTAAGATATAAAGGGCAGCTGGTTAGCAGGAATCAGATACTTGAACATGCATGGGATAGAAATGTGGATATTTTTACCAACATAGTGGACACTCATATAAAGAATCTTAGAAGAAAATTAGGCAAAACCGGCAGGCTTATAGAAACTGTTTACGGATCAGGATATAGAATAATAGATGATAAGTAGGGAAAAGTCATGAAATTAACACTTAAAAGAAAAATACTGCTCTGGTTTGCAGTTATAATACTAATATCATTCATACTTTATGGATTTCTTATTTATTTTGTATATAATTTCAACCTTGGAAGAGAAAAGTATTTAATTTTTTTAAATGAACATATTGAGGGAGCGGACCAGATAGTAATCGATAGACTGAAAGAAGAAGGTAGATTCGGACCGCTTGGGATGCCGCTGCACCTAAAGATATTGTCACCTGAGCACTTTATGAGAATATTTTATACAATAACCGGTGGAGTTCTGTTAATAATAATCATAGCGGTATCAGGCGGCTTTTTGGTTCTAAGAAGGATGTTAAGACAGATCAATTTTATTAGCGAAAACGTAAAAGAAATAGACGAAAAAAGACTTCATCTAAGATTGAATATTAAAGGAAAAGACCCCATATCGAATATGGCACGAGTATTTGACAGCATGCTTGATAAAATAGAATCATCATTCAAAAAACAGAAACAGTTTATCCAGAATGCTTCGCATGAATTAAATACTCCACTTACAATAATGAAGACAAAAATTGATGTATTGAGACAGAAAAAAAATATCACCAAAACGGAATACAGGGAAACTCTGGATCTTATTGACAGTGAAATTATGAGACTATCCAAAATTACGGAAGAGCTGCTCATCCTGGCGGATATCGAAGAAAATGGATACAGGGAGGAATTTATTAAAATCAACACAAAAAAAATTTTAGAAAAAATAATAAGATTATTTGACAATCAAATAAATTCAAAAGAATTGAAATTGAAATTAGAATTTACCGGAGAAGATTTCATCATTATGGGTAATGAGATGCAGATAGAGCAGTTAATATTCAATCTTATGGACAATGCCATAAAATACAGCATTCCTGAAAGTCAGCTAAAAATCAGACTGGGCAGCGATAAGGATAAGAATTTACTGATTGCCAATATTTCCAATAGAAGCGATATAATTAAAGAAAAAGATATTCCTTATATTTTTGACCGGTTTTACAAGGCTTTCGCTTCAAGCGATAGAAAAGGTTTTGGTCTGGGGCTTTCTATAAGTAAGAAAATAGTGGAAAACCATAAAGGTGTGATAAAAGCAGACTATTATAAGGATAAAAAAGAAATAACTTTTACTATATCCATACCTCTTTTAAAAAATATATAAGATATTTTAACTCCAGCTTATCTCCATTTTTTATTTATATAATAATGCATAAAAATAAAAAAAATAAAATATTATAAAGGAGATTAATATGCATGGATTTTTTATGCAGCAGTCCAGTGAGATTTTTAGGCCAGGCGGTTTTTTTATTATATTTGGACTAATTAGATATTTACCATATATAGCTGTTGGCTTACTGGTAATCACTGTAGCAATATGGATTATTTTCGGTATAAAAAAATTAAGATGGGCAAAGATACTGGCGATAGTTTTAACTGTACTGGTAGTAATAATAGGTGGTTTGAGTCTGGGGACTTTTTTTCTCGGCAGAAGATTCATGGGAGGATCTCCACCTGAGGGGGGACAGTTCCAGAGATTTGAGGAAAGGGAAAACAACAGAATTGAAGATAATGGCAGTGCTAATCTAATAGAAAATATGCAGGTAGTTGTCTAGGACGTAGATAATTTTTAAAAGAGTTAATAATCATTTAATCGTGATATAATATTTTAAAATTATTAACTCTATTTTTTTGTTGTAATTTTATTTTATATATAATAAAAATTTATACTTTTGATGTAGAATAATTAAAGTTATTTTATAAAATAAAAAAAATGAAACTTACTCTAATTAAAAAAATTCAGGAATCGAAAGATATTTATACTTTCGTATTTGAACCTGAAAATCCTTTACCATGGAAAGCCGGGCAGTATATTTTCTTTAAAATACCTCATGAAAATCCGGACGAGAGGGGGGTGATCAGGCATTTTACTATTTCTTCCGCACCTTCTGAAAAGAATATTTTTTTAACGACAAAATTTGATTTCGAAAATGGAAGTTCCTTCAAAAAAGCTTTATTTAAATTAAATCAGGGAAGCTCCATAGAGGGATTCAACTTGGGTGGAAATTTTACAGTAACAGATTTAGAAGAAAAATATGTATTTATTGCCGGAGGAATTGGGATCACACCATATCGTTCAATTTTGGTGGATCTGGCAAACGAAGACAGATTACCGGATGTAATCCTTTTTTACTGCGGTAAAGCTGATGGAATTATCTTTAAGGATGTTTTTGATGAAATCAAGAAGAGATATAAATGGCCGCTGGTCCATTTTGTAATAGAACCGCAGCTCATCAATGGAGAAATAATAAAAGAAAAAGTCCCGGATTTAAAGGATCGGATTTTTTATATTTCAGGTCCTGTGGTTATGGTAAGTATTGTGAAAGAGATTCTATTAAAATTAAATATCAAAAATAGCAGAATAGTAACAGATTACTTTCCAGGTTATGATTAATTGATCTATTTTGATATTTTATAAATCGTTCACTTGGGTCTGTTTAATCCTGTATAAATTCCAATATTTATAATATAGGGACATTTATGAAAAATTACCACCGAACGATACTGACGATACTATCTGTGTTGTTTCTGTTTTTGAGTTTCAGGGAACTGGGATTTTTCGTCTGGTTTTCACTCATACCATTTTTATTTGTAATTTATAGCTCAAACCTCAAACAAACTCTTTTATTTAGTTTTATATGCGGTATTGGATTTTTTATAGGAGTTACTTACTGGATGAATACTCTTCCGGTAAAATTTGTATGGCTGCTTTTGACACCTCTTTTAAGTATAATTTTTTTGATTTATGGAACATCTATATATTTTATATTTAAAAAAATCCATCAACCAATCTTGAGAATGTTTCTAATACCCGCTGTATGGGTATTTATAGAATTTATCAGGTCGCAGACACTTCTTGCTTTCACCATAGGCATCCTTGGATACACCCAGCATAGTTTCCTGCCGCTTATGCAGATCACAAGATTTACAGGTATATATGGAGTGTCCTTCATTATAATCCTTTTTAATACTGCTATTTTTGAGACATTATTATTCTCGATAAAGAATAAAAAAGCCATATTCAAATTTTTGATTATCAGCTTATCAATTTTAGTGGTGTTTGTTACCTATGGCATTGTAAGCGTTAACAATAATCTAAACAGGGTAATTAGTGATAAGGGTTACAGCGAGATAAAGCTGGCACTGGTACAGCCAAATATACCCCTCGGAGATAAATACTCAGGAAAAGGCATGGAAATAATTCCTGAACCTTATTGCGAAGAGACTTATTTCAGGGAAGATACCGATCTGGTAGTCTATCCTGAAAGTATGCTGTGGGGATTTATGGAAGAAAATGAAAGTTTCAAAGAATGGGCCAAAATAATTGCAAAAACAGAAAACCTTTATATGCTTATCGGCCAATATACACACGATGACGAATTCGACAGATATTATGATTCAGCGCTGCTTTATGATACGGATATGGAAATCGCAGGAAGATATGATGAGACCCACCCCGTACCTTTCAGCCAGTATATGCCATATCCAAAGATTTTAGGTTTATTGAAATTTCTGGATTTTTCGACAGTAAATCTAATTCCTGCCAGAGATTATAACTCCATCGACTATCCGGGTAAAGGTAAAATTGGAGTAAATATATGTTACGAATCAACAATTCCGTCTATTGCAAGAAAAATAAGGAATAATGATGCAGAAGCCATATTTGTACTTTCCGATAACTCAAGTCTTGATGGTAGTATAGCGCCATGGCACCATTTGATATTTTCAAAAGTCAGAGCGATAGAAAATGGATGTTATGTGGTTCATTGTGCAAATACGGGTATATCAGCCATAATTTCTCCTGATGGGGAACTAGTGGCGAGATCAGATCTTCTAAGTAAAACGGTATTTTATGGAAGTGTCTTTCTTGTAGAGGAGAAGACTTTTTATACAAAATACGGCGATATACTGGTAATTATATATATTGGAACAATTTTCTTACTCACAATTGTTTACCTCATACTCAAAAAATTAAAAAAGATCAGTTAAGCCACATAACTAAAATATTTTTAAATAAATATTGCATATTATTTAATTATTATGTATAATATGCAAATTAATAATCGGAAGGTATTTATATGAAAAATAAAATAAAAGCTGGAATAGTTGGTGGCTCAGGTTTTACCGGGTTTGAACTTGTGAAAATATTGAGCAGGCATAAATATGTCGATATTAGTTTTGTAACATCAAGGACATATAAAAATCTATCTATCTGTGAGGTTTTCCCGGCGTTCAATGATAGAAAGGATGAAAAAATTACTTTTATCGACGAAGCCAAAGAAGACAATTTAAAGGGTATCGATATTATATTTTTGTGTCTTCCTCCTTTTAAATCAATGGAGTATCTGAAAGGGATATCCGGAGATTATTCTTTTAAAGTAATAGATCTGGGATCGGATTTCAGATTAAAAAATCCCGTTGATTACAAATACTGGTACGGAACGGAACATATAATGAAAGAAATACTTTCTGATTTTATATATGGTCTTCCTGAAATAAATAAAGAGAAGATAAAACTGAGTAAATATGTCGCAAATCCCGGATGTTATCCTACTTCTATCCTGTTGGGGCTCGCACCGCTTATAAAAAATGATATTAACATGATAGATATTTACATTGACTCAAAGTCAGGAATAAGCGGTGCCGGAAGGAAATTAAAGGAAGAGTACCTTTTTACCAGCATGGATAATAATTTTTATGCCTATTCTACCGTTGGGCACAGGCATATCGGAGAAATAGAACAGGAATTAGAAAATATTTCCGGAAAGAAATTTAAAGTAAGCTTTACGCCTCATCTTCTTCCTGTCAGCAGGGGTATTTTTACATCCATATATTGCAAAATTGGTAATTCCGTAGAAAGCAACATGGAAGAGGAAATATACTACCTGTTTGAAAAGTTTTGCAAGGACCTGCCATTTGTAAAATTTACAGGTACCGAGATGCCGCAATTAAAAGATGCTGTCGGAACAAATATGTGTCTTGTTAGCTTCGGTTTTGATGAAAGGACAGGCACATTAAAAATATTCAGTGTATTGGACAATCTTTTAAAGGGTGCCGCCGGTCAGGCCGTGCAGAATATGAATATAATGATGGAATTCGAAGAAAAAGAAGGATTGGATTTTAACGGAATATTTTAAAGATAAACCACTTTTAAAAGAGATTAAAAATGGAAAGTAATTTAAATAAAAAAAACATGGATTTTGATATTATAGAAAACGGAGGCATAACCAGCGTTCCGGGATTTTATGCCTCAGCATGTCACTGTGGTTTAAAAAGTTCGGGGAAACCGGATATATGTATAATTTATTCTCCCGAAGGCAGTGTCTGCAGTGGAATATTTACTAAAAATAAGTTTCAGGCTGCACCTGTTACAGTCACAAAGCAGCAGCTTAAAAAAACAAGAAATATCAAAGCCATTATAATAAACAGTGGAGTTGCCAATGCCTGTAACGGAAAGAAGGGATATGAGAATGCTTTAAAAACTATAGATATTGCAGTGCATCAACTTGATATCGATAAAAAAAATATACTTATTTCATCTACGGGAGTGATAGGGAAGCAGCTTCCAATGGATAAAATAGAAAAAGGCATCAGTAAATGTGCCGGTAAATTAAGCCCCGTTGGTGGGCATAATGCAGCTGAAGCAATACTTACCACAGACCTTGTCACAAAAGAGATAGCAGTTAAAATCAAAACCGCGTCCGGTGAAGATATAGTAATAGGCGGTATGGCAAAAGGTTCGGGTATGATAGAACCAGATATGGCTACCCTGCTGGTTTTTATAACCACAAATATAAAAATTTCAGGCAAGCTGCTTGATAGCCTTCTTCTTGAAGAAGCCGCTAAAAGTTTTAACCGTATAACAGTGGATGGTTGCCAGAGCACAAACGATATGGCAATAGTCATGGCAAATTCAAAAAGCAATGTTGTCCTGGATAATAAAACAAGTAAATATTACAAAGAATTCGTAAATGCTTTTTCTTATGTAATGCAGGATCTTGCAAGGAAAATAGTTCTGGACGGAGAAGGAGCAACCAAACTTATAGAAATAAAGATTGTAAATGCAAAGAAAAAAGCAGATGCAAAAATGCTTGCATTTAAAATTGCAAACTCTAATTTGTTTAAAGCAGCCATGTTCGGTCAGGACCTTAACTGGGGAAGGATGAACTCTGCACTTGGTTCGGCAGGGTGTGATTTTGATCCTGATAAAGTCAGTATTTATATGGAAGATGTCCTGGTCGTAAAAAACGGTATGGGAGTGGATTTTGACAGGAAGCATGCAGATAAAATCATGAAAGAAAAAGAAATAAAATTTACCGTGGATCTTAACTCCGGTAATGAGGGATTCAATGTTCTAACCACAGATCTATCAATTGATTATGTAAAGATAAACGCTTTATACCGGACATGATAATAAACCGGTTATCATCAAAAAGAGAATTTGAGGAGAAATAAATAAAATGGCTCATGCAAAGGTAAGCAAAGGAAAAGAAGAAACCGAGTTATACACAAATAAAGTAGAGGTATTGCTTGAATCATTGCCTTACATAAAAGAATATTCCGATAGAATAGTTGTAGTAAAAATAGGCGGCAGTATGATGGAAAATGACAGTGTTATTCAGAGCGTATTGAATGATTTGATCCTTATGAAATATGTTGGAATAAAAGTGGTTCTTATTCATGGAGGCGGAAAACAGATCAGCGAGATGTCATCAGAAAAAGGAATAAAACCTGAATTTGTTGACGGATTAAGAGTAACTAACAGGGATTCGATAGAAATCGTAAAGATGGTCCTTATTGGCAACATAAACACGAAGATAGTGTCTTTTCTCAATGAGCATGGAAGTATTGCTATGGGGATATCGGGAAATGATGCAAGTTTTATCAAATGCCATAAAAAAGAATATAAAAAAGATGGGAAAGATATAGATCTGGGATTTGTGGGAGAAATAGACAGTATTAATTCAGACTTTTTGAATAGTATCCTGGACAGTGGTTATATACCGGTTATTGCCACACTGGGAGTGGATGATAAAGGTAATATATATAATATCAACGCCGATACATGTGCTGCAGAGATCGCAGTTTCACTTAATGCAAAAAAAATGATCCTGCTGACGGATGTGGATGGCATTATGGAAAAAAGCAATAAAGGAAATAAATTGATATCAAAATTGACTGTGAAACAATGTGCAAAGTTACTTGAATCGGGAAAAATAAATTCAGGTATGATTCCCAAAGTGATTGCCTGCATAAATGCCTTAAAATCAGGAGGGGAAAGGACCCATATACTTAATGGAATCAAAAAACATTCAATACTTGTAGAAATATTTACTGATGCCGGTATTGGTACAATGATAACCAGTAAGGAGGCTGAATGAACATGGTAAAAAATAATGAAATATTTGAAATGGGCAGCAAGTATTTGATGTCGACTTACAGCAGATTACCTGTTGTATTTGCAAAATCCAAAATGCAGTATCTCTGGGATGTAGAAGGTAACAAATACCTCGATTTCATAGCAGGTTACGGATGTTTGAATGTTGGTCACAGCAATAGATCTGTAGTAAATGCGATTAACAAGCAGGTGGAAAAAATAATTCAGCCTTCAAATGTTTATTATAACCAGCCCCAGGTAATGCTTGCTAAAAAATTATGTGAGATTACCGGATTCGGGGAAAAGGTATTCTTTGCCAACAGCGGTGCAGAATCCATAGAGGGAGCAATAAAACTTGCAAGAAAATATTCTACGGATAATTACAGTTCTTTACGATATGAGGTAATAACATTTAAAAGGGCCTTCCATGGAAGGACCCTCGGTGCGCTGGCAGCCACTGCACAAATTGAAAAACAAAAGTTATTCGAGCCGCTGCTTACAGGGTTCAAATATGCTGTATTTAATGATATTAATTCCGTAAAGGAGCTCATAAGTGAAAATACATGTGCTGTTATTATCGAACCTATCCAGGGAGAAGGAGGAGTTTATCCTGCAGATAAAGAATTCATGAAGGAACTGAGGAACTTGTGCGATAAAAAAAATACACTCCTCATACTGGATGAAATACAGACTGGATTTGGCAGAACAGGACATATGTTTGCATATCAAAATTACGGAATATACCCCGATATACTGGCAGTTGCCAAGAGTCTTGGCGGGGGAATGCCCATAGGGGCAATTATTTCCACAGATAAGATAAGCTCCAGTTTCGTACCCGGTACCCATGGTTCTACTTTTGGCGGTAATATGGCTTCATGTGAGGCAGGACTGGCCGTACTTGACTATTTAATAGATAATAAATTGGCCGAAAGGTCAAAAAAACTTGGCCAGTATTTCATGAAAAAATTAATACAGACAAAAAAGAAATATCCGGTTGTAAAGGATATAAGGGGAACAGGTCTTATGATCGGAATGGAATTCAATGAACCAGTTGCAGAAAAAATTGTACTGGATGCCCTTAAAGATAAACTGGTCCTAAATAAAATATCAGTAAATACTTTAAGGTTTCTACCTTCCCTTGTGATAACAAAAAAGAATATAGATACACTTGTAAAGTGGCTGGATGCAAAAATAAAGGAGATATGAGATGAAAAGGGATTTTTTGACATTAAAAGATTATTCAGGGGATGAAATCGAACACATACTTGAACTTTCACAATTGATTAAGAAAGATAAAAGTAAATATGGAAATTTTCTTGATGGTAAGAACATTGCAATGCTGTTCGATAAGCATTCAACCAGAACCAGGATCTCTTTTGAAGCCGGTATAAATCAACTTGGCGGGAAGGCACTGATACTGGATTCTAAAAGTCTACAATTGGACCGTGGAGAGACCTATAAGGACACGGCGGAAATATTTTCTCTTTACGTTGATGGTGTTATTATAAGGACCTTTAAACAGGAAACTGTAGAAATTTTTGCAAAGTATGGGAACATTCCTGTAATAAACGGACTTACGGATAAGTATCATCCATGCCAGATACTGGCTGATATGTTGACTTTAAAGGAAATGGGACTTCTGAATAAGGAGCTGAAATTTACATATATGGGGGATAGTAACAACGTAACAAACAGCCTGATTATCGGATTTTCAAAACTGGGGATTGGTATAACAATTGGGAGTCCTGAAAAATATTCCCCTTCCAATGAAATACTGGAATATGCAATGAACCAGAAAGATGGAATCAAAATAAAAGTTACGCATGATCCTGTAGAAGCAGTAAAGGATGCGGATGTTGTTTATTCGGATGTCTGGTTAAGCATGGGAGATGGAATGGATAATAATAAACTAAAGGAGCTTAAAAATTATCAGGTTAATTCAGGTCTTCTTGCGAATGCAAAAAAAGAAGTAAAGATAATGCACTGCCTGCCCGCGCACAGGGATCAGGAAATATCTTCGGAAGTCCTGGATGGGAAAAATTCAGTTGTTTTACAGCAGGCTGAAAATCGCATACATGCCCAGAAGGGGCTGCTTGTCTATTTGTATAAAAATTAAATAAAAGTATTATTTTATTAAAATATTTAAAGGTAAGATATTGAAATGAAAAGAACCGAAAGGCTGAGAGCAATAAAAGAAATAATAAGCAGTAAGAAGATCTCTTCCCAGGAAGATCTGCTAAACGAGCTTAAAAAAAGAGGTTATGATGTGACACAGTCAACAATTTCAAGGGATTTTAATGAGTTGAGACTGGCAAAGACCAGAAATTACCTGGAAGAGGAGTATTATTCCATCGAAAGTATAACACATGAGGGAAAGGTTATTGATCCTGTTAAATTTAAAACAAAATTAAAAGAAAGTGTTTTATTGGTTAAAAGAGCGGAAAATATAATCGTGCTGCGTACTTTCCCCGGAGAGGCTCAGGGAACAGCAGCAATAATAGATGGCATGAACTTTGTAGAAATACTTGGTACGGTAGCGGGAGATGATACTATAATATGTATTGCAGACAACCAGAAAAATGCTGAAAAGATATTTGAAATGATGCAGAAACAGTTTTAGCCCCTGCTGTTTAATAATTTAATATGAATTTGATTATTATTGTAAATATATGAAAGGAACAAACAAATGAGCGGTAAAGTAGTGCTGGCCTACTCAGGCGGACTCGATACCTCTATTTCGATAAAATGGATAAAAGAAAAATACGACATGGATGTGGTTGCCGTACTTGTTGATTGCGGTCAGCAGGAGGATTTAAAAGAAATTTACAGCAAGGCACTTAAGATAGGTGCTAAAAAATCAGTTATAGTCGATGCAAAAGACGAGTTTATAAAAAATTTTATTTTTCCATCCATAAAGGCCAATCTAAAGTATGAAAAGAAGTATCCTCTGGCCACGGCACTTGCCAGGCCTCTTATTGTTAAAAAATTGGTGGATGTTGCAAGGAAAGAAGGAGCAAATGCAGTTGCTCATGGCTGTACTGCCAAAGGTAATGACCAGGTACGTTTTGATGTCGGTATCAGAAGTCTTGCGCCTGAACTTAAGATCATCGCACCACAGAGAGAATGGATAATATCAAGGGAAGAAGCGCTTGAATATGCAAAAAAATGTAAAATCAAGGTAAATGTCACAAAAGATAATCCTTACAGCATAGACGAAAATCTATGGGGGAGGAGCATCGAGTGCGGTATTCTTGAAGATCCGTGGAATGAACCGCCTGATGATATTTATAAATGGACGAAAATAACCAAAAAAGAAAAAGAAAACGAGTATATTGAAATAGGATTCGAAAAAGGTATACCGGTTTCCCTGAACAATAAAAATATTTCTCCTGCAGAAATAATAAAATCGTTAAATAAAACAGCAGGTTCCTATGGAATCGGAAGAATCGATATGATAGAAAACAGGCTGGTTGGAATAAAATCAAGGGAGATATATGAATCACCGGCAGCAGAAGTACTTATCGAATCTCATATGCAATTGGAATCTCTGATACTTGACCGGGAACTTGTTCATTATAAATATGGTCTGGAAGAAAAATTTGCCGAGCTTGTTTATTATGGATTATGGTTTACTCCGCTAAAGGATTGTATTTGTGCATTTATGGATAAGAGTCAGAATTTTGTAACAGGTACCGTAAGAATTAAATTTGAAAACAAGCATTTTGAAATTGTGGGAAGAAAATCCGATTATTCATTATATGATATGGATCTTGCCACTTATGATAAGGGTGATAAATTCGATCCGTCTCATTCTGAAAGTTTTATAAAATTATGGGGCTATACATATGAAATTTTAGCAAAAAAGGGAAGAATCAATGGAAAATAAAATATGGAAGGGAAGGATATCTAAAAATACAGATGAAGCAGTCGATAAATTCACTTCATCCATAAACATAGATAAGGAACTTTATCTGTATGATATAACAGGAACTGCTGCTCATGTGATGGGACTCAATAAAATCGGAATTATAACTGATGTGGAGCTCAAGAAAATCATGACTGGACTTAAAAAAGTAAAAAAGAACATAGAGACAGGTCAGGTGGATACAGCCGCATATGAAGATATTCACAGTCTGGTTGAAAATGAGCTTGGTAAAATAATAGGCGACATAGCTATGAAAATCCATACCGGGAGAAGCAGGAACGATCAGGTAGTGCTGGATGAAAAACTTTTTATAAAAGAGATAATAATCGACTTATTAAATAAAATAATAGTACTGCAGAAAAACATCTTAGATATTTCTATGAAATCTACTGATATAATAATGCCTGCCTACACTCATATGCAAAAAGCCCAACCTGTCCTGCTTTCGCATTATATGATGTCTTATTTTCAAAATTTTGATAGAGATAAAGAAAGTTTTTTCAATGATTTCGAAGGCATTGATTTTCTTCCGCTGGGAGCTGCAGCCTGTGCAGGCAGCGGATACAATCTTGATAGAAAATTTATAAAAAAAATTCTTGGTTTCAAGTATCTTGATTCAAACAGCATGGATACTGTCGGAAACAGGGATTTTATAATGGATTTCATATATTCCTGCTGTAAGACAATGCTGCATTTAAGCAGGTTTTGCGAGGATCTCATTATATACAATACAGGTGAATTTTCTTTTATCGAAATAGATGAATCTTTCTGTACGGGAAGCAGCATAATGCCGCAAAAAAAGAATCCGGATATCCTTGAACTGATAAGGGGTAAAAGTTCGGTTGTAACGGGCAATTTACTTCAATCAGCCATACTGCTAAAAGGCTTGCCCTCAACATATAACCGGGATCTTCAGGAAGATAAAAAAATATTATTCAGCGCTTACCGGGAAACATCTTCAAGTATTGAAATATTTTCAAAATTACTTGAAAAAATAAAATTCAATACTGCAAAAATCGCTGTTTCCCTTAATGATAGTTTCATAGAAGCTACCGATATAGCAGATTATCTTGTCAAAAAAGGTGAAAGTTTCAGGAGGGCACATAATATCGTAGGGAAAATCGTAAAATATTGCATAGATAAAAAAATAACTATAAATGACTTAAAACTTGATAAACTTAAAGGTTATTCAGCTTGCTTTGGAAACGATATATATGAATATGCAAATATAAAATCATGCATATCCAATAAAAAAACAGACTGCGGAACCTCAAAAAAACAGGTAATTTTAAGTATCGAATCGTCAATTAAAAATATAAAAAGCTCCGAGCTGGGATTAAAAAAACTTAAAGAAAGAATTGCTGATTTTAATAAAATCCTAAAATATATCAAATAAATTAAATCCATTTCTTATTTCTTAAAGTGAAAAAAACCACAGGAAAAATCGAACTTACTGCTCCCGCAGGAGGATGGAGCCAATTAATTGCAGCAATTAATGCGGGTGCCGATTCGGTTTATCTGGGATATAAAAAATTCGGTGCCAGGGCCTATGCTGAAAATTTTGATATGGGTCAAATAAAAAAAGCGGTAAATCTTGCGCATAATAATAATATAAAAGTATATCTTACATTAAATACACTGGTAAAAAATAATGAAATAAAAGAAGTAATAAATTTTTTAAGCGTATATACCAGAATATGCTCCGATGGGATAATAATCCAGGATTACGGTATATATAAATTGATCAGGGATCTTTTTAAATCAATACCGGTTCACGCCAGTACCCAGCTGAATATACATAATATTTACTCATTAAAATTATTGAACCGTCTTGGATTTAAAAGAACCGTACTTGCCAGAGAAATGACCCTGAGTGAAATTAATAATCTAACAGAAAAAAAATTAATGGAAATAGAAGTATTCGGGCATGGTTCCCAGTGCTATTCATACTCCGGAAGCTGTTATTTAAGCTCTTTTATTGGGGGAAGAAGCGGCAACAGGGGGAAGTGTACACAGCCCTGCAGGATGAAATATAAACTTCTGAAAAAAGACGAAGATAAGTACATCTATGTTATCGCAGATGGAAGTTACTTATTAAGCAAAAGTGATCTGTGTATTCTTGATTTAATACCTGAGATTGTTAGAACAGGAATAGATGCCCTTAAAATAGAGGGGAGGATGAAGTCTCCCGAATATGTGGGAATCGTTACTAAAATTTATAGAAAATATATAGATCTTTATTACTCTGATCCTTTAAATTATAAAGTAGATGAATCGGACATTTATAAACTCACCCAGATATTTTCAAGAGAATTGGGTCCTGGTTATTTTAAAGAGATGTATCCTCCGGATATAATATCACCGAATAAGTCAGGAAGTATTGGAAATTTTTTGGGAAGAGTTTACGGAATCGATCAGGAGGGCAGCGGCAACAAAAAAGTAAAATTTATTTATATAAAAAGCAGATGGGAAATAAATAACGGCGATATTATAGAAATCTGGACCAGATCCGGAAACACCAGAATAAATGTGAGAGATTTTAAATTATTGGATAAAAATGATAAGTATTATAAATATAAGATTATAGTCGACAGTATAAGCAAAATCAGTGAAAAAGATAGAGTTTTTAAATATTTCGACATAAAGATCAACGGTGAGGCTCGATCTCTATTAAAATATGATTCCGGTAAAGTAAGAACAAAAACATCACCCACAGCAAGCGGCCAGAATGTCAAAGATGAAACTATAGTAGAAAACTATTTAAATAAATTTTTACCCGAATATGACAAAACATCTGTAGAAAAGAATAAAGATAAATTAACAATATCAACTTGTATATATGATCATGAATATATCGAATCCGCTATTCAAAACGGTACGGACCATGTGATTTATAATGATTTTAAAGAACTGGTAAAAGACAGCGGAATTGAAAGCAGCATAATTAAATCATTAGAAAAATATAGTAATTCAAAATACATTAATGTAACAGTAGGGACTCCTTACATCATGTATGACAGCGATTTTAAATCGATAGAAAAAAATATTTTAAATCTACTGGAACATGGAATAAACAATTATAAAATATCAAATCCGGCATTATTGGAACTATTCAACGAAATAGGTAATCGGGGTAACCATGATATCGGAGTTTATCTGGGCTTTGATTTCAATCTGTTTAACACTCTATCGTTTATTTTTTTCAATGATCTTATAGGTGAGAACAACCTTTTAAAAGGAATAGAGTTTTCTCCCGAGTTAAACCTTGAAGAAATTTTTAAAATAAAATCGGATACAATAAATTTCTATAAAGGTAAAAAAAATCCGGAGTTTTCTATTTACGGTCAAGGTTATTTCCGGATTATTAGTTCAAGATATAAATTGAAATTTCTGACCGGTAATTCAAACGATAACCATTTCTATATAGAGGACATAAAGGGTTACAGGTTCAGAATCGCGTCTGATTATAATGATAATATGATGATATTTAACTCAAGAAATATATGCACCTTATTCGATCTTGATAAAATAAAAAAAAGCGGCATCAATAATATTATCCTTGATAGCAGATTTTATGAAAAAAAAGATTTCGATAGGATAATTAAAAATTATAGAGAAGCAATAAAAATATTAGAAGAAGATGGCGTCGAAAAATACAAATTCTTTACTTCAAAACTTGAGAATGACAGCCTTTTTAAAAATTATTCTAAAGGGCATTTACTGCGAGGAGTCCAGTAAAATAATCAATCCGGCTTTATTATTTAAATTATAATGTTATATAAAGTATAAAGCCATATAGTCTCATCCTATATTTATGGTGATTGTGGAACCATAATTCAGATATTCCCCGGCAGCAGGAGTCTGCTTCACAACATTTCCTACAGACGCAGGATCAGGAAGTATTTCAACTATAAATCCCAGATCCTCAAGTTCGAGCATTCCATCTTCTTTTG